>Ga0209066_10006283_pt1 | contig 12167 bp, 11 predicted proteins | sample All_14_2_FD_187198 | JGI IMG/M metagenome (GOLD analysis project Ga0209066, IMG submission 187198) | Freshwater microbial communities in response to fracking from Pennsylvania, USA - Allegheny Zone_MetaG_DW_15 (SPAdes) (version 2) ...
GAGCCAGACCGCACCCTGAAGGGCAAGCTGCGCCGACGCCTGATCCGTCTGGCTCATCGCCGGCCGGCGCGGGTGAAGCTGGAGAGGCCGATGGTTTCGTTCAGCTTCGATGATGCGCCCGCAACAGCCTGCGAAGCCGGAGCGCGGGTGCTGGAGGCGCGCGGCCTGCGCGGAACCTACTATTTCGCCGCCGGCCTGGCGGGGCGGGACGGACCGATGGGCCGTTTCGCCACCGGGCAAGACGCCGCCCGACTGCACTCTGCCGGTCACGAAATCGGCTGCCACACCTTCTCGCATCTGGATTGCGGTCAGTCTTCGCGGGAAGCCACCCTCGCCGATATCGACCAGAACGCGGCGGCGCTGAAGTCCTGGGGCTCCGGTGAGCCGGTCAGCTTCGCCTACCCCTATGGCGATGTCGGTTCAGCCGCCAAGAGGTTGCTAGCCGGCCGGTTCAAGACCGTGCGCGCCCTGCATCACGGTCTGATTGCCAACGGCGCTGACCTGAACCAGGCGCCCGCCGTGGGGATCGAGGGTGAAGACGGCGAGGCCGTCGCGCTGAAGTGGCTGGACCGCGCCCATGCCCGCAAGGCGTGGCTGATCCTCTACACCCACGATGTATCGAGCATGCCGTCCCCGTGGGGCTGCACGGTCGAGGGGCTGGAGCGCCTCGTCGACGGCGCGATCAATGCAGGCTTCGACGTGGTCACTGTCGCCGAGGGCGCGCGCCGGATCGGACTTTAGCCCTTCGCAGCATCTCGCTTCTGAAACAGGCGCACGTCCGAGTCCGGTCCGTCGCTGCGCCCGCCAAAGAAGCCGATCCAGAAGTGCCAGTAGTCGCGCAGCATGTCGCGCGGCACGAACAGACCATGATTGTAGGGCGTATCGACGCCGATCGGAATCGAAGCGTCCGCGTCGCCATACCAGGTGCCAAAGAGCCGGTCCCAGATAGGCGCGACGGCGAAGTGGCCGGTGGGATGGCTCATGTCCAGCTTGTGGTGCAGGCGGTGGTGATTGGGCGACTGGATCACCCAGCGGCCAATCCAGCCCCAGTTCGCGTCGATCTTCGAGTGGATCAGGAAGCCAATCCCGACCACCAGCACGTTGACGTAGATCATCACGTCAGCCGGCGCGCCGAGAATGGCCATTGGCAGGTTGACCACAAAAAGGCCCGTAAAGGCAGCGGGATGCTGGCGGCCCGCAGTGATGACCCCGAAGTCCGACGCCGAGTGGTGATAGCGATGCAGCGGCCAGAAGCGTGGCGTGTGGTCGAGCCGGTGGGTCCAGTAGTCGAAGAAGGTGTAGACTAGGAAATAGAACGCCACCTGCAAGAGCAGCGGCATTGGAGCCGGGCCAATGGACAATCCCGTCGTTGTCTTCAGCCAATCATGGATCCAGGCGCCAGATAGCATCGAGGCCCCGAGCGTCATGATCCGACCAAGGATGTCGAGGATGCGCGCCTGACCTAGGAAGAAGCAGGCGAGATCAGATTTCAGCGAAGCAGTCGGCGCGAAGATTAGTTGGCGCGCGGAGCTTTGGGACCAACCGACGACCACCGCCTCGATCCAGAGGGCTGATGGCAGCAACAGGAAGATCAGGGCGGTATTGTTGATGTGTTCATGCGCCGACTCCGTGTCGAGCGTGCGGCCGAAGACCGTGACGGATACGTGGGATGGGACGACCTGCAATACAGCCCACCAGGCCGCGCCCATGATGGCGACATAGGCCAGGAAGCTCAGAATGACGGCGATCCGCGCAAGGCTGACGCGCGAGGATTTTTCGTCCGACGCTGGCGCAAAGGTCTGCGTGAGCTGATCCGGCGCGGCCGGAAGTGCTGCAGGTTTCACTAGGGAGGCTCCGCCTTCTGCGACGCTTGGATGTCAGCAGAGCCATGTCTAGGCCGAGCCCATTAAAAACTTCGTTCGGCGAAGCGGTTAACGGCGTTCCTGCTGTCGGTCGGAGAAAGCCAGTTTGGCGGCGAAGGCCACAAACAGAGCCCAACGGAAGTCATTATAGACCACAGCGATACTCTCGGTCAGCGACACCAGAGTGTAGACCACCAGAAACGGGAAGACGAGCAAGGCGCCACGCTCGCGGAACACCGCGATGATCGCCAGGGCCAGGGTCTGGAGATAGAAGAGCCCCCAGGCGGCCAGACCAATGATGCCGATGCCCAGCCACTGTTCGATCCAGGAATTGTGCGCGTGGTGGGCCTGGAAGCCCGCGTCCTTGGTGATCCAGGCAAATGGCCCCCAACCGGACTTGTTGTCCCAGACAGCGGCGTAGCCATAGCCCGTCCAGGGGCGAAGCTCGATCTGGCGCATGGCGGCGCTCCAGATCTCGGTGCGGCCGGTCAGGGTGGCGTCCTTGCCGAGCAGGGCGAAGAAAACATCCGAAGCGACCAGCACAAAACCGCCGAGGAGCACCACCCCCGTCACGCCGGTCCAGGTGACCGCCGCTCCCGCCGCCGGGCTGCGGCGGGCGATCAGCACGAAGACCAGGGCCGCGCCGCCGACCATCAGCGAGGCCAGGGAGGTTTTGGAGGTCGACATCAGCACCAGCACCAGCGCCAGCCCCGCAAACGGCCACCAAAACTTGGCCCGCCCGGGGTTCAGCAGCGCCGCAGCCGACAGCAGACAAAAGCCCAGCGCCATAAGTCCGCCCAGACCGTTCTTCTCCATCCACAATCCCCGCCACGCCCCCGGGAAAAGCTCTGTCATGACTCCGATCGAGGGAACCGCCAGAGCCGCCACGAAGCTGCCAACGATCAGGACGACAAAGGTCGCTCCCACCACCTCGGCCAGTTCGGCCCACTTGTAGCGCGCAGCCAGGGCCAGTCCGCCCAGGGTCGTGCACGTCACCGCGAAAGCGCGCCGCGTGGTGACGTCGGGCGCGATCGACCACGCGATCGAACCGATGACGACCAGCATCAGGATGATCAGCAGCGGCTGGCGCAGCAGCACACGAAACATGTTTCGCGGATTGAGCGCGATCAGCAGGAAGCCGACGGCATAGGCGGGGAGATAGGCCACGCGCATGAAGCCCGCGGCAGACTCGTCGGCGTTCTCGCCAAACAGGGGCAGCGCCCAGCCGCCGCTGTAGAGCAGCAGCATGCCGACCGACGCGCAGAAGATCGCGATCTGGGGCAGGAAGAGCGGCGCCCTCCCCGGCGGCGTCACGGGAGGATCGCCCGCAGGAACGCCGGCGGCTCGACCGAAACCTGATTGAAGAACACACCGGCGCATCGACCGCCCGCCGTGGCGAGGGCGTCGCGTAGCTGTGCCGGCGGTTTGACGTCCGGCTGCTGGGCTGACACTACCATGACCGTCTGATCCATGTGCTGAGCGACCGTCAGAGCCGCCTGGGACCGATCCGTCGACGGACTGTCAACAATGATCACCTCGGCGTGGCGGCGCAGCGCCTGCCAGTATTCGGCCCCCGGGATGATGTGAACCTTCTGGCGTCCGCGCAAGGCGTCACGATTGAAGCGTGTGACCCACAGGCGCGAACCGCCAACGCTGTGAGCGGCCAGATACTTTGCGTCCGGCCAGACGCCGCCGTCCGGTCGAGGCGCGGGCGGCTGAACTGTAAAGAAGGCCGAGCCGTCGGGAGACGCCGCGACGGCCGGTCCCAATATGCCGTAGCGCTCCGGGTTCGTGGCGATAGTCTGGAATTGCGCGGAAGTCGCAAGATCCATGTCGACCAGCCAAGTCTTGCGACCCGCGCGCCCGGCGGTGAAGCGAGCCAGTTCACGGGCGACCGTCGACGTCCCCTCGCCTCTCCGGGCGGCGACCACCTGGATGACGTGAGGGCGCCCGGGCGCGGGCGCGCCCAGTGAGCTCCACAACTCCGCCATCTCGGCGTTCAAATCCACCATCCGTCGAATCGCCGCGCGTTCAGGGCCTACAAACTAACGTCATTCTCCTGGCGCACGAAAGGCGACCAAAGCACACACCGCAAAGGACACAGCACCTACGCCGCGCGCTTGTACCCAGCTGTCGCGAGCACGGGCAGGTTCAAGGTCCGTGCGGCAGAAGCCGGGGTCTGCAAGCCGGGGCGGAGGAACATCCGCACCAGACCTGCGCAAAGAGCGGTGAAAGCGGCGAACATGATACTCAGCGCCAGGATGGGCTTCTGAAGGCTCTTGCCCTGCGACGGCGCCACGGCGCGCTGGACGATGCGGATATTGTCACTGCTCTCCGACGACATCCGGCGCTGGGCCTCGTCCTGCTGTTCCTTGACGGTGAAGTCGCGAACGTTCGATGTCAGCACCTCGCGATCGCGGGTCAGCTGGTTGAACTGCGGCTCCAGCTCGGCCAAGCGCAGCAGACGCTGGTTGACGTCGGCGACCTGCTGAACAGCCGTCGCCTGTGACTCGTGCAAGGCTGCGACTTCGGCGGCAAGGTCGTTGCGCGATGTCTGAAGGGTCTGCCAGATCGGGTTGGGCCCGCTACGCCGCGCGCCTTCACCGGCTGTGCGGCCGGCGGCTATGCCTTTCTCGAGCTGAGCGATCTGGGCGTCGATATCGCGAACGGGGCTCGCGTCGGGACGATAGCGTGACAGCAACCCTTCCCGATCCAGCTTCAGCTGGTTGAGCCTGGCGGCCGCTGAAGTGTCGGCGTCGCGATAGAGCACAGTCTCGGCCGGCGTTCGCGCCAGTTCCGCCTCGACCGAAGCCAGACGGGCCACCCGATCCTGAAGCTGAGCCTCGATGGAATATTTCTGCTGCTCGACCTGAGCCTGCAACTGCGTCAGCGATGTCTTCTGGGCAACGAAGTCGCCAATATCGTTGGTGGTCAGGAACGCCTGATAGCTGGTGTCGGTCTCCTCGAGCTTTTGCTCAAAGATGTCCTTCTGCCGCTGTAGCACGCGGTCATCGCCGCCAATCAACAGGCCGCGGCGATAGGTCAGGTATTCCTCAAGCAGCGTGTTGAGCACCTTCTCGGCCATCTCGGGGTGCTCATTCTGATACGACAGTCGGATGATCGAATTGTCAGGCGCGGTCTGAATCTCAAGGTTGCGTGCAATGGAGTCTCGCCCCTGGGCGATCAGCTTGCGCTTCCCCTCCGGCGTGGCGCTGGCATATTTCGCCGCCTGGGACGGAAACACATTGGCAAAGCCGATCTTGCGGATCACCCGTTCACGCAACTCGCCGCTGCCCAGGATCTCGGCTTCCGACTGGATCACCTGGTCGACATCCGGCACCGCCCCACGACCGGCGTCACCTGCCCGGGGCTCATAGACATACTCCTGCCCAAGCCTGACAAAGAGGCTGGATTCGGCGGTGTAATTCTTCTTGAGGGTCGTTGAGAAAGCGACGCCCGCCACCACGATAACCAGAAACACGCCCAGCATCAGGAAGCGTTCGCGCCACAACAGGGTAATGAAGTCGGTCGGCGCATAGCGCGCACGCGTCGCCCAGTCGCGTTGCGACGGGGGGTCATGCGGCACGCTGGTCCAGGCGCTCGTCGTCGACATACGAATCCAAAGGGTTCACTCTCGACTTCAAACTGGTCCGCCCGCCCTTAAGGCTTCGTTACCCATTCCTGTTAAGACTTGCCGCATGCAACCGCGCACGCACCTCTCGACGGCCTTGGCCATCATGCTCCTGGGCAGCGGCGTAACCGCCTGCGGCCACGTGGATAGTGAGCCCCTGACACCGCCCCCCCGTCCCAGCGCCAATTTCCCTAACATTGGCTATGCGGACTGGACCGAGCAGGAGCCGTCCTACCGCTTCTACCCTGGCGATGAGCTGGAGGTGACTGTCGCTTCGGCCTCGGAACTCAACAAGTCTGCTGTCGTCCAGCCAGATGGACGGATCGTCTTGCCCCTGCTGGGACCGGTGATGGCCGCCGATCGTACGATCTTCGAGCTGGAAGACGCGATTACCGCCGCCTATGGCAGCCAGCTTCTGCGGCCGCAGGTTCAGGTGTCGGTCAAGAGCACCGCGCCGCTAAAGGTGTTTGTGGGCGGCGAGGTCGGAACGCCCGGCGTCTACGACATGCCGGGCGACGTGGACGCGCTGCGCGCCGTCATCCAGGCTGGCGGCTTCAAGACTTCGTCCAGACGCAGCCAGGTTGTGATCATTCGTCGCGGCCCGGACGGTCGCGCGATGTTGCGCACGGCGGATCTTCTGAAGGGCATGACCAATCCCGGCGGCGTGGACCTGATCCCGCTTCGCCGGTTCGACATCGTCTACGTGCCGCGCAGCGGCGCGGCCGAGACAGGATTGTTCATGCAGCAGTATTTCCGCGAGCTGCTGCCGCTCAACTTCAGCTACGCCATCAACGGCGTCGGCGGCTAAACCTTCGACGCAGACGGGCGGTAGCGCTGAACCCGGAAGCCGGGTTCAGCCGTGGGCCAGCCACTCGCGCGCCGCGCGCTGGGCTTCGGCGACGTCTTCGCTGGCCATCTCTTGCGAGAGTTCCTTGCGATAGACCTTGGCCTCGACCGAACCGCGCATGGCGGCCAGGTTGAACAGCATGTGCGCCGAGACGTAGTCGACGGGGGCGCCGCCCTGACCGGTCGAATACAGCAGGCCCATGCGGAACAGTTCGTCGCCCGAGGACTCGGGGGTCGGCAGCGGCAGCACGTGGGCGGCCGGGGGTTCGATGCTCATCATCATGGCGTCTTCTCCTCTTCCAGGCCCCTCTGACATTCTGTCGGATCACAGGCCTGAACGCAGGAAAGTCCTCCGCCGCTGAATATATAGTTAAGCGCCGCAACATCATGAATTCAGGAACGAATACATGATTTCTTCAAGGATATTACTCGGCGTAAACGCCTATATACAGCGAGTTAACGGGCTCGCTGTCCGAAGAGCATCTTTCGAGCCTCTTCCGCCGCTTTTCCGGAGGCCTGAAGCCCTGCGGAACGCAGCTCAGCCCCCAGTTTGAAGCCTTTTTGCACGTTTTCGCGGGCTCCGACCCGCTCGAACCAAGCTTTCAGGTTCGGGAAGTCTTCCAGAATGATGCCCTGGTTTCTGTAAGGCACAACCCACGGCCAGCTCGCGAAGTCAGCAATGGACAATTGGCCGCAGATGAAATCCTGCCCGGCCAGTTGCTTGTCGAGCACACCATAGAGCCGGTTTGTTTCGTTGGTGTAGCGCACCGCGCCATAGGCGATGTGGCGCTGGTCGCTGATGATGGCTGGCGCGTACTGGCGGAAATGGTGGGTCTGACCGGCCATGGGACCCAGGCCGCCCATCTGCCACATCACCCACTGATCGATATTGACCCGGTCCCGCTCGGTCTCGCCGTAGAACTGGCCCGTCTTGCGGGCGAGGTACTGCAGGATCGCCCCGGACTCGAAGACCGAGATCGGCTGGCTGTCGGGACCGTCGGGATCGACGATCGCGGGCATGCGGTTGTTGGGGCTGATGGCCAGGAAATCCGGCTTGAACTGATCGCCCTTGCCGATGTTCACCGGGACCATCTCGTAGGGCAGGCCCATCTCTTCCAAAGCAATGGAGATTTTCCATCCATTCGGCGTAGGCCAGTAGTGCAGTTGAATGGCGCGGCTCATCGGCTGGATCTCCCCGGTCTTTTCGTTGTGCTGAACCTGGTTTGGTCAGAGCCCGTTTTGCTTCACGTGGTGTCATGTGAAGCAAAACGAGGCCCAAATCATACACTTAGAGCGTGACTGCCGTCGAATTCGCCTGCCCTTCCGGCTATCGCCGCCCAGAGCCCTTCCCGACCTGACGGCTTCATCAGGGCCAGGCGAAGAGGACACTGGATCAGAAGCTTAGAGCCTTCTTCGATCCGATAGCCGTTTTAACTCTAGAGACCCAACTTGGACTTCAGCAACTCATTGACGGTGGCCGGATTGGCCTTGCCGCCGGTTTCCTTCATGACCTGACCGACGAACCAGCCGATGGCCTGGGGCTTTTCCTTCACGGCCTCGGCCTTGTCAGGATTGGCCGCGATCAACTTGTCGATGGCCGCCTCGATGGCGCCGGTGTCGTTGATCTGCACCAGGCCGCGCTTCTGGACGATCTCGGAAGGACGACCTTCGCCAGCCCACATGTGCTCGAACAGCTCCTTGGCGATCTTGGAGCTGATGGTGCCGTTCTCGATCAGCTCGACCATCTCGGCGATGTCCGAAGCCGGCAGCGGCGAATTGGCGATCTCGTGACCGCCGGCCGAAAGCTTGGCCAGCAGTTCGTTGGTCACCCAGTTGGACACCAGCTTGGCGTCGCGGCCTTTCGCGGCGGCCTCGAAGTAATCCGCGCGGTCGCTCTCGATGATCAGCACGCCGGCGTCATAGGCCGACAGGCCATACTGGCTCTGCAGGCGCGCCTTCTTGGCGTCCGGCAGTTCCGGCAAGGTCTCTTCGATCGTCTTGACCCAGTCGGCGTCGAGGATCAGCGGCAGCAGGTCGGGATCGGGGAAGTAGCGATAGTCGTGCGCCTCTTCCTTCGACCGCATCGAGCGGGTCTCGAGCTTGGTCGGATCGAACAGGCGGGTTTCCTGATCGACCTTTCCGCCGTCTTCCAGGATCTCGATCTGGCGACGGGCCTCATACTCGATGGCCTGCTGGATGTAGCGATAGCTGTTGACGTTCTTGATCTCGCAGCGCGTGCCCAGATGTTTGAAGTCGTTGGTCTCGCGGAACTTCTCGTAGTCGCCGGGGCGGCAGACCGAGACATTGACGTCGGCGCGCAGGTTGCCCTTCTCCATGTCGCCGTCGCAGGTGCCCAGATAGACCAGGATCGTCCGCAGCTTCTTGACGTAGGCGGCGGCCTCTTCGGAGGTGCGCATGTCAGGCTTGGAGACGATCTCCATCAGGGCCGTGCCCGCGCGGTTCAGGTCCACATAGGTGGCGTTAGGGTCCTGATCGTGCAGCGACTTGCCGGCGTCCTGTTCCAGATGCAGGCGCTCGATGCGCACGTCGAAGGTCGTGCCGTCATCGCGCTCAACGGTGACGACGCCCTCCCCGACGATCGGCTGGTCGAACTGGCTGATCTGATAGCCCTGCGGCAGGTCGGGATAGAAGTAGTTCTTGCGGTCGAAACGGCTCTTCAGATTGATCTGCGCCTTCAGGCCCAGACCCGTCTTGACCGCCTGCTCGACGCAGAAGCCGTTCAGCACCGGCAGCATGCCGGGCATGGCCGCATCCACCAGGCTCACCTGCTCGTTCGGACCCGCGCCAAATCCCACGGCGGCGCCGGAGAACAGCTTGGACTTGCTGGCGACCTGGGCATGGATCTCGAGGCCGAGAACGATTTCCCAGGGGCCGGTGCGGCCCTGGATCTGCTTTGAAGTCTCGCTCATCGCGTTCACCACCACTTCCCGGCCTTGGCGTTGAAGCCGGCCGCCTTTTCCATGGCCCCGGCCACCGAGAACACCGTGCCCTCGTCCAGCGGCTTGCCGATGATCTGCAGGCCCAGCGGCAGGCCGTTGGAGTCCAGACCGGCCGGCAGCGACAGACCCGGCAGACCGGCCAGATTGGTCGTCACCGTGAACACGTCATTCAGGTACATGGCGATCGGGTCATTGCTGTTCTCGCCCAGACCAAACGCCGCCGATGGCGCGGTGGGGGTGAGGATCGCGTCGCAACGCTCCCAGGCCTTGTCGAAGTCCTCGGCGATGCGGCGACGCACCTTCAGGGCCTTCAGGTAGTAGGCGTCGTAATAGCCGGCGCTGAGCACATAGGTGCCGATCAGGATGCGACGCTTGACCTCGTCGCCAAAGCCTTCGGCGCGAGTGTTCTCGTAGGTCTCGGTCAGGTTGCCGCCCTCGGCCCGCAGGCCGTAGCGCATGCCGTCATAGCGGGCCAGGTTCGACGACGCCTCGGCCGGGGCCACGATGTAGTAGGCCGGCAGGGCGTATTTGGTGTGCGGCAGGCTGATGTCGACGATCTCGCAGCCGGCCTCCTTCAGCCAGGCAATGCCGTCTTCCCACAGCTTCTCGATCTCGGCCGGCATGTTATCGACGCGGTATTCCTTGGGAATGCCGATCTTCAGGCCCTTGACCGACTTGCCCACGAACTGGGTGAAGTCCGGCACGGGCACGTCCAGGCTGGTCGAGTCCTTGGGGTCATGGCCGCACATCGAGGTCAGCAGCAGGGCCGCATCCTCGACGGTCTTGGCGATCGGCCCCGCCTGATCCAGCGAGCTGGCGAAGGCCACCACGCCCCAGCGCGAGCAGCGGCCATAGGTGGGCTTGATGCCCACGGTGCCCGTGAAAGCAGCGGGCTGGCGGATCGAGCCGCCGGTGTCGGTGGCGGTGGCCCCCAGGCAAAGGTCGGCGGCCACGGCGGCCGCCGAACCACCCGACGAGCCGCCGGGAGTCAGGGCCTTGTTGCTGGCCGTCGAGCGCCAGGGATTGGTCACCGGACCAAAGGCGCTGGTCTCGTTGGACGAGCCCATGGCGAACTGGTCCAGGTTCAGCTTGCCCAGCATCACCGCGCCGTCACGCCACAGCTGGCTGGTGACGGTGGATTCGTATTCCGGAACAAAGCCCTTGAGGATGTTCGAGCAGGCCGTCGTCTGGACGCCCTTGGTGCAGAACAGGTCCTTGATGCCCAGCGGCGCGCCGTCCAGCGGGCCGGCCGCGCCCAGGGCGCGACGGGCGTCGGAGGCCGCCGCCATCGACAGCGCCTGCTCGGGCGTCTCGACGATGAAGGCGTTCAGGGCGCGCGCGGCCTCGATGGCCTCGATATGGGCCGTGGTCAGCTCGACCGAGGTGAAGTCACCCGCTTCCAGGCCGTCGATGGCGCCCTTCAGGGTGAGAGACGTAAGCGCGCTCATTATTCGACCACCTTGGGCACGACGAAGAAGCCGTCGACGGACTTGGGCGCGTTGGAAGTGATCACCGAGGCGTCACCGCCCATGGTCACCACGTCGTCGCGCAGCGGGGCGCCGGCGCCGACCACGCTGGTCAGCGGCTCAACGCCGTCAGTATCCACCTCGGCCAGCTGTTCGATCCACGCCATGATGCCGTTCAGTTCCTGGGCCAGGGGCTCCAGGCGATCTTCGGGTGTGGCGATCCGCGCGAGCCGCGCGACCTTGCGCACTGTGGCGACGTCAATGGCCATGGGGGCCTCCTGAATTCCAAGCGCGTGGGTTAGCCGCCAGAGGGGCGCTTTGACAAGTCGTTCCCTTGCTGGGCGGGCCGTTCCCCGTGTTATGAGGGGCGATGCCCGTTCTAGACATCGAAGAATTCGCCGCCGCCATCCCCGACTACCTGCCAATCGTGGGTCTGGATCCCGGCGAGAAGACCATCGGGGTGGCCGTTTCCGACGTCACCCTGACCGTCGCCAGCCCCCTGGCCCTGATCAAGAAGACCAAGTTCAGCGAGGACGCCGCCACCCTGTTCCAGCTGATGAGCAGCCGCAAGGCCGCCGGCATCGTCATCGGCCTGCCGATGAACATGGACGGCACCGAAGGCGTCCGCTGCCAGTCCAACCGCGCCCTGGGCCGCAACCTGCTGCGCCTGCAGCCGCACATCCCGGTCACCTTCTGGGATGAGCGGCTGTCGACCGCCGCCGTCACCCGGGTGCTGATCGAGGAACACGACGTCAACCGCAAGCGCCGCGCCGAGGTGGTCGACAAGATGGCCGCCGGCTGGATCCTGCAGGGCGCGCTGGAGCGGATGCGGGGGATACGGGAAGCGGCGGGCAAGGTTTAGCTTTCCTAGCTCCTCCCCCGCTGGGGGAGGTGGCCCGGAGGGCCGGAGGGGGCCAGCACGGCCGAAATCCAGCTAGCCCCCTCAGTCGCTCCGCGACAGCTCCCCCGGAGGGGGAGCAGCTACGGCTTCGCAACCTCGCGCTTTCGCTGCGATGGCGATGGAAAGGGTCGCGGAGCGTCCGGGCTCGCCCGGAGATGAAATAGAGTAACCGTTTCGACGAAGCCGAGCGCTCCGCGTCATCGTTATCCGCCAGCGTCCCGCCAGGTGGCCCTGTTCAGGCCTTAGCAGAACCCGAACGACCCTGTTTCCAGAGCCGCCCGACGGTCGAAGCGCGAGGGCCTATGGCATCTCCCGCGTGTCTCTCCGTCCACGCCGACGACGGGCGGGTCCCGCAACGCCAGGATCCCCGGACACGCTTCAGTATCCCCCTGAAGCCCAGTCCCGCTCGATCACCCCCCGCCGCCGCAATGGTCGCTGGCCTTGCGCCCTTTCCTCGCGACGAGGTGGGATGATTATGCGGGATGTTTCAGCGCGTCTGAT
>Ga0209066_10006284_pt1 | contig 12163 bp, 15 predicted proteins | sample All_14_2_FD_187198 | JGI IMG/M metagenome (GOLD analysis project Ga0209066, IMG submission 187198) | Freshwater microbial communities in response to fracking from Pennsylvania, USA - Allegheny Zone_MetaG_DW_15 (SPAdes) (version 2) ...
GACAAGCCCCGGCCCGTCATGAAAGATGTCCATCTCCTCGCCAATGCGGAAGTAGCGGCCGACGTCCGTGCGCTTGTCGTCTGCGATCACGAACGCCCCGCAGGCGGCGGCCTCGAAAAGGCGGGGATTGGGAGAGACGGCCCTGACTCCCCACAGGTTGGAGGCCAGCGAAAGACCGGCGTCGTCCCGGTGGGGGTTGATAACTATCTTCGCTCCGGCGTAATACCTGGCCGCCTCGGCAGGCGGCACAAAACCGTCCGCCACGCACTTTTTTAGCCGCGAGTCGCCCGGCAGGCCGGCCCAGTGGCCTACCAGTTTGAGGTTGAATTTACAGAGTTCCTCCTGCAGCGGCAGCAGCAGTTTTATCCGTTCCGGGAAGCCGGAGCCCACCAGGCAGACGTCGCTCCTGTACTTTTCCTCCACTTCCAGCGGGCGCTGGAGGGCGGGGTCGCAGCCCAGCGGCAGATGGAAAGTCCGGTAGGAGCCGGCCGCTTTGTGAGCGGCTACGGCCATGCGCTCGTCCGTGAAAACCCATTCGTAATGCCCGGCGTATCTGCAGGAAAGGTCTATCTCGTGCGGGTCGTCAAGCAGCCAGACGGCCGTGGGGACTCCAAGCTTTCGCACCGCGTCTACTACGTGGGCGGGCAGGCGCGCGCCGTGCACGGCCAGGAGCAGGTCCGGCTTTTCTTCTATGACCCGCAGCGGGATGCGCTCGCAGGAAAGCCTCAGCGCCATGTCGCCGGTAGTCTTCAGCCCCCTCTTGCCGCCGCCGGAGATCAGCGGGGCGAAAGCCCTCATACCGTGCAGCGGGTCGAAGGCCGTCACCTTGCAGCCCAGGCCGCGCAGCGCCTCCTCCACCGACAGCGAAATGTCCCCGCTGGCCCAGTCGAACCCGGGGTGTACAAGGAATATCTTCATTTGTCCGCCTTTAAGCAGGAGAGCCGCGCCGCGTGCCTCAGCCACTCGTCGGTCTGGGCGGAGGCACAGCCCCCGTCGTCCCCCAGCGCGCGCACGCTCTCTTTTAGCTGCCTTGAAAAATCTTTTGCCGAGGCGCAGAGGTCGTTGAGGAAGCGCCTGTCCTTTATCAGCTCTACCAGGAAATCGTGCTTGAACGGCGCTCCGGAGGCCGGGTCGGGCCAGCGCAGCTGCATCAGCGACAGTTCCATGCCTGCCTGCAGCAGGTGCAGCAGCTCTCCGTCCGACAGGATGTCGGCGTAAAGGCGCTCCAGCTCAAGGATGTCCCTGCCCATGGCCCCGGTAGCGTTCTCGCAAAGAGCCGAGATCAGACGCCTTATGCAGCGTATCCCTTCGTGTGCCAGGCGGCGTGCCCTGGCCGCCTTGCGCCGGGCGAAAAAAGCCTCGGCCCTGAAGGCCCCGACGTCGAGTCGCGGCTCCCTGGCGGCCGCAGCGGCGATCACCCCGGCCGCAGAAAAGGGCCGCCGGCAATACTCGCGCGCGGCCTCCCGGAACGGGATATGGCGCGCTCCCGCTATATGGGCCCCGCCCTCGGTGGCGTTTATTACTTCCACAGCGGAGGCCGCTATCTTGCCCTCGAAATGCTTGAGAATGGTCATCAGCGCCGGAGAGGTAGCCACCCTGCCGCCGGCCCAGCCGTCCACCATCAGGGTTTCGCCGCCTTTAGCCTCCGCCCTGGTAGCGACGCCCTCGGCGTGCGTCTTGCCGCCGGTGAAGGCCAGGTCCTGGCCCACAAGAATGATCGGGCCGCAGCCCATACGCTCTGCCAGGTGAAAAGCCATGTGGGCGGTAGAGTCCCCTATCGTCACCTGGCCCCGGTTGCCCAGCAGCGGCATCAGCCAGTCCGTAACCGGGTACTCGTTGAACAGCGAGAATAGCGGGCCTTTATGCGCCTCCAGGCACGGGGGGTAGACGATGGAGGCCGCCGCCACCGGCAGCTCCGAGGTATCCACCCCTTCGAAATGTTTAAAGTTTACGCGCGTAAAATCCACGGCTGCCACGAGGTCGGGCTTTATGCCCGCAGCCAGCAGCGCCCGCATGCAGGTATCCACGCAGATTATTACCGCCCGCCCCTGCAGTTCCTTCAGCAGGGGCAGCTGCTTGCCGAGCGAGGGCCCGGCCGAGGCGATCACGGCGGGGCGGCCGCTGAAAAGGCCGAAAAGTTCCGCCACTCCGGGCGCGCGGGCGAGCCTGGGCAGGTTCCTGAAAATATTGGCGTTAAAAGCCTTCTGGCCGGCCCTGCGCGTCGCCACGCCGGTCTTCTCTATCTCAAAAAGCTCCACAATCGCGCGGCGCATCTCGGCCAGGTAGCCGCCGCAAAAGCCCTCGTAAGCGGGATGCTCCACCAGGCAGGGCTGCCGGAACGACAGGCCCCAGGTCACAGGGTCAAGCCTCCTGGCCACTTCCGCCGGCTTCTCCCCGGCAAAGATCATCACGCGCTCGTCACGCAGGGGGCCGGAAAGGTCGCGCATCCCGGCGGCTTTCAGCAATATGCCAGGCTCGGGCTCTATAACCACCACCTGCGCGTCCCGCGGCACGCGCCGCAGTGTTTCCTCAAGCGCGTAGCCGGCGCCAAAGCCAAGCAGCACCACGAACCGCGATTCCGCCAGGCCGACCCCCTCCAGCAGGCGCTCAGCCTCGCCTCTGGGATCGTGACGACTGTGCAGGCTTATCCAGCCCCCGGCGCCCCGGGCCTCCAGGAACGGCAGGCCGCGCCAGGAAGAGATCCTGGCGCGGTCGGCCGCGGCCCCGCTTATTCTTTCCCTCAGCCCGGGACACCGCTCCTCCAGGAGCTCCAGGGCCGAGGCGGGAGCGGCGTTCACTAATGGCCCTCCGACAGCAGCCTGAGTATCGCCACCTGTGAGTCGAACTCCGAGGAAACCTCGTAGGCCAGCAGGTCGGCCGTGCGGACCAGGTCGTTGTTATTTATGCTCTTCTTAAGTTCCTCCAGGCTGGCCAGCCACCGGGACTGGATGGCGATGATATCCTCCCCGTTGAGCTTCATCGCGGCGAGCCTTTCCCCCATGCCCGACTCCAGCGTCTCCATGATCTGGCTCATGAAATTCAGGCTGGTCATAGTGGGGACCAGCAGCTTCTGCGCCTCTTCCATATTGCCGCGCTGCAGCGCGAACGCGGCAGACTCGAGCAGGCTCTTGATGACAGGCGCGGCGTTAGCGGCCTCGCGGGCGGCCTCGCCCAGTATCTCTGCTTGTGTTTTTTCCATAGTAGGCATCTTAATTCACCTCCCCGCTGTTTTTCCCGGCGGCCAGTTCGGCCCAGGACCCTCGCATTTCCCTGAGCTGTCCGATCACTTCATCCAGGATCGCCGGGTCGCGCTTGCTGTTGGCGGCGATGAGGCGCCGCAGGAAGTAGGCGTAGAGCGAGTGCAGCCTGGCTGAAAGTTCCCCGCCCTCTTTCATGTTCAGGGAACCCTGGAGTTCCATCAGGATGTTCTGCGCCCGGATGTTGAGCAGCGGGGCCGCTTCATAGTCGCGCTGGCGCATCTGCCGCCCGGAATCCTCCAGGAAAGAGATGGCCCCGTCGTAGAGCATCACCACCCGCTGCAGCGGGGTGGCAGACTCCACCTGGTTCCTGAAGTACGTGTCGGTAGCCGTGGCTGTGGTCATTGTATTCTCCTTACTAACTATTCGTACCGAAGACTGAGGTATAAATACTTGAAGCCGTAGAGCTCTGGGACTGCATGCTGCTTATCTTGCCGGCCAGGCTGGTATAGAGGGCGGTATAGTATGCGGTTTTTTGCGTCACAGACTTCTGCGCCAACAGCAGGCGCCTGTCGGCGGTGGTCATCCTGCTGGTAGTGCTGGACTCCAGCGCCGCGAAGGTGCCGCTGTAGCTCGCCAGGTGGGCGTCCAGGTCGGCCGAGACCAGGGTCATTATCCCCGTGGTGCCGCCTACCAGTTCCCTGAGCGCGCCCGGTGTCGCCTGAAGGGCCGTCTTGAAAGCCGCTGTGTCGAACGAAATATTGTAGCTCTGGGCCGAGGTCACGGTCTTGGCGTCCACCGGCTTGAAGCCAATGGCCGCCAGGGAAGCCAGGTCCAGTTCCCGGCCTTCTGCCAGGCGCAGGCGCAGGCCGCTGCGCATGGTCCGCAGCTGCCGGTTGGCGTAAAAAATGCCTTTTTCCGGGGAGGCGGAATCCGGGGCCTCGGAGATCTGTGTGCCCAGCGCCGTCTGCACGGAGTTGTAGGCCGTTACAAAAGCCGTAAACTTGGCGGCCACGGCATCTGCGTCCGTGGAAATGGAAAGCGTCGCCGCGCCCGCTTTAACAAGGTTCAGGGTTACGCCAGCGATCGCGTCGCTGATCTCATTTGACGACCGGGTTACGGTGATGGTGCCGCCGATGGTGAACCTGGCGTCGCTGGCCGCCTGGAGCTGCCTGGCGTTGGCGCCCAGGGCCGTCAGCATGCCGGCCGATTTCAGCAGCGTGCCGGAGACGTCGGTCAGGGTCAGGGCCCCTTCCAAGCCGGAGTCAGCCGCCTCTATCACCAGCGTGGTCGTCCCGGAAGTTTCTTTGATAAGGCTGGCTTTAGCGTTCTCACTGCCGGAGTTCACCGCGTCCATGATCTTGGCGAGCACCGCGTTATCGGTATCGCCCTCGGCCAGCGTGACGCTGATATCCTCGGTGGTTTCACCTACCGCTATCCTGAATGTCTTCACGCCGACCCCTTCCGCAGTTATGAGGGTGGCCCCGGCATCCGTCAGCGACGAGGACCCCAGCTTGTGGCTGGCCGCCAGGGAAATAACGTCCAGCGCGTAGCTGCCGGCCGAAGCCGCGGAAGAAGCGGAGGCCCCGAAGATCAGGGCGTCGGAGACGGCGGCTTTCTTGGGCTCCATCGCGCCTTCGGCGGCGAGCGCGGCCACGGCGGTGCGAAGGGAGGACAACGAGGTCTTAAGGCTGGCCGTCACCGTCTGGGCCTTGGCGAGGCGGCTTTTTTCGATCTGCAGGGTAGTCACCCTGGAGGTCTCGTTCTTTATAGCCATGCCTACCAGCGAGCTGATCTTGGAGCTGTCGTAAGCGGAGCTGACTGTTGTCTCGGCCATAATTTAAAATTTATGTCCGGAGGGGGAGTTTACCCCCTCCGGATCAACTACCTGTCTTAACCTCTGGGCAGCAGCTGCAGCAGCACCTGCGGCGCGCTGTTGGACTGCGACAGCATGGAGACGGTGGCGCTCTGGAGTATCTGATACTTCACGAGCGACACTTCCTCCTGCGCCAGGTCGGCGTCCAGGTACAGCGAGCGCGCGGCCTGCGTGTTGAGTATGTCCACGCCCAGACCTTCCAGCTTCTGGGACAGGCGGGACATGCGGGCGCCGATATTTTCGCGGCGTATCGTCAGGGACGACACGGCCTTGGTTATGGCGCTGAGGGCGGCGGAAGCCGCGGTGCGGGTGGAGCAGGACACGCCGCTGATGCCCAGGTCGCCGGCGCCGACGCCGCTGACGGTGGCGTCAAGGGTGTCTCCGCCGGTCTCGCCGACCTGGATGATGAAGTTCATCGAGGCCGCGCTGAGCAGCTTGACGCCGTTGAACTTGGTGTTGGTGGCGATGTCCCGGACTTCGGCTACGTACTGCTGCAGCTTCGTGTTGATCACGGCCCGCTCGGTAGAGCCGACGGTGCTCGACATGGCGCGCTGCAGGTCGCTGGTGATCTCCATCAGCAGGTCCTGGGCGCGGCCCTGCTGGGACTCCGCGACCTGTAACATCGAGCTGGCTTCCTTGATGTTGCTCTGGGAAGCCTGCAGGAAGTTGATCTTCACCGACTGCTTGCGACCGAGGGCGAACCCGGCGGGGTCGTCGGCGGCGCGGTTTACTTTCTGACCGGTGGAGATGCGCTCCATGGTCGTCCCCAGTTTAGCGTTGAGGGTGTTCAACTGCATGAGACCCGACAGCGCGTTGAGGTTGGTTGCTATTTTGCCTAATTCTCCTGGCATATGTTTATCCTCCGTGATTTCTTCGTTTCGGAAGGACTTCCTTGTCCTTTCCGTTTTACTTCTGCTACACACAAGTTATCCGCATACCGCCGGAACAACTTAACCATTCCCGGAGCATTTTCTTATTTTACGACGGGCGCGGCGGCGGAGCGCAGTTTCACCACGGTGGAATTCAGCACGGCCGCGCTCTCCGGCGCCACGCCGGCGGCCTTTATATTCTGGGAACGCACCGACTCCAGCAGCTCGGTGCGGTAGACGGGGATGACGGAGGGGGCCTTGACGCCTATGCGCACGCAGTCGCCCTTAATTTCGAGGACGGAGACCTCGATGTTGTCGAGAATAGTTATCTTCTCCCCGGTCTTTCTGGTCAGGACAAGCATTATTAAACCTTCCCCTGCAGGGTCCGCGCGAGCAGCGCGCGGTAATCCTTTACCAGGTCGTGCGCGGTGAGGAGGTCGCCCTGCGCAAGTATGAGCTGGCGCCCCTCGCGGCGGGTCGCATGCACGGCCAGCGGCGCCGCCAGGTTTACGGTCACCCCGCGGGTAGGCCTCTCCACTGTCACGATGGCCAGCAACTGGTAATCGTCGGCCAGCGCGGCCAGCAGCGGGTGTTCGCGGTCCACGCGGCCCCGGAAGTCTGGATAGAAAAGCGTCGGATCGGTCACCAGGAAAGCCAGCGCCGGGTCCTCCACAGACTGCAGCCAGCGGAAATCCCCGGCTTTGGCGGTCTCTATAAGGAGGAAGTTGCGGGCCTGGGGAAAGCCGTAGACCCCCTCGTTGAAGCTGATAAAGGAGGCCGGGTCGGCCTCCAGGCGGCCGAACCTGGCCGTTTCTATACCGATCTTGCGCGTTTTCTCAATGGTCTTCATAGATAGTTGATGAGGCTGAGCTTGGAGCGCCGCGCCGCGGCGGACAACACCGCTTCGTATTCCACCTGGCGGCGGCCCTGGGCCAGGACTTCTTCCGTAAAATCCGTGTCCTCCAGCGAAGAGCGCCGGGCCTCGGTCTGCAGGTCCGCGCTCACAAGCCTGTCCTTCAGCCCGGAGAGGTATGAGATCCGGGAACCCAGCCTGACCTGCAGCGCGTCGAGCCGGGACATATGGGCGTCTGCCGCGTCCTGCAGCGCGGCCGTGGGGGACCCGTCCAGCACGGCCCGGCGCAGGCCGATAAGCGTGTCCAGGACGCAGCCGGGCGACGCGCCCGCCACCTCATCTCCCGGCACTCCGGTCTCTTCGCTCCGTGTAGCGGAAACTTCGGCCGAGCGGCTGGCGCCGTTCCCGGAGTAGAGCGCTGACTGTATCCGCACCGCCCCGTCCGGATCCGGCCCCCGAGTTACGGAGAAAGGCGCGGCGCCGGACGCCGTGCCGGCGAAAATATACTCGCCGCCGTCTCTGGAATTAAGCTCCTCCACCACGGCCTTGATCAGGTTTTCCAGCTCTTCGGCCAGAGCGCTCCTGGCCCCTTCGGACATGGCCCCGTTAACGCGAACTATCGCCTCCTTGGCGCTCATAAGGCGGTCATAGACGGCACTGACTCCGGAGTCGGCCGCCCGCAGGCGCAGCATCGCCGACTCGATATTTTCCCTGTAGCCGGCCGAGACGGTAAGCTGGTCTTTGGCCGCGAGCAGCGCCTGCAGGTCGCCCGGGGAATCGGAGGGTTTTTCTATCTTCTTCTGGGAAGCCATCCGCAGCTGCGACTCCGCCAGGCGCGCCATCGAGTTGTTGACCTCGCCGAGCATGCTCCTGTCCAGCATTTTTTGTGTAACTCTCATACCCCCCCCGCCTACCTTATTATCGCCAGCAGCTCGTCGAGCATGTTGTTGGCGACGGAAATGAATTTCGCTGCGGCCGCGTAAGAGGTCTGCAGCTCCAGCAATTTGGCCGTCTCCTCGTCCAGAGAGACCCCCGACATCGATTCCACCCTGTTCACGGCCGCGGTTTCCAGCAGCCCGGCCCTGTCGGCGCTCTTCTCCAGCTCCGCCGCCCTCAGCCCCAGCGCGGACGCCAGCGAGGAAATGAACTCGGCGGGCGCCATCGAGTCCGCCAGCGGGGACTTGAGGGCCCCGGCCAGCGCCGTGGCGTTATCCCCATCCCCCTGGTTCGGGGAAGCTGAAGCGGCCAGCAGGGAAGGATTGGCGGAGACCAGGGGGTTTACTCGCAGCAGGCCGGAAGAGTCCAGCGTAAACAGGGACTCCCCGGAGGGGTTCCCGGCCAAAGTGAACCCTGCCCTGTGCACGGCGTTAAGGCTGCCGGCGGCGGTCGAAGAGAGCGCGTCCGAGAGTTTTTGTATCCCGGCCCGCAGCTCCTCTATCCCCGCCACGGCTTCCCGCATCCCCACCAGTTTCCCGGCGCCCAGGTTGAGCTCGCGGCCGTTGCCGGCCGCGCTGAATTTCAGTTCCAGGGCAGGAACTCCCGACAGTTCGGCAGCTATCGGGAGGGCGTTCTTGCCGAACACCAGCACCTGGCCCCCGGAAGCCACCTGAAAGCCTTCGGCGGACTCGTAGACCGAGACGTCCATGTAGCCCGAGATAAAATCCACCGCCTGGTCGCGCTGGTCGCGCAGCGAGTTGGCCTGCAGACCGGAGGCTTCGGCCTCCTGTATCTGCCTGTTGAGCGCCGCCACTTCCGCGAGGCGGGAGTTTATCTGGGAGACCGCGCTCTCCGCGTCCCGCCCGGCTCCGGCCAGCATTGAGGAATATTGTCCGGAGAGGTCGTTGAGCGAACGCGCCACGTTCTCCGCGCCGGCCACGACGGCTTCCCGCAGCGCCCCGTCCGCGGGGTTAGCGGAAAGCTGCTGCAGCGAACTCCAGAATTCGCCGAGCCTTGAATAGAGGCCGCCTTCGGCCAGCGGATTCAGGTACTGCTCGGCCTCCAGCATGATGTCGCGCAGGTACTCTTCCTGCCTGGCGGCGCCGGCGGCCGCGCGCGCGCGTGACTGCGCGAAGCCGTCGCAGAGACGGCGGATATTTTCAACCGTGACTCCGCCGGTAAGGCTGTCCGGGGTGCCTACAGGCTGCAGCACGGCCTCGCGCCTGACGTAGCCAGGAGTGGAAACATTTGAGATATTGTTGCCCAGCACCTCCTGCGCCGTCTTGAAGGAGCGCAGGGCGTTCAGGCCTATCTCGATACCGAAAAAATTTGAGCTCATTTTTAAAAACCCCGGTTAACCCCTGGCGTTCAGCACCGCCGCACCCGCGGACAGTTCTTCCGCCACGCCTTTACCGGAGTACAGCGTTCCCTGTCCGCCTCCAGCCATGGCCCGCAGTATCCGCTTTCCGCTGTCAGACCCCTCGCGCAACAGCGCGTCGTTTGAGGCAAGTATCTCCCGCAGGTAACCCAGCCTGGACTTCAGGCCGCCTGCCGCCGGCACTATGATCTCGGCGATGTCGGCCTGCTGCCGGATCTCCGTCAGGAGCTCGCCGCACCTGAGCAGCTCGCCGTTTATGCCCTCGGGGACGCCGCCGCAGAGACTTTTCTGCAGGCGCAGAGAAGTCTCTATCAGGCTCTCGACCAGTGTCTCTATTAGCGGCGTCTTGGCGGCGTTCATTCCATTCCCAGTATCTTCCTGGCCACCTGCAGCGGGTCGGGGTTATAGTTTCCTCCCGCTATCTCGGCCCTAAGCCGCTCCACATTCCCGGCGCGGGCCGCGCCGGCGCTGTCGTCCTTGCGGAACAGGCCGTTCAGCCCGGAGACGGGACGCTGGGCCCCGCCTTCGGCCTTGCCGGCCTTCCTGGACCCGCCTTCATTACTGCCGTTCACTCGCCCGGTGACGGGGGTTTCGCCGCCGAGCCTGTTAATTTCCATCATAAGTTTATACCTCTCACTTATGTTATCCGCAATTTTCCCCCCGACTTTAGCCCGTTCTCCATCATCCACCCGGCCAGACCCAGGCCTCGGCCCCCGGCCGCCTCCCGTGACAGGGCGTCCGCCAGGCAGTCGCCGTAGACGCTCTCCTCCCTGTTCCCGGAGGGCATGGCCAGCTTCAGCAGCTCCTTAAGGAACACGGCCTCGAAGCCCTGGGCGGCTTTCAGCGCTTTTTCCCTCTCCGGCTCAACGGCGGCAGCGCCGGCTTCCACCCTCATATTATCTCCAGCTCGGCCGTGAATACGCCGGCCGAATGCAGGGTCTTAATGACCTCCGTAAGCTGGCGCGGAGTGGCCCCAAGCGCGTTAAGAGCCTTCACAACCCCTTCCAGCGTGCCGCCCTCCGCGGCCGCCAGCGCCTCGCCGGGCGCGGCCTGTTGAAGAGAGCCCTCCGCCCCGTCAACCGAGATCTCCATGCCGCCGGACGAGACGGCGCAGGGCAGCAACCTGGCCTGACCGCCGATAACCACCGCGCCGGTCACGGAATTAATGACCACCTTCGCCGGCAGGTCCGGGCTGATCTCCAGCCCCCCCACCCTGGCGATGAAGCCCACCACGTCCTTGCTGAAATCCCCCGGCACCGTGATCTTTACGGAGGAAGCGTCCTGCGCCGACGCGGAACCCGCCCCGAATTTCTCCGCTACGGCCCGTTCTATTTCGCGCGCGGTCTGGAAATCGGGCCTCTTGAGCAGCAGTCGCGCCGCGCCGTCGCGCTCGAACACGCGGGCCGGGCTGATCTCCACCTCCGCCCCTCCGGGCACGCGCCCCGAGGACCGCTTCCTGCCGCCAGACAGCGAGCCCTGCCCGACGGCCGCCAATGCGCCGTCGGGGCCGTAAAGAGGCGTCCTTATCAGGGTGCCGCCCTCCAGGGAGGAGGCGTCTCCCATGGAGGAGACCACGGCGTCAACCCGCTGCCCCTGCTGCGGAAAGGCCGGCAGTTCGGCGGTAACTATCACGCTGGCCACGTTGCGGGATTTAAGCTCCGCGGCCGAGGCATTCAGCCCGAAGCGGGAAAGCATGTTGCTCACCGCTTTCTGCGTGGACGGAGAAAGCCTGTCGCCGGTCCCCGACAGGCCGAGCACCAGGCCGTAGCCGACCACCTGCGTGACGCGCGCTCCTTCAAGGTAGGCCACGTCCTTGATGCGCGCCGCGCCGGCGCTTCCGGCGCAAAGCAGCAGCACCGCCGTCAATATATTTTTTTTCATCAGAATATCCACCCAAAAAGAAAGTTCAGCATCCCCCTGCGCTGCCGGTTGGCCAGCACGCCTTTGCCCGTGTATTTAATGTCCGCCTCGGCCAGCAGGTAGGAGAGCACGGTGTTCTCCTGGGAGATATCCTGCGGGCGCACGATGCCGCTGACCTCTATGCGCTGCTCGTCGCGGTTCACCCTGATCAGTTGGGCGCCATGGATCCGCATGTTGCCTCCGGGCAGCACCTCTTTCACGGTGGCGCCCACCTTGGCCGTGAAGTACGAGGAGCGCTGGGTGTCACCGCCGCCGCTGCTGGCCGCGCCGCCGGTCTCATTGAGCTCGTACGCCATAGGCAGGGAAGCCGCCCCAAGCTTGGCCTTGGCAGAACCCTTGACGCTGGAGTTGCGCGCCGAGCTGGTCCTGGCCGCCTGGCCCGCGCGACTGTCCTCCATTACTATCACCGTTACGATATCGCCCGCCTGCCTGGGCTTCATGTCCCCGGTCAGGTTCAGAAACGGCCCGGGCGATTGCGCCCGGGCGCCGGCCGCCAGCAGCAGGATAAGCAATAATTTCATCTATCCCCCTCTTTCAGAACCCCTTCTCCCGGCCCGGCCACGACGACACCGCAGGTCTTGCCGCTCTTCTGGTTGCGGGCCTCGATGGTCTCGCCCGTGGCCCCGCCCTGCAGCGCGACGAACCAGGCGCTCACCCTGACGCGCCCGACCGACATGCTGACCCGGATCTTCTCACCGGCCCGGACCGCGCGTACCGGCCTGACCATGAGCCTCGTAATTTTCTCGCCGGCCCGGATGGGCCGCACCGCTTCGGTCCCGGCCAGATCCCCGGGCTCCAGAGCTTCAGCTCCGGCCGGCGCTTCAGTAATCACCAGCGCCTCAGCCCGGATCTCCTCTCCCGCCCGTATATGGCGCGCGGCCGTAAAAACCCTGCCGCCGCCGGCTGCGGCGTTCGCGCAGCAGGAAAGCAGCAGTACCAGCGATATCGTTCTATTCATAATTTAAGCCCTCAGGTTATTGACCGTGCGCAGCATATCGTCGGCGGCCTGCATGGTCTTGGAATTTACCTCGAAGGCCCGCTGCGCCGTAAGCATGCGCACCATCTCTTCCACCACCTGCACGTTTGACAGCTCCAGCACGCCCTGCGCCAGCGCGCCCCTACCGTCCTGACCCG
>Ga0209066_10006285_pt1 | contig 12163 bp, 10 predicted proteins | sample All_14_2_FD_187198 | JGI IMG/M metagenome (GOLD analysis project Ga0209066, IMG submission 187198) | Freshwater microbial communities in response to fracking from Pennsylvania, USA - Allegheny Zone_MetaG_DW_15 (SPAdes) (version 2) ...
CAATATAGGTCAGTATATTGATATTCCTTTCCTGGCCTAATCATATTTTGAGCATAACGTATGGCCAATACGATATGCTTAACTTACACTGTGGATTTGTGTCGCATAGTTACAGCTTTGACTGTTCAGGAGAAATTCCTACCACAGTTCTTTTTATTCAGAATGTTAATTAGTTAATTAACGTTTAACGTTTTATAACCAGCGAAATTACATCGAAAGAACGACATGTGGATTGAAACCAACAGTGTAGAAATGAAGGAGGTGTCTTTATGACATTCTTTATTGGCATTGATATTGCCAAATACAAGCATGACTGTCTCATCCTTAACCATGAAGGTGAAGTCATTCGTGAATCTTTTTCCTTTACGAATGATCGAGCCGGTTTTGTTTATTTGAAAGAGATTCTTTCAACGCTTAATTCCAATCAAACAATGCGGATAGGGTTTGAAGCGACCGGACATTATGCGATGAATCTCAAAGTCTTTTTAGATGAAAATGGATTATCTTATATGCAGTTTAATCCATTCCTTATCAAACGGTTCGCCCAAGCTACCACCCTTAGGAAAACCAAAACCGATAAAGTTGATGCGCGTGTTATCGCGACCTATCTGTTATCAGTCGACTATAAACCCTATCCAATCCAATCTTATCACATCAAGAATCTCAAATCACTGACTCGAGATCGAGATGATTTAATCAAACTTCGATCGCGTCAATTGGTTAAACTAACCAATCTATTAGATTTGATTTTCCCTGAATTCAAGCCTTTTTTCGGTCATTCTCTAACGTCTTCGACCTGTTTATACCTTCTTGATCATTACTTAATACCTTCTAAGATGTGTCATATGAATCTAGACTCTTATCAAAAGATGCGGTTTAAGCTAAGAAGAACGATATCGTATGCTCGTTTCTGTACCCTTAAACAACTGGCTCATGACACCATTGGTTCAGAAGATCAAACGCTCACTTATCTACTTAAGAAGGCTCTAGAGTTGTATCACACCCTAGATGACCAGATTATTCAAATAGAAGCCTTCATTCAACAGGAGTATGAGCAGATCGAGTCTCATATTCATACCATCATAGGCATTAGTCTTCAATCCGCTGCGTGTATTCTAGCCGAATACGAATCATTTGATCGCTTTGAAACTTCGGACCAGATGCTTGCCTTTGCAGGCTTAGAACCTTCTCGTAAACAATCGGGGGAATTAGAGTCTAAAGGAAAAATGGTTAAGCACGGTTCCTCTCTTTTGCGTCAAACAATCATGAATGTCGCAGCCACTTCGATTATTCATAATCCTATTCTCTATGATTACTATCATAAGAAGAGAACGGAAGGTAAACTTCATCGTGTCGCTCTTTCACATGTCGCTAAGCGTATTGCGCGAATCATCTTCCATCTTGAGAAACATCATCTCGACTTTGATTTAGCTAAAATGAGGTAGCGTTTTTTGTTAAACTTAGTCCAATTTTAATCAAATGTCTTTTATGACATCTTTTTAGAATGTCAAAATTAATCTTTTAAGTTTTTCACCTTTTCATATTGACTTCTAATAGTTAATTTCTCCTTATTTAATTAATAATATTAACTATTATTAATATTACACCGTAACTTATAAAGTTACAAATTTAATGCATTAAAAAACTCTAGTTACCTAGAGTTAAATTGATTCTAATACCGTTTTAACAATATCCTTTGCGGTTAAGCCATATTTTTCAATCAATGCATTGGGTGTGCCACTTTCACCAAAGGTATCGTTTACCGCAACCATAGCCATTTTTACTGGATGATTCTTCGATAAAGTTTCAGCTACTGCAGATCCTAATCCACCAAACTTTGAATGTTCTTCACATGTTACAACTAACTTAGATTTTTTAGCATATTCTAAGATAAGTGCTTCATCCAATGGTTTAATCGTATGAATATTGATAACACTTACTTCTATTCCTTGTTCACTTAATGTCGTAGCTGCTTGAAGCGCTTGTTGAACCATCATACCGGTCGCAACGAGTGTAATATCATTCCCTTGGCGAAGAACTGAACCTTTACCTAACTCAAATACATAATCTTCTGAGTTAACTGTATCGACAGCTGCTCTTCCAAGTCGAACATAACATGGTCCCTTAATTTTAGCGATTGCTTGAATAACTTGTTTTGTTTCAATATCATCACAAGGTTGAATGACTGTCATTCCAGGAATTGCGCGCATCAATGCGATATCTTCAATTGATTGGTGACTTGCGCCATCCTCACCTAATGTAATACCAGCATGCGTAGCACAAATTTTAACATTTAAATGCGTATATCCAATAGAGTTACGAACCTGTTCATAAGCACGTCCAGTAGCAAACATTGCGAAAGAACTAGCAAATACAGTATTACCACAGCTCGCTAAACCAGCTGCAACACCCATCATATTTCCTTCAGCAATACCTACATTGAAATGACGTTCAGGACATACTGCTTTAGCATCAGCAGTCTTTGTCGATTTACTTAAGTCCGCATCTAATACAACAACATTCTTATCTTCTACAATTAACTGAGCGAGTGCTTTACCATACGCTTCACGAGTTGCCATTTTAGCCATGATTAATCCTCCAATTCCTTCAATGCAGCTTCAGCTTGTTCAGCACTAGGTGCAACACCATGCCACATATAGTCATTCTCCATGAAACTAACACCTTTACCCTTAACAGTCTTCGCAATAATCATTGTTGGTTTGCCCTTAACTGTACGAGCTTCTGCATAAGCTTTATGTAACTGATCATAATCATGTCCATCTACACAAATGACATGCCATCCAAACGCTTTAAACTTCTCATCCAATGGAAATGGATTCATAACAACAGTAACATCTCCATCAATTTGTAAACCATTCATATCTAAGACAGCACAAAGATTATCTAATTTAAAGTGAGCCGCAGCCATAGCTGCTTCCCAAATTTGACCCTCTTCACTCTCACCATCACCAACTACAGAATAAACTCTGAAATCTTGATTATGAATCTTATAGGATAATGCCATACCTACCGCAGTTGATAAGCCTTGTCCCAAAGATCCCGTTGACATATCTACCCCTTGAACATAATTCATATTAGGGTGACCTTGAAGACGAGAATTAATTTTTCTAAATGTTAATAATTCTTCTTCAGGCAAGAAACCCTTTTCGCATAATACCGCGAACAATAACGCAGACGCATGTCCTTTTGATAAAACGAATTTATCACGACTTAGATCATTTAAATTATCCTTAGTGATATTCATTTCATTAAAATACAATGAAACCGCAATTTCAGTTGCTGAAAAAGCACCACCAATATGTCCAGATTTAGCATCTGTTACCATTTTAATGATGTTTCTACGAACTCGTTTCGCGATTTTTGCAAGCTCTTGATTTGATAACATAGTTCTCTCCTAATTTCAATCTATATTATAACTTAAAGTATTAATAATATCTCGATAATTTCTCTCTTAAATATTGATTCGCAAACTTTAAATCATTTATCCAATTCTTATTACCAACATACCAAAACTCTCCCGTAAACATTCTAACATTTAAATCACGGAGTGTTTTCAATGATGCATCATATAACGTATCACCAGTTCCAAATGGAATCTCACGATAATGGCCTTCAATGATTTCCTTTAAATGAGCCGCAACAATCTTCCCTTTTCCTGATAACAAATCAAATTCAATGGAAGTACTGTATTTTCGATTAGAATTAGTTAAATTACCAATATCTGGATATACATTTAAATACGGTGAATTAATTAAATTTACATAAAACATCGATTTTTTAACCGTATCCATAAAAGATGTTTCCATCGTTTCAAATCCAAGAATAATCCCGAATTTAGACGCTATTTCTACACATTTGTTTAGATTAGTTTCGAACATCTTCTGAGTTAATTCATCGTGCTCTTCATAATAAACATCATACCCTGCTAGTTGTATGATTCGTATACCTAATTTTGACGCAAAGATACAAGCCTTTTCAAAAATATGTAAGGACTTTAATCGAGTTACTTCATCATGACTACCTAAAGGATATTTACGATGTCCACTTAGACACATCGTAAGAATCGGAAAATTATGTTCAATCATAGCTAAATGAATTCGATTAATCATTTCATCACTATAATCAAGTCTCTCTAACTTTTCGTTTGTTTCATCAATGCTAATTTCTAAATAATCAAAACCAGCTTCTTTAGCATATTTTAATTTGTCTTTTATCGTTAGATTATTAGGCATCGCCTTTTCATAGCATCCTAATAAATACGGTCTATTTTTGTCCATAATATGCAATACGAAGAGATTTTCAATATCTTGAAGATCGAAATTGTATTCAACGACATTATGGTGGCGTTGTACTAGTTGAAGGATTTAGAGAAAAAGATCGAAAAGACAACTTAATCGAAAGAAGAAAAAATTCAATCGCCAAAAAAGCAGCCGAGTTCGTTGAGAATGGCGACACAATTTTTATAAACACAAGCACAACTGCCCTTCTCATTCTTAAATACATCAAAGATAAAAAGGTTAACGTTATTACAAATAACGCAAATGCTGTATTCGTTCAAAAAGATCATAATATTAATGTCATGCTTACGGGAGGTGAACTAAGAGAGCCTAAAGAATCAATGGTTGGAGAATTCGCCTACAATAATCTAATGCGTGTTAGTGCTAATAAATGTTTTATGGGTTGTAGTGGTATTAGCTCAAGCGCAGGAATAACAACAGCAGTACTTGCTGAAGTCGCAATCAATGAACTTATGTTAAGACAATGCACAGGAACTTCATTTGTACTTGCGGATAGCTCAAAAGTAGGTCACAATCACAGCTTCGTGAGTAGTGAACTAAATAAAATTGATTATCTGATAACTGATGATCATGCATCGAAGGAACACTGTGAATCAATCAAAGAAAAAGGTGTAAAGATCATTACAATACATGAACTTTAACACCTACAAATTACAGTAATTTTATATTTTTCTCTTCACATAATAGTTCAATATCTTCTGGCCATATCGATGCTTGAACCTCACCAATATGTGCTTTTTGAAGATAAAACATACATAGGCGTGATTGCCCAATTCCACCACCCATTGAATATGGCAGTTCTTGATTCATAATTGCTTTATGAAATGGAAAATCAAGTCGATCTAAACAATTGGATTTAGTAAGTTGTTCTAACATACTCTTTTCATCGACTCGAATCCCCATTGAGGATAATTCAAATGAACGTTTTAATATTGGATTATAGACCAAAATATCTCCATTTAATTTCCAATCATCGTAATCTGGTGCTCTACCATCATGTTTTTGATTTGATTTAAGTAAATCTCCAATTTGCATGATGAACACAGCTTTTTTCTCCAAACAAATCGCATCTTCTCTTTCTTTAGGCGTTAAATTAGGATACATATCTTCTAGTTCTTGGCTTGTGATAAAAAAGATATCTTGAGGTAAAACTGGTTTTAATAAACGATATTTCTTAAAAATAAATTGTTCCGTATCTTTCATAACTTGATAAATAATACGAACAGTTTCTTTTAAAACTTCCTCATTTCGATCAGAATAAGCAATATTCTTCTCCCAATCCCATTGATCAACATAAATAGAATGTAGATTATCTAAATCTTCATCACGACGAATAGCATTCATATCGGTATATAAGCCTTCACCAACTTGAAAACCATAGCGTTTAAGTGCACTACGTTTCCACTTTGCAAGCGAATGAACAATTTCAACATTTTCCAAATCATTCTTAATATCAAAACTTACAGGTCTTTCAACTCCATTTAAATTATCATTTAAGCCCGTCTTTGTTCGTACAAATAGCGGAGCTGAAACACGAGTGAGCTTCAATTTTAATGCTAAATCTTTTTCAAAGTAATCTTTAATATACTTAATCGCATGTTCAGTTTCACGTATATCTAACGGATGATCATACTCTTCTGGAACAAATAAACCTGGTTTTATCATTGTCATGGTACACCTCTCAGAAAAAACTTGAATTTATTGTACCACTTCAAATAAATAATAAAAGGATTATTTTTGATTAAACGGATTTGGAGTTAATTTCCCTAAAAGAACTTCGTGTTTCGCTCCTGTAGCTTCTAATACATTTGATGGAACTTGTTTAATAAATGCATATCCCAATAAAGCAAATGCAATCGCTTCTTTAGCATCACATGAAAAACCTAAGTCTTCTTGAGTTAAAACTTCTACTTCAGGCAAATAATTACGTAAATGAGTCAATAAGGATAGATTAAATGCCCCACCTCCGCCAACAATCATTCGATCAGGAAGCTTTTTCATAAATTTTCGATAGCTATCCTGAATACAGTAAGCGCAAAATTCAGTAAAAGTAGATACGAAACAATTCGGTTCTAAATGTGAATAGCGTTGAATTAACTCCTTCACGTATAATTCACCAAACTCTTCACGTCCTGTACTCTTTGGTGGTTTTCGATTTAAATACGGATGTTGAATTAATTCATTAAATAATTCAGTATCTTTTTCACATGTAGCCGCAATTAGCCCATCTTTATCATAATCTTTTTGATAGAAATATCGCATCGCTTCATCAATCATCATATTCCCTGGACCACAATCAAATGCACTAATTTCATCGTTTGACAAAACTGTGACATTGCTTATTCCACCGATATTTTGAAGTGCAATTACTTTATTTTTTTCTTTATATAAGATTCTTTCACTAAACGGTACTAAAGGTGCACCTTCACCACCTGCCGCGACATCCATTACTCTAAAATTATCTATGACCTCAACTTGATGATCATAGGCAATAATGGACGATTCACCCATTTGAAGCGTTGAAGGAACAAGTGGAGAATTAGGCTTTGGGATATGATATAAAGTTTGACCATGATTCGCAACTAATCGAATATCCTTACCTGTTAAATTATTTTTATCTAACATTTGCTTAACGGCATTGGAATACGCTTTCCCCAACTCAAAATTAACACTGCAAATCAACTCAGTGCTTATATCTTTATTATTTATTATTTTTCGAACGCGATTCTTTAATCCATCATCAAAAGGCAGTGTAAAAAAATCTAATTGTTTCACTTTTACATGATCAAATTCACCTTCAATATCACATAATACAGTATCAATCCCATCTAACGACGTCCCAGACATTAAACCAATGATTAACATATTTCAAACCTCTCTTGTTTTATTATAATTCAATTTGCATAAAATGAACGTATACATTAAACTTTTCATATGGAACAATTAATAACAACATTAAACACGTATACTGAGCCTTATTTAAAAGGTGGAATTACTAATTTCATCATTACAGTCGCAATGATGTGGATTAGTTCTTGGATTTTCGCACAAATTATAAAACGTATATTAAACAATTTTCTTAAAAAGAATAAACTCGATGAAAACAATTTTATATTCTTACATCGAATACTTAAAGGCATTATTTACACCTTATTAGGATTTGGAATAACAATACAAATAATCCCATTAAACGAACTTGCATTATCCGTCCTTGCCAGTTCTGGTGTAGTTGTATTAGTAGTGGGATTCGCAGCACAAGAAGCCTTCTCAAACATTGTATCTGGATTCTTTATTTCATTCTTTAGACCATTCAGTATTGGGCATCTAGTAAGTCTTCCAGATAACAATATTACTGGCACAGTTGAGAACATCACACTTAGACACACTGTGATAAAGACTGTAGAAAATAATCGCATTATCGTACCAAATAGTGTTATAAACAAAGCAATCATAGAAAACAGAGATATTCTTGACAAAACTGCATGTCGAATATTTACCATTACAATCGCATATCATTCCAATATTGATTTAGCTAAACAGATTATGTTAGAAGAAGCTTATAAGAATCCATTACTGCATGATCAAAGAACGAAAAAAGATTTAAAAGAACAAGTGCCACAATTATCTGTCATTGTATCAAACTTAAAAGAAAGTTCTATTGAATTAAGAATGCCTGTTTGGGCAAAAACTAGCGGTGATGCATTCAATCTTATGGCCCAATTAAGAGAATCAATCAAGAAAAGATTTGATGATGAAGGGATTGAAATTCCTTATCCTTATCAAAATATCGTATTAAAAAAATAGTCGTGAGACTATTTTTTATCTTCCATTGATTACATCAACTGGATCAATTAAATTGATGTTATGGGTTAAAGTGAACGTCAACATGGTTATTAATACAGTTAACAACAAGAATATTTCAATAATATTACTTAATCCTGGACTGAAGATTGAATAGTGATAGAAAGATATAAAACTATCACTAAAGTGAACCATATACGCAAAGTTCATTATATTTACAAAATATGGTGTCAAGAAATAAGCAATAACCATAATAATTAAACCAACGATAATCGCTTCTAGTCTAAACACGTGCTCAACATTGCTAATAAAGTTCCCCATCGCACGCAAGATACCGATTTGTTTCTTACGATAAATAATACTTGAAGATATATAGTTCGCTAAGAACACGAGTGCAAGATAACCAATTAAAGGCACAATTACAGAAATTAATAACGAGAGTTCAAAACGAGTAAAATTTTCTAATGCGTCTGAGTACACTGGTGTTAGATTAATATATCCAGCATTTTTTACATCATGCATTAACTCAGGTAAACTTGCATAATTACTAATATATATACCATAACTATTCAAGGTAGATTCCAAACCACTATTAGAAATAAAACCTCTTTGAACATAAACATTTGAATAGACAGTTTTAAGTGCAGTTAGTTCATTATCTAATACAGGTGTTTTGTGTGGAATAATTCCAACAACATTCAATACTTTATCATTTAAATTAATACCAATATTTTGATTAATAATATCTTGATATGAATCAAATAGAACAACATTTCCATCAACAAGATATCCTGAAGTAATCATTAAATCAGCTAAATAACTACTGATTACTATTTCTTGATTATTTTTTGGTTCCGAACCAATCAAATTATCATATACAGATCCATTAACACTCGTTTCAATAAAGTTAAGTGGTAATTGCTTTATCGTATCTATAAAACTAGGCGATAACAAACGCGTATTTTCTGATACAAGTGAATCTTCATCTAAACTTCCAAAATTTAGGTTAGAAACACTTAAGGCTTGCCCATTTACCCATAAATTAAAGCGCTTATATAAAGTGGCTCCATAATCAGGTAATACTCGTTGAATTCGAGTTAACTGATCAGAAGTCAACTCCATCGTTTCAGAATTTCTAGGTTGTAACATCAGATGATTCATAGAACTGGCTTTAAATAAATCAACATCAACGGTACTTGATACATTTAATGTTGTATAAACTGCTGTTAGAATCGCCATTAAGAATGCGACAATCACAGAAGTAACAACCATTCTTAACTTATTATTAAGAATATTTCCAATACTCATATGATAGATAAATTCTTTTGGTAGAACTGGTCGAATCATTTCAGGAGCTTGAATATTATCTTCAAATACTTCTGGGTTTGTATCACGAATGATCTTACCATCACTTATTTCGATAATACGATCCGCATATTTATGCGCATATTCCGCATCATGTGAAACACAAATAATTAATTTTTCTTTACTGATACGTTTAAATAATTCAAAGACTTGTTCAGATGTTTCACTGTCTAAGTTACCTGTTGGCTCATCCGCTAAAATAATCTCAGGTTTTTTAACCAATGCACGCGCAATCGCAACACGTTGTTTTTGCCCACCCGATAATTCATCTAATTCACGTTCTTCTAAGCCTTCTAAATCTACTTCTTTTAGTATATTTAATACGGTTTCACGATCTACTTCACGATTTTGCATTTGGAGTGCAAGCGCAATATTATCATAAACATTTAGATCATCTAATAAATTATATTCTTGGAAAACAAAACCAATATAGGTATTTCGATATTCTGAGCAAGTTGTTTCATCAAAACGGTTAAGCTTCTTATTATTAATAAGAATACGACTCGTATTTGCTGAATCTAATCCTCCAAGAATATTTAGAAATGTCGACTTACCACTACCACTTTTACCTAAAATAAAGACTAATCCGTTGTGATTAAACTTTAAATTGATTCCATCTATCGCCACAACTTCTTCATTTGCTTTACTTTGATATTTCTTATTTACATTACTAATTTCGATCATTTTATTACCTACTTCTTCAAGATTGAAATAACAGAATTGTTTTTCAATGTGTTTAAAACCATTAGTATTATGAATCCTAACATTACTATGACCAACAATACGAAATTAATCGCAATTTGAAACCAATTCGTCTGTAATAAAGGCATACCCATAAAGAACTTAATATTGGTATCCAATACATATGCGTAACCTAAATAAGTTGAAAACAACCAAGTAAATAACGCTAATACGATTCCTTCCCAAACAAATATTCTTAAAATATCATGCGTATTACCGCCCAAAGCTTTAAAAATACCAATCTGTTTACGTCTTCTTGTTATACTCATGGATAAGAAGACATAAGAAACCGCTATTAAAATAATATACATCGCGATCAAAATATCACGAGAACTACTGACTGATAAGTATCCTTGTAAATCATTCATTATATAAGCTAAACCCTCTTTACCTAACATTTCAGTTAATATCGGGTTTGGACTAAATAAGAAAGTAAGATAAGAACCTAATAAGTTCGCAAACAACAATGATATTGAAATAACAAACGTTGTAATTAACATCTGCCCTTTATTTTTACCAATACTGTTTAAACCATATTTTAAACTTGCTATAAAACCTAAATGTCTATGAACCATTTCAAACGGTCTTGCTTCAAATACGGATTCTTTACTGCCTGTATCCTCAGCTAGCTTACCGTCCTTAATACGAATAATACGATCTGCATACACTTCAGCCTCTTCTGGATCATGTGAAACAACAATAACCAAATTATTTTCAGCAACTTTTTTAAGAAGCTGCATTATCTGATCACTCGTCTTACTATCTAAGTTACCCGTCGGTTCATCCGCAAGTATAATACGAGGATTTTTAATCAAAGCACGAGCAACAGCGATACGTTGTTTCTGTCCACCAGATACTTCATTCCCTTTTCTTTTACCAAAGCCTTTTAAACCCACGAACTCAAGCATTTCATCGATTCGATGTTTATCCGCTTTCTGACCTTGAAGCTGTAAAGCTAAACCAATATTCTGATAGATAGTAAACGTCTCTATAATATTAAAATCTTGAAAAACAAAACCAACATGAGAATTTCGATAATGATCTAATTCAACTTGGCTTAATCCTTCAATGTTCTTTCCTTCAATAATAAACTCACCGGAATCCGCAACATCTAATCCCCCAAGAATATTCATTAAAGTCGATTTACCACTTCCACTTTTACCTAAAATAAAAATCAAACCTTTACTTGGAAACGAAACACTTAAATCATTCAAAGCTTTTGTGACTACACCTTTACGACTGGTATATTGTTTTACTAAATTCTTTAGCTCTATCAAAGCATACCCCATTCTAGTCAAGTTTTATGTTCATGACATTTCTATTATATAAGAAAACGCTATCATTTTATAAATAAACTTAATAAAGTTTAATATCCTAAATCTTCTTTCACAAAAATCACATGGATACGTTGAGGTGTATTACTTCTATGAAGAACAACATTTACACTACAAATTCTTTCAGGAACTGCACAATTAACACACTCACCTACTTTACGACAAGGAGTATCTTTATTTAAACGTTCACAATTCATTGGAGCTGCATATAACTCAATTCTTCTTTGAGCTTCATCAATATTACTCACTAATTTATTAATTCCGACAATAACATAAACCTTTTTAGGCCCATAAATCATAGCCGCAACACGATTTCCATTCCCATCGGTATTAACCAACTCACCACTCATCGTTACCGCATTACTTGATGTAATATAAGCATCCACATTAAATGATTCATGGAATACTTGATGAACATCATTCTCAGGATCATATCGATCAATAAATTTTAAGTATCCCGATCTTAACCAAGCCAATGTATTGGTTTCATTGATTGTCATCGAACCCCCTACCGCTGCAGTTGATCCCTTCTCAATAATACTTTCTAAGAATGAATTTACTTCTTCTTTCTTTTCTAAAACACTTACTTCAAAATGATGATTC
>Ga0209066_10006286_pt1 | contig 12161 bp, 9 predicted proteins | sample All_14_2_FD_187198 | JGI IMG/M metagenome (GOLD analysis project Ga0209066, IMG submission 187198) | Freshwater microbial communities in response to fracking from Pennsylvania, USA - Allegheny Zone_MetaG_DW_15 (SPAdes) (version 2) ...
GGAAACCCTCTTCTCTGCCGATCCCTAGAAGCTCTGCCCTGGCGAATATGTCGATTTCGCGGAGTTTGACAAGATAGCGCTGGTACGTCTCCTCAAAAACAGGGGCCTGTTGCATGCTCATGCTCCTTGCAGCCGTTCGAGCTGATCAAGCACGAGATCGCGTTCATCCTCGAGGGCCAGAAGATCCATCATCACCGGCGGTTTGACGGAGTGGGCCGGGAGGCGACGTTTCGTTTCCGCGATCTGCTCCTCGAGTTCCTGAAGCCGCTCCCTCAGCTGCCGTCTCTTCTCCGTCATCGATTCTTCCTCATTCATCCCGTTTCACAACTGGCGGTTCCTTCCATTGCGCCAGGGCCGCCAGTTCCTTTTCGATCAACCGTACCTCGCCGGCGGTGGCCCGCCGCTTCTCGACGCTGTAGAGGGAGGTCTCGGCGAGGTGGCCGCTCTTTTTGAAGACCACGATTTCATAGCGGTCCGGTTCCTTAAGCAGGTCCTCGACCCAAAGCACCTTCTCGATGTCGAGAGAAAAGCGGCGACAGATCTCGCGGGCGAATTTTTCCGGGTGAGCCGAGATCGACAGCCCATCTCCGGTCCGTGCGTAGACACAGAGAAAGGGTTTGAGGTGGCGCACCCGCCCCTGGTCTCCATCAGGAAAGGCCACGATCTTCAGATCATAGGTCCCGGGAAACCAGGCGATGGGATCATGCTCGTCATGTTTTTTGCCATCCCAGCTGTACTTGCCGTCAAAGATCTTCATGGTTTTAATGTATTGCAGCCGTACCGAGAAATCCAGGATAAAAAAAGGCTGTTCCCCGGCGTCCGGGATGAACCCCCGCCGCGCCGAAAAACAGCCTCAAATCGCCCGATCAATCAGGCCGTGGCGTCGAGAATCCGCCTGTCGGCCATATCCATCAGGACCCTCTCCCTCGCCTTGTTTATCCCGAGGGCCTCACGTTTTTTGTCGATGTGAGCGATCATCAACCGAGCCATTTCCATCGGGTCGGCGGCGAAACCCCACTTGCCGAAACCCTTGGTCTCAAGCTCCTCGAACAGGTGCTTCTGAAACTTCGTGCCGTTGGTCATCGGGAAGGTGTGGCCGAATATGGTGTATACCCCCGAGGCCACGAAATACTGGCCGATGGCGATGGCCTTTTCACTCATCCATTCCGGGGCGCAGCCGACCGCCGGCAGATCGGCAATCGTATCGCCCAGGCCGCCGGTTCGTACCATCTCCGAGGCGGCGATGAGGATCCGGCTATTGTCGACACAGGAGCCAAGTCCCAAAACCGGCGGCATCCCGACCGTTTCGCAGACCTCGGCCAGACCCGGCCCGGCCATTGCCGCGGCCCCCGGCCCGGTAAGTCCGGCCTTGGCCAGGGCGAGCTGCGAGCAGCCTGTCTGCAGGACCAGGACATCGTTGCGGATCAGTTCCTTGACCAGTTCGACATGGGAAAAATCCTGTTTCGACCGCGGGTTGGTGCAACCAACCACCCCGGCAACCCCGCGAATACGTCCGTTGATAATATTCTCGTTGAGCGGTTTGTAGCTGCCCCTGAACGAGCCGCCCAGCATATAGTTGATATACTCATAGCTGAAGCCGTGCACCCCGCGTCCGGATTTTTTCGGGATCTGGATCGGCTTGCTGCGGGTCTTGAAACGGGTTATCGCTTTGATGACGATCTCTTCCGTGCACTTGAGCGGCTCATGCTCATCGAGCTGGATATGCAAAGCGCCCTCGATTTTCGCCCGATAATTCGTGGTGATGAAGGGCGTGTCGTAACAGTCGGCAACCCGTTTCATATCCTGTTTGATGCACTGGACATCGACGCACATCGCATCGACGGCCCCGGTGACCATGACGGCCTCGGTCGAGGAAAAATTGCCGGCATGCGGCAGACCGTGGCGGGAGAGGGCATCAAGACCGGAGCAGCACATGCCGATCAGATTGATCCCCTTCGCCCCGGCCTCGAGCGCCATTTTTTTGAGTTGCGGATCGGCGGCGGAGATTATCATCGCCTCGAGGAGGATGGGTTCATGCCCGTGGACGATGATGTTGACCTTGTCCTCCTTAAGAACACCCATGCCCACCTCGACCTCAACCGGGGTCGGGGTCCCGAACAGGATGTCAGTGATGTCGGTCGACACCATCGAGCCGCCCCAGCCATCGGCCAAAGCCGTCCGCGAGATCTGTTTGGTCAGGTTCTCGTAATCCTGGTCGACGCCGATCGCGGTCCGGTGCATCATCTCCATGATCTCCCGCATCGCCCCGCGCGGCACGATCCCCTCTTTGCGCCAGGACTCCAGGGTCTTTGGCGGCACCCTTTTCATCATCGGAATCTCGCCATCGACCTGGGTATAGGTCTTCTCAAGTTCAGCATAGAGATCGAGGGCGATCTCGTTTAACTCCCGCCCCTCCGTGACGATGTCGAGGGCCTTGGCGACCTCCAGCAGTTTCAACGGATCCTGGATCTTGAAATCGGTGTTTTTGCCGTTGATGACGTCGCGAAAAAGCTCCAGCATCCCCATGCCGTGATCAGTGTGGGCGGCGGTTCCAGCCGCAACCATCCTCCCGAAATTCCTGGCGACGATGGTATCGATGGTGGCGCCGCATATCCCCACGCGGTCATACGGTGAATTGACATTCATCCGGCAGGGTCCCATGGAGCAGTGCTTGCAGCAGGCCGACTCGGAACCGATCGGACAGGCCTTCATGTTGGCGGCCCGGTCGAAGAGCAATTCCACCCCATCCTTCCGGGCCTTGGTGATCATCTGCGCTGTCGCCTCGCAGGTCGTAAGATCGGATACGTTTATGAGTTCCTGTAATTTGGCCATAGCACTTCTCCTGGTCTGATATGATGAGAGACACACGTGCGAATTCCCCTTCCGGCAGTGGGGTTATCACGACGGCGCATTTCCGCCTTCTGCCCTTTTTACGCTGACTATAGGCGGTGACATTGAGAATGATTCCCATTCTAATGATACACCACATTGTGGTATTGTCAAGCCGACAGGAGAACAACACCGGCACTGCCGGCACTGCAGGACACCGTGATAGGCGATAGGATTGAAAAACCAGGGAAAAAGAGGCCGATAGTGACGGGAGGCGAGCTCCCGCCACGTTACCTTTTCAAGGCGAGGAGTTTGTCGACGATGATGGAAAGTTCGCTCGGCGCGGTGTTGAGGTCTTCGTGCGGCCGCCGTCCTTCCCTGTCGGCGGTAACGATTTCCTGGTCCTCGGGAAGAAATCCCAGAATTTCAAACCCCGGCAGTGATTGACGGATGAGTTCCTCGTCCTCCGGGCCACTGACCCGATTACCAAGTACTATGATCTTTTTGATGCCGATATCCCGACCGAGCTTGCGGATCTTTTCGGCGGCCGCCCGGCTTCTCGCCCCGGGATTGACAACGATGACCAGGGCGTCAACGGAAGAGGAGGTGGCCCGGCCGAGATGTTCAATTCCGGCCTCCATGTCCATGATGACGATATCGTCGCGATAAAGGACCAGATGGGTCATCAGCGCCTTGAGGATCGTGCTTTCCGGACAGATGCAGCCGGAACCGCCGGTCTGGACCGTGCCCATGACCAGCAGTTTGACCCCGTCACGCTCAAGCGAGAACCGGTCGGGGATATCGTCGACCTTCGGGTTCAGGGTGAAAAAGCCGCCCATCGTTCCAGGTTTGGCACCGGTTCTTTCGGCGATCAGATCGGACAGTTCGGAGATGGGACGGATCGGCTGGTCCTCGGGGATGCCAAGTGCGGCAGCGAGGTTGGCAACAGGATCGGCATCGATAGCGATGACCGTGTTGCGGGTGTCGGCTGCAAGCGAACGGGCGAGCAAGGCGGTAACGGTAGTCTTGCCGACCCCGCCCTTACCGCCGATGGCGATTTTCAGGCTCATGGTTGATTTCCTCCTTCTCTTGTATGGCAAACCAAGGTGTACGGCAGGGCCGTCTGCACTTCATCCAACAATATTCCCATCCTTATCGACCATCGCCACCAAGAATCCGTTTTTTTCCGCAATTTCCTTCAATTCATCGACATGGACTGCCTGGACCTCATACTTCCGACCCCTTTCCCGGGGCAGGGTCAGGAGACAATCAGCCGCATCCTCTCTGGATTTGAAGGCAGGGATAAAATCTACCTGTCGTTCCTTGTCATGCAGGCCGAAGAAATGCTCGTTCGGTCCCGGATCGCAGACCACGGCATACAACCAATCAGCCTGTTGCGCCTTTTCTTCCATATTCATAATTCCTCTCAGAGCATGGCCGGCACTGTTCGGTGCCTCAGCCGATTGACGCAAAAAAGCCCCATTCGCACAGGAACGGGGCTTTCATTTTGCAGCATCGAAATCAATCAGATTTCGAGGTACGAATCGGAGAACAGGGTCTCACCCATGATGACCTTGACGGTCTTGACATAGTCTCCCAATTCCTTCGACAACGTGCTCGGGTCAGGTGCAGCACCGTCCATCGCCTGGTGGACGACCTTGACGATATCTGGCCGCTGGCCCTTGGCCACCGCGGTCAGGTTGATGTCGAGCGGATCGGAAATAACCGCTTTCATGCCATAGCGCTCGAGCATGACCATGTAGGTGGTGTTGAGGATCGGCCGCAAATTCACCGGCGGACCATTGGAGATGTTTGACAGACCGCAGGTGCTCATTGCTCCGGGCGCAATGTCCTCGAGCATCATCTGGAAATTGAGGAGGCTCACACTCTGAGCCTGCTGGATATTGACCGGCGTAACAATACCGTCAACCCAGATCTTCTCGTTCGGGATGCCGGCCTCGTTGGCGGCATAGAGCAGTTCGACACAGAGCGCGGCACGCTCGTTCTCGTCCCGCGGCAGACCATCCGGTCCCCACATCAGGGCAACAATGTCGGCCTCATACTTGGCAGCGATCGGCAGCATGACTGTATACCGCTCGGGACGGGCCATGATCGAGTTGACGATATGCGGCTTGCTGGCCGGCTTGAGCACCTTCAGGCCTTCCTCGATAGCGGCGATATTGGAGGTGTCGAGGAGCAGGGGAATTTCCGGCACCACCTCCTGGACCACCTTGCAGACCCATGGCATCAACTCGTGGCCGTCTTTTTTCGACGGTCCGAGATTGATATCGATGTAGTCCATGCCCTTTTCCTTCTGCTCGAGAGCTTCGGCCTGAATGGGCTTGGGATCGCGTTCTTTATACGCCCTGCCGATCACCGTGGAGATTACATTCAGGCTTTCGCCGAATAGGATCATAGTTTTCCTCCTTTACCGAATTGAATGAAAAAAATCGTTTTTCTGGAGCCAGAAACATTGCAGAGACCACCGGGAATGCAAATTGCCAGTGGTCTCTGTATTATACTGAAAACAGAATATAAAACTATAAAACAGTAGTTGCCCGTTTACTGTCTGGCCTTAAGGAACCCGGCGATATGGGCTGCCTCACGCGGGCCGACGGTTACGGTCCAACCGCTCAGTTCCTCCTCGACATCTCCGGCAATGGCTGCCGCGTACCCGGGAATGATGAGCTCACGCGTTTTGACCTTGTCGGCGATACCGCTCTTCTTGACGAAGGCACCGACATCATCGCCGCCGAATTTGCCGGCGGCCCAGGCCGTCAGTACCGAAAGGCCTTCCGAATCCTTGATCAGCAGCCATGCCGGAACACGGCTGGCCTCGATCTCACCGGAAACGATGAAGTAGGTCAGGGCGAAGTTTGTCGTCACCAGTACCGGCGAGTTCTCATCCGGATTGCCGATTTCGAAAATACCCTCGGTAACCGTCATCGGCCGCTGCGGGTCGGTGAAGATGTTGAGCCGCTCAAGGAGCAGCGGGAACATCACTTCGGTGGCCAGGTCGGACAGAACGACGATGCTGCCGTATTTGGCGACGAACATGCTCGCGATAAGTCCTTCCATGTCAAGATTCGAGGCCATCTCGCAGGGGAAGACGATGGTCGGGAAGCCGACCGACCGATTGGCGTCTTTCAGGGCCGAACGACGCATGCCGACCAGATCGGCCAGGGCCGGTTTCAGTTCCCTCGCGCCGCTGTCGATGACCAGATCCTTCAGTCCCATCGCCGTCAGTTTGTCGGTGAGGGCGATAACGCCGTCAATCGAGTCGGCTTTGACCGCCAGAGGCAGATCGTTGTCCTTGGCGAGTTTGCCCATGGCGTCGGCATTGGCCGCAGTGGCGGCATACAGCAGCGGCCGCTTGAATCCGCAGGCCTCGACCGCAGCCGCCATCACCCCGGCATCCTCAGTCATCAGCACCAGATTGAATTCAGAGGTCTCGGCAACCTGTTTGGCAAGCGCCGCAAAGGCGGCCTTGTCGCCGTTTACATCCTTCAATGCGACCAGCTCAGGCCGCAGGTTGAGGCCGACTCGCTCATATTGGATTGCGTTCCAGACCTTCAGTTTGGCTTCGGCATCGGCGGTGGAAGTATCCGAGGCCAAGAGGCCGGCGAAGGCGGTCGGGTTAAAAAAGGTCTTCTCGTGACGATACAGTACCGTCTCGCCGCCGACCGTAACCTTACGCACACCCTTGCCGATCACCACCGGTCGAATCGGCGGCGCCGAAGCCTCGGCCAGTTGCGCCCTGGCATCATCCGATACGTACGGGCAGGAGTCGAGTTCCGCCTTGCTCGAGGCAAGGTTCATCGCAAAGGCCAGACAGGTCGGGACACCGCATTCCTTGCAGTTGGTCTTGGGCAGAAGTTTGAATATCTGTATACCTGTTAACGCCATTTCTATAGTCTCCTTATATGGGTTCGGAGCAAACGCTACCGTGCCCGGCCGGATAGCAACATCCGGCCGGGCTTTGTCTAAATGACTAGCCGATGAGAGGTTCCATGCTCAGAGCCGGATGTCCCTTCTCCTGGAGGAAAGGCAGGATCTCTTCCTCGGTGACCCCGATCGTTTCGTCGGCGATCATATCGGCAAAGTTTTCAATCCCCATTTCTTTGCCACGGGCATTGATCTTGTCATACATTTCGTCCTTGACCACCTTCGGCATCCAGACCATCCGCAGCAGGCCACCATCGCCGAGGATGAACTTTTTCTGGGTGATGTTGTACTTGGAATGACCGATAAAGCCCGGAGAAGATGCACCACCGCCCATGACGCCGGCGAGGGTCGTAAACTTCATACCGGAAGGCGTATCACCGCTGTAATCACGGCCGACGGTCATGACCCCGTTACAGGAAGGCAGCATTGCGGCGATACACTCGCAGCAGCCACAGGTCGTCATCGGGGCATGGACCATCGAATAGAAGTTATAGGTATCGATAGCCCCTTTTGAGGCCTTTTTAATGAACTCATCGACACCCTCAAAGCGACCGCGCAGGGGATCGAGAACCTTCCCCTTCAGGACCGGCTGATTCGGCCCGGTCGGATTGATCTCGAAGGAGGCCTTGCAGTCCATCCAGTTATAGGCGCCGCAGAGTCCGGTCCGCTCGGGGCTGACCGTACAGACATGGCTCGGGGCAAAGGACTGACAGAGGGTGCAGGAGTAGAAGGTTTCGACATCTTCATCGGTCATCTTGTCGACACGCTCGTCACGGACCTTGTACTCGGCTCGCGCCCTGGCCGTCAGTTTATCCACATCGTCTTTTTTGGTATACAGTGTAACCTGAACTTTATCGACGATCTTCTTGAAATCCTGATGGAATTTTGCATGAAGTACAACACCGATATCCTTCAGGGTAAAGCCTTTCTCTATGGCTGCCTTGCTGACCCGGACCCAGGAGATATCCCTCTGGCCGATATGCATGATTCCCTGGGTATAGTTGATCAGATGATGGATCTGCCTTTCCAGGATCGGCTCGAAATCCGACTGGAACTCCCGGCCGGCGATCTGGACGAAGATGCCTAGAGGCAGGGTGTCCCCTTCCTTCATGTCAGGGATATCCGGCCCGACGACGACAACCTTGCCGTCTTCGATTTCGCTCATCTCGGCCATATTGACCAACTCGGTGCACTGGGTCTTGCCGCCGCCCATCTGGCAGAACAGATCACCGCCACGCACACGCTCGCCCTCAAATGCCGGGCCGAAGGCGCAGGGAATATCGATCTCGGTGATATTGATCTTGAGCCCGCGCACCTCTACCGATTTCTGGCAGATCTCATTGTGGGGAACGTTGGCTACGACGTGCTCATAGGTACAGATACCGGTCGGCAGGATCTCCGGGATATCGGTATCGGCCAGAGTCGGGAAGCCCCAGTTGACGCAACCGGCAGCGGCGACGGCCCATTCGGTGCCGACATCGCCGAGGGCGTTGACGAAGGCGAAGATACGGTTCTTGTTGTACATCAGTATCTTGCGATAATCACCCGGCTCGACGCCGCCGAAGGCCATCGCGGCACGGTTGGCAAAACCGAGGGCAAAAACGGCCGAGGAAATATCCGGCCCGAACGGTACGATACGGGTGCTCCACCCGACCTGCATGCCCGCCTCGAGACACTGTTCGATGACGGTCTTGCCGTTATGGTTGGCTGCGCAGAAGATATAAAGGCTCTTCTTCTGATAATCCTCAACGATCATTTTGGCGGTGGCGGCATCCGGGGCGGCACCGACGATGGCGGCAAAACCCGGGGCCGAGCCGTCGACGAACTCAACACCACGTTTACGCAGGATGGTGTCATCGGCTGGACCGACCCATATCTTACCGGCCTCGATATCAGGATCCTCGCCGACGACATAGAAATCCGGTTCACGCAGAATGCGCAGCGCCTCTTTGATTTCATAGGCAAAGATGCCTGCCATACCGGCATCGAGCAGTGGGCCGAGATACGGCAGATGGTTAGCCCCCTTGACATGCGGCGGCAGCAGGCCGCGGGCGAAGGCCATCGGTTTTTTCAGGTCCTCGAGGGTCTCACATTTCATGCCGGTGAGGGAATAGATGACCGGCAGGTAGTAGGCGGTATTGGGGAAACCAATTTTGGTACTGGCGTCATAGGTTTGAAGAGCCTTCTCCAGTTCCCCTTCCACCTGCGAAACAACTTTATAACCGCCCTGTATCGCGGCGAATGCAACTAATCTTGACATGCTTTCCTCCTTTGTTGAGGATCGATCATTTGGTTACGGTTGGGTATACCTATCAAGCCTCAGCCTCGAGTTTCTGCCGGTCGGCCATATCCATCAGGACCCTGTCACGGGCCTTGTCGATACCCAGTTCTTTACGTTTTTTGTCGATATGGGCAATCATCTTATGGGCATGCTTAACCGGATCGGCCTCGCAATCCCACATCCCGCCATACAGTCCTTCCATACCTTTATAGAGGTAGTCTTTAAAGACCGGAGCGCCCTCGAGCGGCAGCGAATAACCGAAGACGGTATACACGCCGGAGGTGACGAAGTACTGGCCGATGGAGATGGCTTTCTCGCTCATCCACTCCGGGGCGGAACCGGCGGCAGGCAGGTCGCAGATATCCTTGCCGAGCCCGCCGGCCTTGACGACCTCGGTCGCGGCCAGCAGGATGCGGCTGTTGTCGACGCAGGAGCCGAGATGCAGGACCGGCGGGATACCGACCGTCTCGCAGACCTCGGCCAGGCCAGGTCCGCAGTGGACCGCGGCGGCACCCGGCGTCAGCAGTCCGTGGATACCGGCGGCGATGGCACTGCAGCCGGTGGTGAGAACGATGACATCGTTCTTGATCAGTTCCTTGATGATCGTGATATGCTCTTCGTTATGCTTGGTCCGGGCGTTGTTGCAGCCGACCACGCCGGCAATACCGCGGATCCGGCCGTTGATGATGTTGTCGTTGAGGGTGTAGTAACTGCCCCGGAAGGTACCACCGAGATGATACTGGATCGACTCGACGCCGAAACCGGCGATCTGGGTCGTCTTATGACGCGGAATCATGACCTCGGCGCCACGATTTTTATAATTTTCGATGGCCATTTTGACGATACGGATGGCATCCTGCATCGCATAATGCTCGTCGAACTCGATATGGATGACGTTTTCCTGCTCCATCTTGGCGATGGGGTGAGTCGTGATGAGTTTGGTGTGGAAGCATTTGGCGACGTTGGCCAGATTCTGGAAGATACACTGGACATCGACGACCATCGCATCGCAGGCACCGGTGATGATCGCCAGTTCCTGCTGCAGGAAGGTACCCGCCGGCGGGATGCCATGTCGCTGCAGCAACTCATTGGCGGTACAGCAGATACCGCTGAGTTGGATGCCCTTGGCGCCTTGTTCCTTGGCGTAGTCAATCATCTCCTGGGATTGGGCAGCGGCGACGATCATCTCGGAGAGCAGCGGCTCATGGCCATGGACGATGATGTTGACATGATCAGCCTTCATGACCCCAAGATTGGCCTCGGCCTGCAAAGGAGTGGGTGTACCGAACATGACATCCTGCAGGTCGGTACCGATCATCGATCCACCCCAGCCATCGGCCAACGAGGCTCGGGCGCCCTGCTTCAGCAGGTTTTTGTAGTCCTGATCGACACCCATATGGGTCCGGTGCATGATCTCGACTATTTCCCGATCAATATTACGGGGCTTTACTCCCTGCTTTTCCCATTTATCCTGCAATGGTTGCGGTGCCCTTTTCAGATAGGCGAGGTTGCCGTCAGTTTTACCCCATTCGGCCACAGCAGCCTCGGCCACCCCGAGGGCGATCTCGTCGATATCCCGATCCAGCTTCTTACCATCGACTTCGACCGTCGTGGCGACACCAAAATATGGAGCAATCGAAATCAGCTTGGCTGGATCCTTGATGGTATAGTCCTTGGTCTCCTTTCGCGCGACGGCGAGAAAGGTTAAAGCGACGCCACGGCCATGATCTGAATGGGCGGCTGCACCGGCGGCAATCATACGAGAAAAGTTTCGAGCGGCGATAGTGTTCGGAGTAGCACCGCATAATCCTTTTCTGGTGTCCTCGCCTTCCACTCCGCCCTTCGGCAGAGGCAGACGGCAAGGACCCATTGCGCAGTTCTTGCAGCAGATACCCTGCAGTCCGATGGCGCAGGGTTTCATGGTAACGGCACGATCAAAAACGGTTTCGATCTGGAGCTTGTGGGCACGTCGTATCATCTCCTGGGTCGACACCTCGATGGAAGCTTCCATCGGGTCTGCCAGTTGCGGGGCTTTTGCAGCACTCACTTTTGTTTCTTCTGCCATGAGAAGTTCCTCCTCGAATAAGGATCAAATAACCAATGTATCTTTTGCCATAACGAACCGCAGTCGAATCACTGCGCCCGTTTGTGGAACCTGTTCAGCATTGCCAAAATCTTCTCCTGCTCGGTCAACTGCAGCGCTGCCGCCGTCATCGCAACCGGGCCCAAAACTGCTACGTGCGCAGCCGCACTCTTGCGCTCCTGCGCTCTCTTCTCCTGCAGGGCCTTTTCTTCCGCCTCCCGAGCCTGTCGTGCTGCGGCAACCGCATCCGCTTCCGCCTTGGCCTTGGCTTCCGCCTCAGCCTTGACTGCCGCCTCGGCATCGGCTTTCGCCTTGGCCGCCGCTGCTGCCTTGGCTGCTGCATCGGTTTCGGCCTTCGCCTTGGCATCGGCCTCAGCCTTGGCCTTGGCTTCCACGTCCGCCTTGGCTGCGGCCGCAGCGTCTACTGCCGGCGCGGCCGGTGCGGCCGGGGCCGCTGCCTTGGCTTCAGCCTTCGGGGCCGGAGCCGCCGCTGCCGCCGGGGCGGGCTTGGGAGCCTCGGCCTTGGCGGCCGTGGCGGCCGGAGCCGCTTTTTTCTTTTCCTCTTCGATGGTCAGATCAAGTTTCGGGGCCAGGGCCGCAAAATCAACCTTCACATCGCCCAGTTTCTTCGTGATGGGGGCCGTCTCCTTGGCTGAGCCGCCATCGGCGAGGATCTTGATGAAATCCTTGGCCAGCCGGATCGATTCCGGATGGCGCATGATGAGCATGCTCGAGCCGGCCATCAGGTATGAAACGGCGCCGATAGCCTCCATCATGATACCGCGCTTCTCGGGGTCACCGAGGAGGGGGGCATCGTCGACGATCTGTTTTGCTTCCTTGCACTTCCAGACCTCGTTGCCGAGATTGTTGATCATCGGGTACTGGAGTTTATCATCACCCTGAGCCATCGCTGCCAACGTTAACCGCTCCATGACCGAATACGAGTATTCGAGCCCATACCCGAGCCCACCGGTAGTGGGATCGACCAGCACTCTGTCCATCGGCATGCCGAAGTTCTCGAGC
>Ga0209066_10006287_pt1 | contig 12159 bp, 11 predicted proteins | sample All_14_2_FD_187198 | JGI IMG/M metagenome (GOLD analysis project Ga0209066, IMG submission 187198) | Freshwater microbial communities in response to fracking from Pennsylvania, USA - Allegheny Zone_MetaG_DW_15 (SPAdes) (version 2) ...
CGCCGGCCGTGCCCACCAGCGCACCGACCAGCGGAAAGTAGCGTTGGCAGGCCTGCAGCCAATCGGGGTGGTAGCCCACCCAGGCGGGCACGGGCACCCGCGTGAAGAACTGCAGGGCGATGAAGAAGAGGCGGACCTCGTGGATCAGGAAACGCATGGGGGCATCTTGCCTGGTTTGCTCACTGTGCCTGGGACTGGCCGGCATCCGTGTCGGAGTCGCTGACGCCGGCTGCGTCAAAACTCGCCATGTCGCGCAAGATCGCACAGGCCGACTCCAGCAGCGGCCAGGCCAGTGCGGCACCCGAGCCTTCGCCCAGACGCAGGCCGAGTTGCAGCAGGGCTTGCGCCTTCAGGTGGCCCAGCAAGATCACGTGGCCGGCTTCGTCCGACTGGTGCGAGAACACGCAGCGTTGCAGCACCAGCGGTTGCAGTCGGGCGGCCACCAGCACCGCACTGGTGGTGATGAAGCCATCGACCAGGATGACGCGGTTCTCGGCAGCGGCTTGCATCACGGCGCCGACCATCTGCGCGATCTCGAACCCCCCGAAGGCCGCGAGGGCCTCAAGCGGTGTTTGCGCATCCGGGTGACGCAACAGCACTTCATGGAGCACGGCACGCTTGTGGTTGAGTGCGGTGTCGCTGAGGCCCGTGCCGCGGCCGGTGCACAGGTCGAGCGACTCACCGGTCAGGCGGGCCATCAGCAAGGAGGCGCTGGAGGTGTTGCCGATGCCCATTTCGCCGAGCAGCAGCGCATTGCCAGGCAGGCCGCGCACCAGGTCCTGGCCGTGGCGCAAGGCGGCATCGCACTGCTCGGTGGTCATGGCCGCTTGCGCGGAACAGTCCGCTGTGCCGGGCGCGACCTTGCGGATCTGCAGGCCGGCTCGCGGCGCGAAGTCATGGGCCACGCCGCAGTCCACCACGGTCATGGCGACGCGGTGTTGGCGACACAGCACGCTGACGGCCGCGCCCCCAGCGAGGAAGTTTTCAATCATCTGCCAGGTGACGTCGCTGGGGTAGGCTGACACGCCACGGGCGGTGAGGCCGTGGTCGCCGGCAAAGACCACCATCTGCGGATCGACCAGGCGAGGTTGCTCGCTGCGCAGGACCAGGCCGATGCGGTGGGCCAGGGCCTCGAGGCGACCCAGCGCGCCAATGGGCTTGGTCTTGCGGTCGATGACGTGGTGCAGTCGGTCGGACAGGGTGGGATCGTTCAGGTCTGCGATGGGCGCGAAGGACAGGGCGGAAAAATTCATGATGAGGCGATGCATAAGAGGAAGCGTGGGGCAGGCGCTGGCATGGCGGCCAGAACCTGCAAAATGAGCACCACCCTGTCAGGGAGGCAGAGGCTTCAGCAAGGCCATCAACACACCGGGCGCGAAGTGCTGGTCCACGTAGTCGGCCAGGCCATCGAGCACCTGTGACAGGGCCGGCACGCCCTGCCCCAGCAGCGCATGCAGCGCCTCGTCGGACTCGAACAGGCCATGCAGGTAGATGCCAAGCACCTGGCCTTGCTGCCAGCCCAGGCACTGTCCGTCGGCGTCCAGCAAGGCCGGTCGGGCCTGGATCGAGCGCGCCTGCGTGCGGCCGTGGTGGATTTCGTAGCCCGTGGCGGGCACGCCAGCCAAAGCAGCCCAGGATGGGATGGCCGCGAGCTCATCGGCAAAGCGCGCGGTGGTGGCCTTGAGCACCTTGCGGGTGTCGAAGCGGGTGTCCACGTCCAGCAGGCCCAGTCCCGGCACCTCGCCAGAGGCGCCTTGCTCGACGCCGTCCGGGTCGCTCAAGGTGTGACCCAGCATCTGCAGGCCCCCGCAGATGCCCAGCACGGCACGGCCGCGCTGCACGTGGCGATGCAGTGCAGCGTCGAGGCCCTGATTGCGCAGCCAGGCCAAGTCGGACGTCGTGTGCTTGGAGCCCGGCAGGATCACCCAGTCCACGTCGTCCAATTCGGCGGGGTGGCGTGCCCAGATCAGTCGGACGTGCGGGGCCGAGCGCAGCGGCTGGAATTCGTCGAGGTTGCTGATGCGCGGGTAGGCGATCACGGCCACGCGCAAGATGGGGCGGGGGTTCCCTTGGGCGGTCGCTGCCGGACCCGTCGGCGTGTCGTCGAACACACCATCTTCTTCGGGCAGGCCGTGCCCTCGCCACATGGGCAGCACGGCCACGGTCGGCACCCCGGTCAACGCCTGCAGCTGCTGTGGACCGGGCGCCAGCAAGGCAGCATCGCCCCGGAAGCGATTGAGCACAAAGCCGCGGATGAGGGCGCGCTCGTCTGCGTTCAGCAACTGGTGTGTGCCGTACAGGTGGGCAAAGGCACCGCCGCGATCAATGTCCGTGACCAGCAGACAGGCAGCCTGCGCGGCCAGGGCGGTGCGCATGTTCACGTAATCGCTGCTGTGCAGGTTGATCTCGGCAGGCGAGCCAGCCCCCTCGATCACCACCACGTCGTGATCGGCCATCAGCGACTGCAGGCCGGCGCGCGCGTAGGGCCACAGGTGCTCGCTGCGTTCGCGCCAGGGGACGCAGCGCAGGTCATCTCGCACCTCGCCCATGACGACAACCTGACTGGCGGTGTCCTGTTCGGGCTTGAGCAGCACGGGGTTCATGCGCACATCGGGCGTGACGCCCGCAGCCAGGGCCTGGAAGTACTGTGCGCTGCCGATTTCACCGAGACGGCCATCAGGGCCGGGCACGACCCGGGCGTTGTTGCTCATGTTCTGAGCCTTGAAGGGCGCCACCTTCAGGCCTTGGCGGGCATACCAGCGGCACAAGGCGGTGGCCAGCCAGCTTTTGCCCGCGCCGCTGGTGGTGCCCAGCACCATGACGGCCCGCGCGCTCATGCGGCCACCTCGATGTCTCGCAAGGCCAGGCACAGCGCCCGGCCGGCCGCCGGCTCATGGGCCCGCCAGCGTACCCAGCCGGGCAAGCCGAAGCTGCTGGCATCGCGCAGCTTGATGCCCCGTGCGCGCAAAGCCGCCAGCAGTTGGGGCAGTTGCGATGGCGAGCGCAAAGGTGGGCGACTCAGCATGAAAGGCGTGACGCTGCCGGGGCGGTGAGTCCAGCCCAGCTCGCTCAAAACCTGAGCTTGGGTTGCTTGCCACTGCGCCAGTTGCTGACGCGACTCGGCCAGCCAGGTCTGCACCACGGGACCGTGCCACTGTGACAGCAAGCTCACCCCCTCGGCCGAGAGCACCCAGCTGGGGGCCAACTGGTCGAGCTGAGCCGCCGTGGCGCCCCAGGGCGTGTGAGAGATTTGCGGCGACTGCATCCACCCTGCCCGCACGCCAGTCAGGCCGCAGCTCTTGTTCGGCGACCACAATTGCCAGCAGGCGTTCGTTACCTCGTCGGGCACCGGATTGGCACCGATCAGGCGCAGTGGCTCATAAGCACGGTCGATGGCCACGATCAGTGGCAGGCCCTGCGCCTGCACGGTCTGCAAGGCTTGCCAGAAAGCCGTCGGCAAGCTGGCGCCAGTCGGGTTGCAGGGCTCGCACAACCACCACAGGACTGGCGTGCTACGCGCCCGCTCTGGCACCTCGGCCAGGGCTTGCGGGGCATCGATCCAGGGTCGCACGGCCAGGCCCAAGGCGTTGGCGGCGGCCGCGTAATCGCCATAGCCGGGATGCGGCACCCACACCTCGCGCACGCCGTGCAGCATCGCGGCCAGGGTCAGGCGTCGGATGCCCTCGCTGCTGCCCGAGGTGGGCACGATCTGCCCGGGCGTGCAAGCCGATGCGGCAGCCAGGGTGGACCGCAAGGCGACGTAACTCGGATCGGGATAGGCGCTGCGATCCGTCTCGGCCAAGGTCTGCATCAGGGTAGCTGGTTGCAGACGCACATTGGCGTTGCTGGAAAAATCCCACCGCACCGCCGGGCCGCTGTCGGGACCGCCATGCGTGACCGCCTCATTCATTTCACATCCCCTTCAGCAGGGCCGTGCCCCACAAGAGCAGCGCACTGCAGACGCCCCCGGCCCACACCGCGCGCCCTGCACATGCCAGGGCTTGTTGCGTGTGGTGAGGTTGTGCCAGCCCCCCATCGGCGTGGAGCACGTACACGCCAGGCTTGCGCAGCTGAATGCCCAGCAGCAAAGCCATGGCCCCCATGGGCCATCCGCCATTGGGCGATGGCGTTTGCGCAGCCTGCCGACGCAGGGTCGACCACGACAGGCGGAGTCCGGACGCGATCACGAGCAAACCAGCCGTGAGGCGCGCGGGCAGCCACGAAAGCACGTCATCGGCGCGTGCGGCCCATTTGCCCGCCCATTCGTAGCGCCCGCGGTAACCCCACATCGCATCGGCCGTGTTGGCGAAGCGGTACAGCGCCGCCGCAGGCAGGCCGCCCACGGCAAACCAGAACAGCGGTGCGATCACCGAGTCGTTGAGGTTCTCGGCCAGGGTCTCGATGGCGCTTTCGCGCACGGTGGTGGCGTCCAGGTGGGTCACATCGCGGCTGACCAGACGCTGCAATTGCAAACGCCCCGCAGGCAGGGATTCGGCCAAGGCCTGCTCCACGCCCGCGACCTCGTCGCGCAACATGCGCCAAGACAGCATGGGCTTGAGCATCAAGGCGAGCAACACGGCTTGCACGGCAGTGATCCACGGTGCATCATTGCCGGCCAGCAGGCCGCCCAGCTGCAGCACCAGTTCTACGGCCAAGCCCAACGCGGCCACCAGGCACGCGCCCAGAGACCATGCCAGCATGCCGCCGACCAACGCGCTGGCGGGCGGCAAGGCGCACAAACGTGAGCCCAGTGCGCCCAGGTAACGGCCCATCCACACCACCGGGTGCAGCCACACCGGCGGCTCCCCCCAGCGCCGGTCGATGACCAGCGCCAGCGGGATGGCACACAGGCTGACTGCCCACCAGTTCATGCGGAATCAGTCCTCGATGCCGCGTTGCGCCGGCACGCCGGCGTTGTAGTGGTGCTTGATCAGCGTCATCTCGGTGACGGTGTCGGCCAGGTCCACCAGTTCTTGCGGTGCCCCGCGGCCGGTCAGCACCACGTTGACGTGGCTGGGACGGGTGCGCAGCACCTCGAGCACGCGGTTCAGGTCCAGCCAGCCGTAACGGATCGGGTAGGTGATCTCATCGAGCACGACGAGGAAGTGCTCACCCGCCAGGATGGTGGCGGCCGCACGCTCCCAGCCATCGCGGGCCAGTTGCGCGGAATGCTCCAGGTCCTTGCTCTTCCAGCTGAAACCGTCTCCCAGGCCCTCGATGGGCACGCCGAGCTTCTCGAAAACGCGGTGCTCGCCGAAGCGGGCGCTGGGCACCTTCATGAACTGGTAGATCTTGACGGCCTTGCCACGGCCATGGGCGCGCAGCGCCAGGCCGAAGGCGGCGGTGCTCTTGCCCTTGCCATCGCCGGTGTTGATGAGGATCAGGCCACGGCGGTCACCATCGGGTTTCTCGACCTGGCGGTCAACGGGAGGCTTTTCGATTTCCATAGAGGGCTCCTGATGCGGAATTCAATGAGAAGGCGCGAACAGCGCCGCTGTGGCGCTCGGGTTCGACGGAAAGTACAGGTGCAGGAAAGACGCGTGCAGGCGGCCGATGCGGTAAACCGCTTCGGGCTGCCCGTTGAAACGCTGGGACTGGGTGTGGTCCGCAGGCGTGAGCGGGCTCTCCATGCGCGCATGGTGGAAGGTGTGGCCACGCACCTCCCCTTCGGGCAGCATGAGGCTGTGCATCCCCAGGTTCACCAGGCGCTTTTGCATGCTCGCCTCACCCGGCACCAGACCCCACATCGCCGCGCGTTGGCCGCTGTGATCGGTCAGGCCATCGAGCAAGGCCAACATGCCGCCGCACTCTGCCACGATGGGCTTGCCCTGTGCCTGGTGCGCGGCAATGGCCCCACGCATCGCGGTGTTGCCTGACAACGTGGACAAATGCAGTTCGGGATAGCCGCCGGTCAGGTACAGCGCATCGGCGGCAGGCAAAGCCTGGTCGTGCAAGGGCGAAAAGTAGACCACGTCTGCACCCAGCGCCTGCAGCGTGTCCACATTGGCACGGTACAGAAAGGCAAAGGCCTCGTCGCGGCTGACTGCCACCGTCACCCCTTCCAGGCTGCGGGCGCGCACGGTCTGCGACTCGGGCAAGGCGGGCCGGGTGAACACCACGGGCTCTGGCATCTCCGGGTTCAGGCGCCCCAAGGCCTCGGCGGCCCGGTCGAGCCGCGCGTCGATGTCCGCCACCTCGTCGGCCTGCACCAAGCCCAGGTGACGCGAGGGCATGCCCATGGCCTCGTCACGCGGCAAGCCACCGAACCAGCGCAGGCCTTCTGTCAGGCTCTCGCGCAGCATCTGGGCGTGGGTCTCGCTGCCAATGCGGTTGGCCAGCACGCCTGCAAACTGCAGCCCGGGCCGGTAGTGGGCCAGACCGTGAGCGATGGCGCCAAAGGTTTGCGCCATCGAGGCGCCGTCGATGACCGCCATCACCGGCAGCCCCAGACGCATGGCCAGATCGGCGCTGGAGCTCATGCCGTCGTACAGGCCCATCACCCCTTCCACGAGGATCAGGTCGGCTTCCTGGGCCGCCCGCCACAGCATGTCGCGACAGTGCGCCTCGCCGCCCATCCACAGGTCGAGCTGGTAGACCGGATGACCGCTGGCACGCTCCAGGATCATGGGATCCAGAAAATCCGGGCCTGTCTTGAAGACGCGCACACGGCGCCCCTGCTGTCGATGCCAGCGCGCCAGCGCGGCGGTGGCCGTGGTCTTGCCTTGCCCGGAGGCCGGCGCGCTGACCAGCAGCGCCGGGCAGGAGATCTGGGAGGACGTCACCTTGTCACCTTGTCAGAGAAATCAAAAAACCGGGCGCTGGGCCGATCGCGGCAGCGCCACCCAATGTCCGCCCACGGCGTGCAGGTCGATGCGATCGTCGAACACCTGCCTCAAGGCCTGGTGCGCCGCCGCTGCGTGCGTGTCGCCGTGGTGCACCACGCGCCCGTGTCGCATCACGATGAGCTCGTCCGCCTGCAAGGCCATGTTCAGCTCGTGCAGCACGCTCACCACCGTCACACCGGCATCGCGCAGCTCGCGCACGATGTCGAGCCAGTCGGCCTGGTGTGGCGGGTCGAGGTGAGCCAGGGGTTCGTCCATCAGCACGATGGGGGCCTGCACGGCCAGCACGCGCGCCAGCAAGACACGCTGGCGCTCGCCGCCCGACAGCTGCCCCATCGGGCGATCACGCCAGTCCCAGCATTGGGTTTGCCGCATCGCGGCCTGCACCGCGGCCTCGTCCTGCACCGAGGGGGGCGCCAGCCAGGCCTGATGCGGCAGGCGTCCCAACATCACGACGTCGATGGCCCGCAGGTCATCGGCGCCACTTTCTGCCTGACCCAGCCAAGCCAGGCGCTGGGCTTTGGCCTTGGCCGCCCACTGCGCGAGTGGACGCGACAACAACTGCACCTCGCCCTGACATGGTTGCAGGCCGGCCAAGGTGCGCAGCAAGGTGGACTTGCCCGCGCCGTTGGGGCCGACCATGGCCACCCAGCGGCCCACAGGCACATCCAGGGAGATGTCATGCAGGATGGCATGGCCCTGCAAGCGCACCGACTGGATGCGCGCGCTCAAGGCCACGGCCGACACAGCGACAGATGCGGTCGTCATGACGTGACTCCCATGCGGTGCATGCGCCACAGCAGGTAGCCGCCACCCAGCACCGCGGTCAGCAGGCCAACGGGCAACTCCAGCGGCGCCCACACCCAACGCGCCAGGATGTCAGCCGCCAGCAGCAAGATGCCGCCGGCCAGCGCCGACAGAACCAGGCGCGGCCCCTGCGTGGACTGCACCCGGCTGCGCACCAGATGCGGCGCCACCAGGCCCACGAAGGAAATCAAACCGGCCTGGGCCACGGCGGTGCCGGTCGACAGCGCCAACGCGCCCACCAACAGCACCCGCACCAGCCCCAGTCGCACACCCAGACTGATGGCGGCGGCGTCCCCCAGACTGAGCGCGTCCAGCGCCCGGCTGCAGCCCCAGGCCACCAGCAGCGACACGAGCAACATGGGCCACAGGATCATGACGCTGTCCCAGCCCAGAAACCCCGTCGTGCCCAGCATGAAGGCCTGCATGGCACGCATGATGTCTGGCTCCAGCAGCATGGTCAGCGCCGTCAAGGCGCCCAGCACCACGCCCACCACCACACCCGCCAGCAGCAGACGCAGCGTGTGCTGCACGCCTTTGGACAGGACCAGGGTCAGCAACACCGCCAGCACAGCACCCACGAAGGCGGCGCCGGTCAAACCCATGCGCACCAGGATGCCCGTCGCCACCGGACTGACGCCGACCAGTACCAGAAACAAGGCCACGCCCAAGGCCGCGCCCGACGAACTGCCCAACAAATAAGGATCGGCCAACGGGTTGCGAAACAGACCCTGGGCAATTCCCCCACTGAGGGCCAGCAAAGCCCCCGCCAACCAGGCACCCACGCAACGCGGCGCACGGATGTCCCAGGCAATCTGCCAGGCCAATGGGTCACCCTGTGCCTGCCACGGCGGTGACCAGCCCGTGCTGCCCACGGACAGCCCCACGCCACACAACAGCAAGGACAGCACCACCAGCCCGCCGGCCCACGCCCACCACCTCATCGTGCGCCCCCTGACGGTACGATGCCCTTGAGGCAACGTGCCATGATCTCGGCGGCCTCACCCATGCGCGGACCGGGCCGAGACAAGACATTGCCCTCCTCGGCCGTGAACGCGCAGATGCGCTTGTCCTTGACCGCACGGATGCCGGACCAGCCTGGCCGCCCTGGCAAGGTGCCGCCATGACGCGCCGACACCATGATCACCTGCGGATCGGCACGCACGATGTACTCCGGGTTCAGCTTGGGAAACGGCCCCAACTGGGCCGGCACGATGTTGACCAGACCCAGACGGGCCAAGGTGTGCCCGATGAACGAAGACTCGCCTGCCGCGTAGGGGGCACTGTCCACCTCGTAATACACGCGCAGGCCGCGCGCCTGCGCCGGCACCTGACGCGCCGCGTGGCTCACCTGCGCTTCCATGCGCTGCCACAGGCGCTCGCCGGCAGCTCCCGCCCCCAGCAACTGCGCCACCTTGGAGGCCACACGGCGCACGTCTTCGTAGGTCTTGGGCTCCAGCGCCACCACCTTCAGGCCCAGCGCCTCCAGCCGGTCGGTCACGCGCGATGAGATCGCCAGCAGCACCACATCGGGTCTCAGCGCCACGATCATTTCAACGTTGGCATCGTCCAGCCCACCTGTCTTGGGCAGTGTCCGCACCGAGGCCGGATGATTGGAGTAACGGTCCGTGGCCACCACACTGGCGCACGAACCCAGCTCGCACACCGTCTCGGTCAACGATGGCAACAAGGACACGATGCGCTGCGGCGGCGCCGGCAAGTTCACCGTCACGCCGCGGTCATCGGTCACCGTCACGGGGGCGGCATGGCTGCACACGGCACCCAGCGCCATGGCGGCCGCCAGCAGACACCGTTTCAGCCCAGCCAAGATCGGATTCATGGAGTGCTCATCCTTGCGAAGCGATGACCGGCCGGGTCCAGGGCTGACCGGCCACCATCAAGGTCAAATCGGTGCAACGCTGCGCGACGGCCTGATTGAGCCAACCGAGCTCGTCGACGAAGGCACGCACCTCCCGCGACAAGGGGATGATCCCCCAGCCCACCTCGTTGGACACGAACACCACTGGCGACGGCAGCGTCACCAAGGTGGTCAGCAGGGCCTCGCGCTCGGTGCGCCAGGCAGCTTGATCCGGCTGACCTTTTGCGGGCATCAACCAGTTGGTCAGCCACAGGGTCAGGCAATCGACCAACAAGAGTCGGCCCGGCGCTGCCTGCTCACGCAGCACGCGGCTGAGCGCCAGCGGCTCCTCCACCGTGCTCATGCCTGCCGGCCGCTCGGCCTGGTGACGAGCGATGCGCGCGCGCATCTCGTCGTCCCAGGCCATGGCCGTGGCCACCACCGTCACGCGGTGCTCGGGCGATGCCGCGAGCCATTGCAGCGCCAGCCGCTCGGCATGACGCGACTTGCCGCTGCGCTGCCCGCCCACGATCAGATGGTGATCACTCATGCTGGTTTCCTTGTGCAGTTCAGGCTCACAGGTCCGGCGTCCAGCGCAGCCCCATGAAGACCGAACGACCCGGCGAGTTGTAGGTGCGGGCGGTCTCGTAACGCTTGTCCGTCAGATTGTCCACACGCAAGATCAGCTTCCAGTTCTGGGTCAGCTCCTTCTGCGCGTCGACACCCCACAAGACATAGGCACCCAAGCGATTCTTGTTGCTGGCGTCGTCAAAGCGCGCTCCGGCCCACTGCATCTGCGCGCCCCACATCCACTGAGCCCAGCTGGTCTCGGCGCGAACGCTGCCGTGCTGCCGCGAGCGGCGCGCCAGCAGCTTGTCCGTCTCCGCGTTACGAGGGTCGTCCAGATTGAACGACCCCGTCCAGCGCACCGAGGCCAAAGTAACGGCCCCGCTCAACTCGACCCCTCGCAGGGTCGCGCGGCCCACATTGCGATAGCAGCCGTATGTGCTGACACACACGCCGGCATCGCTGTAGTTGATGAGGTCATTCACGCGGCTGTTGAACACCGTCACACCCCATTGCGCGCTGCCCGCGTGGTACTGCAAGCCCAACTCACTGGTGCGGCCCTGCTCCGGACGCAGATTGGGTTGGCCATAGTCGCTGAAGCGCTGGTAGAGCGTGGGCGCACGGAACGAGGTGCCCCACGAACCCCGCACACGCCACTGCGCGCTCAGGTCATAGGCGGCCCCGACGGAGCCGGTCACATGCTGGCCAAATGCGCTGTGATGGTCTTCACGGATCGACGTCTGAACGCTCAGATCCTGCCCCTGCCAGTCGTAACCCAGTCCCAATGCACCCGCCCGCTGCACATCCCGGTCGGCCGGCACAGAGGTGTTCTTCAAGCGATCTTCACGGCCCTCCAGCGTGGCCCGCACGGTATGCTCCCCCCAGCTGAACTGGTTGGACCACGAACCGTTGCGCACCTCGGTGCGTGTGATGTAGGCGGAAGGCCTTGTCTCATAGCGACTGGTGGACTGCCCCACCGTCACCGTGCTGCGCCAGGCATCCAGCCATTGCGCCACCCAGGCGGCCGACACGGTGTCCAGATCCTGGATGCTGCGATCGTCGAACTTGCTGCTCACCGACGCGTCGTAGCCCGCATTGCTGTGTTGCGACAGCAGGTTCACATGAAACTGCTGGCGAGCCGACAACTGATACCCAAAACGCGCGTGGGCGCTGCTCGCGCGGTAATCGTCATCGTCCGACGCGCGGGTGCCAGCCTTGGTGTTGTTGCGCGTGTTGAAGCCTGAGGCCCGCGACAGCGTCCCGCCAAGGCTGTAGGACCACGGACCAGCGCCCCCTGACAGACTCACATCGCCCTGTGTCAGCCCTCGACTGCCGACTCCCAGGCCCAACGTCATCCGCATCGCCCCCTGACCCTTGCGGGTGAAGATCTGGACCACGCCGGCAATGGCGTCCGAGCCGTAGATGGCACTGGCAGGCCCACGCACCACCTCAATGCGTTCGATCTCCGACAAAGGCAGCGACTCCCACGTCGCACCACCCGAACCCGACTGGGTGTCCAGGCGAACCCCGTCGACCAACACCAGCAAGTGCCGGGACTCCGCGCCGCGCAAGTAGACGCTGGACGTGCCGTAGACATCTCCGTTACGCACGATCTGAAAACCCGGGAGGGTCTTGAGCACATCGGCCACCCCCGCCCCTGCGTGACGCTCAATGTCGTCCCGCGTGATGACCGACACATCGGCCATCACCTTGTGGAGTGGTTGGGGTTCACGGTTGGCGGTCACCACCACTTCGCTTACCACGTCCTGCGCCCACACCATGGACGGCAACAGAGACAAAACCACGCCACACGCCACGGCCGAAGCCGAACGCACCCCAGGTGCCACACGCACCGAGCTCACACAAAACATGATGGAAATCAAGATACAAGTGCCCGGCCTGCGTCCCCGCAAGCGATGGGCGAAACGACAAGGTCCACCTCAGGTGGACCTGTCCCTTGCTGGCCGGTATCCGGGCTGGGCGATTGCAACCTGTGAGACCTTCCCAGATCTGTTTCAGATCCAGTGGCAGAGAGCACAAGCGGAGGTGCCGGGATGAACCCGGCGACTCGATCGCCGACCGTTGCGG
>Ga0209066_10006288_pt1 | contig 12158 bp, 5 predicted proteins | sample All_14_2_FD_187198 | JGI IMG/M metagenome (GOLD analysis project Ga0209066, IMG submission 187198) | Freshwater microbial communities in response to fracking from Pennsylvania, USA - Allegheny Zone_MetaG_DW_15 (SPAdes) (version 2) ...
CCGAACCGCCGGGGAACCGCCAACGGCTTAAATTGACGGCGTAGAAGCGGCACGTGCCCTTCACGCGGCGGACGGCGATGTTCTCGATACGCGAATCTTTGCTGAGGATCCGGACGAACGAGTATGCGCCTTCCGCCTCGATGTCCTCCACAGTCACATCCGAAATCGGGCCGCACCGCATGCCAAGGTTGATGCACCGTTCGGTGTCGTCGTCGGCGTTGATGGCAATCATATCGTCGTTCGGTGTGCCGGGATGGAGCGCCTTGATACGGCGGATGACGCCCCGTTTCGAGAATCCTCCCAAGTGTACGCCGTCTTGATTGGGGCGTATCACCGTGTGGTCCAGCGCGATGTCCTCCACGAGAAAGTCTTCCACTTCGCCCAAACGGATCGAATACGCGTCGGGATTGCGCATCGTCATGTCTCTCAGCGTCAGATTCCTCACGCAGGTGAAATTCGCGATCGCCCCCGTGTACGAAGAGCGGTTGCCGTCGCCGCCGCGCCGGTTGTGAGCGTTGTTGCCGTCCCAAATGCCGCCTTCAATGCAGATATGGGTGTTTCCGTTGGACCAGTTGCGGTTCGCGATGACGAACGAATGGCAATCTTTGCCGGCCCCGTTTGCCAGCCGGATGACCGTATTCGACGACGCCCGCACCGTCGTGGCCGAACCGACCTGCAGCGTGGCACCGACCACATAAACCCCGTCGGGAATCAGAACCGTCAGAGGGCGCGCTTGCACATCCAACGCTTTCTGAATCGCAGCGCTATCGTCGTGGACACCATCCCCGACTGCCCCGAAGTCGCGGACGTTGACCGGTTCACCTACGGCCGCGATGGTCAGTCCGACCGCGACAATCATAGTCAAGCCACTTTTCTTTCCATCGATCACGACAAGCGCCCCATACGGTTAGAACTGATTATAAATGTCGTGCCCCGGACGCAATGAGCCGTCCATGGCCACGAAGTGCATCGAGCTGGCGGAGCTGATCACACCGTACTGCGGACGGTGAAGATCCCCCACGAGGCTTTCCTGTAGCGCGTGCGGCATGAACCCGATACCGGCCCGCGCAAGCGTGCCGCAGTCGGATGCCACCAGTTGCGCCCGCTTGGCGTCGTCGAGCGAACCCCAACAACATTCGGTCGCCAAGACGCCCTTCTTTTTCTCCCGAGCAAAAGCCACGATCTTTTTCAAATTCTCGGCCTTCGCAAAATAGGGATGGATCAGGAAAAGATCGCTGATCGTCTCGACCGCCTCCACCTGCGCTTGGACGCTCACGCTGACCGGCTGCGCCGCACCCAGCGTCTTGCACAATCCGTACGTATGCGTGAGCCATTCGAACACCAGCGGCCACTGACAATTATTGTGGGGCTCGTTGCAGAGATCCCAGGCCAGAACGCGGTTGTCTTTTGCGTGTTCCCCCACAACTTTCTCAAGGTAAGGGCGAAAGACATAATTTGCGGCCGTTCCCTTTTTGCCGTAGCCGACGAACCAGTAGCGCAGTTTCTCGTCCGCGATACCTCCGAATTCGGGAACGCTGTGCCAGTTGTTGAACAGCGTGGGGATGACCCGCAACCCATGCCGGTGCGCAATCGCCAACGCCATTTCGAAATGTTCCGCGAAACCGGCGGGGTCTACGGCAAAGGCATCGAACGACAGCCAGTAACGGACGGTGTTGAACTTCGGGAAATATTTTTTGCCGTTTCCCAATTCGACGTCGAATTTATCGGGTTGAAACTGGCGCCAAATACTATAGCCGGTCGCTTCGTAGCTCGGCTGGTAATTGAACCCGCGGATGTCGCGGTAAGGATTGCCCCAATCGGCATCCGTGTCAGGTGCGGCATTCTCCGCAGCAGCGGACACCGATCCCGTCGCGGCGGAGACGAGTGCGGCCCCGCCCATTTTCAATGCGTCGCGTCGCGTGAGTTTTTTGTTTGGCATCGATTTGTCCATACCGGCTCGCCTATTTAGTGAATTCGTTGTACACATCGTGTCCGGGACGCAGCGAGCCGTCCTCCAGGATGAACGGCATGTTCAGGCCGCCCTTATGCAGATCCATCACCTTGCTGGTCCACAGCGCATGGGGCATGAAGCCGATGCCGCGCTCTTTCAACGCTTGCAGGTTGTAACGGATGTACCGGACGCGCTCCGCGTCGCCTGTGTTCCACGCGCCCCAGCAGCACTCCGAGCACAAGAGTGGTTTGTTTATCCGCTTTGCGAGTTCAACCAACACGTCGATGCCCTGTGCGGATTTTGGCAAGGGGGCAGGCGTCTTGGCGGGATCTTTGTATTCCGAACCGTAGCTTGGCAGATAGATGTGGGGCGTGATGATGTCCTGAAACGGGGCGGTGCGCTCCGTCGTGCGGTTGTCGTGGTTGCCGATGCACACCAGCGCGCTCCGGTCGCTCTGTTTGACCGCCTCGCGGAGTTTAAACAGCCAAGGAATACAGACTTCATCGGGCATCGGGTTCTGTGCGTAGGGCTCGTTGCAGAGATCCCACGCGAGAATCCGTAAATCACCCCTCAGCGGCGTGACCAGTGCCCGGACATACGGTCCGAAGCGCGCGTCGAAATCCGGCGCAAGCAACTCCGGATTGGTGATCTCGTCCCAGCCGCCGGGCCAGCGGTTGAACAGCACGGGCATCACCAACAGATCCAGTTCACCGCAGATGTCGACCGCCGCTTGGAAATTTCGGATGAACCGTTCGGGATCTTTCCGGTATGCGCTCCATGAGAGCCAAATCCGAACGGTGTTGAACTTCGGGAAATACTTTTTACCCGCCTCCAATTCCTCGCGGTATTTTTTGGCGTCGAACGCCTCGCCCCAGACCGTCAGCCCGTTGTTTCCCCAGCTCGGCTGATAGTTGAACCCGTAGATGTTCTTGCAGCCATCGGCGGCCTTGAGATCGATAGCGTCCCGAACCGCTTTTGACGCCGCCGAGATTTTCGGGGCCGGGCCGGCGGCTCCCGCATCCGACACGGCACCTAACGCAAGTATCAGGGCCGCCGAAGGCAGCCATGCGGACAGACGGAGAATCGTTTTCATCGTGGACCCTTCTTTTTGATAATTTTTCCTCTTCCCCCAATTCCAATTCCTACTTTAGTCAGTATACGTGAACAGAATGACCGCCGGAAAGGCACAAATGCGCAAATAAGTTTGCCTGTTTGCGAAACGTCTTAAAGCTGACTGACAAAACGATACTCCCCTGAAGCCACCCTAAAGGTCGCAGACTCTTCGTCCTTGCCGAGCGCTTTTACGCCAAGCGCCTTTGCGGCTTCCGTCCCGCCCTCGAGGACGGGCGAATTTCCCTTTGCGGGGATTACGACCGTAGCCGTTGTGTTCGGCGGGACTGTGACGCTCAGCGAAAAGGTCCCCTTTTCCATTTTCCAGTCGCAGACGATTTTCCCGCGTACCGAATCGTAACTCGAGTTGACCCAAGTGACGCCGCCGCCTAACTTGGGGGCAATGAAGAAATGCGTGTAGCCGGGACGGAGCGGATCGGGCCGAATCCCTGCGACGTGTCCAATGATCCACTCGAAGACGGAATTCATCCCCAAGTGGTTCAGCCCGTTGATCCCCGTGCTTTTCGAATCAAGCCCTTTTCGAAGGTCCCAGTCGCCGAAGTGTTCCCACATCGCGGTGGCACCGCCCTCAAGCATGGCCCCGTAAGACGGCGCGGTCGGCTGCATCACAAGGCGGTACGCCAGATCATGCAGCCCGTTTTCTTCCAATGCTTTTAAAAGGAAGATCGTTGAAATGGAGCCTGTCGAGAAATGGTTCTCGTTCTCTTGGACCGCCGTCACCAACTTCTCCAACGCCGAGGAACGCATCGGCTCCGGGAGCAGATCCATCCCGAGCGCAAACGCATAACAGGATTGCTCATCGCCGGTTAGCGAGCCATCAGGCCGCAGGTGCGTCTTCACGAAAGCCGAGCGGATGCGCGCGGCCATGTCGGCGTACCGTTTGGCTTCTTCCGGCCGATTGAGCGCGTGGGCCATGTGGGAGACGTTCTGCGCGGAATAGGCCCACCACGCATGGGAGAACAGGTCGTAGGGGGCCCCAGGACGCGCCTTTGCCGCCCTTGACCGCTTCGTCGGAGTGGCCAGCCAGTCTCCCACCCAAGTGGCGATATATTTCTTACGCGGCACATCGTCCGGGTTTTCGCGCTCAATGGCATCCATGAACGATTTGGCCCCACTGTAACTCTGTTCCAGACTCCGCCGATCGGCATAGTTGACCCAAAGCCCCAGCGGAACGGAGATGCTGCCGTCGCTCCACCCGGGCTCTCCGACGGCCTCCAGACCTTTTCCGCGCCACTCCCCGGGCGTGTTGAGCCGCGCCGGCGCGATGCCTTCGGGTGTCAGGCAATCGATGATTGCCCGGTTCTCATTCATGCCGAAGGCGGCGAAATCGTAAAGGTAAGCCAGCGACTGGATCTCATCGGTGAGGCAGTCCCCAAGAAACGCCAACCGCTCGTCGCGGCCGGCCACATCGACAACCAGGCCGAGCAGATTCGATCGGTAGGCCCGCTCGATGATTCCGCACAGCCGGTTCAGCCGGTCATCCGAGCACTCGAACGTCGCGCTCCTTTTGAGCCCGCTGCCCAGCGCCAACGCGCGGATCTCGCGGACCGAGTCGGCCGAGGGAGCGCCGCTCACCTCGACGTAGCGGAACCCGTGATAAGTAAACTTTGGCTGAAACGTCTGCGGGCCCCGTCCCGCAAGCACAAAGGTGTCGCCGTTGTCATAAAGCCCGGACAGGTTGCTTACGAACAGTTTCCCGTCCGGCTGGAGCGCTTCGGCGTGGCGGAGTCTGACCGTTGTCCCCGCAGGGCCGTCCAGCGTGATCCGGCACACGCCGGCCAGGCAGGTGCCGAAATCGAAAACGATGTGGCCGGGCCGCAGTTCGTTCCGCGAAACCGGCGCGAAGGTATCCAATACGCGGATTGGGGGCATCGGCTGTGCGGAGAGCGCCGGTTCCGGCGTGACCGGCTGTTCAACCGCGCTCACCCATCCAGCGGTATCCGGCAGCTCTGGCGTATTCCATCCGGGGATTTCTTTGCGCGCATCATAGAGCACGCCGTCGTACATCGAGGCCCGTCGCAGCGGACCATTGGTGTTGCATAGCCAGGCGCGGTCCGTAGCGATCACCTCGCTTTGCCCGTCCTCATACGTCACTTCCAGTTGAGCCAGCAGGGCCGTCTTTTCCGGACCGGCGAACCGCTTGTAGCTGTCAAAGATGTCAAACTTGAACCGGCTGCGGTGCCAGCCGTCCGCCAAGAGCGCAGCGAGCACATTCCCGTCGCGCTTAATCAGACCGCTTACGTCATACGCCTGATAGAGCGTGCGCCGATTGGGAACGGACAGGCCGGGCGTCAATTCGTCGGCCCCCACGCGGACGCCGTTCAGATAGACCTCGTAACATCCCAGCGCCGTTGCGTAAAGCGTAGCGGATAGGACACGCTTGGAGGCAGCAAAATCACGACGAAAAAGAGTGACCGGATTCAAATGATAGGCGACACCGGGATCGGCCCCTGTCCGCCCGTCTGTCAGATAACGTGCCGACCATCCGGATGCGTTGCTTTCTACAGAATCCGTTGCAGTGACCGCCGTGCCGCGTGCCACGTTCGTCCCCTGATTGAACACCTCCAGCTCGGCTAGGGCCAGTTTCCAACCGGCCTGCCCTTCATGCCGGGCTGTCCACCGGTCACGGGTCACATCCCAAACCGGTCGCCAGTTGCCGGACAGTTTCGTCGCCGTGAACCGGACCGTGCGGGCGCGTACCGGCGCGAACGCATGAAGGACCGGTTCTAGCCCGGGGTTGATCACGTCCGACTGTGTCCGGTCGACAACGGTACACCCATTCGAACTCAGCGGATCGCCGAAGACCTCGATCTTATAGCGCAAAGGGAACCCATCACCTTTTGGGACCGAGCCATAAGGCCACGCACCCCAGAGCCGGATCCCGTCGATGGTTTGAGTGTTACCGAGATCAATCTGGAGCCACCGTGTGTCGTTCCCGTTCTTCGCGTCCAGGCTGCGGTATCCGAAATGCGGTGTGACCGAAGGATCTGCGGGCGGCGGTCCGATCCACCGGGCTTTCCAATCCGACCGCTCCAAGAACCCCATGCGCCAACGCGCGGCAGGGCTCCATGCCGAAGCCTTGCCGTCTTGATCCCAAACCTTCACTTTCCAATAGCACGGCATGCGACTCTTGAGCGGCCGGCCGGCATATTCGATGCCGACTGTCGCATCGGAGACGATTTTCCCGCTGTCCCACACGTCGCCCGTGTCCGCTGCGAGCGCCGCATCAGAAGAGGCCACGAGCACCTGATACGCCGTCTGCCTCACGCCTCGCGATCCGGATGATGTCAGAACCCACGAAAGCCGGGGACAGGCCGAATCGGTGCTGATGGGGTCCTCTGAATAGTCGCAGCGCAACGAATCAACGGTGAGGTTGGCGGTCGCCACGGAGGCCCACAGGGAGGCAACAAACACTTTTAGTACAGGCGCCATGTTTACAGCTTGCTCATTCCGCGAAGTCGTTGAAAACGCCGTGGCCGGGACGCAACGTCCCATCCGCCTCGATGAACGCGAGATTGCCGGGACCGCTCAGCGGCCCGAATTCGGGACGGTGCGCATCGGCGATCAGGCTGTGATGAAGAAGGTAGACTGTCCAGCCGATGTTGCGCGCGCGGAGCTGCGTCAGCGTGTAACGGATCGACTCGACGCGCACGGCGTCGTCGAGCGCGCCCCAGCAGCACTCCGATGCCACCAGCGGTTTTCCCGTTTTCAGGGCAACCGCGACGGCGTGATCCAGACTTTTTTCGAAATTCTCTTTCTTGGCCCCCGGGTTGTTATGGCACCAATAGGGGTGAATGCTCAGCACATCGCTGATCGGCTCAACCGTCTCTGGCGACGTGCCGGGGATGCCGACCGTAATCGGGGCTTTCGCTCCGCTTTCCTTGCAGAAGTCGTGGAGGCTTTTCAGCCATGCGGTTTCGGCTTTTACAATCTCGGGAATCGATTCGCGCGGGCAGGAGTACGCATAGGGTTCGTTGCAGAGGTCCCACGCCAGAACGCGCGGATCATCCTTATGCCCGCCCACCAGCTCTGACAAATAGGCGTCGAACATCTTATCCTTCTGCACCCAGCTCGCTTTCGGCAGGAAGTGGTCGATGTAGATGCCGCCGTAGTCGAGCGTCGCGTCGTGCCAACGGTTGAACAGGCACGGCATCACCTTGCAGCCGACTTGGTCCGCCAGTTGCAGCGTCGTCTCGAAGTCACGTGCATACCGCTTCGGATCCCGCAGGAACGAGTCCCACGACTGCCACCAGCGCAGCGCGTTCATCTTCGGGAAGAGGCGTTTGCCTTGCGCCAACTCCTCCGCGATGACCTTGGCGTCGAACCGTTGCCACAGCTCGATGCCGCTGGACCCGTAGCTCGGCTGATAGTTGAACCCCCGAATGCGCGACCACTCCGAATCCGGCATTCGCGCCGTTGCCGCCGTTGCGGCTGCCGTCTCGGCGCCTAAGGGTCCCGCCGCGAGCGCTGCCGCAGCCCCTGCCCCCAATTTCATCGCGTCGCGTCGCGTGATTCCCGCCTTATGATGCATCATCATGTTCCTCTTTCCCCGGCTTGATTGTGTCCCCGGCCTGATCGTGTCTGAGTTTGGCTCCGTTACGGTTCCCGTTACTAATTCCGTTCAGCGACCAATCGCCTGATTCCAGCCAGCGGCATGGTTGCGCTGGACAGGTAGCCTTGCGGCAGGGCGACGCGGTCGCCGAACACCCATTCGCCAACACCCCGGGCCGCAAAGTCGTTCACGAGGTCGATGATGACCTGATCGGCCAATGCGGGATCGAGCCGGTTCAGCGCGAAGGCATACCAGCCGACCGGTGTTCCCCAAAACGCGCCATTCTGATAGGTGTCCCGCGCGCAGCCCGTCTCCCAATACACGCCGGGCGGGGTGTGGCGGAGCTGCCCCTTTTGAGTCAGCCCCGTATGGTTCGCCTTGAGGGCGGCGGCGATCTTGTCGGCGCGCTCAGACGGCGCGACGCCGAGCCACACCGCGAAAGCCGAGCCCCAGACGTCTCCCTCTTTGCACCGCACAGTCGCCGCGCGGTACAGCCGAAGGGTCTCGTCCCAAAACACCGCGTTGATCTGCTCGGTCACCGCCGCTGCCCGTTGTGTGAAAGTCTGCGCGTCCTGCGCGCGACCCGCCGCCGCCAGCATCTCCGCCAGTCGCGTCGAGGCCTCGACATCCAGCAGTGACTCAAAGAAACAGTCGCCGGTCTTGCGGATCGAGTCCGTGAACCCGTAGGCGCACCGGTCCCACACCTTGGCGGGATCGATGAAGACCAGGCCCGTGACAGGATTGCGCGGCACCGCGCCCATTGCCCGGACCAGAGCGTCGAGAACATTCGTCGTCAGCAGCGACGGTGCCCCCGTCTGTTTCCACGTCAGGTAAACGACCGCCACCGTAAACTGCGAGCCGTCGGCAACGGGATTCTCCCCCATGCTCCCGTAACCGGGCATGTAGATCGGCGTGCCGTCGAATTTCACGCAGTCGACGCACGCTCCGTCCGCGCGCTGCGCACGGAGAAACACCTGTGCTGCCGCCAGCAGCTCCGCCTGCGGAATGTGCGCGGCTCCGCCTTCGAGGATATAGGCGTAATCGCGCAGCCAGAAGGCCTCGTACCCGCTGCCGACTTGGGGCGGATAGGCGGCGGTGCCATCCCCCATGGTGCGGCGGCACGCGGAGATCATCGCGGGCACTTTCGTCTCCAGCCACGCGTTCGCCTCGGCCAGCGACGCGACGGCCTTTGGCACGCCCGCCTTTGGCGTAATGGTCATCGTGGCCGCGCCTCCGATCGCGGTAGCCAACCCGAAGGCACACGCAACAACAACCCGCATTTTTGACATGGGCAAATTCCCTTTAAAACGCGCACTATTTGATCAGAATGGCCGTCCCTTTGCCTTTGAACGCCAGCAGGAGCTGATTTCCCTCGATATGCGGATGCACGGTGTAGCGCGAGAGGATCTCTCCGGTCACCGTCCATCCGGCGAGGTTTTCCGCCCCCTCCACCGTGGAAAAGGTGAACAGGACCACCGACTGTGCCCCAAACCCGTACGAGGTGCAATTGACCGCAAACGTCCCGCCGCCCAAGAGCCGGAGTGTGCCGTCAACGTCGACGCGGTCACACGCCGGCGGCGCGCAATCGACCGTCACCACCGCGCCGTCTGCCAACTCCAACGCGCTCGAAACCGACAGCGTGCCGATCTCGCCCGCCATGTCGCCGGGCGAGACGTTTGAGGCCGACAGACGCGAGGCGCTAACGCTTCCCCCGCCTTCCAGCGTATCGACAGTCAGAACGCCGTCAGGCACCGTCACCGCGCTGCCATATGTCACGCGGATTTGCTGGAACAACCGCGCGACCCCTTTCCACTTGCCGAGCAGATACGACCGGATGCCCTGTCTGACCGTATCCGTCAGCGCGTTTGTGTAGACCAGAACCTCGGCCAGCCGCTGTCCGCCCGAACTGGCGGCGCGGTCGATGGCAAAGGCTGACGCGGTGACAACTCCGGTCGGCGCTAAGCCGATGACCTGAAAACCACTGGGAAGCAAAGCAGAGGAGGACACATTGGTTCCGTCAACCGTGATTCCTCCGGTGAGAAGATTAGCGGAGATATAACTGTTGTGAAACAATGCGCCATAGAACCCCCGATGGAAGTGAAACGTCGAAAAGGCGCCGAGCAGGAATGACCAGTTGCATGACGGAGGGATGTTCGTGCAATCCGGCGTGTCGCTGAATACGAGGAACGTGTCACGGATTGTCGAACAGGTGGTGTTCCAGTTCAGATAAGCACCGTAATTGGTAATGCCCAGAGCGGGATAGCTGAACCCGCCGAAGTCCACGACGGGGTGGCCGTTCTGAAAGCCCTCGCGCAGGAACGGGCGCGATTTGCCCGCCACTGACGAAGCATACACCCCGTTGGTCTGCGTGTCGTTCCAACGGGTCACGAAATTCGTCCCGTTCTCGGCCACGATGGTCATGCTCGCAGAGTCGCTTGCGTCCACATGGAACCACGAGCCGACATCCGCGCCGAGCATCGTCAGGCTGCCTCCTGCGACGTCGAGCCGGTCCACACCGCTGCCCAGCGCACCGAGAGTCACATTCCCGGACCCGGACTTGGTGAGCGTTCCGTTGGCGTCGAGCCAGCCGACGTTCAGCCGTCCGGAATTGCCATCGACCAGCAGGCTGGCTGAACTATTTGTGATGACGAGCCCGGCCAGCCGGGAGGAGGCCGAGGAGCCCGATGTGCTGAGGGTGACGGCCCCTTCTTCCACGGTCAGCGAACCGCTTGTCTGCCGGATCGTCTCGGCCGTCAGCGTGCCCGCGCCTTTCTTCACGATATTGCCGTTGACTTCGAGCACGCCGACCCGAAGATCCTCGCCCCCGTTCACGCTAAAGACGCCATCGCCGTTGAGCTTCAGGGTGCCGACGGCCGACCTCGTCGCAGACTGGTATCCCGGATAGTCGCGCCCGAGCCATTTCCGCAAAAGATAGGCTTTGATCTCCCGGCGCTGAAAATCCGAAAGCGCGTTGGTGTAGACCAAAACTTCCGCCAGCCGCTGCCCGCCCGCACTGGAACTGCGGTCACTTGCGAAGGTCGAGGCTGTGACCGGTCCGGTGCCGGCCAGACTGACCACATGGAACCCGGAGGGCAACACGGCCGTAGCGGCCACAGTGGCCTCGTCGATGGTGATCCTTCCGCTGGTCAGGTTCGCAGAGGCCAACCCGCTATAGAACAAACCGCCGTTCACACCTCTGTGAAAATTGAAGGTGCCGTTGTAGGCACCGAGCAGGAAGGACCAGTTACAAGCCGAGGGGATGTTCGTGCAATCTGGCGTGTCGCTGAACACGAGAAAGGCCTCGCGGAGTGTCGAGCAGATGGTGTTCCAGTTGAGATAAGCGCCGTAGCCGATGATGGGGGTGGGCGTCAGGGTGGGGTAATTGAACGAGCCGAAGTCCATAACAGGGCGGCCGTTCTGGAAGCCCTCGCGCAGGAACGGGCGCGGCTTGTTCGCTACGGCCGAGGCATATACCCCGTTCGTCCGCGTATCGTTCCACCGGGTCACGAAGTTGGTCCCGTTCTCCGCCACGATGGTCAGGCTCGCCGGGTCGCTCGCATCCACATGGAACCATGCCCCCGCGACCGGAGAATTCGACGGAATGTCCGGTGGCGTGATGGTCAAGGTCCCTTCTGCGACCGACACCATTGTATTGGTCCCGAAGACGCCTTTCAGCACAATACCGCCGCTCCCTGCCTTGGCCAGCTCACCGGTCCCGGAAACATTGTACAGCGTTGCCGTCGTCGCGGGATCCGGTATGGAGAAAAACGTTTTCGTCGCCATCGTGATATTTGTGAATAGGGGCGCAATGCCGTCTTTCGGGTTCGATTCAAAGACACCGCCGTTCAGGTTCAGTGTCCCGCCGAACGCGTTTCCGCCCGCTACGGCCAGCGTGCCGTTGCCCTGCTTGGTCAACGTGAAAGCTCCACCCGTCAGGTCGCCCGCCTCCACGCGCGTCAGCGTCCCGCCGTTGTTCTGCACCTCCAGTGTGCCGCTGGCGGACATTTGCAGCGCGTCGAAATACTGATAAGACTGAGAGCCGCTCACGGCTCCGAACGAAAGCACGGTGGCGCCCGACGCCGTCGCTGCCTGGCTGAGTTCGAACGTGTCCGCGTCGATGTTGAATTTGACGAACGTGCCGTCCGGAATGCCGGTGCCGGTCACCGAAGCGCCGGGACTGGACGCAAGCGTTGACGACACTCTTCGGACAAGCGTGTCTCCCGCCGTGAGAAGCCAAGCCGAGAAATTCGTCGAACAGTTCGCGCGCCCGGAGACAATCAGTGAGCCGCCTTCGAAGACCAGCGGCCCGGTGGACAGGTAGTTGCTGATCGACGACGCCTGCGACAGCGCGCCGAGGTGCATGTAATCATAGGACAATCCGCTACGTAACGTGGTCGGACCGGTGTACGAGGTGTCCGTTCCCACCACCCCGCCGTTCCAGATGAGGCCGTTCGAGCTCTGAAGATCATTAAAGAAGAGGGTGTAGATCGTATTCGCAACGATCTCAGGCGTGCCCGGCGCAAA
>Ga0209066_10006289_pt1 | contig 12157 bp, 6 predicted proteins | sample All_14_2_FD_187198 | JGI IMG/M metagenome (GOLD analysis project Ga0209066, IMG submission 187198) | Freshwater microbial communities in response to fracking from Pennsylvania, USA - Allegheny Zone_MetaG_DW_15 (SPAdes) (version 2) ...
AACTCAATAGATATTTACTCATTCGCAAAAGTATTTCGTGTTTTCACTTACCTTCGCCCGCCAATTCGAAATTAATGAAATCATTTATTCTGTCACTGATCGCCAGTGTTTTTGGTATTGCTGCATTAGCCCAGCAACCAGCTTCCTACGTTAATCCTTTTATCGGCACTAACGAAATGGGGCATACTTATCCGGGTGCCACCGTCCCGTTCGGAATGGTGCAACTGAGTCCCGAAACTGATACTATACAGTATTCCATCGGACAAGGATATATTAAGGATGTTTACCGCTATTGTGCTGGCTATCAGTATTCGGATAAAACTATTGTTGGATTTAGCCATACTCATTTCTCGGGCACAGGTCATAGCGATCTGGGCGATTTCCTGCTTATGCCTACCATTGGTAAAATTCAACTGAACCCGGGAACAGCAGATAAACCGGAAAGTGGCTACCGCAGTCGTTTCTCGCACGATTCGGAACAAGCCAGTGCAGGATATTATTCAGTTTTGCTAAGTGATTACGGAATAAAAGCTGAACTTACAACAACTGAAAGAGTTGGTTTTCACAGATATACGTTTCCGGAAAGCAATGAATCAAATTTTATCCTCGATATGGTTTCCGGAATTTATAACTACGATGGAAAAGTGGTGTGGAGTTCAATACGCGTGGAGAATGATACGTTAGTAACAGGTTACAGGCAAACACAAGGCTGGGCTCGTGAACGCATCATGTATTTTGCCATGGTTTTTTCGAAACCTATACGTAATTACGGATGCCGCGACGAAGCAAAAGTGGTTTATACCGATTTTTACCGAAAATTCAATACAACAAAGGACTTTCCCGAAATGTCGGGACGTAAGCTGAAATCTTATTTCAGTTTCGATACCAAAGCCGGAGAGCAGATTCTTGTAAAATTTGCTCTGTCATCAGTAAGTACCCAAGGCGCGTTAAAAAATCTGGAAACAGAAATCCCGCAATGGAATTTTGACCAGATTCGCCAACAGGCCGAAAATGAATGGAATAAAGAGCTTAGTCGGATCACTATTGAAGCATCAGAAGAAAAGAAAATTATTTTCTACACGGCGCTTTACCATGCTTTCCTATCCCCTACTCTTTTCATGGATGTGGATGGGAATTACCGCGGCCTCGACAAAAATATTCACCAGGCTGAAGGATTCACCAACTATACCACGTTTTCCCTATGGGATACCTACAGAGCACTGCATCCGTTATTTACACTGGTTCAGCAAAAACGTACAGCTGATATGATAAACTCGATGCTCGCGCATCAGCTGCAAAGCGTTCATAAAATTTTGCCTGTATGGAGCCATTATGCAAACGAAAACTGGTGTATGATCGGTTATCATTCAGTGCCGGTAATTGCGGATGCGTATATGAAAGGAATCCCGGGTTTTGATGCTGATAAAGCATTGGATGCATGTATAAAAAGCTCGAATTATGCACCTTACGATGGAATTGGCGACTATTTGAAATACGGTTATGTTCCGGCAGATAAATCATCGAATTCTGCATCGAAAACCCTTGAATATGCCTACGACGATTATTGCATAAACCGTATGGCCGAAAAGATGGGAAAACCGGAAATCGCTTCTCAATATTCGAAAAGAGCTGAGGCATATAACCTGATTTTTGATTCAGGTACCGGATTTATGCGTGCAAAACGTAGTGATGGAACTTTCCAGACTCCCTTCGATCCGTTGAGTACCGAAAAACAAGGTTTTATCGAAGGCAATGCCTGGAATTATTCGCTTTATGTTCCGCACTCTCCTACGAAACTTATTGCCCTGCATGGCGGAAACAAGAAATTTGTAGCACATCTCGATTCGCTTTTTACTTATAAACTTGATGAAAAGCATTTTGGTGAATCTGAGGACATCAGTGCTGCCGGTATTATCGGCAATTATGTTCATGGAAATGAGCCCAGCCACCATGTTCCTTATTTATACACTTTCGCCGGAGCCCCATGGAGAACGCAGGAGCGCATCCATCAAATTGTAACTTCTCTTTATAAAAACGAAACCGACGGACTTTGCGGCAACGACGATTGCGGACAAATGTCGGCCTGGTATATTTTCAGTTCACTTGGATTTTACCCAGTTTGTCCCGGCAGCAACGAATATGTAATAGGGTCACCTTCAGTCGATAAAGCAACCCTGAATCTCGAAAACGGGAAACAGTTTACCATAACAGCTCAAAACCTGAACGATAAAAATATCTATATCCAGCAAATAAATCTTAACGGGAAGCTTAATAATAAATTCATTATCAATCATGAAGATATTGTAAAAGGCGGAACGCTGGAGTTTGTGATGGGGGCTAAGCCTAAAAAATAGGAAAAGGCGGGAAGTCGGATGGCGTGTGTCAGAGGTTGGATGTTGGAAGATTTCTTTTACAGAAATTCCGCTCCTTTTAATCTATGTATGCTTTTTGGTTTTGGTAGCTACACAAAGGTCTTCCGACTTCCATCTTCCAGCCCTAAAACCATAAAAAAAAATCTTCACTCCAAAATCATATCGAAAAAGTCGTATTTTTGATAAAAACTCAAGAGCTATGGATTTTAATGAAGTATTATTGAAACGCGAGAGTGTTCGCAATTACGATCCCGCCAAACCGGTTGATATTGATAAACTGAAAAGGATACTCGAAGCAGGACGCATTGCACCTTCTGCTTCCAATTACCAACCGTGGGAATTCTGGCTGATTTCGTCACCCGAAATGCTTGAAAAAGTAAAACCTTGTTATTCAAGATCATGGATTGCCGATGCACCCCATATCCTGGTAGTAACCGGCGACATGGATCATGCCTGGGAACGTGCTGACGGATACAACTCCTTGCAAACCGATCTTGCCATTGCCATGCACCAAATGGTACTTGCAGCTACTAACGAAGGAGTCGGAACCTGCTGGGTTACCAATTTCAATCCTGATATCCTGCGGAATGCACTGGGGTTGAAAGAGTCGGTGAAAGTATTCGGAATAACGCCACTGGGTTATCCGCGCGATAATTATACCCGTAGAACAGTAATTATGCGCAAGCCGCTTGAAGATGTGGTGATTTATAAATAACCGGCTGTTTCCTTATAAGTCCATTATTCAGGAATTACCCGGAAAACAACCTAAACATGTAAAGAGTGGCTCAGAGCCACTCTTTACGTTTTATGAACGGGCTAAATTTCGTCTAAAGTAAATTCTTACATTTTTTCATTATCTGTTACCAATGAAACGGCATGAAAATATTATTTATTTCTGGTCGCAAATAGATATCCATTGAGAAATATAGCGACGCGATTCATATAAATAAATTATCGGATTCATTTAATCACCTCTGTTTAAATTACATCTATTTTCATTATATTTGTATTTAATACTTTCAGTTAGAAACCCACAACATAACTGGTCGATGAAAACTGTTTTAATAGTACTTTTTATTTGTGTCCTAGCCGGTGTTCAGAAATTATCCGCGCAACAGGTTATAGCTGGACAGATTAGCGGTTCAGGCATCGTGTACTCGAATCCTGACGATATTCAGTTGTATTGCGATCTTATAAACACTTCCAGTTTCTATTCTCTTGATATTGATCAGGATGGAGTGAATGATATGACATTTAATGCATCTTATTTTTATTATTCGCATCTGGAATTGCGAGGCACCAATACATCGATAAATCCAGGCAGCCATGTACAGATATCAAAAGTTGATTCACTCCAATACAGCACCTATCAACATCAGAGTGGTGATACTATAAACAATGATCTGAACTGGATATCAAGCAATTTGGCAACATTAAATTCATATTCCAGCGATGGGTCAACTGAATATTTTAAAGGAGAAGGTTATATTGGTTTCAGGATTTGTGGAATGGACACGATTTATGGATGGATACATGCCAAAGTATCGGGCGATACCGAAACAGCTAAGATTATACTATTCGACTATGCTTTTACGACACAACCGGATTACATTAACAAACAGGCAGTTAAGCCAGCAATTACCTGTTCAAATCCTGTAGATGACAATCTCACCATACGTATTCCGGAACAGAACAATACTATGGAGTGGAATTGCTCACTTTACGATATTACGGCAAGAAGCCTTTTAAACAAGGAACTTAGTGAAGGTGAAAACATTATAAGTATGACCTGTTTTAAGAAAGGCACTTATTTTGTAATGATTCACAATAATAGAGAGCAGCGGGTCATGTTTAAAATAATCAAAAACTAAACAGTAATAAATCAACAGTAAGTTTTACACCCAATAGAAAGAAATCTGAAGTAAGCAAAAAGAGCAGCTAATAGCTGCTCTTTTTTGTTTAATCCTGGATCAAACTGTCATTATATCCTTTTCTTTATGATCGAGTATTTTATCAACCTGAACAATATAGCTATCGGTAATATGCTGGATTTCTTTTTCCAACGTTTTGGTGTCATCCTCCGAAGCGCCACTTTTTTCAAGCTTTTTGGCATCTTCAACAGCACCGCGGCGGATATTCCTGATAGCTACTTTGGCTGATTCAGCCTCGCTTTTAGCTTTTTTCACAATCTCACGGCGCCGATCTTCGGTGAGTGGCGGAACGGCAATCCGCAATACTTCGCCGTTATTTTGTGGATTAAAACCCAGATTTGCATCAAGAATTGCTTTTGCCAAAGGGTTCAACATGCTCTTCTCCCAGGGCTGAACAATAATCATGCGGGCATCAGGAGTATTAATATTGGCTATTTTATCTACAGAAGTAGGATTCCCATAATATTCAACTCTAACACCTTCAAGCATCTGCGGGCTAGCCTTACCGGTGCGGAATTTATGAAATTCCTTTTCCAGATGGTCAAGTGCATGTTGCATGCTTTCCTTTATTTCTTCGATGATAAACTTGGCTTCTTCAGTCATAGCGGATCGTTTTGGTATGCAAATTTAAAATTTCTTTCCAATAATATGGTCAGGAAATAAAAAAGTGATTTCAGAAGGTTTTGAAGAGTTTGAATTGTTTGAAGAGTTTGAAATGTTGAAGGGTTTTCCTTAATCCGGAACTCTTCAAACCCGAAACCTGAAACCTGAAACTAGAAACAAGAAACCCTTCAAACCCAAAACTCTTCAAACCCGAAACCTGAAACTAGAAACAAGAAACCTGAAACAAGAAACCCTTCAAACCCGAAACCCTTCAAACTCTTCCAACCCTTCACACATGAATAAGCGTTCCACAAGTATCCCCGCTCAGAATTTTATGCAGGTTACCAGCTTTATGTACATCAAAAACTATAACCGGCATTTTATTTTCGCTGCAAAGCGTAAAAGCCGTCATATCCATGATATTCAAACCTTTGCTGTAGGCCTCCTCGAATGTGATTGATTGAAATTTGGTTGCGGAAGGATCTTTTTCCGGGTCGGCAGTATAAACGCCATCCACGCGGGTTCCTTTGAGCAATGCATCAGCATGAATTTCTATCGACCGCAAAGCTGCCGCCGAATCGGTTGTAAAAAAAGGATTTCCGGTGCCACCAGCCAGAATTACAACCTCACCGTTTTCGAGGCTGCTTATAGCTTTCGGACCGCTTGCCCTTTCGGCAACAGGATCCACAGCAAGTCCCGAGAGTACTTTCGATTTCACTCCCACACTCTGCAACGCCGATTGCAACGCCAGGCTATTTATAACTGTTGCCAGCATTCCCATATAATCGCCCTGAACACGGTCGGTGCCGATGTTATTGCCTTTCAGACCGCGGAAAATATTGCCGCCGCCAAGCACAACAGCAATCTGGGTTCCTTGTCCGACTGCTTTTTTTATTTCATCAGCATACAAGGCAAGCATGGCTGTATCAAAACCTTGTCCTGAATTGCCTCCCAGCGATTCGCCACTGAGTTTGAGTAAGATGCGTTTGTATTTCATTTCCGAAGTTTTGGTCGTTATACGAGATGTTTTCTTTTAGAAGGAAAATCGATTTACTAATTTCACCCCTGGCATTAAACAAATTTAATGCATTTTGTTGTGCTACTTGCTGAGTAACAGAACTTTTGTTTGGGTTATTTCTCCCTGTACCAACCTGTAGAAATATGTCCCTGACGATAGCTCTGATAAATCAACTTTTATTACATTCAATCCGGCTGCAAAAGATCCTGAAGCAATTGACATCACTTTACGGCCAAATAAATCATAAAGATCAATTTCTGCCTTTCCTGGAACCGGGAGAGTAAAGGGAATATTGGTAATACCAAACACCGGATTAGGGAAATTCTGATCCAGTTTAAGTGTTTGCTCAATTGAATTTTCAGTAATTCCTACTGATAAATCGAAGTAATTGATTGTAATACACCAATTCTGAAGCGTACCGATCTGGCTTACTGCATCGTCCTGAATTTTTAATATCCAGTTGCCAATAACTTCTTTTACATCGTAAGTGCTTAATGGTTGCTCGGGCTTGAAACTCCCGGTAAACGGTGCAGTTCCGCTTTTGATGGAAATCATGGCTTCATCATCGAAAGTTGTATTTGTAAAGTTGGAACCGCTCCCGCCATTGTCGGAACTAAGATCAATTGTAGTTCCATCAGGTCCTATAAGCGACAGGTTGAGTGTTGAAACTCTGGTATGATCAATGTTAACATTAACATTAATATCCTTGATTCCTCCCACATACGAAACCGGAATGGTGTCATAAATGGTTGAAAGATCAGGTATGGCTTTGGGAACTGTATTCGAACAAAGAGTTTGTGTAAAATCGGGTGCTACCACGTATGTATATTGCGAAACCGGAGCAACGGAACCAGGAGGATTTATCCCTCGCCCGCCACGGGGAAGCGTTTCGATGATTAATCCATTTTGATCCTGAACGGCAAAATAATAATCTACGGTTGTTCCGAAAGGCTGTCCGGGAATATAGAATGTATAAGAACTCCCGGTAATATCATCAGGGTAAATGAATTGATAATCTCCTCCGTTAAGACTGTAGTAAAGCCTGGGTTTATTTTCATTGTTTGCAATCGTTCTGGGTGAAACTATTGTTAATTTGGCTGTTTGATCTCCTGTTCCTACGCCCGAAAGTACCGGCTGATGCTGAAGGCTCATTTTGCAGTTCCAGCCTTCGGTTGCAAGTCCGGCCACTGCAGCCTGAACCATGCGGGTAAAAAAAGTAAGGTTAAGAATATTGAAATGATCCTGAGGCGTGTGGTAATAAGCGTTAAAATCGCCAGGATACTCTTCAATTGCAAGTATAGCCGGGTAATTATGATACCAGAAGGATGCATGATCGCTGGCTTCGATATTAGTATAATCCCATGAAAATTCAGGAGTATATATACTCATAACATCCTGATATTCATTTGTTAAACCTTGTGATAACGTATTTGTTCCAAGAGTAAGTTTATAATCGTTGTTCGAATCCCAGGCGATCATATCGTAATTCAATACGCCCATAATCTGCTCACCGTTAATTGATGCACTGTCAGCATAGGCCGCACTCCCTATCAAACCGATTTCTTCTTCATCCCAAATTGCAAATTCGATGGTATATTCGGAAGTGAAACCAGCAAGCAGGCGCGCGGCTTCCATCACAGCAACAACTCCTGAGGCATTATCATCAGCTCCCGGCGCTATTGCGGCTGTAGGCATATTGTCGTAATGCGCGCATATTATGTACTTTTTTTCAGGGTATTTTGTACCTGTTTTCCAGCCCAGGACATTGCGACCTGTTGCGCTATAATCCTGATAACGTGACTGGTAACCGTATTCCTGAAATTTCTCCAATACAAACTGAGCCGCAATATCCTGAACACTGTTGTACTGATAGTTCCGTGTAGTAATTGTTTTAGTTTCGGCACCCACAACCACAGTTGTATCGCCCGAAAGTTGCCTGACCCGTAAGCTGACTGTTGACTCAGTTACAAGACCAATAAGTGAATCAATTACAGGGCTGTAAGCTACAGGCAGCTGCGCTTGCGCCTTTTCCGAAACCTGTACAAGCAACATCAGGCTGGCGACAAAATAAAGTATGCTTCTCATTGGCTGTATTTTATACTTATTTATGGTTGGAGTTTGTGGTTATTAAGGCAGGTATGGATATTTGGTTGGAGGTTGGAGGTCGGATGTTAGAAGGCGGAAGTCAGATGTCGGATGCCGGAAGCTAACATTGAAGTTATTACTCCTTTACAAATATCCGATTTGAGAACTTTTGACATTTCTTCACTTCAGTATTCAAACCTCTGAAAACCTGGTTCACTGTTATACTTCCTCTTTCCCGTGACAGGCTTTGTATTTCTTCCCGCTACCACAAGGACAAGGATCATTACGTCCAACCTTTTTTTCAACTTTAACAGGACCTGTTACTGTACTTTCGCTGGTACGCTGATTCAAAACATCATTTCGGTCGGTACGCAGCCGGCTGGTATCAGTACGTTGCTGATGAGCTTCTTTTACCTGATCAGCTTGTTGTGCCGGCAAGTTGGCACGCGACAGGAAACCGATTATATCCTTATTTACTTTCTGAAGCATCGTTTTAAACAAATTAAACGATTCCAGTTTGTAAATCAGCAAAGGATCTTTCTGCTCGTAACTGGCTGACTGCACACTCTGGCGAAGTTCATCCATTTCGCGCAGATGTTCTTTCCACGCATCATCAATTATTGCCAGAGTAATACCCTTTTCAATGGCCAGCGACACTTCCATCCCTTTATCATCGTAAGCTCTCTTAAGGTTTGGCGCTACCTGCATTGTTTTTATACCATCCGTAATAGGGATTGCGATAAACTGGTAACGGGGATGGTTTTCGTACACATCCTTAATTACAGGGTATGCTAACTCGGCAATACGTTTCGATTTGTCGCGGTAGTTTTTATAGATGTGGTGGAAGAGTTCGTCAGTTAGTTTTGACTTATTCCCTGATAGAAATTCCTTTTCCGCAAAGGGGCATTCCGAAGCGAAAGTGGTCAATAACTCGAAAGTAAATCCTTCGAAGTCACCGTTATCCTGATAATCAGAAACATAGTTTTCGCACAGATCGTAAATCATGTTGGAAATATCCAGTGCAAGACGTTCGCCATATAAGGCCTGACGACGTTTGCTATAGATAACCTCCCTTTGGGCGTTCATCACATCGTCGTACTCAAGCAATCGCTTACGGATACCGAAGTTATTTTCTTCAACTTTTTTCTGCGCGCGTTCTATACTCTTTGTGATCATACGGTGCTGAATCACTTCTCCTTCTTTCAGCCCCAGGCGATCCATGATTCCTGCAATGCTTTCGGAACCGAACATACGCATTAGGTCGTCTTCGAGCGAGACAAAGAACTGCGAACTACCCGGATCGCCCTGTCGTCCGGCACGTCCACGCAACTGCCTGTCAACACGCCGCGATTCATGGCGTTCGGTACCAATAATGGCAAGACCTCCTGCTTCTTTTACTCCGGGTCCGAGTTTAATGTCGGTACCACGACCAGCCATGTTGGTAGCAATGGTAACTGTGCGGGCTAAACCGGCTTCGGCAACAATCTGCGCTTCACGCTGGTGCAACTTGGCATTAAGTACATTGTGAGCAATCCGGTCGCGGGTAAGCATGCGACTGAGTAACTCCGAAATTTCAACAGAGGTTGTACCCACCAACACCGGACGGCCTTTTTCAATCAAAGATTTAATTTCAATAATTACTGCGTTGAATTTTTCGCGTTTGGTTTTATAAACCAGATCTTCGTGGTCGCCACGTACAACCGGGCGATTGGTAGGAATTACAACTACATCAAGTTTGTAGATATCCCAGAATTCGCCGGCTTCTGTTTCGGCTGTACCTGTCATACCAGCCAGTTTGCGGTACATACGGAAATAGTTCTGAAGCGTAACAGTAGCATACGTTTGAGTTGCAGCTTCAATTTTTACATTTTCCTTGGCTTCAATTGCCTGATGCAACCCATCGCTGTAGCGCCGGCCTTCAAGGATACGACCGGTTTGCTCGTCAACAATTTTAACTTTGTTATCCATAACTACGTATTCCACATCCTTTTCGAATAAAGCATACGCTTTAAGCAACTGGTTTACAGTATGAATACGTTCGGATTTTACTGAATAATCGCGCAGGAGTTCTGCTTTAAGTTCAAGTTTTTCTTTATCAGCCAGTTGCCTGCGTTCCATTTCGGCAATTTCGGCTCCAACATCAGGAAGAATATAAAATTTAGGATCATCGTACGATTTGGTAATCAGGTCGATACCTTTATCAGTAAGCTCGATGGAATTATTTTTTTCATCGATTACAAAAAACAGCTCATCGTCCATGATGTGCATGTTTTTCGACTGCTCCTGCATGTAGAAATTTTCGGTTTTCAGCAAAACGGCTTTAACACCCGGCTCGCTGAGGAATTTTATTAAAGCTTTGTTCTTGGGCAATCCGCGGAACGAGCGTAAGAGTGCTTCGCCACCTTTTTTCTCGTTTTCTGACGAAATTTTTCCATCGTCGTTAAAAACAAGCAAACTTTTAGCTTCCGAGAGCAGTTTGGTAACGAGGTTACGCTGTTCGTTGTAAAGCTTGGTAATTTCAGGTTTCAGAGCCTCGAACTCCTGATTTTCGCCACGGGGTGTCGGGCCGGAAATGATAAGCGGTGTACGTGCATCGTCGATTAACACGGAGTCAACCTCATCCACAATGGCATAGTTATGCGGACGCTGCACCAACTCGTCAGGATTTCGCGCCATATTGTCACGCAGGTAATCGAAACCGAATTCGTTGTTTGTGCCATAAGTTATATCGGCCAGATAGGCTTGCCGGCGTTCGTGCGAATTAGGTTCGTGCCTGTCGATACAATCCACTTTCAGTCCGTGAAACTCGAACAATACGCCCATCCATTCCGAGTCGCGTTTGGCAAGGTAATCATTAACGGTAACCACATGCACGCCTTTACCAGGCAATGCATTGAGATAAATCGGCAAAGTAGCAACAAGTGTTTTACCTTCACCGGTGCCCATTTCGGAAATTTTACCTGAGTGAAGCACAGCACCCCCGATAAGCTGCACATCGTAATGCACCATATCCCAGGTAACCATATTTCCGCCGGCCATCCAGCGGTTATCCCAATATGCTTTGTCTTCCACAATATTCACGCTGTCCTTGCGGGCGGCCTGGTCGCGGTCGAACTGGGTTGCAGTAACTTCAAGAGTTTCATTTTGTGAGAAACGACGTCCGGTTTCTTTAACAACCGCAAAAGCAGCTGGTAAAATCTCCATAAGCGTTTCCTGTGTTTTGCGATACTCTTCTTTATCAAGGAAATCTATTCTTTTATAAAGCTCTTCTTTTTCTTCGATATCGATATCGAAATCAGTATCAATCCGGGCTTTTATGGTATCAATCTCATCGCGTTCGGCCTGAACGGCATCGGCTATCTTTTGCCGGAATGCCAGGGTCATGGCACGGAGGCCATCGTTATCAAGGGATTGAAGTTTTTCGAATTCGACCTTGGCTTTTTCAACCAAAGGCATAATTTCTTTTATATCGCGGTCGGATTTGGTGCCGCCCGAAATCATTTTCAGGAATGAGTTAAGCATTGTACAGTAAAATTAAGCGAACATATATTTGTTCAAATAAACACGCAAAGATAATGTATTCCAACAAAAGGCAATCATAGCGATCAGCATATGGGAAAACAGCAAATGCAAATGCAAATACCGTACTAAAGTTAAATCCGTTCAGGTTAAGCGACAATGTGGCAGGAAGGTATTTTCCTGAAGAATTAAATGCTTTTCCAATTTTTATATATTACATCAGAAACAATTAATATTAACACATTCAGTTATCTAAACACAATTAAGTTGCGCTGCCTATTTCCTAATTTCTTTTTTTCTAAAAGTGTATAATAATGAAAAACAGACCACTTATACCATTTTTTATTATCTGCTTCGGAATCGTATTCGAATGCTCAGCGCAGCAGAACTTTCGTATTGGGGTATTATGTGGCAGTAGTATTTCAAGGCTTATTACTCCAAAAGATTACTACCAAAACCTATTAGAACCGAAGGTTGGTATTTACCCCAAAGCAGTTTGCAGGTTGCCTTTGAAAAAAGGGTTCTGGTTCCAAACAGAAGTTGGTTTGGCTGATAATGGTAGTAAAACTGTATTTAAGAATGATTCTCTGCATCAAATACTTAAGGAATCGAGGTATTTCATTCAATTT
>Ga0209066_10006292_pt1 | contig 12151 bp, 9 predicted proteins | sample All_14_2_FD_187198 | JGI IMG/M metagenome (GOLD analysis project Ga0209066, IMG submission 187198) | Freshwater microbial communities in response to fracking from Pennsylvania, USA - Allegheny Zone_MetaG_DW_15 (SPAdes) (version 2) ...
GTTGTTAATTGATGATTCGCTCGGTTTGCGTTTTTCCCGTGGCGAGTTCCGTCCCATTCAAGTCAACGTGATAGACCGTGGGCCAACTGCTCTGGTCGTCGGCATAGACCCAGATGTAGTTCAGTCGGCACTGCTTCCCGTTGATGGTCATCGTGGCGATGGGTTGGCCGTTCGCATCGGTGTGCAAATGTATCTTGCGTTTGTCATACGCTGTAAGCGTAATATAAAAACCCTTGCTGGTCCCGTCTTTTTTATAGGAATACCCATAGGCAAAAGTGCTTTGTGCCCAAGTCAGTTCCTTGCGTTCGCCCGTGCTGCCGTAGCGCAGCCAGTACGCATCAATCGGGTTGGAGGCGTTTAGCTTGCCGTTCACCAGTTTGGCATCGTACACGATGGTGTTTTTGTTCTTATTTCTTTGGATGAAAAAAAGCGACTTGTTCGTGTGCGGAGGTACGGGAAAATCGGCAGGCCTGCTCAACAGGGACATCGGCCCCGTCGTGGTCTTGTTCTGTGAAAATGCCGAACTTGTGGCAATGGCTATAAAAAAGGCAAAAAATAGGCTTCTACGCATGTATTTCCGAAGGTGAAAATAGTTAAGGCGAATCTACAAAATGGCCTACCGGCCTTGCGCTTCCAGTTCTTTTTTACTGTGAAACAGCCGTCGCAACGCCGTGATATTGGTCAAAACCGCCAACACCATGATAGGAAACGTGAAAATAGTGATTGTTTCGAAAAGTGGAATAGGCAGCCAATCCACCGTGACCTTCACCGTGCTGCCGCCCAGCGCCGAGTAAACCCCGCAAGCGATGGCCGACACGCCAATGATGATAATGCGCTCTGGCCGCTGCATGATGCCGACATCCGCCGTGGCTCCCAGGCTTTCTGCCCTGGCGCGGATATAGCTCACCATCAGCGACCCAATCAGTGCAATGAAGGCAAACAGCGAGCTGAGGAAGTAGTGGTGCGCCACCAAATACCAGCAAATCCCAAGGAACATGATGAGTTCGCTGTAGCGGTCCAGTACCGAATCGAAGAGGGCGCCGTAGGGGGAGGCCATGTGCCCGACCCTGGCCAGCCGGCCATCAATCATGTCAAAAAGCCCAGCAAAAAGTATCACCAAGCCCGCCCAACCGATGTAGGAGTGGTCGGTGCGCTCGCCGTATTCTCCTCCAATAATAAAAATGATAGTCGCAAAAGTGTTGATGACCAAGCCTATGGTCGTGATGGTGTTGGGCTGCACCCGCCAGCGCACCAGCAGTTCGATGAGCGGGTTGATGACCCGATACACCAGCGGCTGACCATATTTTTTCAATAAATTGTCGCTCATAGTCGCTTCAGATATTGGCGGTTGCACAAATGCATGCGCCCGTTACACTAACAAAATTAAAGGCGTTACTGCTGCGTGTGGCTTCGAATTAAATCAAAACCAAGGCCGTAGCAGGTTGGTTTGCCCAAGGAATCACATTGCCTAGAAAGTAGCCTGTGCCTTGACACGCAGGCCGAGTCCCTTCACGCCAAACATGGATGGCACTTCGGGGTTATCGAGGTAATTGAAGCGCCGGACAAGGTCGAAACGAAGCACCTTGAAGATGTTGCCCACTGCAATGCTTGCCTCGATGTAGGGTTTGTCCTGTAGGGTGTAGTTCACCCGGCGGCCCTCTGCGTCGTTCTGGAACTGAATGAACTCTGGGTGTTTATCGGGGTCGTTGCTGTCCGACAGGCCACCATAAATGGCTTTGAAGGTGACGGCTTCCCGCAGTTTCAGTTTGCGCAGCAAGGGTATTTTGTTGAGAATCCAGCCGTTAAAATTGTGCTCCAGCATGATAAAAGCATATTGGTCGTTCACGAATTCCTGATAGTTCATCATGTTGAACGAGTTGGTGCGGTAGGTGTAGGTCTGGTTGGCCTTCGGGGTATTAAGCAGGAAGTACGGCACGCCATTGCCCCAGATTTTGCCAGCCTCGAAGTCCATCCTTGTCACACCTACGAATGAAAGGTAAAAGCGCTTCACAATGTTCAAAGAAGCACTCTGGTAGGCGTAGTCTCCGTTCAGCGCTTTCACGCCCGCATTCATTTTCAAGGTGAAAATCGGGTATTTGTTGAACAACTGTGTGCGGTAGGTGCGGCCTTGCAGGTACTGTTCGTTGGGTGCCCAGCGCAGCGTCAGGCCGATGTCGCTGGTGGTAAATTCATTGTAGTGGAGTGTGTCGAGCCGCTGCTCGTCATCCTTGCGGAAATAGGCAAAATCCGTAGTGCCGTATTTTCGGTTCCGGGTGTTCGTGTACGTAAGCTGGTAGCTCAGGTGGTTGTCAGTTTCCAAGAAATACTCGCCTTGGATTTTGTTCAACAAAAGCATCCTGTCACGGGTACCACGCTGGAAGGAGAGGAAGAAGTTGTCGGGGCTGTTCAGCACCAAAATCTGCCCGACGAGGCTTACTTCTTTCTGGTACAAAGCCTTCACGTAGTGCTTCGGGTTCTTTTTGAAGTCGTCCCGGAAGGAGTACGTCGCAAAGCCTGCGTACTTGAACTCCTTGTCCTTGAAGCCGTAGGCGCCGTAGCCGCCGATACTGAGTTTTTTATTGAACTTCAAATTGGTCTCGCCACCAAACTTGATGCGGGTTCCCTCCACAGGGTTGAAGCTGTAAAAATTGGCAACAGGCCCTATGTCCACTGGCCCAAAAGCCTTGTAGCCCGTGAAGAGCAGCCCCAGAATCTGCATCGTCCGCTTGAAGCTCGGCATGCCTTGTATCGTGTCAATCATCTGGTAGATGCCCTGTTCCTTGGCCGTCAGTGGCGTATGGCGGGCGCCCTGCCAGAAGGCTTCGTCCTTGGCATATACATTGTCCACTTCCACGATTTTCTCCGAGCCGTCGTACAGGCTGTCGGGCCGGGCCTGGTGGAGGACGTAGTCATCGTACGAGGCCGTGCGAGTGCCGTAAAAACCAGAACCTTTTTTGGTAATGGCAAAATCCATGACCACTTGGTCTTCCTTGCGCACCCACATGCCGTTTTCGAGCTGCATGAACTCCTGCTCCAATCGGAGGTCCTGCACGAAGTTGACGTTGATATGGCGGGTGATGCCAAGGTCAGCCTTCACCAAGGCAAGCGTGGCGGTATCGCCCATCGTGATATATATGTCCCCCTGAAATGCGATGTTCTGGTCGTTTTCAGGATATATTGACATCTTAATTACTGGCGTGCCATTTATCTCCAGGGTGTCCTGAATGTAAAACCTGTAATATCCAATTGCCGAGGTGCTAAGCGGGCTCATAAAATCCAGGTCCAATAACCTGACATTGTTTTCGTAGAGGTTCACTTTTTGGTAAAGCACTTCGGTCATATCCGTCAAGTCCTTGTCGTCTATGTATTCCTTCATGCTCGTAATCTTGATTCCGTAGCGATGCTCCTTGCGGCCATCTGGGTCACGGCGGTAGAAGATTTTAGACGACATTTCTTGGATGAAAAATGGCAGGAAGGTCTTGCCGTTCACCTCAGAAGTATCCACGTGGTCGAGTATGAACTGGTAGTTTTTAAAGGCTTTTCGCTTGCGCAATGCCTCCGTATCAAAGTTGTTGATGTCAAATTGGACTTTCTCGTACTTGTCCACTTCGTAGTAGTCCTCGGCTTCCAGTCGGTTCTTGTCCTTGTTGGCAATGACGTTGCGCATCAGGTCAACGGCGGGGTTGTCTTTACGTTTGTATTTGCCACTTTTCTCAACAATGACAGCAGTACCGAGCGTAATAGACGAGGATTCCAGTTCCACATTGATGGTCTGCTTTTCGCCCATCGTGACTGGAAGCAGAAGGGTTTCGTAGCCCAAACTGGCCACTTCAATTTGCGTACTGGCGATTTTTGCGTCCAGTTCATAGGCCCCATCGAGGTCGGTGGTGGTGCCCACAGTGGTGCCTTTGAAGGCAACCGTTGCAAACGGCACGGGTTCTTTGGTTTCCTTGTCTATGACCTTGCCCTTCACCGAAGTCAGCTTTTGGCCGAAGGCCAAAGACGAAAAAAGCAGCAAGAACAGGCTAAGGAGCAGTTGATTTCTTAAGTTGGTAGAATTCATAAATGGATTTTCAACAGTCAGATGTCCGTATAATATGGGTTGATTTTAGTGGCTTGGCATTTGGGGAAGGTGATTTCAATCCAAACGCAACGCCCGCCTTTTTAGCATTTCACAAGAACTTTCAAGGCTTTGAAAAGTTTTAAGCCCTGCCTTTTTCGCTTCGCAAAAAGCCACAAGTTTCGACAAAACGCTAGATTTACGAGGGCAAAGGTAGTTTGGATTACAGGTTTAGATGAGCATTTGAAGCATTTTCCCCCACCCATTTTTTAGCTTTGCACCATATTTTTTGCAAAAAATTAAGAAACAGGCAAGCTTAAATTCCAAAAGCGCCATCCTAAGCCCCCAATTTCCAAATTTCCTAATTTACTAACGTGAATCTTCGATTTATCAATTTCTCCTCGCATGTCCAGCCTACGCCAACAGTTCCTCCAGCACATCGCCCAGACCAGCGACATCCCGATGGCGCTTGAAATCGAGCGGGCCGATGGGAGCTACCTCTACGACACAGCGGGCAAGCGCTACCTCGACCTCATCGCTGGCATCAGCGTCAGCGTGTTGGGCCATCGCCACCCAGATGTGGTCGCCGCCGTGAAATCGCAGGCCGACAAATACCTCCACACGCTGGTTTACGGGGAGTACGTCCTATCGCCGCAGGTGGAACTGGCCAGCTTGCTTGCCGCCTATTTGCCACCGAGCCTCGACAGCGTTTACTTCACCAACTCCGGCACAGAGGCCACTGAAGGCGCCATGAAACTCGCCAAGCGCTACACGGGCCGCCCTGAAATCGTGGCTTGCCGGGAAGCTTACCACGGCAGTACACAAGGGGCCGCCAGCCTCATGTCGCCAACGACTTTCACGCAGGCTTACCACCCGCTGCTGCCAGGCATCCGGCATATTGATTTCAACAGCGAGGCCGATTTGGAAAGGATTACGACCCAAACTGCCTGCGTCATCGTCGAGCCGGTGCAGGCCGAAGCGGGGGTTCGTTTACCCCAAAATGCTTATCTGGAAAAACTGCGGAAACGCTGCACGGAGGTCGGTGCTTTGCTGGTTTTTGATGAAATTCAGGCGGGCTACGGCCGCACGGGTACGCTTTGGGCCTTTGAAAAATACGGTGTCGTGCCAGACATATTGCTGCTCGCCAAGGGCATGGGCGGCGGCATGCCCATCGGTGCCTTCATTGCCTCGAAAGCGCTGATGGACGTGCTGAGTTTCGAGCCGCCGCTGGGGCATATCACCACTTTCGGCGGACATCCGGTGAGCTGTGCGGCAGGCCTGGCCACGCTGCGTTTCCTCACCGACAACAAAGTTTGGGAAACCGTGGCAGAGAAGGAAGCGCTCTTCCGTCAACTGCTCGTCCACCCAGCAATTCAGGAAATCCGCAGCGCTGGGCTACTTATGGCCGTCGAGGTGGGCGATTTCGGTTTGCTCCGCAAAATCATCCTCGACTGCGTGGCCAACGGCGTCATCACCGACTGGTTCCTGTTCAACGACCGTAGCCTGCGTATCGCCCCGCCACTGACCATTTCCAGCGAAGAAATAAAAATGGCATGTGAAGTAATTGTTTCGGCAATTGATAAATTTGCACCCCAGGCATTGTGACGGAAAAAAGCCGATCCGTCTGAATTTCGTCGGCTACCAGCCGGGATTGGTCAAATAATCCAAAACTTGCGGCCATCTTACCTGTTCAAGTGGAAGTTTTTCAAAACCATCACAACTAAACTTTTGAGAAAATGATGATTTATTATGTGCTCGTCGGCGTACTGACCCTCTTGGGCCTGTTCGTCAGTGGGCGTCTGAAAAGCAAGTTTGCGCACTACAGCCAGTTCGGCCTACGTGCCAACCTCAGCGGTGCGGAAGTCGCCGAGCGGATGCTACGCCACTACGGTATCAACGATGTGAAAATCACGATGGGCCAGGGTTTCCTCTCTGACCACTATAACCCGCTGACCAAGGTGGTGAACCTCAGCCCCGACGTTTATCAAGGCCGGAGCATTTCTGCCGCCGCCGTGGCTGCCCACGAATGTGGCCACGCCGTGCAACACGCCAACGCCTACACATGGCTCAAGCTGCGCTCCGCCGTGGTGCCAGTGGTCAATGTGGCCGCACAGGCCCAACAATGGCTTCTGCTGATAGCATTGATGGGCAGTTTCAAGCCGCTTTTGTTGTTGACAATTGCTGCCTTCGCCATCACGACGGCCTTCGCCCTGATTACACTTCCGGTGGAATTTGACGCCAGCCGCCGTGCCCTCGTTTGGCTGGAGGAAAGCGGCACTGCCCGTGGCGAGGAACACGCTGGCGCAAAGGACGCCCTCACTTGGGCTGCACTGACATACGTCTCTGCTGCGCTGTCTTCCTTCGTGATGCTGCTTTACCTCGTGCTCCGATACACGGGGTCTTCGAGGGATTGATTTTTTGCGGAGCAAAACAAAAAAGCCGTGACGGACACTCCATCACGGCTTTTTTTTATGATTGAAAAATGGTCAGCGTCAATGCTCGCCGATCAGTTCTGGTCGGTAGCCGCCTTTGCTTCGGAAGTAGAAGAAAAGCCCGAGGTAGCAGAGCAGCATAAAAACGGGCAGAATGGCCACGGTTTTCAAAGCACCTTTCTTTGCTCCTTGTTGAATACCTTGAATGACTGTCCTGTCGGAATCGTTGGCGGAAGCCTTCAGTTTGTCGCCATCCACGGCCATGTACTCCCCGAAGATGCCCGTTTTCGACGTGGTCACGTAGGTGGAATGCAGTTGGGTATTGTTCGCAGTATCATAAGCAGCTACTTCCTTGTCCACCTGCTTGTCCTGCACATTGCCGAGGAACGGCCCGCCCACGATGCCCGCAGCCAACATGCCCACGGCAGCCACGCCGTTCAGGGTCAGTGCGCCACCTTTCGGGAATTGCTCCGCAACGATGCCGAGTGAGGTTGGCCAGAAGAAACTTTTGCCGACGGCGTAAAGTGTTGCAGCCAGCAAAATAATACCGCCCGTCGCAGCGGAAAGCCAATAGAGTCCCAAGGCTGCTAAAGCCGAACAAGCTGCCAGCAAGCCGATGGGTGAAAGTTTGTGGATGATGGGCCCACCAAAGAAGCGCAACAGCATCATCAACAATGCGGTGTAAATCAATACCCAGCCGCCGCTTATGTTCATTTTGCTCATTTCACCTGTCATAAGGTCGGCGCTCCAGGAGTCCACGCCAAGCTCGGTAATTGCCAGCGGAATCATGATGAGCAGCATGACGATGAACAATGGTTTGCCAATTGATTTGGTGTAAAAGCCAAATGCGCCCGTGGCCAACAGAATGACGGCCCAAGTGGCCACATTGCCAAGGCCGAGGATAACGCCCAACTGCTTGAACACCATCAAGCTGATGATGAGCGCACCGATGATGCCGACTTCCTTCAGCATCTCCTTGTAGCTCACGCCCGCCGCCACCCGCTCGTGTACGGGGAATTTTTTGTTCCAAAGCAGTATGGCGTAGAGGATGGTCGGGATGAAAATCAGGCCGACTTTCACCTCCCAACCCACATTGCCACCAAGCATCATGAGCAGCAGGCCGCCAGCCACCATGCCGCCCGGCCAACCTGCATGCAGGATATTGAACCACTTGGTTTTGTCCTTGCGGAACAGGGTGCCCACCACGGGGTTGATGTAAGCTTCCACCGTTCCATTGCCGAGTGCGCAGATGAAAGTGCCGATGTAGAGCATCGTGAAATCCTTGGCCATGATGGTAATGACGGCGCTCAGTACGTGGCAGATGAGGCCAAAAATCATGGCCATGCGGTAGCCGATTCGGTCAATCACGAGGCTGAAAACCACGATGCTGATGGCAAACGGCCATAGGCCAACGCCAAGAATTTCGCCTTTTTGGGTTTCTGTGAGGTTGAAGGCACTAGCCCAGTCGTCAATGATGAGTGCCCGGATAATGAAGCCGAAAGAAGTAGCAATCAGGGCAATAAAACAGCCCCAAAAAAGCCCCATGTCCGGGTTGTCGGTGTTACGAGTTGTTGTCATGTATAACCTTGTTTTTCGTTTAATTGTGAAAATGGCCGGAAATGTAAGGCGAAGGCGGGAATTGAAAAAATAAAATTGGTTGGCGGGCTTATTCGACAGCTAGAAAAGAAGCTGTGATAGCAGTGAATGCGGGGATATTTACTTTCTCAAAGGGGTGTGGCGTTTGCTCCAAAACGAGCAGTTGACCGTTCGGCAAAGCATCCGCAGCGAGGGTCGTTTCATCGAGGCTCACCATTTGGTCGCCATCGCCGAGGCAGATGAGGCAGGGATTGGTGATTTTCGATAAAACAGCCGACGTGAGCAGTGGCCGCTGGCCAAGTTCGAGCATCATGTCGGCAGTTTTGCGGAGCAACAGTTTCCAGTCGTTCGGGGCATGGCGCTCCCGCAATTGCGCAGCAAAAGCAGGCACCTTCGCCTCGATTTTGTCGGGGTCGAGCATTTTAGTTTCCCGCTCGGCGCCTTCTGGTGTCCAATCGAATTTGGTAGCGAGGGTAATGATTTTCCCCACCCGCTGCGGATGCAGTCGGGCAAGGTTCAGCGCTACGTAACCCCCCATGCTGTAGCCGAAGATGTCCACGTTTTCACAGCCATTTTTATCTAAAAAAGCAAGCACTTCTGCTGTGAATTGACCAATGTCAAAGCCTTCGGCAAACGGCGCACCACCGTGGCCAGTGAAGTTGAGGGTGAAGACCTCAAAATCATTTTTAAGCATTTCGGCCAGCGGCTCCAGTTGAGCTTTCGAGCCGAGCGCACCGTGGAGTAGCAGGAGTTTTTTCATGGAATGGAATAAAATTCTGTTTTGTTGTTTCAAAATGCCTAAGGTGCGAACCTTGTATTGAATGAATTGAATTTTGATTGCAGGTGTTCTTAGTTTACCCTTATGAACGCTATCACATGATGAAAGAACTGTATTCGAGGCCGTATGAACTTATTTTTAGGCAATAAGAACTGTATTTTTAGCTCTATGAACGCATGTTTATGCTTTATGAATCCAGTTTTTCATCGTAAGAACCCATTCGTATAATCTATGAATCTTATTTGATAAACCGAAAACGCAGAGCACTTCTCACTCACCACGCAAGCACTTCCCCCATCGCCTTCGCCACTTTCTCAATCGAAGGAATCATCTCCCGTTCCAGCGTCTCGTTGAGCGGCACGGCAGGCATGTTCGCAGCACCGAGCGTCCGCACGGGCGCATCCAGCCATTGGAAACAATGCTCCGAAATGCGGGCGGCGATGCTCTGGGCGAAGGTGTTGTTCACCGGCTCCTCCGTCACCACGAGGACTTTGCCGTGGCGCTTCGCAATGGCATAGATCGCATCTTCGTCGAGCGGGAACAGGCTGCGCAGGTCGAGCACTTCCACTTGGCCGGGGTATTGTTTGGCGGCGTTCAGTGCCCAGTGCACGCCCATGCCGTAGGTGATGACGCCCATTGTGCGGCCTTTTTCCACCTCGTTTTGCTCCGCAACAGCTACTGTTCTCGCCTTGCCGAAAGGCAGGATATAATCCTCGGAAGGCATCACGCATTTGGCCGTCTCCGTGCCCCGCACTTTGGACCAATAAAGCCCTTTATGTTCCAAAATCACGACGGGATTCGGGTCATAATAGGCGGCCTTCATCAGTCCTTTCAGGTCGGCACCGTTGCTGGGGTATGCGATTTTGATGCCCCGGATGTTCGTCAAAACGGACTCCACGCTGCTCGAATGGTAAGGCCCGCCGCTTCCGTACGCCCCGATGGGCACCCGGATGATGCAGCCCACGGGCCACTTGCCATTGGAGAGGTAGCACGAGCGGCTCACCTCCGTGAAAAGCTGGTTCAGCCCCGGCCAGATATAATCGGCGAACTGCACCTCCACGATGGGTTTGAGGCCCACAGCGCTCATGCCCACCGTGCTGCCGATGATGAACGCCTCTTGGATGGGCGTGTTGAACACCCGGTGGTCGCCGAACTTCTCGGCCAATGTTGCCGCTTCCCGAAACACACCGCCGAGCCTTCGGCCAACGTCCTGGCCGTACAGCAGGCATTCCGGGTGCTTGTGCATCAGCTCATCAATGGCGAAGAGGGCGCAGTCCACCATCACCTTCACTTCGCCGTTGGCCGGCTCCCGCTCGCCCTGCTCCTCGGTGATGGGCGTCGGGGCGAAGTCGTGGGTGTACAGGTCTTCGGGGCGGGGGTCTTCGGCGACCTTGGCCCGCTCGTAGTCGGCCTCGACCAGCTTGCGGGCTTCGGCTTCTATTTTTTTCAAATCCTTTTCCGTGAAACCTTCTTCCAATAGTTGCTTGCGCAAAATGGGGTACGGGTCACGGCTTTTCGCCTCCTCCATATCGTCTCGGTACCATTCCTTGCGCACGCCGGAAGTGTGGTGGTTGAGTAGCGGCACTTTTACATGCACGAGGAAGGGCCTGCGCTCCCGCCGCATCGTTTCAATGACTTCTTGCAAGGTTGCGAAGCAATCAAAGAAGTCGCTGCCGTCCATTCGCCGGGTTTCGATGCCATGAAAACCCTTGGCGTATTCGGCGGCATCCTGCGCACGGGTCTCGGCGGCATTGGCGGAGATGTCCCAGCCGTTGTCCTGCACGAAGTAGAGGATGGGCAACTGCTTGAGGGCGGCCATTTGCAGGGCTTCGGCCACTTCGCCTTCGGTGACGGAGGCGTCGCCCAGTGAACAGACTGTGATTGGTGATTGGTGATTAGTGACTGGTGATTGGTTGGTGACTTCCAAATACTGAATTCCCATTGCTACCCCGGTTGTTGGGATGGCTTGCATGCCAGTTGCCGAGGACTGGTGCGGGATTTTGGGCTTGTCTTCGTCTTTCAGGCTGGGGTGGCAGTAGTAGGCACGGCCACCGGAAAAGGGGTCGTCCCGTTTGGCCATAAGCTGTAGCATGAGGTCGTAGGGCGTCATGCCGATGGACAGCAGGATGGAGTCGTCACGGTAATAGGGGGCTACCCAGTCCTGCGGCAGCAGTTGAAGGCCGAGGGCGATTTGGGCGGCCTCGTGCCCCCGGCTGGTGGCATGGACGTACTTGGAGACGAACTTGAAGTTCTCTTCGTAAACTTCCGTGAGGCTCTTCGCCGTGGCCATGAGGCGGAAGGCGGTCTGGAGGGTTGATTTTTGTATGTTGGTTTTGCTTGCTATCATGGTCAGGTGCTCATCGGGCGGTGCCCGATTTTGGAATATGACGCCCTTTTAGGGCTATTAAGTTTTAGCTTTAAAAGCTTCAATGGCATTCCTCGTAAACTCAGACAACACCAGCCGCCCACTAATCGCTGCCCGTTCGTCCAACAGGGTGTCCCAGTTCTCAGTGCCTTGCCAGAAGATGCGCTTGAGTTCCCGCATAGCTTCGGGGCTGGAGTTGACGAGGATTTTGGTGAAATGCTCGATGTAGGCGTCCAACTGTTCCACCGTTTCAAAGACCTCGGTGAAAAGGCCCTTTTGCTTGGCCCAAGCGGCGGTTTGCCACTCGGTGGCGTTGATGGCCATTTGGCTGAAAGCCGAAAGCCCCAGCTTGCGCTCGCAGACTGGCCCCACCACAAACGGGCCGATTCCCACGGCCAGTTCGCTCAGCTTTACGCTGGCATAATGGCTGGCCATACAGTAGTCCGCAGCGGCTGCAAGACCCACGCCGCCCCCAACGGCTTTGCCGTGAACCCGCCCGATGATGAGCTTGGGGCAGCGCCGCATGGCGTTGATAACGTTTGCGAAGCCAAGGAAAAACTGTTTACCCGTCTCAAAATCTTGGATAGCGACCAGCTCGTCAAAACTTGCCCCAGCGCAGAAACTGCGGTCGCCGCCACTTCGCAGTAGTACGATTTTGGTGTCGGCATCCTGTCCAGCGTCCGAAATGGCTTGCGCCAGTTCGGCCAACAGCCTGCTTGGGAGGGAATTTTGGGCGGGGTGGAAAAATTCCACGGTCGCCACACCGTCGTTTTTGGTGAGGGTGACGGAACCTTGTAGTGTTTTGTCGGATGTCATTTTGGTTAGCGCTCCTTGTTTGGAACAAAGGTAATAGGAAAGCTATGGTTGAAGCACGCCGTGTGAGGGCTTTTGTTCCGTGATTTTTGGGAAGATAATTTTAA
>Ga0209066_10006293_pt1 | contig 12147 bp, 9 predicted proteins | sample All_14_2_FD_187198 | JGI IMG/M metagenome (GOLD analysis project Ga0209066, IMG submission 187198) | Freshwater microbial communities in response to fracking from Pennsylvania, USA - Allegheny Zone_MetaG_DW_15 (SPAdes) (version 2) ...
GGGCGTGGTGGGCATTGCCCTGTTCATGGGGGGCGAGACCACCATCAATCGCGCGGTGGTGCAAAGCGCCAGTGTGGGCTACCGTTTGAATGCTCAGACCATGTTGGGCGATTTCGAGCACTCCAGCGCAGTCACGAGTCTGTTGTTGCGTTACACGCAGGCCTTGATCACACAGATGGCCCAGACGGCCGTGTGCAACCGTCATCACACACTGGACAAGCAGTTGTGCCGTTGGTTGCTGTTGAGCCTGGACCGTTTGCCTGGCAACGAAATCGTGATGACGCAGGAGCTGATTGCCAACATGCTCGGGGTGCGTCGCGAGGGCGTGACCGAGGCCGCCTTGAAACTGCAAAAGGACGGCATCATCCGTTACGTGCGTGGGCACATCACGGTGCTGGACCGCACAGGGCTGGAAGAGCGAGTCTGCGAGTGTTATGCCGTGGTCCGCCAGGAATATGACCGCTTGTTGCCACCCGTGGGCGACCCTCGGGTGGCGCGGGATTGCTCCCTGGCGATGACCCATCAGTCCTGACCGAAGCGGGACTTGGCGGTGCTTACGCAGTGGGTCTTGGCATCGCCTGCCATGGCATCGCATTTTTCAGCGGCCACGGCATAGTCAGCCTTGCGCTTGTCCTGATCGGCATCCATCTTGGACTCCTGGATTTCCTTGCCCAGCTTGGCATCGGCCAGTGCTTTGGTCTGCTGGGCTTTGGCCTCCTTGACGCAGACGTCCTTGGCGTTGCCAGCCTTGTCGTCGCACTTTTCCTTGGCAACGTCATAGGCGGTCTCGGCCCGCGTGACCAGCAGCTTGGTGCGGTCCTTGGCGGTGCCCGTGTGGGTGTACGTCAGTTCGGCGTGGGCCACCTTTTCATGGGCCTGAGCTTCCTCGACGCAGATGTCCTTGGCGTTGCCGGACTTGGCCGCACAGGCTTCCTTGTTCACCTTGTATTCCGCATTGATGCGTGATTGCGAGGCCAGGTATTCAGCCCGGGTGGTGGTGGCAGCCTGGGCGGGTGTCATGGACAGGGCCCACAGCGTGACGGCCATGAAGGCAGAGATGTCGAGCTTGTGATGTTGAGTCATCGGATTCTTTCTTTGAGGGGGATTCACTGCAACGCACGGAGGGGTAACTTCAAAGTCGGCCCATCAGGAGCAGCACGACGATGACGATCACGACCAGTCCGAGCCCACCGCTGGGCCCGTAACCCCAGCCTTTGCTGTGCGGCCAGCTCGGGATGGCGCCGATCAGCATGAGGATCAAGACAATCAACAAGATGGTGCCTAAGCCCATGGACCTCTCCTTTGTGAGTAACGTGAAAGGACAGGGTAGGCGGTGGCGGGCTTGACGTCGGTGCGTTAACGAACAGTGCGAACACTGCGGACAGTGTTGCCCCCGGCCTCACTGATCCATGAGAGCGATCAGGCGATGCGGGCCTGCGGGGTCGCGGGTGACCGATGCGTGAACCTGCCATGGTGTGCCGTCCGGCAGCGTGAGGGTGAGCTCGCCGGTGACGGTGGTGTGCGGCCCTTGCCCTGGTGCATCCAGGCGTTGGAGCCATGCGCACCAGTCCTTGGTGCTGGACCCCGAGAGAAGCCGCTCGAAGGTCTGACCGATCAGGGCCTGGCCGCTGGTGTGCAGGCGTCGGGCAGCCGTGTCATTGACCTCGGTGAGTCGACCTTGTGCATCCGTGGTGAGGCATGACACCGGTGCGTGGTCATGTCGCTGGGTGAGTCGCGCCAGAGCAGCTTCCAGTTCGAGTCGAGAGGCGCTCAACTCCTGGGCCTGCAGATCGATCTCTACCTGGTGGACCTGCAGTTCATGCAGGATCGCCAGGGCATCGGCGGCGGTGTCGTGTGAAGACGCCAACCCGTGCAGGACGCCGAGCGCCGCAGAGGCACTGTCGGCTGCGTGGTGGGCCACGGCGTGTCCGGTGAGCAGGGACTGGGCCCTCAGGCGCAGCTCCGTCTGACGGTTCAGTTCAAGGGGGTGGCGTGACATGGTGGCCTTTGTGCATCAGGCGATGCTGCCTGTGCCCGACTCTACCCCTTGCGCAGCTGAGACTCCAGCGCTTTGGCGGCCGTGATGTCCACAAAGGTCAGGACCACGCCTTGGATCAGGTTGGACAGGGTCCGGTACGGCATGATGCGGATCGACAGCCAGCGTCCATCGGTGGTGGGGATCTGCTTCTCGCAGGTGCTCAGGGTGCGCAGGGTGTCCTTGGCATCCTGGTGCAGCGTGGGGTAGGTCAATTTGCTGGCCAGGTCGCTCAAGGGGCGACCGATGTCGCCCTCACGCAGTTGAAAGATGCCGGTGGCCTGCTCGGTGAAGCGCCTCACGTTCAACTCATCGTCCAGGAACAAGGTGGCGATGTCGGTGCTGTTGAGCAGGTTCTGCATGTCGCTCTGGGCCAGAGACAGGTCATCGAGCTTGGTCTGCAGTTCGCCATTGATGGTCTGCAACTCTTCGTTCATGGACTGGGCCTCTTCCTTGGAGGTAGTCAGCTCCTCGTTGGCCGACTGCAGCTCTTCGTTGGCAGACTGAAGGGCATCATTGGTGGCTTCCAGGGTCTCTTTGGAGGACAGCTGTTCTCGGCGCAAGGCTTGAATTTCCTCCCGGCAATGCTCCAGCTCGCTGGCCAGAGCGGCCTCGACATCGCTCTCGGCGCCGGAGCCCGCTTGCCTGGCTGTCTTGCTGCGTCGGGATGGGGTGGGCACCTCCCGAAAGACCACCATCACCATGCCCTCCAGGGCCTTGGGGTCGTGGATGCACTGCAAGGTCAGATGCAAGGACATGCTGCCGTCCCCTTCGATGTTCAGGCCTTTGACCTCCACCGGTACTGCACTGCTCAAGGCCTGTCGCAAGGCCACGGCCAGTTGCGTGCGAATGCCCACCCGAGCCATCACGTGGATGTTCCAGTTGGCCTTGCCGGCGGCTGGTTCAAGATAGCGGCCCGTGCGTCCGCTGATGTACAGGATGTCCCCATCGGGGTTGACCAGCACGGCGGGTGGCGAGTAAGCCTGGAGCAAGACATGATCGGCCAGCGACTGCAGGTTGGCAGGAGGCAAAGGGGGACGCGACACATGGGTCTCCTGGGTGTGGGGGGGCGACGACGCCGTTCGTTTGACGGGGAAGTCGATGGCATTGGCGTTCAAACCTGCTTCGCTGCGCAAGTACAGTCGGCTCTTGGCGCTCAAGGGGGTGAACAGGGCTTGGGCGCGGCCGACGGTCTCGGACCCACCCAGCAGCAAGACCCCACCGGGGCGAACGCTGTAGTGAAACAAGGGCAACAGCCGTCGCTGCAGCGTGGCATTGAAGTAAATCAGCACATTGCGACATGACAGCATGTCCAGCCGTGTGAAGGGTGGGTCGATGATCACGTCGTGCTGCGCAAACAGCACCATGTCCCGGATGTCCTTGTTGACCAGGAAGCCGCCCTCATGAGGCGAGAAAAAACGACGCAGGCGATCCAGCGACAGGTCGTGGAGCACCTTGGCTGCGTACTGCCCCTTGCGTGCCACGGCGATGGCCTCGGCGCTCAGGTCGGTGGCAAAGATCTGCAGCGACTGAGCAGAGGCCTCGGGTTGTGCGTCCTGCACTTCCTTGAACGCCATGGCCAGCGAGTAGGCCTCTTCACCCGTCGAGCAGCCCACGACCCAGGCCCTGAGCCCGGTCGTGTTCTGGCGCCGGCTCATCAGCTCTGGCAGCACTTTGTCCTTGAGGTCTTGCCAGACGTCGGGGTCGCGAAAAAAATGGGTCACACCGATCAGCATCTCGGCAAACAGCAGGTCCAGCTCCTGCGGGTTGTTGTGCAGGAACTGCGCGTATGCGGCCATCGAGTCCAGGTTGTGGACGGCAATGCGTCGCTCGATCCGGCGCAACAGGGTGCTGGTCTTGTACGACGACAGGTCGTGCTTGCTGTGCTCGCGCAGCAACTGAAGGATCCCCAGGAGCGAGCCGTCCAGATGCTCGGGCGTGGATTGGGGTGGGGGCACCGGTGACTGGTCGTGCCTGTCGTTGGACAGGATCAGCCCAGGCATGTCCCCTGGCGGTGCGATGATGTCGACCGCACCTGATGCAATGGCATGTTGAGGCATGGAGTCAAACTCCGCGGACTCGGGTAGCTGGGCCAGGGTCAGTCCTTGTTGCGATTTGATGGCCTGCAGCCCCAGGGTGCCGTCGGCGCCCATGCCCGAGAGCACCACGCCGATGGCGAGGTCACCTTGCTCCCGTGCCAGGGAGCCGAACAGGACATCGACCAGCAGGCGTTTGCCACGTGATGGCTGCAGATGGCCCAGGCGCAGGAGACCGTGTGCCACGGTGAGCTCATGGTTGGGGGGGATGACATACACCGCGTTGCGCTCAATGGTCATGCCATCGACGGCTTCCTGAACCGGCATTGGGGTGACACGCTGCAGCAAGTGGCTGAGCATGGCCTTGTGTTGTGGGTCCATGTGTTGAACCACCACATAGGCCAGTCCACTGTCGACCGGCGCCTGGCTGAAGAACAACTCCAAGGCGGACAGGCCCCCTGCGGAGGCGCCGATGCCCACGATGCGTGGCATGGGGGGGCTGGCGAGGATGGGGGCACGTGGTGCGACTTGAGGCATCCGGCAGTATGAGGCCGCTTGGCTGCGGTCTGCTGTGTGTACGCTGGCCCACCGACATCGGCCGTGGGTGCCTCTATAAGTCAGGGTCAATCACTTGCGCTTGCCGCTGGAGCCGCTCATGACGATGTCACCACAAAGTGCCCTGGGCGTGCCATCCCTCCAGGACGCGACCCAGATTCACCAGGTCGGCTCTGTCGATGCCTTGCTGCATGAACTGCAGGTGCACCAGATCGAGCTGGAGATGAGCAACGAGGCCTTGGTCAATGCCCAGGTGGCATTGGAGGAGTCGCGGGATCAATACGTGGCGCTGTACGACTATGCGCCGGTGGGCTATTTCTCGCTGGATTCGGAGGGGCGCATCGCGCAGATCAATCGGGCTGGCGCGGCCTTGCTTCGAATGGACATGGGTGTGTTGATGCAGAAGCGTTTCACGGCCTTTGTGGCCGCCACCGATCATGCGCGATGGGCGCAGTGCCTGGGGCGCTCCATCGGCGCGCTGGGGCCCACCAGCACGGAGTTGCGCCTGCTGCGAGCCGACGGCCGCCTCATCCATGCGCGCCTGGATTGCCTGAGGCAGCCTGGGGCAGCGGGTCAGGAGCACGTGCACGTCACGGTGACTGACATGAGCGAGCGAAAGAAGGCAGAAGACACGCTGAAGCACCAGCAGGCACACCTGGAGACGCTGGTGAAATCGCGGACCACCGAACTGTTGACCGCCAAGGAGGATGCGGAGTCCGGCAGTCGGGCCAAGAGCGATTTTCTGGCCAACATGAGCCACGAGGTGAGAACGCCCATGAATGCGATCATCGGCTTCACCTACCTGTTGCAACAGGGAGAGCCAACACCCGAGCAGGCTCAGCGGCTGGACATCATTGCCGATGCAGGATCGCACCTGATGGCGATTTTCAACAACGTGCTGGACCTGGCCAAGATCGAGGCGGGAAAGCTGATCATCGAGCAAACCATCTTTTCTCTGGCCGCTGTGCTCAAGGATGCTTGCGCCATGGTGGCGCCGCAAGCGCATGCCAAAGGCCTGACCCTGGCCTTTGATGCGGGAAACGTCCCACCGTGGGTGGTGGGCGATCCCACTCGCTTGCGTCAGGCCTTGTTGAACTACATGGCCAACGCCGTCAAGTTCACCGAGCAAGGCAACATTTCACTGAAGGCCAGGGTGCAGGAGGGCGGGGCGCAGGAGGTCCACGTGCGCTTTGAGGTGCAGGACACCGGCATGGGGATGACGGAGGACCAGATGGCCGCCTTGTTCCAGCCCTTCATGCAGGCCGATGCATCGACCACCCGAAAGCATGGCGGCACCGGTCTGGGGCTGGCGATCACCAAGCACCTGGCCGCGCTCATGGGTGGTGAGGCGGGTGTGCTGAGCACGCCCGGCGTGGGCAGCACCTTCTGGTTCACCGCCCGTTTTGGCCGGACCGAATCACCACCCAGTCGACCGTCGGCTTGATCTGTTCGGCATCGAACAGACACCTTTTGTTGCGAGCCTGAAGATCAGCTCCGAGCACCTGGTTGCGGATCAGGTCTTCTGCTCAATGTCGACGCAACATCAAAGGGGATGCACATGAAATTTTCATTGACTCACTCAGCCTTGGCCCTGTCGCTGGCCACCGCCATCGGTGGCGCTCACGCCACCACGCTCACGGTCAATTCGATCGTGGGCTCCGTGGATGTGGTGGCCGCCGCCTTTGGCGGGACGCTGCTTGACAGTGCGATCACCGTCATCAACAACGCCAGCTACAACGGCGTGGCCCGCACGGCCGTGTACGACACCGGCGCAGGCCTGGATTTTTACTATCAGTTCAGCAACGACATCTCGTCGGCCAACGGGGTCGAGCGCTTCAGCGGCTATGACTTCAGTTCGCTGGGCAACCAGGCTGTGGGCATCTTCCAGACGTCGGCTGCCTTTGACAGCTTCCTGGCCGGCACCGAACCCTCGGACGGCGCGGACCGAACGGGCTTTGGCGTGATCGGCATGAAGTTCCTGCCCAATGGTGCCTCCAAGATCAATCCTGGCACCACCAGCTACACGCAGATCATTCGCACCACGGCGACTCGTTATCAGGCTGGCAATTTCGGCCTGCTCAATGGCCATGGCGACAATGCGCTGGGCTTTGCCCCTGCCATTCCAGAGCCTTCCAGTGCGCTGCTGTTGCTGGCCGGTTTGAGTGTGCTGGGGGCGTTTGTCTGGCGCCGTCAAGGATCGGGCCGTACATCGGTTTGACGGGGGAGTGCCTGATGCGTGAGCCCTCCTGAGAGAGGGCGTGTCAGGTCAGGGAGAGCAATAAGAAAGGGCTGCCAGGACCGGTGTCGTGGCAGCCCATAAACACGCCTGTCAGTTTCAGGGGCGGATGGCGATTTCGTTCTTGACGGCTTTGACGCCTTCGACCTTCCAGGTCAGGGTCTCGGCCGAGGTGCGCTCGGTTGAACTCTTGGCAAAACCCGACAGCATCACGGTGCCCTTGAGGGTCTCGACGCGGATGCTGGTCGCATCGACTTCCTTGTTCTCGACAAAGCGTGCCTTGACGGCGGTCGTGATGGCTGCGTCATCGATGTAGGCGCCCACGGTTTCCTGGCCGCGTGTGACCGCGCAGCCCGCGGTGCTGATCAAGGTGATGGCCACCATGGTGGTGGCAAGTGCGTGACGGATGGTGAGGTGATTCATGGTCTTTTTTCTCTGGTGATGGTGATCCTTCACTGTGTCCGAAACCCGTCTGTGCATCTGTGCGCCAACGCACCGACCTCGGCACGCTTTGAGGCCAGTCTTTCAGTTCATTCAATGAACTGGAAAACCCCATGAAAGAACCTTCAAATCACTCATCGATCGGGCGTGTGTCCGCCGTTGGCATGACCGCCTTGCTGGCCTCTGTGCTGTTGGGTGTCGGTTGTGCGAGCACGCCGCCCGCTGCCTCCACCGCTCAGATCGCAGTGACCACGGCGGCTGTGAACAGTGCGGCTGGTGCCGGTGCTGCCGAGATGGCCGCCCCGGAGTTGGCCATGGCGCGCGAGAAGCTGGCCAGTGCCAATGTGGCCATGACGGCCCGAGAGTTTGACCGAGCCTTGTCGCTGGCCGAAGAAAGCCATGTCGATGCCTTGCTGGCCGAGAGCAAGGCCAAGGCGGCCAAGGCCCAGCGCGCGGCCGATGAGTTGCGCGAAGGCCGACGTGTCTTGCGTGACGAGATGGATCGCAAGAACAAGTGACTTCAGGCCATCGACCCACATTCCAACAACAAGGACACCCCATGATTCAACATCGCACCCTCTCCATGACGCTGGTGGCGCTGGCCACCCTGGTGACACTGGGCGCCTGCAGCACCGTGCCGGCCAACAATGCCCTGCTCAACGAGGCTCGATCCGAGCATCGGATGGCACAAGACAGCCCCCAGGTGCGTGACCTGGCCGGCAAGGAGCTGATGCAGGCCAGTGAGGCCCTGCGCAAGGCGGACGAGGCCGCCGAGCGTCGCGACAGCGTGGCCGAGGTGGATCACCTGGCGTACCTGGCCCGTCAGCGCGTGGCCATTGCACAGCAATCGGCCCGTCAACGAGCCGCAGAGCGGGCCGTGGCCAACGCTGATGCGTCACGCGACCAGGTGCTGCTGGCCGGCCGAACCATGGAGGCCGACAATGCGCAGCGCAATGCCAACGCGGCCATGCTGCAATCGCAGGAGTCTCAGCGGCAGGCTCAGCAAGCCCAGGCGCGCACGGGTGAGCTGGAGGCACAACTCAAGGCGCTCAATGCTCGCAAGACCGAGCGCGGCATGGTGGTCACCTTTGGCGACGTGTTCTTTGACACCAATCAATCACAACTCAAGCCAGGCGGCTTGCGCGAGGTCGACAAGTTGAGCGGCTTTCTCAAGAACTTTCCGCAGCGCAAGGCTTTGGTAGAAGGCTACACCGACAGCGTCGGTGGTGCCGACCAGAACCAGTCCTTGTCGGATCGCCGTGCCGATGCCGTGCGACAGGCGCTGGTCGAGCGTGGTGTCGAGTCAGGTCGTGTGAGCTCGCGTGGGTATGGCGAGACTCACCCGGTGGCGGGCAATGACTCCGCCAGCGGGCGTCAGCTCAACCGACGTGTCGAGATCGTCCTGTCGGACGACTCCGGGGTGATCGTCGCCCGCTGACGGGCTGGGTCACAGCGCCACCACAAAACAGGTGTGTGGCGCCAGGTCGGTCCAGTCAAGGACCTGACCTGGGAGCAGCAGCGTGGCTTGCCATGCTGCTGTTTCTTCGAGTGCTGCTGATGCGCTGGCCCGGATCAGGATGAAGCGCATGACGCGTCCCTCTCGCTCCAGGGTGACCTCGGCCCGACGCCAGTGCGAGGGCAGGCAGGGCGTCAAGGACAGGGTGCGGGCGCTCTGATGCAGTCCGAACATGGATTCGATGGCCGCCCGGTGCAGCCAGGCTGCGGCCCCGGTGTACCAGCTCCAGCCGCCCCGTCCGATGTAGGGCGCATGGGTGTACACATCGCCCGCGACCACGTAGGGCTCCAGGCCGTACACCGCGCCATGGGTGGGGTGCTGCGCCCGGTGGGCCGGACTCAGGCATGTGAAATAGCGATAGACCGTGTCACCTGCTGTCTCCGCCCCTGACGCCGATCCTGTCATCTGTCGGGCCTGCTCGGCCTGAGCCATCAGGGCCCAGATCCCCGCGTGGGTGTACTGCCCCCCGTTTTCGCGCACACCCGGTGGGTAGGCCTGGATGTAACCCGCACTGGGTTGTGCGTGTTGCAAGGGTGGATCCAGCAGTTTGATCAGACCGGCCTGCGGATCGACCAGGAGGGCATCCATCGCGCTCAAGGCTGCTTGCTGTTGGTGGGGGTCGGCGGCGCCGGACAACACCGACCAGGCCTGGGCAATCAGGTCGATGCGCGCTTCCGGGTTGGCGTTGGACCCCAGGGGCTCGCCGTTGTCAAAGAACGCTCGCTTGAACCACTGGCCATCCCAGGCGGGGCCCTGGAGTGCGCGGGTCCATCCCCGTGCGGCCTGCTCCCATCGGGCGGCGCGAGCGGGGTGGCCCCGGTCGCGGGCCAGGGGGGCAAAGTCGGCCACGATCCGGCACAGGAACCAGCCCAGCCAGACCGACTCGCCCTGCCCACCGATGCCCACGCGGTTCATGCCGTCGTTCCAGTCGCCACAGCCCATCAGGGGCAGGCCGTGAACACCCACGGCCAGACTGTGGTCAATGGCCCGTGCGGCGTGCTCGTAGACGGAGGCGTGCTCCTCGCTGGTGGCCGGCGTGTCGTAGACATCCTCGGCGCCCGGGGGGATGGGCAGGCCTGAGATGAAGGGCACGGCCTCGTCGAGCAGGCTGGCATCGCCTGTGGTCCGCACATAGTGCGAGCAGGCATGGGGCAACCACAACAGGTCGTCGGACGAATGGGTGCGAACCCCGGCGCCGCGTGGCGCGTGCCACCAGTGCTGCACATCGCCCTCGGGGAACTGGCGCGACGCGCACCGAACGATCTGCTGGCGCAGCAGGTCTGGTGCCGCCCAGCTCAAGGCCATGGCGTCCTGCAACTGATCCCGAAAGCCGGTGGCGCCGCCCGCCTGATAAAAGGCGCTTTTGCTCCAGAGGCGGCAGGAGATCACCTGGTAGATCAGCCAGTGGTTGACCAGGGCGTCGAACAGGGGGTCAGGGGTCTGGACGGTGGTGGCGCTCAGCCAGCCGCGCCAGGTCTCTCGGACCTGATCGAGTCGTTGTGAGGCGGCCACCTCGGTCGCGCGGGCGGCCAGTTGGTGGGCGCCGTCCACATCTGCGCCATAGCCCAGCAGGAAGACACGCTCCACGCTCTCGCCCGGGGCCAGGCTCACGTCTGTGGACAGGGCCGCACAAGGGTCCAGTCCTGCGCCACTGCGTTGGCCCAGGGCATCTGGCAACACCAGTCGCCCCCGCGCATCAAAAAACTCGCGTCGGTCACAGGTCCAGTCCGTGAGCTGATCGGGGTGGTGAGCCAGGGCCAGGAAGGCGGTGCCCAGGCCAAAGCCGCCAGAGCCTTCACGTTGGGTGCACATCAGGGCCGTGAGCTGTTGGTTGGGCAGGCGCTGGCGGTGCAGCGCGGTGTCGACCGTGGCGCGGTCGTCGCGGCGCGCACCCATCATCCACTCCACCATGCCGACCAGTCGCAGGTGTCGGGCTCTTTTGCCATGGTGCATCACCTGCACGCGAACCTGTTTGACCGCGGTGGTCGCATCAACGCACCAGGTGGCGGTGATGGTCAAGTCCCCGCGGCGGTGCTGGATGCGACTGTAGCCCTGTCCATGGGTGACCTGGTGGTCGATGCCGTCGTCAGCGCCCGCGGTGGGTGCGGTGCTCCACACCTGTCGAGTCACGGCATCCTGCACCAGGAACCACTCGGAGGGTGGGTCGGTCACCGGGTCGTTGGACCAGGCCGTGAGCTGGTTGAGCCGGCTGTTGACGGCCCAGGTGTAGCCCCCGCCGGCTTCGGAGATCTGCGCCCCAAAGCCTGGGTTGGACAGCACATTGATCCAGGGGCGAATGGGCCGCGTGTGGGCATTGACGACGAACTGAAACTCGCCCGAGTTGGCCGCGAAGGTGCCGACCGACGCGGTGCTGCCACCCTGGATGGCGGGCGGCTGGACCACCGTGATGCGAGAGGTGTCGTGCCGCGTGTCATAGGCCTGTTCGTGGCGCTCGGTCCATTCGTGCACATGCAGGGCCAGGGGCCGGCCGTCGGCATGCAGGCGCACGCGTGCCAGGCTGTGCATCGAGCGGCTTTCATCGGCAGAGAGTTCCTCGGCGCGCAGCACGTGAAAGTCGGTGTTGGATGGGTTGCCTTGCATGCCGGCGTCGATGAGGTGGCGCTCTCGCAAGGCCATGAGTTCTCGCTGCAAGGCCATGAGGTAGGACGCGGGCTCACGGTTGATCACCACCAGGTCGCACGCCAGCTGTCCCCAGGCCCACAGGCGCAGCCCTTGTTCCAGGGCCCGCAGGAGCCCCAGGCCTTGCATCTGGTCAATGCTGACCAGCAGGATGGGCCGGTCGCCCGAGATCCCCAGGCGCCAGAGCAGGCGGCGATCGCAGGCCTCGGCCGCGCCTCCACCTGGGTGTGGCACTCGTTCGGTCGATCGGGTCAGGGTCAGGGCCAACGCGGTCGTCAGGTTCTGAGCTGCCGCGAAGTTCTTGTTGCTGATGCGCAGCTCTCTCAAGCGAATGCCCGCCAGCGTGGCCGACATCAGCGAGGCGCGTTGCACATGGTTGTGTTGACGGTACTTGTCGATCACGGCCAGCAGGGTGTCGGCGTGGTGGCAGACGCTGGTGGCAAAGGTGAGCACCGCCTTGGCGCGTGGCGCGATGCGCAACTGAACGGCCAGCACGCAGACGGGATCGAGGCCGGTGTCCAGTTCGGTGTCGTTGGCATCCACAGGGCCCGGCACAGGTCGCGTGCCTCCCTGGGGAGAGTGGGCGTTGCGGTGACGACCCAACCAAGCCTGCCGGTCCGTCTGGTAGCGCAGGGCCACCACGTGGGGATCGGTCTCGGCCAGGAAGTGAGCGGCGTGCAGGGCGGCC
>Ga0209066_10006294_pt1 | contig 12147 bp, 8 predicted proteins | sample All_14_2_FD_187198 | JGI IMG/M metagenome (GOLD analysis project Ga0209066, IMG submission 187198) | Freshwater microbial communities in response to fracking from Pennsylvania, USA - Allegheny Zone_MetaG_DW_15 (SPAdes) (version 2) ...
CACATATTTTGTCAATCGTCTCCACGACCGGTGGATTGTTGTCGCAGGTGGATACAAAAATCTGCATATCCCGGATGGTGACATCAATGATCTTGCCTTTTCGCCAGGACGTGATCGTAAACGCAATATTGTAGGTCCCCTGCACCTTTGGCGATTGCCATAGAATATCCCCGGTTACCGGGTCGAGGCTGAAGGCATTGTCGGGCCCCATCATGATCTCGTAAGGAAAGGAATAATTTGGCACATCCATGGCCTTCCCTTGCAAGGGCACGATCAGTTCATAAGACAGGCTGTCACCATCCGGATCAGAGGCGTTTGGATTGTGCTTATAGGGTTTGCCCACACAGGCATTGTCCACCGGGGGTTGCAGCAGATAAGGGGTGGTATTAGAGCCTCCAAACTGCGCATCCTGGAAAATATAGGTGGTTTGGATGTGGAAAGGAATATTATCAGAAGCTGGCGGATTCACATTAATGATACCCCCTATCCGGTTTTGGTCGGTCATCGAAATGAGATAGGCTGCCGGGCCTGCATAGGTATGCTCCGCAATGTAGGTATTGTACTTGATGTCGTTGGCAAGCGGCACACCCTGAAACCCAGGGCCGTTGGAACGTTTTACTTTCTGGATCACCCCATCCCCCCAGTTGATCTCCAGGGTGTCCCGATCTGCATTTACACTGCTGGTTTTGGTCCAGGTAATGATGGTAGCACGGATGGTCAGGGGGCCGATCTGCTCAATATGTATTTCTCCTGCACGGTTGTGGGTTGCCAGAAGCGCCGCAGGCGCAGCCAAAAAAGCAAGCAGGAATAAAAGTAGTTTCTGGCTCATAATCAACGGTTTATGGTAGAAGGTTCAAAACAGCAGGGACCTGATTTGGGCAAAGGGAACTTCCTGGTCGATTCAGGGTGGTCCATGCAGGATCCCAACTTTGTGAACGCTGTCACAAGAGTACATATTTCTGCGGATAAGGTTTTGGGCAAAATAGGCGCTTGGCCATTATTCGCAAAAAAACAGCGCGGTACGGACTTGGATGAAACGACCAAGTCCAACTATTTCTTCATTACCTGGACCGTTTTAAGCTCCCTGCCTGATCTGATTTGGAGGTAATAGACCCCATCCGGTATTTGCTCCAGGTAAAAAGTCTTTTGGAGCCAGCCATTTTGGAAGCCCTGTTCCTCCACCAGGGTCAGTTGCCCCACGGAATTGTACAATGCAAACTCCACCATGCCCTGTGGTGTACCACTCATGCTAAGACTAAAAACACCTTCGGTCGGGTTGGGCGATAGACTGAAATGGGTCAACCAGTTTGCCTCGCTGGTGGGTGTAACGCCGATTTGTTGGATGATCGTGTCTTTCAGGCAGTTGTTGGATGCAATGAGGCGCACACTATAAACCCCGGTGGCTGAATAGGTATGGGTCGGGTCAGATTGCGTACTGGTACTCCCATCTCCAAAGTCCCAGGCAAAGGAGGTGGCGCCTTGAGAGCTGTTGGAAAAGGTGGCTGTCAGGAGCTCCGGAGTAACTGTAAAATCTGCTTCCGGTCCGTCCACGCGTAAGGTGTCTGAAACGCCGAAACACCCGGTGGCATCCAAAACCTGGACGGAATACAATCCTGGTTTTGTGGGAAAAAACACGCCTTGATTGGCTCCAGGAATCGCCTGTCCTTCGAGCAGCCACTGGAATGCGACCGCCGGAATACTGAAGGTTGCTGCCAGTGCACAGTTTTGATACACCACTCCGACCGTAGCCATTGGGGTACTGACGACAATATCCGGAGTAAAGGTGGTGCCGTTATCCGGATAACATGCCATGATTGCGAAACGCCCGGCATCCACTTCTACCAGATCACGCAGGGAGGCGAGGTTGCTGATATCCAGCAGGGTTGGCAGCAGCAGTAACTGATCCCCGGTTTCATACACCTGGGCGATCGCCAGGGAGGGCAACCCGAGCGGCGACCCATCACTTTCTCCCAGCATCAGGTATGCGCCCGGAGCCGCTGTATTTTCTGCCAGCGCCGCCACTTTTTGCTGGCCTGTGGCAAATGCAAAAACAGAATCCAATGGAGTGCCGTCATTGCGGACCAGGGCAAAAAACATATCCTGTTTCAGGACATCTGTTCCATTAAAAAGGTTTCCTCCGATCATAAAATTACCCGACTGGATACTCTGTGCCGCACCGCAGCAATGGGCAACGCCGTATTTGGCCAGGGCGTTCTGACCCACATTGGCAGCCCAAAGGGTCGCCCCGTTCCCGTCCACCTTGAATGCCCGGATATGGCTTTCGATCATAGCATTGGGGTTAGATATATCTCCCAAAAAACTGGAGCCCGTTAGCAGATAATTTCCATCCGCCGTCGGCAGGATGCGACTGGCCTGATCCACTCCATGATTAAAGATCACCGGCTCAGCCACCGGCATCAGCGTAGATGCACTTACGCGTTGAAAAAAAGCATCGGTAAAATCATCCGTTTGATCCCCGGTGACTTCTCCCCACACCAGCAATTCGCCTGCAGGAGTTCCTGCAATGGCCCGTCCCTGTGCGACCTTATCGAGGACTTTGAAACTGGAGGAGGCTATTTCCACCAGATTTGAGGTGGTTTTAAGCAGAATAACCTGATTTCCGGTGCCTGCAAGCTCTGTGATGCCGGCAGAACCTACTGCGACCAAAGTGCCATCTTCGAGTTCGACCATATCCCAGAAAGCTGCCGGGCCCGGGATAAATACCTTTTCGATCTGAGCCACCAGATTGCCCTGGCAATCCGACTTATACAACACGGCCTTGGAACCTGCCGAGCCAGCGGTGATATAGCCACCATCGCTGGTATAGATCAGTCGGCGCCCCTGGTCCTCCACAAACTGAGTACCTATCTGAATGAAATTCTGGGCTTGGACCCAATTTCCGAGCAAGCAGATCAACAACAACATGGGGAGGGTAGATTTTTTCATGGATGGTTGAATTTTAAAAAGATCCAGGTTAAGCCTGTATTGGCCACAAATGTAACCTCAAACCCTAAAAAGTTTAGTGTGTGGTGCAGGAATTGGCGCCTCAAAAGCACGGTTCAATCCATTTCCCCCCTGAAGGGTGTGTCCATGGTAGGATTTCCGGATTAACAGGGCAAACCAAGATCGATTTTAGATCATTAAAACCATGCTGCGGTTGGTTTTAATCTGCGCCATGGCTTTTTAGAAAAGGTATGAGAGGCCTTCGGTGGAACACCTGAGGGCAACAAAATGCTGAATTACGGATAGGAAGATCAGATTTTCATCCTAAAAGGACACTAGCGCTACAGGGCTTTGCGCAATCGGGCGACCGGGATATTCAACTGTTCCCGATACTTTGCCACGGTGCGCCGTGCAATGTTGTAGCCTTTTTTTAGCAGGATGGTCTTGAGTTTTTCGTCGGAGAGCGGACGACGCTTGTGTTCCTCGCCGATGACCTCCGAGAGGATTTTTTTCACCTCCAGGGTAGAGACTTCTTCGCCGTCCTGGGTACTGAGGCTTTCTGAGAAAAACTCCTTGAGTCGTTTGGTGCCAAACTCCGTTTGCACATATTTGGAATTGGCCACCCGGCTGACGGTAGAGATATCGAGTCCTGTCACATCTGCAATGTCCTTGAGGATCATCGGACGGATCTTTTTTTGATCGCCGGTCAGAAAATACTCCTCCTGGTGCTTGAGGATGGCGCCCATGGTGAGCATCATGGTTTGCTGGCGCTGCTTGATGGCGTCAATGAACCACTTGGCTGAGTCAATTTTCTGTTTGATAAAAAGCACGGCCTCCTTTTCCTTTTTGTTGGCGCGGCGACCATGCCGGCCATCATGGAAGGCCTTGAGCATATCGCGGTACTGGTCGTTGATACGCAGGTCAGGGGCATTGCGGGCATTCAGGGTGAGTTCAAGCTCCCCATCGCGGTTGCTGACAAGATAATCGGGCACCACGTAGTTATGCGCCCGGTCGCCCTTGGATGCAAAGCCACTGGCAGGTTTGGGATTAAGTTTCAGAATCTCATTGATGGCATCCTTGAGATCTTCTTCTTCAATGCCGAGTTGGCGGCAGAGTTTTGGGTAGTGTTTTTTGGTAAATTCGTCGAAGTATTGATCAATGATCCGCAGGGCTATCTGAACCACTGTTTTTTCATCCATCGAGAGCGAATCATCGTCTTGCCGGAGCCGGTGCTGGAGTTGCAGGATCAGGCATTCCCGAAGGTCCCGCGCTCCTATGCCTGACGGGTCGAAGCGCTGAATTTTCTGAAGGATCTGTTTAATTTCCTTTTCGTGGGTACTGATATTCTGGCTAAAAAGCAGATCGTCCACCATGGCATTTGGATCCCGGCGCAGGTACCCGTCATCATCAATGGATCCAATGATCTGAAGTGCAATAGCATGCTCCCGCTCGTCATCGAGTTTGAGCATGCCCAATTGTTGTTCCAGATATTCGTGAAAAGTATTTTCGAAGGCGAGCGGCACTTGTTTGTCCTCCTGGTCGCCCCCCCGGCTGTCGTCGCGGGTTTTGTACGTAGAAGGATCGTCTTCGATGAAGTCAATGAGGTAATCGTCGAGATCCGGACCATCGTCGTCGCGAAGTCCTGCGGCTTCCTCTTCCGCATATTCATCGGCGGTTTCACGTTCAGTTTCGCGGTCAATTTCCCCCATTATCTCTTCGCCACCGTTATTATCGCCCACTCCCAGGTCGTCTTCTGCCTGGCCACTTTCTGCTTTTTGTTCGCGTTCGTAATAGCTCAGATCTGCATCGGAAAGATCCATGTCGCTCAGCCCTTCAGAGAGGTCAGCAGTTTCATCTCCTTCCTCAAGGGCCGGATTTACTTCCAATTCTTCCTGAATACGCTGCTCGAGGGTGGCCGTTGGGATCTGCAGCAGTTTCATCAACTGAATCTGCTGTGGGGAGAGCTTTTGCTGTAGTTTCTGAGAGAGCGACTGCCTCGGTCCGTATGAAGATGCCATGGATAGGTTTGGGATGTTTTCGGTGAACAGGCCCGGGGGCTTATCGGCTAAATCGGATTAGTGGAAAAACGGCCCATACAAATAAGAGGCCAAGTTTTAACTAATGAGTTATTCAAAGCATTCATTCAAAATTAAACCCTTGAAAAACGCTGGATAAACCTTTGAATATCAACGTAAAAGGCATTATTTTGTCTGTAATGTTGAAGGCAAAAATACTAAAATTATTTTGGCAAGGATACGACGATTTTAACTTTTGAGAAAGCATTTTAACTTTCAAAAGCATGAATTTGTCCAAGGGAAGCATTCTACGCTCCTTGAGATCCTGCCCGGGTAAAAGACCAGGACTAACTCCGGAACCAAAATTGGAATTCAGCGCTTCGATCGGCCGGCTGCTGTTCAAAACAATTCACCTTGCTCGGCAAATCGGACCGGATTTTCATGCCTTAACAACCTCATTTTTGTGTCCAGGCCATAGAAATACCCGCGTAACTCGCCCGCCTTTCCAATAACCCGGTGGCATGGCACCACAATAGCGATCGGATTGCTGCGATTGGCCATACCGACTGCCCGTACCGCTGCCGGATTGTCCAGCCTTTCTGCAATGGCGGAGTAGGACGTTGTGGTGCCGAATGGAATTTTCACCAATTCTGCCCATACCTGACGGTGAAAATCAGGAGCCCCTCCCCAGTCCAGTTTCAGGTCAAAAACCTGGCGGTCGCCGGCAAAATATTCCGTCAACTGGCGGGCACACGCTGCTACCGGGTGGAGGCCAAGTAACTCACTGATCTCCGGCGCAAGAATATCCGCGTTAAACTCCCGGCCTTCACAAAGTTGCAAACTGCGCACCCCCAGCTCACTGCCGGTTATTTCCATGTGACCAATGGGAGTGGGAATGATGTATTTGAGCAACATGAACCTGCGTAGTTTAGGGTGTTTGGAGATTCCTTCAAAGATACTAACCGGTTTGAAAGAATCTCCTGCAGAATTGGCTGAATCAACAAGTGGCGCCCTCTTCTACCGATCCCCAATCCATCGGCCCCTATCTGCCTGCGCTCCAAGTTGCTCCCAGGTCAACAGGACATCACTTGCACCGACCGCATAGGGGGCCACCTCATACGCATTGTAGAAAAAACGGATCCCCTCTGCGACTACACCGACACTGGATGGCATAGGCAATTGTACCAGATCAGGGTAGGTGACCTCGCTGAGCGGATCGGTTTCTTTCAAGCCTTTGGATCGTTTATAAGCTTTTTCAAGCACCGATCGTACGGCGTTGGTGTCCCGGAGCAAATCCGTGATCTCCAAAGGCTTCGCTTGATGGTTTAGATCGTAGGAAACCAAAAGGCCGAATGGATTGGGGTGGGCTCCGCCGGTAAAAGCATAGCCATCCATCTGAATTGTGACAATTTTTGAATTCATGAAGGGAATGGTATCCATGATCTCGGTAGAAAATCCCATTGCCATGTCCGGGGTTTCCTTGAGGGCTTCGGTGTATTGCTGAATGAACTGCCAGCCTGCAGAATCCAGGGCCTGAGCAAAAGGCAACTGACCATTTCCGGCCACTGCGCTGAGCACATACGCCTGGACTGACTTATTCAACATCATCACCGTTGCTGAATCTCCACCGGAAAAAATGGGATAGGAAATGGTGAACTCGGCACATTGACCCTTCGCCTCATGGACACAGTGTTTTTTGGAAAAAAGGCTGCTTTCTGCTTTCATTGGGTCTGCCTGCTTGGGGGCATTGTCATTGGATTTACAAAAAAGAAATGTGAAGGCACAAAAAACCGCGAGGGCAGGTATAAAACGTTGGTTCATATCTAGTTTTGAATGAAAACTGGTGGGTGGTCCGTGTGAATTGGCTGGAGATTTCCAGGATTAGGATGCACTTTGATTCACCCCCAATTACGAAAGCACAGGAGGGAAAGGCTGGTGTTACCCGGATCACCCGGGGGTATCCGCGAGTCATCTGGTTATTAATTGAATGGAAACAAGGCAAATAAGCCCGGCTACAATAAATACACGGTCTGGAAGTACAAACAGTGTCCGTTCCAGCTTTTACCACCCTGGGGGTGCTTGCGGGAATCATACATCAACACCAGAGAGCGATTCCAGCGCACGGTGAATCCAAAGTTGCGGGTAGCAAAAAAATTGACCCCCAAAACCAGGCTCAGATCATTTTTTTCCAGCCTGTCCGGCGCCACGCTGTTTAACCAGTTGAAATCATCGTCCACTTTTGAACTAATTAAACGAGCATAGGAAAGCCCTGCATTGAAGGAGAACTTGTGGTAGTTGAGCTTTTCATCATCGTATTCAACCAGCCAATCCTTATAATGCCATTGAATCGGCACTTCGACATAATTCAGGGTCAGAGCAAAAGGGTTGGGATCGAAATCACTTGGGATCAATTCATTCTGACATCCACGTTGAGAGAACAGGAATTCCATACTGGCTTCTGTTTTCCCCTTCAGTCGGGTGATGACGCGGAGCCCACCCTGAAAACCCAGTTTGTTGTAACCCGCCGAAAGGTCCCCATCGATCTGCGAAGCAGTAAGGCCTGCTACAGCTCCGGCACGGAAACGAGGTTGGGCAGCAAGCAGCAAGGGAAGAAATGTAAGTAGAAAGAGTGCTTTTTTCATGCTGTAGTAATTATGTTTAAGAATGTGGTCCAAAGGTGTTTCACCTTCATTCAAGCTAAGGCTGGTAAAATGGGGGCAATGTGTGTGTCATCCCCTATTTTTGCCGGACAAAATTGCTGTGAAAACCTGAGACAATATGCGCTACACACAAACTACCCTTAAAAAAATTGAAGACATCTTCGATCAGCTGGACTATACGGTCCGGTATGAAAAGGGTAGTTTCCAAAGTGGCTACTGCCTTGTGGAGAGTCGCCGGGTAGCGGTAGTGAATAAGTTTTTTGACCTGGAAGCCCGTATTAATACCCTTCTGGACATACTTTCCAGGCTCGATTATGATCCTGACTCTTTGTCTGACAGCGCCCGGGAGCAACTGGAAAAATGGAAAAAGAGCAGTGAGACTTAGGCGTTAAACTTCCATGCCCGGTTGTACCCGAACCGTTGATATTATCTGTAAAAACTTGGTGGGCAGAATAAAAGAGGTTGGAAACCTGACTTCTTTTACTTAATTTTGAAGGCTTACGTCCCCCGCCAATGAACCTTTCTGTCTGCTCTACACTCCCCTACCCTGCATCTTTTCATGGGGTTTATTTTGTCACCCTACGACTTCGGGATGCACTCCCGAGGAGTTTTGGGCAAAACCTCGGACTACAATTTTACCATCAACAGCTCGAACTGGCCGGGAAACCGGATGCGGAGTTCAGGATCCATCAGGTCCGAAAAAAGTTATTTGCCCGGTTTGACGAGGCCCTGGATTTGGAAAAATATGGCCCAGCTTATTTCAGAGCACCCAGCCTGGCCAAGCTACTTGGAAATGCGATTCAGGACTCCGCTGCGTTCGGTGTACACGCTTATTCAATTTTGCCGAACCACGTTCACCTCCTGCTGGAGTTTCAGGAGCCCGGTTCAGGCACCCTTGATATTGACTCTTTTGAACAAATCAACTTCGAACCGCTCCGTAAGGCCATTCGCAGCGTTCAAACAGCTACTGAATCCGCCTTGCAGGAAGCCCTTGAGCATTTGGATAAAACTGAGGAAACCAACACTTTTCAGGCACGTGCCTCCCCTGGAATGTCTGCTCCGAAACCTGAACTTTGGCATCCGCAAAGTTTCGATTTTCAGATTCAAGACACACGTTCTTTCGAAAAAGCCAAGCGTTATATCCTCCTGAATGCTGCAAAAGCACATTTGGTGGATGATTGGAAGGCCTGGCCATTTACATTTTGGAAAAACCAGACCTCTCTATGATTTATGATCTAATTTGCTGAAAATCACTCCCTTTAAAAAAACAGCGCCCGTCCGGATGTCCGGGCGGGCGCTTTCCACAGTTATTTTAAGCTCAATGACTACTTTTTACCTGTTTACCACCAGCTTTCGTACACCAAGCTCCTGGCCGGTGCGGAAACGGAGCAAATACACCCCACCAGGCAGGTTAGAGCAGTCAATGCTGACCACACTTTCCTGTTCACTGATATTGGTCAGGAGGATGCGTCCTGTTGCATCCATCAGGGTGATTTCCAGGGTGGATGCCACCGGAAGGCTGAAGATAACGTTGGTCAAACCGCTGGTTGGGTTTGGCTGTAGGCTGATGCCAGTAAGCCAGGTTGGCTCTTTGATGCCCACCGTATTTTCCAGCTTGATGTCTTCCTGAGCGTACACACAACCATTCGCATCGGTGATCTGGACGCTGTAAACGCCTGCGCCAAGACCCGTTACATCCTCAGTATTTGCAATAACACTGCCGGACTCATCGGTCCAAACGAATTGGAACGGACCAGTACCGCCGTCCACCGTAATATCAATGGAGCCCACCTGCTGACTATTGAGATCGTTGTTCACATTGACATTGGTAAATTCTACTGCGCTGGTAATGGTCACGTCGAACGCGCAAGAGCCCGCATTACCGCTGGCGTCTGTGTACGTGTAGATCACCGTAGTGGTGCCTTCCGGGAAGACCGAGCCACTGGCCGGGCCGTTCAACACCCATTGTCCGTTGCCGGCAAGGAGACAATTGTCTTCCGCAACCGGTGATCCGTACACCACTACATTATCATAGGAACATGCCACGATATTATTCGGACAAGTCAAAACCGGAACGATGTTGTCCACAACATTGACGGTCGCTGTAGTGGTTGCTGTATTGCCGGAAAGGTCCGTAACTGTCAGGGTCACGGTTTGCTGACCGATCTTGGAGCAATCGAAGCTTTGCGGACTGATGCTTGTGCTGGCTACTCCACAGTTATCGCCGAATTGTGCGTTTACACTGGCAAGGGTCACGGATACGGAGCCATTGTTGCCAAGTGTCAGGGAGGTGTTCTGCGCGGTGATGGTCGGCAACTCATTGTCTGTAGCTGTGAGGGACACTGAAGTGCCGGTTTGACAGCCATTTGCATCGGTTACCTGAACGGTATAAACGCCAACCGGAACATTGGAAAGCGTATTCCCGTTGGCGCCATTGCTCCAAAGGAATGTGTATGGCTCTGTACCGCCTGAAATAGAGGCTGTAGCGGATCCCGTTGCATCGTTTGGACACAGTGGATTCACGGTTTGAACTTCCAGGGCCGAGAATGGCGCTGGTTCGCTGATCGTTGCGCTGGTACTGAATGCACACCCGTTTGCGTCGAGGATCTCTACAGAATAGGTACCGCCCGACAAGTTGGAGATGGACGCAGTGCTGGCTCCATTGCTCCAAGTGTAGGTAAAGGGCGCTTCACCACCTATCAAGGAAACTGTGACCGAGCCATTTGCAGCTCCGGCGCAGGTTACATTCAGGATTGAATTCTGGGAAGAAATCGCACAGAGGAAGGAAGATACTTCAACGGTTTGTTCTGTCGTGCAGCCATTTTCGTCCGTAACTACCACGGTATAAAGACCCGGAGTCAGGTTGGAAATGGACTGGGTGGTTTCTCCATTATTCCAGGAATAGGTATAAACACCGGATCCTCCGGTTGGATTTGCGGTAGCGGTACCATCGTTGGCGCCGGTGGCAGATTCAGCAGTTGGAACCACGTTTGCAAGCAGCTGGGTTGGCTCTGTGATGTTTACACTCAGCACAGCCGGGCAGTTGTTTCCATCCGTGACATTGACGGTGTAGGTGCCTGCAGGGAGGTTGCTGAGGGACTGGGTGGTCTCCCCATTGCTCCATGCAAAGGAAAGCGGATCTACTCCGGCAGATATGGTCACCGCTGCGGTTCCATTGCTGGCGCCGTTGCAATTGACATTCGTGCCGGAGATATTGGCCGCAAGGATACAATCGAAGGAGTTGACGGTAACGGTTTGAACGGCAGTGCAACCATTGGCATCGGTCACAACTACATTGTAATTGCCCGGAGCCAGGTTGGTAATGGTTTGTGCAATGCTGCCGTTGTCCCAAACATAGGTGTATCCAGAGGTGCCGCCAGATGGATTTGCCGTAGCGGTTCCATCATTCTGTCCAAAAGCAGATTGTGCGGTTGCGCTGGCATTGGTTGCCAATACATTCGGTTGCGTAATGATTGCAGAGATGGTAGAAGAACAGTTTTCAGCATCTGTTACTACCACAACATAGGTGCCTACGGCCAGGCCTGTGATGCTGGCCGAGGTACCTCCATTGCTCCAGAGGTAGGAGTAAACTCCATTTCCGCCAGTGGCGGAAGCGGTGGCTGCACCGTTTGAGCCTCCATTACAGAGCACATTGGACTGACTTGCTATGGATGCAGCGACTGCCGTGCTTTGTACCAGATTGGTCGAAGCGGTTTGTGTACAACCGGATTCAGTATTGGTTACCAAAATAGTATAGGTCCCTACTGCATTTACCAGCGGAGTCTGTGAATCGTCGCCGGACACGATATTTCCGCCATCCGAAGCTGTCCAGGCATACGTAATGGTGGCGCCTTGTGAAGAACCTGTGCCATTGAGTTGCAGCTGGCTTGTGTTACAATTCAAATTGCCTGGTGTGACGGCAGATGCCGTTGGTGGCGTGTTATTCAGCGCAACGGTTGCAGATGCCGTGGAGGTACAGCCATTGAGGGTGTCGGTTACCACCAGGTTGTAAGTCCCCCCTTCGTTTACGGTCGGGTTTTGCAAAGACGACAGGAAGTTATTTGGGCCTGTCCAGGCAAAAGTGGCGTTGGTATCCGGAGTAGTCCCTGAGATGACCACGCTCGTTACCACGCAAGTAATGGTATTTCCGGTAGCAGAAGCTCCCGGGGCACTGGTGTTAGAGGTCACATTGGCGGTTGCTGTGCTGGTACAGGTAGTGATACTGTCGGTAACCACCACATTGTACGAGCCCGACACATTGACCGTTGGACTTTGTTCAGAAGAGGAATAGCCATTGGGGCCGGTCCAGCTAAAGGTTGGGCTGGCAGCATTGGTAGAGGTGGTCAGTTTGATGGAAGATACCAGGCAGTTCAGCGTGCCACTGGTGGTGGCCAGGGAGGGCGCCGGGGTTCCGGTTACGCTGGTCACAGCGGTTTGCGTGCAACCATTGATGCTGTTGGTTACTTTTAAGGTATAAGTACCCGCAGCATTTACCACCGGATTCAAGGTTGTACTGCCACTTACAATGT
>Ga0209066_10006297_pt1 | contig 12144 bp, 19 predicted proteins | sample All_14_2_FD_187198 | JGI IMG/M metagenome (GOLD analysis project Ga0209066, IMG submission 187198) | Freshwater microbial communities in response to fracking from Pennsylvania, USA - Allegheny Zone_MetaG_DW_15 (SPAdes) (version 2) ...
AATTAGAACTTAGTTGGACATCTAGTAGACTTCACTGGCACTAGCTATACCATATCAACTGGAGTAGCAGTAGGCTTACCCTACTTGTTCAAGGTAAGAGCTAGAAATATCTACGGTTGGGGACCTTACTCAAATGAAGTTACAATCACAGCTTCCGATGTTCCAGGCTAAGTAGCCATTCCTACAACTTCACTTGGAACTGGAACCACAGTGAGAATAGATTGGACTTTGCCAACTTCCAATGGAGAAGCAATAACAGCTTACCTCATTAAGATCCAAGCTGCAGATGGACTTACCTACATCGAAGACTTAACAAATTGCAACGGAGCTGATCTTACAATCAGAGATCAACGCTATTGTGAAATTCCAATGTCAGTCTTGAGAGCTTCTCCTTATTCTCTAACATATGGCATGACAGTCAAAGCTATAGTTCAAGCTTTCAACATTAACGGAGGAGGTTACTTCAGTCAAGTTAACCTTGTTGGAGCTACTATTCAAACAGTGCCTATGGAAGTTTAAGACTTTACATATGACTCTGCACTCTCAACTAACACTTAGATTGTCCTTACTTGGAGTGAACCTACTGGAGATAGGTCAGGAGGATCAACTGTTACTTAATACACAATCTAAATCTGGGACTCTGTCAATAGTGAGTGGGACAATGAAGCAGTAGTCACTGCACCAACCCTCACTTATGTAGTGAGCTCATTGACTGGCGGCAACACTTACAGATTCCAAATAGCTGCTGAGAATGTTCATGGTCTTGGACCTTACTCAAATACACCTCTAGATGTGATAGCAGCTTAAGCTCCTGATACTCCTTTACCACCAGTCACAAGTTACAACTCAGCTAATGTGAAGATCGAATGGATTGCACCAGCAAGTAACAATGCTGCGATAGAAGAATATGAGATTGTAATTGGTGATACTAATGGCATCTTTGTTGAAGTAACAAGTCTTTGTGATGGATCAAGTGCTTCAGTGATGGCAAACCTCTATTGCATAGTGCCAATGCTTAGCTTCACTGAATCACCCTTGAACCTGATAATAACAGAACCAATCCTTGCTCAAGTAAGAGCTCGTAACTCACGTGGATGGAGTTCTTTCTCAGCTTAGAGCACAACGTTCGCTACTCAGAAAGTAAAACCCATTTAAATGCCAGCACCAACCAGAGTAGATGCTACTACAACAACTTCAAGCATTACAGTACAGTGGAATGCTCTTACTGCTCCTGATGATGGAGATTCTTCAATAACTTCCTACAACCTTCAATGGGACAGAGGAACTTCAGGTTTCATGTACTACGATCTCCTTGGTGTGACTCCTTACACCACTCAGATCTCTTTCACAGCAACCACAGGAATAGTAGCTTCTCAAACCTACAGATTCAGAGTAAGAGCAAGAAACCTCTATGGTTGGGGAGATTTCTCATTCTACACTTCAGTAAAAGCAGCAACTAAGGCTAGTGTAATGAGTGCTCCTACTGCAAGCATAGATGCTGATACTGGTTAAGTTTAGATTGCTTGGACTGCACCTAACAATGGTGGAGATACTATTACAGCTTACAATGTCTACATTGGCAACTCTGATGAATCTACTTGGACAATCAACAACTTATACTGCGGTAGCACTAACTAAGCATCTCTATTAACAAACCTTTACTGCTTAGTTCCAATGTCAGTCCTCACTTCAGCTCCTTACAGCTTAGCTTTCGATTAAGTAGTCAAAGCTAAAGTCTCAGCTACCAACAGTTTCGGAGAGCAGACTCAATCTTCAGCTAACACAGTTGGTGCTTAAATCAGAAGAATCCCTGATACCATGAGTTAACCTACTAGAGTATCAACAACAAGAGACTCAATGACTATCACATGGACAGCACTAACCGGTTCAGCTACAGGCAACTCAGCCATCTTATCTTATGATCTCAGATGGGATAGTGCTTCAGGTTCTGCGATCTACTAACTTACAGACTCTTTAGTCACCACCTATACAGTCTCAGGCCTCACAGCAGGTCAAGCTTACATCTTCAAAGTTAGAGCTCGAAACATCTATGGCTATGGTTCTTACTCAACTGACATCTCTTTCACAGCTTCAGATGTTCCTGAAACCATGGCAATCCTCACAACTTCAATGGCAACTTCTACTTAAGTTAGAGTAGCTTGGACTGCACCCTTCGCCAACTATGAAGCCATTGATGAGTATGAGATACAATTCTTGAAGAGTGATGGAAGTTTCGTGAGAGACACAACTAACTGCCCTGGACTTGATGAGACTCAACTCTACTGTGATGTAGAAATGGCAGACATTAGAACTCTAACAAGCTTATCTTAAGGTACTCTGATTCAAGTGATAGGAAGAGCTCACAACTCTAATGGATGGGGACCTTTCTCCCAAGTCAACATCATTGGTATCTCCATCGAGACAGAGCCTCTGCAGATGTCTCCACCCACACTGAACACAGCCACATCAACCAATACTTTATTGGCTTTAGAGTGGAGTGCACTTACAACTTCTGCTCAAACTGGAGGTGCTTCCATTGATTCCTATCAACTTTAGATCTTCACAGGTGGAGTATGGGCTGATGTAACAAACAGTATCACTCTCTCAGCATCAGCCACTCCTCTCACACCAGGAACCACTTATCCAGTGCAAGTCAGAGCTCACAACAAGTATGGAGCTGGTCCTTGGTCTTCAAGTGTTAGTTACATAGCTGGACAGAAACCAGATACACCTACTGTCTTAGCTTTGACACTCAACGATGTCTATGTTGACATCACATGGGATGCACCATTTGACAACTACTTAGCAATCGATGCTTATAGAATCTTGATCGAAGCCAACGATGGCACCTTCATAGAGACTCCAGCCCTCTGTGATGGCTCAGATTCAACAGTAGTAGCAGCTGAACTTTGCTAAGTAAGAATGGTTAAACTCAGAGAGACACCTTACAACTTAGAGTACTTAGACTATGTGAGAGCTAAGATTCAAGCTCACAACGAAAGAGGATGGAGCAGTGAATCTACTATAAGCTTAGGTCCACAAATCTAAACTGAACCTGTCGCTATGTCAGCACCCATCGAAGGCTCACTTACTGATAACACTAGACTTCATATCACTTGGAACGCAGTAACAAGCCCTAACGATGGAGGCTCAGCAATAACATCATACAATCTATATTGGGATTAAGGCACAGGTGTGTGGACAACAGTTGTAGGCTAGTACTCAAACTACCTTGGCACTGATTACATCATTGGCATTGGCATTGTTAGTGGAGCTACTTACAACTTCAAAGTAAGATCAGCTAACAAATGGGGCTTCAGTGAATTCTCTACTACAACAAGCATTGTAGCTTCAGGAGCTCCATCTCAAGTGCCAGCAGTCACTACTTCAGTAGATGCTTCAACAGGTCAGCTCCTTGTTGAATGGACTGCACCCAGTACCAATGGAGCTAGCATCTCTGCCTATGTCATCGAAGTTCAAGCTTCAGACAGCACTTGGCACACTACCACTTCATGTGATGGTACTTCCTTATCAGTTGTAGGTCTTAGACGTTGCCTCATACCCATGCAAACTTTGACTTCAGCGCCTTTCACACTCGCCTTAGACGCCTTAGTGCAAGTCAGAGTGGCAGCAGTCAATAGTAAAGGCACTGGCTTGACTTCCACTCTCCTCACAACTGGAGGCAGAGTGCGCACAGTACCAACTGCAGCTAACATTCCAGAGAGAGGCACAGACACTACTCAATTCAGAATATAAGTGGAATGGGATGCTGTCACTGGTAGTTCAACAGGCAACTCTGCTATCACAGCTTACAGTCTTTATTGGAACAACGGCGTTGGCACCTCAGCTGACATCTACTTAGCTGAAGGCTTGTTCACAACTTATACTATCGCAGGCTTAGTTGCTAATAGAGACTATTACTTTAAGGTTAGAGCCAAGAACATCTATGGCTATGGACCTTTCTCAACAATCGAAGTCATTCGCACATCTGATAGGCCTCACACAATGGACCCCATCGACACTGTTAGAGTAGGCACTGACATGGTTCTGTCGTGGGTTGCACCTCAAACAGGTGGTGAGACTATCGATGCTTATGAGATAAAGATATACATTCCATCAAGTGACACTTACATCTCAGATCCTACTTGCGATGCCACAGTAGACCCAGCTTTCTCAGCTCTCTAATGCACTTTCAGCCTCAGCTACTTAGCTAGCACCTATGGTTTCCAATATGGACAAGTGTTGAAAGGCATAGCTAGAGCACATAACATCTACGGCTATGGAGATTGGTCTTCTGTCAATGCTAATGGTGATCTCATATTCACAAGACCTACAACCATTAGCACACCTCGCATCGGCTCTGCAACAACAGCTACTGTTCTTGAAGTCGAATGGGATGAAATCACTACAGCTTCAGCTTATGGAGGTTTCCCCATCCTCAGCTACAGCTTAGAACAATGGGACGGTACCTAATTCACATCAATCATTGGAGATCCAACAGACTCAACCGCCTTGAAGGTAGATGTGACTGGTGTTGCAGTAGGCACTAACTACAGGTTCAGATTGAGAGCTAGAAATAACATCGACTGGAGTGACTACTCTGAGGAAGTCACACTGACTCCTGTTGATGTACCTGTCCAGATGGCTACTCTCACAACTGAAATGGTTAGCACTAATGTTAAAGTCACTTGGACTGCACCTTTCAGCAATGGGCTTACCATATTAGAGTACAAGATCATGATAAAGAACTAAGATGGTTCACTTTACCCAACTGAGACTACTTACTGCAATGGAGCTGATGCTACTCTCATGACTCTCAAGCAATGCTTCATTCCACTCTCAGTGCTCAGAGCTTCACCCTTCAACTTGCAATACAACTAACTTGTTGTAGCAGTAGCTTAAGCTAGAAATGCTAAAGGATGGAGTCTAACATCTTCTGAAAATGTTGCAGGTGCTATTGTTTTGACTGAACCTTAACAAATGAGTGCTCCAACAAGAGGAGCTGATACTCTTTCTAATAGAATCCATGTAGAATGGGCAGCACTCTCAACATCACCAGCCAACGGAGGTTCAAGCGTCCTCAGTTACAACCTTCAATGGGATAGTGGCACTAATGGAGCTACTTGGACCAATCTTATAGGTTTAGCACCTCCAAGTCTTCTAACTTCACTCTATGTCACTACAGGCGTGACATCAGGTTAGACTTACTAGTTCAGAGTAAGAGCCAGCAATCTCTTCGGCTGGGGAGAGTTTTCAAGTTCAGTTAGCATCAAAGCAGCAACCATACCTGCTTAGATGAGTCAACCAACTACTTCAGTTGATGCTACCACAGGCTAGTTCAGGATCTCATGGGCAGCTGGAACTGATAATGGCTAAGCTATTACTGCTTACTTGATAGAGATCTCAACTAAAGCTGGCACTTGGTAGACTGATACTAACTGCGATGGTTCTTCTGCTCTCATTACATCAAGCAGAACTTGCTTAATCCCCATGGAAGACTTACTTGACCCAACCAAGTACAACTACATCTTTGATGATCTGGTTCAAGTCAGAATTCAAGCTTACAATAGCTATGGATGGGGACCTTTATCTTCAACACCTCTCACAAGTGGAGGTAGAGTGAGAACAGTACCTAGTTAGATGACTGACCCTTATGATGATGTAACTCTAACTAATGCCAACTCTATCACAATAAGATGGAATGCAATGACAGGTTCAAGCACTGGAAACTCTAACATCTTATCTTACAACCTTCAATGGGATGCTGGTACTGGCACTCTTGGTAGCACTTTGATCGATTCATTAACTACCAGTTTCACAGTCAATGGACTTACAGTAGGTTCACCTTACATCTTCTAAGTAAGAGCTAAGAACATCTATGGTTATGGCGCTTTCTCCAACCCTATAACAATCACACCTACAGATGTTCCTTCAAAGGTTGACATTCCAGATGTTTTGATAGCAGTCACTGATGTTCACGTCAACTGGATTGCTCCTAATGACCATTACTCTACCATTGACTTATATGAAGTCCTCTTCCTTAAAGCTGATGGCTCTTATGGTAAAGACTTAGTTAATTGCGACGGCAACGACCCATCAATCGTAACAGCTACTGAATGCTATGTCCCAATGACTTCTCTCATCACCCTAACTTCTCTTCCTGTTGACTAGCTGGTGAGAGTGAGAATCAGAGCTCATAACGCTAAAGGATGGGGAGACTATTCTGAACTTAATATCTAAACTGCTACAATTGAAACAGTACCAAGTCAGATGAGTCAACCAACTTTCAATCTAGCTGCAACAACCAACACTCAAACTGAGATTCTATGGACAGCTTTAAGTGGCTCATCAACTGGAGGCCAAAGCGTCCTAATAGATGCCTACGATTTGCAGCAATATGACTCAAGCTTGACAACTTGGTTCACAATCCAGAACTCGACATCATTGAGCTTCGTTCAGACTGGCTTAGTTGGAGGCAGGTTCTACTACTTCAAGGTAAGAGCCTTCAACAAGTATGGATCAGGAGAATTCTCATCAGTTGCTTCAGTCTTCACAGGATAAGCACCTGATTAGCCAGCTGCACCTGTGCTCTCTCAAGTCACTAACTATGTTAAGATTGAGTTCACAGCACCTAACTCTAACAATCTGCCTATTGATGAGTACTAGATCCTCATCATAACAAGTGACGGTACCTTCGTTGAAGACAAATCAGTATGTGATGGAAGTCTGAGTCAAACAATGTCAAACATGTACTGTATGATTCAAATGTCAGTCTTCCACAACGCTCCTTTCAATCTCTAACAAGGAGATATCATTGATGCCAAAGTCCTAGCTCATAATGAGAGAGGCTGGAGTGTTGAATCCTTACCTGGAACAGGAGTCGAAGTAGAAAGTGTTCCAGACTAAATGAATGAACCCTCAAGTGGAGCATCAACATCAACAGATCAAATTGAAGTAACTTGGGGCTCATTACTCAGAAGACTCCAAAGCGCAGGTGGTTCACCTATCATCTCTTATAACTTGCAGTGGGATGAAGGTACAAACGGCCAAGAATGGGAAGACTTAACAGGAGTTTCACCTTCATTCTTAAGCAACAATTTCATTGTGACTGATGGAGTTGAATATGGAAAGAACTACTAGTTCAAGATTAGAGCTCTCAATGTTCATGGTTGGGGATAGTTCTCTGATCCAATCACAATTAAAGCAGCCGACGAACCACTCTAGGTTACAACTGTGACAACATCAGTTGACTCATTCACTGGAGGCCTGAAGATAGAATGGGTTTCACCTGATCCCCAAGGTGAACCAATTACTGCTTATGTGATTGAAGTTGCAACATCAACAGCAATGAGCTCATGGTCATCAGTACCTGATTGCCCAGGTATTGATCCGACTCAAACATCTTGCATTGTTCCAATGTTAGGCCTTTAAACTGGAGTATTCAGCTATGTACAAGGAGATTTAGTTTAAGTTAGAGTCGCTGCAGTAAATGCTCTTGGCCAAGGAGCTTTCTCTCCTACTCTATCAACTGGTGCAACGATAAGAACTCTACCAAGCAAAATGTCTAATCCTTCCAAAGGTTCATTAACAACTGATTTCCTTATTTAGACAACTTGGTCAGCTCTTACTGGAAGTGATACAGGAGACTCTAACATTTTAAGCTACAATCTCTATTGGGATAATGGAAGTGGCAACATATCCCTGTAGCTCACAGATTCTCTTGTTTACAATTACATCGTAAGTGGAGTCAATGGTGGATAGAGCTACTAGTTTAGACTTAGAGCTAGGAACATTTATGGTTATGGAGAATTTTCAGATAATGTGACAATTGTGCCTTAAGGTGTTCCTGGTTAAGTAGCTATTCCAACAGTAGCAATATCAGGCACTAATGTGGTAATAACTTGGAATGAGCCTGACAACCACTTCTCTGCCATCTCTGGTTATGACATCATCTTCAAGAAAGCTGATGGCACCTACGGCTTATTGTTAGATTGCGATGGCTCAGTTCAGACAGTAATCGATTTCAGAACTTGTACTGTAGAGATGGCTGATGTCAGAACTCTAACTTCTCTACCTGTTAATAGCTTCATCCAAGTTAGAGTAAGAGCAAACAATACAATAGGAACTGGAAGTTGGTCTTAAGTCAACACTCATGGGGCTGCAATCGAAAACATCCCAGCTATGATGAGTGCGCCAACAATTATAGATTACACAGTTACTAACACAGAAGTAACCATTGTGTGGATTACACTCTTTGGTGCAAACAAAGGAGGTGATAATGTTACTATTGACTCATATGATCTCTAGTATTCAAACGATTTGACAACTTGGGTTGATTTAGCATCTGGTCTTGTAGGAACCACTTACACTCATTCTGGATTAACTGGAGGCACTAACCTCTACTACAGAATCAGAGCTAACAACAAGTATGGATCTGCAACTTCATACTCAGCTGCATCAGCAATGGTAACAACTTCTCAACCACCAGATACTCCAGCAAAGCCAATTGTAGATCAAGATGGAACATTCATCACAATTGTTTGGTCTCTTCCATTCGAGAACCATGCTTCAGTCATTGGTTATAAGGTTTACATCAACGATGACGATAGCAACTATGTTGAGAACGCAGCCTAATGCGATGCTTATCGACTCTCAATCGTTTAAAGCAGAACATGCTCAGTCTAAATGTCAGCATTACTAACTTCTCCACACAATCTTGACAGAGGAGATCCTATCAGAGCTAAAGTTAAGGCTTATAATTCTCGTGGTTGGAGCGGCATATCTGATCCAAGTGATATTGGCCCATTAGTACAAACTGTACCAGATCAGATGAGTCCTCCTTCAAGATCATCTACATCCTCAATGTCTTAGCTTGTTGTAGAATGGACAGCTTTGACAGACCCTAGCAATGGAGGTTCTAGCATCACATCTTACCATGTCGAGTGGGATGCAGGAAGCAATGGAGCTACTTGGGAAACTGTAATAGGTTTGTCACCTTCATACACAGGTTTATCAGCCTCAGTTACAGGAGGAACATCAGGACTCACAGTTGGCACGAACTATAAGTTTAGAATAAGAGCGAGAAACATTCATGGTTGGGGCATTGTTTCTAGTGAGTCAATAATCAAAGCAGCTCAAGCACCATCTCAAGTTCCTTCCGTTGCTACTTCTATTCATTCTACCAATGGTGCTGTTGTCATAAGTTGGTCAGCACCAAGCTCTAATGGAGAAACAATATCAAGCTATTTAATCGAAGTATTCAACTAAGGAACAGTTGATACTTGGTCTTCAACTTCAACTTGCGATGGTTCATCATCTACAATAAAGACTTCTCTTTCTTGTTCTGTTACTATGAGTACCCTCACAGCTGCACCTTACTCATATGCCTTTGACGACTTGGTTTTAGTGAGAGTGCTTGCTTCTAACCTTTATGGAGATAGTGCTTATGGTTATAACACTGGTACAGCAAGAATCAGAAGTATCCCTGATAAGATGCCAAACATTACAATTGATTCTTATAGTGACATTGAAATAGTAATATCATGGGCATCATTAACTGGAGTTGCTTCAGGCAATTCAGATATAGTCTCTTACAATCTCTACTGGAATGCAGGGAACTCAACCACAGCTGATACATTAGTCACCGATACATTAACCAACACATTCACATTCTCAGGATTAACAGGTGGAACACTTTACATCTTCAAAGTTAGAGCCAGGAATGTGTACGGCTATGGAGATTTCTCAGATGAAGTCGGAATCGAAGCTGTAGATGTACCTGCAAAGATAGACATTGCTACTGTTACTTTATCAGTAACAGATGTTATCATTGATTGGAATGCTCCTTATGATCACTATTCACCAATAGAGGAGTATGAAATCAGATTCAGAGCTTCAAACGGGGTCTTAGTGTCTTACTTGTGCGATGGAACCATTTCCACTGTTATCACTTACACTTAATGCACAGTTGACATGCTTGGCTTGAAAGCAACCACAGGACAAGCTGTTGATGAACTTATCAAGGCTACAGTCAGAGCACGAAATGCTAAAGACTGGGGAGCTTATAGTGAATTCAATGTAGTAGGTGCAACAATCGAAGACATTCCAGCTTAGATGAGCCCTCCTATCAATGATCTTTCACAATCAACAAGTCAAAACTTGTACCTAACATGGACTGCCTCTACAACTGATATAGCTAGAGGAGGAGCAGGTGTTTCTATAACTACCTATGAAGTTGATTGGGATCAAGGTACTGGTACTTGGACAACTCTGGTATCAACATCAAATACATATACAAATGTATTAAATTTAGTAGGAGGATAGGCTTACTAATTTATAATTAGAGCTTATAATAAATATGGACCAAGTGTAGATTCACTAATTAGAACTATTACTACTGAGAAAGCACCAGATTAGCCAGACCCTCCAACAGTGATATTAGATGACAAGACAGTGAGGATAAGTTGGACAGATCCTATTGATAATGGACATACTATAACTTAGTACCAAATTTTGATGTAAAGTGACTCAACTGGACCATTCATCGAAGAAACTTCTCTATGTAATGGAGCTGACACAGGAGTTATCAGTGCAAAAGAGTGTTCATTCTAAATGGACTTATTGAGAGCAGCCCCATTCAACTTAGTGTTCAGAGATTCAGTGAAGGCAAAGGTCCTTGCTTATAGTTCACAAGGATGGAGTATCGCTTCAAGTGAAAATCCAACTGGCCCTACCATTCAAGTAGAACCTTTCTAGATGGATCCTCCGAGTGAAGGACTTGCCACAAATGACACTTACATTGAGATTCAATGGAATCCTCTTGGCCCTCCAGACAATGGAGATTCTTCCATCACGAGTTACATTGTTTACTGGGATTAAGGTAACACAACAAACACTTGGATTGAATTGATTGGTGAGACAACTCCTTACCTTGGTTCATCGTATGCCTTCTATTCAGGAGTATCTCCTGGTGTTGAATACTCATTCATGATCAAAGCAGTCAACAAATGGGGCTCTGGTGTATTCTCAAATACAGTAGGAATCGTGTCTGCTTATAAACCAGGCCAAATGAATGCTATTAGGACAAGCATTGATGCTTCAACAGGAGATGTTGTAGTTGAATGGGATCTTCCTGATGAGAGAGGAGACCCAATCTTCAAGTATGAAATCTACTTCTAGGACTCTTTAGGTGATTGGTATTAAGACCTATTCTATTGTGATGGTTCAGACCTAACTATAGTGACATTCAGAACTTGTACAATTCCGATGGATGTTTTCAGAACTGCTCCTTACAGCTTGACATTTGATACTTTGATAGTTGGTATTGGTTATGCTACAAACAATCTTGGAACAAGCACTGCATCTCCAGCTAACACAATCGGAGCTAAAGTTCGAACTGAACCAGAGCAAATGAATTAGCCAGTTCTTGTAACTAGAGATGATACATCTATCACTGTTAGTTGGACAGCTTAAACTGGTACATAGACTGGAAACTCTGATATACTTGAATACATTCTTTATTACGACCAAGGCACTTCAAACACATCTTATGTTGTTGCCTACTCGGGAGGAACTAACCTTCAATACTAAGTGACAGGATTGACTCCAAAGACTGACTACTACTTCAAAGTCTAATCCAGAAACATTTATGGGTTAGGCCTTACTTCAGCTGAATCACTGATTAGAACCTTACAATACCCTGAGCAAATGACTGAAGTAACCATTACTCTTAGTTCCACAGTGAGCGAAGTAACCTTCGCTTGGACTTACCCTGATGATAACCTTGCACCTGTAACTGCATATGATTTGCAAATACTAAACCCCGTAACCACTACATACTCCGCAGATCTTACATACTGTGACGGTTCTAACTCAGCCGTCGTTACATCTATGTCTTGCACTATGCCTCTTCTATATCTAATCAGCACTTACTAATACTCGTACGATCAACTAATAGTAGCAAAGGTCCGAGCAATGAATGTGATAGGATGGGGAAGTTATTCTGTAGATAACACCGTAGGAGCTAAGATTCAAGATGTGCCAGTACAGATGGCAGCTCCAGTTGAAGTAGTTGCATCAAGAACATCCACAAGTCTGACCGTGACAATCGATGAACTCACACTTGCATCTGAATACAGAGGAGCT
>Ga0209066_10006300_pt1 | contig 12141 bp, 5 predicted proteins | sample All_14_2_FD_187198 | JGI IMG/M metagenome (GOLD analysis project Ga0209066, IMG submission 187198) | Freshwater microbial communities in response to fracking from Pennsylvania, USA - Allegheny Zone_MetaG_DW_15 (SPAdes) (version 2) ...
GTTTGATTGGTGCTGCCGTACCTGTCTTGGGTGGTGTTGATTTGCCCCAAAAAGTTGGGCGCGGTGCTTTCTAGGCGGTTGTTCATCCGACTGGCCGACAGGGTGATGGCCGGGCGTTGTTGCGCTTTTGCCATATCGATTTGCGTTTGTGCCGAACGTATAGCGGCATCGGCTGCGCGAAGACGGGCCTGCTGAGGCAGGGCTGCCCGGTACAGATCTGCTAGGCGCAGGCCTGTGACCACTGGCGCTTGGTTGTTTTCAAGGCTGTTTTGTGTGGTGGTAGCCGTGGGTTTTGCTGTTGCCGTTGAGGTTTTTACCAGCAGTGTGTTGTGGTGGGAAACCATATGCATGAGCTGTGCAGAGGGTTTGAGCACCAGTGCCTGGGCGTGGCTAAGTGGCAAGCACGAGCAGATGCCTAAGGCGGTGAGCAGGGCCCGCCCACCTGTTTTGGAGCCAGGTAGCATGGTGGTCATTCCTCTTTCATGGACGCCGCCAGCCGTTTGGTCAGTGGGTGCAATAGGTAGCTGAGCAGGCTGCGTTCGCCGGTCATAAAGACCACTTCGGTGGTCATGCCGGGCTGCAGTTCTCGTTGTCCTAAGGTTTTAAGTCCATCGGGTGTGAGGCCCACACGCGCCAGAAAATAGGTTTCCCCGGTTTGAGGATCGGCCAGGGAATCTGCAGAGACCGAGAGCACGGTTCCTTCAACCACCAGTTGGGGGGTGTGGGCGAAAGTGGTGAAGCGGATGTCCACCAGAGTGCCCTGTTTCACGCGGTCAATAAAGGGCGGTGGCACGCGGGTTTCTATCACCAGGCCATCACCCAGTGGCACGATATCCATGATTTTTTGACCCGGTGGAATGACACCGCCGACGGTTTGGTAGCCCAACCCCACCACTTGGCCCGCCACGGGGGCTTTGATGTCGGTGCGGTCGAGCTCTTCTTGAACCGCAAGGATGCGTTGTGCATCGGCTTGCACGTCGCGAGTCACATCGGCCAGCAGCGTTTGCGCTTCTTTGCGCCATTCGGCTTCGCGGGCCAACATGCGTTGTTGGGTTTCTGATTTGGCTGCGGCCAGGCGGGCCAGTTGTCCGTTGAGTTCGCTCAGGGCTACGGAAACGTCGTTGATTTGCCGCTCCAGCTCCAGTTGGCGGTTTTTGGGAACGTAGCTGGCATCAATCAGGGGGCGCAAGGCTTTGAGTTCCGATTGAAGTGAATCGAGCTGCGTTTGGCGCAGGGGCAGTGCCGAGCGGCTTGCTGCCATTTGGGCTTCAAGCCCGGCAACGCTTTGGCGCGCGGCTTGTTGCTCTGCAAGCAGGCCCGCCCGACGCGCTTGCAGCAAGTCGGTTTGTGTGCGGACGTGGGTGGCCACCAGGGGGTCGGTGGCTATGCTTTTCAATTCCTCTGGCCATTCGGGCAGAGCGCTTCCATTGCGCTCGGCCATCAGTCGGCCTTGCGTGGCCAGGAGCGAGTGGTAGCGCTGCCGAACCGTTTCCAGGTTGGCCCGTGCCGCTGACACATCCAGGCGAATCAGGGGCGCACCGGCGGCCACATGATCGCCTTCTTTGATCAATACCTCGGCAACCACGCCGCCTATGGGGTGCTGAACGGCTTTTCGCTTGGTGTCGATGCTGACCTGGCCCATGGCGGGAACACCTTCATCTAGGGGGGCCCAGGCAGACCAGACGACAAACGATATGAAAGTAAACAAGACGAAACCCAAGCCTAAATTGCGGTATGAGGCAATTTCTTTTGAAATTTTCGAAGCGGTTGGCGTGTCGGTGGATGCGTTCATGTTGAATCAATGGCTCAGGCAATGGCCTGCGCGGTATGGTGTTGGGTAGGCCTGTGGTTGCTGGTCAGGGTGCCGTTGTCCAGATGCACCGTTTGGTCGGCCATGTCTGCTGCCCCTGGTCGGTGTGAAACCACCACGATGCAGGCGCCACTTGCCCGCAGTTGCAGCAGAGCTTGGTACAAGGCACTTTCCCCGGCGCTGTCGAGTTGTGCATTGGGTTCATCAAGAACGATGAGCGACGGCATTCCGTAAACCGCACGGGCCAGCCCAATGCGCTGCCGTTGTCCGCCTGACAGTGCCTGACCATTGGGGCCTACGGGTGTGTCATAGCCTTTGTCCATGCGTTGCAGTGTTTCGTGCAGGCCTGTCAATTGCGCGGCTGCGATCACGGCTTGTCCGTTGGGCTCGGCAAATCGGGCGATGTTTTGGGCTACGGTGCCATTAAACAATTCGATGGCTTGCGGCAGGTAACCGACTTGGTCGCTGTGTTGTGCTGGGTCTAAACTTCTGAAGACCCGTCCCTTTGTAATGGGTTGAATGCCCAGCAGCACTTTGAGCAATGTGGTTTTCCCGCTGCCTGATGCGCCTTGTATGACGGTAATTTCTCCGCGCCGACACACCAGATCAATACCGCTGAGCAGTGGGAGCTGTCGCCCTTCAACACGGACTTCGACTTGTTCCAGTGCAACCATGGTGCTGGTATCGTGGCCTTGGGGTGTAGGGTCTAACAATGGTTGGATTTCTGGTTGCTTGCTTTCTGGACCCAACAATTTGGCTAAGCGCAACAGGGCTTCGCGGGAAGCTAGAGCGGCGGGGCGCGCTTGTGCCCATCCGTCTATGGGGGCGAGTGCACGCGTGGCCAGCACATTGGCGGCAATCATGGCGCCCACCGTGATTTCTCCGCGTATGGCCAACCAAGCGCCCAAGCCGAGTGAGGCGGATTGTTGTGTGTAGCGCAGCCATTTGCTCAACGCACTCCAGCGGGCTTGGCGGGCAGAGGCTTGCTCTTGTGATTCGCGCGCCAGGGATTGCGCAGCGCCCCACTGGGTGCGTGCGGCTGCGCCCATACCCATGGTGGAAACCACGGCACCGAGGCGGCGAAATTGTGTGGTCAGCTGGTCGACAGATTTCTGGCTGACCTCTGATGCTTGGGCATCTTTTCTGGAGTGGCGGTTGCTCAAGGCGGTTAGCCCCCATTGCAACACCGCAAAGATGATGGCAAAACCACCGAGCATGGGGTGCAGCAGGAACAAAACACCGACATAGATGGGCACCCAGGGCATGTCCATCAAATTCAAAAAGCCTGAACCGGTCATGAATTGACGTACCTGCGTCAGGTCGGTCAACCGCTGAGCAGCGGTTTCGGCTTGTCCTTGTAAGCGTTCGCGGTAGGTGGCCTGAAACACGAGTGGCGCCAAGCGGTGGTCCATCAGTTGGCCAATGCGAATCAGCAACCGTGATCGAAACCAGTCGGCTGCGGTCATCAAACCAAAGAGGAACAGCACCAGGAGCGAGACGGCAACCAAGGTCAGGGTTGACCCACTGATCATGACGCGGTCGTAAATCTGCAGCATGTACAGCGTGGGTACCAACATGAGCAGGTTGATCAGCAAGGTAAATCCTGCGATAACGAGCCAGTCCTTGGCGTTCCACTTCAGCAGTGCCACGAATGAGAGTTCGCCTGTGCGGGTCATGCTGTGGCTGCTTCTGTACGGGAGTTCGGCGCTGTTGCTTTGGCCATGGCGGCCAGAACCTCATCGCGTGGACCAAATGCCTGAACTTTGCCGTTGACCAGTATCAGAATATGCGTTGCTACATCGAGAATGCGGGTTCGGTGTGTAATGACCACGAATGTTGTTCCTTGTGCGCTTATGTCGCGTATGGCCGTGGCCAAAACCGTGTCACCAGCATCGTCCAGACTGGAGTTGGGCTCATCCAGAACCACCAGCGCAGGATTTCCAAACAGCGCAGTGGCCAGAGCCAAGCGCTGTCGCTGTCCGCCTGAGAGCAGCAGCGAGGCATCGTCAACCCAGGTGTCATAGGCTTTGGGTAAAGCAAGAATGGCTTCATGCAAACCCACCTGCTGGGCTGCCCGCTCGACCTGCTCCCGGCTACCTTGACCAAACCGGCTGATGTTTTCTGCAACGGTGCCGGGCAGAAGTTGAACTTCTTGAGGTAGGTAACCCAGGTGAGCGCCCACTTCTGCTTTGTTCCATTCAAAAATATCGAAACCGTTGAGACGAACTGCACCTTGCTGGGCAGGCCACATACCCACCAACAAGCGTCCTAGCGTCGACTTGCCTGATGCCGATGGCCCTACGACAGCCAAAACGTTACCCGGCGAGAGCTGGAATCCAACACCTGTTAACACGGGGTGAAAACGGCTTTGTCCGGGTATTCCTGCCACCACATTTTCGATAGATACTTGGCCTTTTGGGCGCGGGAGTGGCAGGGTAGGGCGGGGCGCGGGCCAGTCTGCCAAAACACTTTGCAAGCGCTGCCATGCCAAGCGGGCATTGACCACTGAGGACCACTGTGTGATGACTTGAAGCAAGGGCGCCAAGACGCGTCCACCCAAGATGGAGGCCACAATCATCATGGCCGGACCGCCATTGAGGGCGTTGTTGAGCAGCAACCAGCAACCCAGCCCCAACAAACCAGAGCTGACTGTGTTTTGAATGGCCCGCGACAGGGCCGCTGAAGTACCCGCTTGCGCCGATGCTTCTGCTTGCAGCTGGACCGCGCGGTGTTGCCGCTGGAGCCACTGGCTTTGCAGCCTGTCTGCCATACCCATGGATGCCAAAACCTGTGCGTTGCGCAGGGTGTCCTCAGCCAATTGAGCGGCCATGACGCCTTCTTTGTTGGCTTCTTTCAGCTGTGCATGGGTAGAGCGCTCAGTTATGAGGGCAACTGTGAATTGCAGGCCTGCACCCACCAAGGTAAAAACACCCAGTACCGGAGAAATGAGGAAAACCGCCGCCAGAAAAAGCAGGGCTACGGGTGCATCTAGCAGGCCTTGAAAGGCGGGTGAAGTTACAAACCGGAGCGATGTGCGCCAATCGCTCAGCAGTTGCGCTGCTTGGCTGGGCTTGCCCGCAAGCTGATGCCCGAGGCTGGATTCGAAAAGGCGTTCAGCCCACAAAGCGTCCAGTGCGTGAGCGCCACGCTGGAGCATGCGAGTGCGAAGCCAGTCGAGAGCTTCGAGAAGCACGAAGGCGCCAACAACGGCAATGGACAGCATCAGCAGGGTGGTGTCGCTGCGTGCGTTCACCACCCGTCCGTAAACTTCCAGCATGTAGACGCTGGGGGCAAGGGCCAAGGCCCCCGCCAGCCAGCTTGCAGCCAGCACGGGCCAGCGCAACAGTGTGATGTGTTTCGAGACGTCTGCCGCAAGAGCGTGCAATAAGGTATCCCCGCCCGGCACTGCGGGGGGGGACTTGCTTTCGATACTCACTTATTGCTTGGCCAGCTGCAACAGGCCGCCTTCGGCATCCCCTGCGGTGGTGTAGGCAACAGCCAGACCGGTCTTTGACGATGTCAGTGTGGCAATTCCGCTGAGTGTTTTGTTTGTGCCTGAACACGATTCGGTTACTGCAACATCCAGCACAGCAACGCCTGCTGTATTGGGTTTGATGGTGCCGCCGTAGGTACAACCTGTGGTGCTGTTGCCGGATACAGCACCGACGCTGTCAACTGTCCATGTGACTGTCACAGTGTTACCGCCTGTTGTTCCGCTCCAAGTGGCGGTCACATCGGAGGTCTTGGGTGCTGTTCTGTAAGCCTCATTGCCTTTTAATGACAAATTGAAGGCAGTGGTAGTGCCTAACTGGGAGCTGCCAGTGAAGGTGTTGCTGGTGGTGGCAATGCCTGTCAAGCTGATGTTATTGCGGGTAGCAGAGCCCAGTTTGAAATAAAAACCCTTGCCGCTGACGCTGGCTTCGGTTTCGTTGGTGTACATGGCAGTGACAGGGATTTTTGCAAATCCGGTTGCTGTGGTGCCGTTTGTAAAGATGATCCAAGCCGTTTCACCTGGAACCAATGCCGTATCGACACTTGTAGCGCCATCAGGCGCTTGTGTGACAGCACCGGACCAAAAGCCCTGTACAACCCTTGAAGCGTACTCACTGGCAGATTCCCCGCCACAAGCGGTCAAGAGCAAGACGCAGGCAGCGCTGGTGACAGACAGTTTGATAAATTTCATGATCAAGTTTCCGAGAAAAAAGTATGGGAATGCATGCTGTGCACTGTTGATTGGCACAAGAGTTCGAACTGTCAGGAGAAGAACCCGCCACCAGGCGTCAAAACCACGTCAGGGGCGTAGCCAACCAGAGTCAATGGCATTGAGGCGACAGCTCCTGGGTCTGTGATAACACCATCGGCCTTGCCATCGCTGTCAAAGGTACCTCCATCGGTAATTTTGAAGTCGAACCGAACTTTGTTCCCTTCAATTACCGTCTTGCCCCCGTAAGGCTCCGTAGCCAAGTTGACCCAAGTGCCGCTCTTGTCTTGTTTCCAGTAGCCATTAACTCCCAAGTTTGCATCCACATACAGGCTGAATGTTTCGGTGGCGCCGACAGCGCTTACTTTGACGGCGAAGTCCAACATACCCACAGGCATGGTCATTTTAGAAGGGAGGTTACCAGGGCTAACTTTCTGCTGGATGCTGGTTATTTCAGCTGCTCCGGAAGTTGTATCGATCGTGCCATTGTTTGAGTTTGCCACCAAGGTCACAAAGACCTTGTTGGTTGTTCCTATCTTGGTCACAGCCAATGAGGCAACGTCAAGCTGCGCTGAATCCAGTATGCCATCGCCGTTGCCGTCACCTGCCTTGTTGGTTTTTCCTGTGGCATTAAGTGGATTGACATCATCTTCAGAAGAAATTGAGGCACCAGCAGACACTTTCGATTCCTGTGTGCCACCTCCATCCGTGTATTTGGCCAAGACGGTGATGACTTTGCCTGCGTCGCCCGCTTTTGGCGTGTAAGTCTCGCCTGTTGCTCCTGAAATGTCATTACCACCCACTTTCCATTGGTAGCTCACGGTGCCCATGCCATCAATATCAGCCAACGAATTTGTGGCTTTCAACGGCAAACCAACTATGCCAGCTCCGGTGATGGACACGGTTCCTGTTGGGGCATCATTTACATTCACAACAGCAACCGTTGGGTCGCTGGTGACCGATTCCGCTTTCCCAAAACCGTCGGTGTAGCTGGCTTTGACGGTAATGGTCTTACCTATCTGGGCTTGGGTGAGCGTGAATGTGTTGCCTGTTGCTCCCGCGATATTGATGCCATTGGCCATCCATTGCAGCGCGACAGGACCCATACCATCCAGATCTTGAATACCACTGGCAGCAACAGACAGAACCTGGTTTTGTGTTGCAGTTCCTGTGATTAAAGGTTTTCCGGTCGGCACGTCGTTGACGTTGACGACAGCGGTGGTGGCTGTGCTGGTTTTGCTCTCTGCTTTGTTAAAGCCATCGGTGTAACTGGCTTTGACAGTGATGGTTTTGCCTACCTGGGCCTGACCCAGCACCAGGGTGGCGTTGGTGGCACCGCTGATGTTGGTGCCATTTTCCATCCATTGGTAAGACACAGTGCCCATGCCATCCACATCGGCGAGGGTGTTGACAGCAGTCAGCGTTTGTTTTTGGGTTGCCGTGCCGGTGATGGTTACAGCGCCCGTGGGTGCGTCGTTGACGTTGGCCACAGCAGCCGTTGCGGAGCTGGTCTTGCTCTCAGGTGTGCTGAGGGCATCGGTGTAGCTGGCCTTGACGGTGATGATCTTGCCGACTTGGGCTTGAGTGAGCACCAGCTTGTCGCTGGTGGCACCGCTGATGTTGACGTTGTCGGCCATCCACTGGTAAGTCACCGTGCCCATGCCGTCTGCGTCGGCCAGGGTGTTGGTTACGGTGAGCGTTTGGTTTTGGGCTGCAGTGCCGGTGACGGTGACGTTACCGGTAGGCAGGCTGTTCGGAATGACCGCTGCCGTGGCTGCACTGGTCACGCTCTCAGCGGTGTTTTGACCATCGGTGTAATTGGCCTTGACGGTAATGGTCTTGCCCACTTCCGCAGTGGTCAGTGTGTAGGTGCTGGCCGTGGCGCCGGTGATGTTGACGTTGTTGGCCAACCACTGGTAAGTGACCGCGCCTAAGCCGTCCACGTCGGCCAAGTTGTTGGCTGCTGTGAGGGTGGCACCTTTGGATGTGATGCCGGTGATGGTCACTGAGCCGGTGGGCACGTCGTTGACGTTTGCAACAGCTGTGGTGGCTGTGCTCGTCACGCTTTCAGCTTTGTTGAAGCCGTCGGTGTAGCTGGCTTTGACGGTGATGGTCTTGCCGACTTGGTCCTGCCCCAGCACCAAGGTGGAGCTGGTCGCACCGCTGATGTCGGCTCCATTGGCCATCCACTGGTAAGACACCAAGTCCATGCCATCCAGGTCGGCCAGGGTATTGGCGGCGGTGAGCGTCTGATTCTGGGTGGCGGTGCCGGTGATGGTCACCGTTCCAGTGGGTGAGTCGTTGACGTTGGCCACAGCGGCGGTGGCCGTGCTGGTCATGCTCTCAGCGGTGCCAAGCTTGTCGGTGTAGCTGGCTTTGACGGTGATGGTCTTGCCGACTTGGTCCTGTCCCAGCACCAAGGTGGAGCTGGTCGCACCGCTGATGTCGGCTCCATTGGCCATCCACTGGTAAGACACCAAGTCCATGCCATCCAGGTCGGCCAGGGTATTGGCGGCGGTGAGCGTCTGATTCTGGGTGGCGGTGCCGGTGATGGTCACCGTTCCAGTGGGTGAGTCGTTGACGTTGGCCACAGCGGCGGTGGCCGTGCTGGTCATGCTCTCGTCAGCACCAAATCCGTCGGTGTAGCTGGCCTTGAGGGTGATGGCTTTGCCCACCTGCGCCTGGGTGAGCACCAAGGTGGAAGCGGTGGCATCAATGATGTCGACGTTGTCGGCCATCCACTGGTAAGACACGGTACCCATGCCGTCCAAGTCGACCAGGGTGTTAGAAGCCGTGAGTGTCTCGTTTTGTGCTGCAGTACCGGTGATGGTCACATTGCCGGTGGGCAGGCTGTTTGGAATAACCACGGCCGTGGGTGCGCTGGTTTTGCTTTCTACTGTATTAAAACCATCGGTGTAGCTGACCTTGACGGTGATGGTCTTACCCACTTCCGCCGCGCTCAAGGTGTAGGTGCTGGCCGTGGCGCCGGTGATGTTGACGTTGTCGGCCATCCACTGGTAAGACACCGTGCCCATGCCGTCCAAGTCGGCCAGGGTGTTGGCGGCGGTGAGTGTGGCACCTTTGGATGTGGTGCCGGTGATGGTCACTGTACCGGTGGGTTCGTCATTGACGTTGACAACAGCAGCGGTGGCTGTGCTGGTCACGCTCTCAGCTTTGTTAAAGCCGTCGGTGTAGCTGGCCTTGACGGTGATGGCCTTGCCCACTTGGGCTTGACCCAGCACCAAGGTGGAGTTGGTAGCGCCGGTGATGTTGACGTTATCGGCCATCCACTGGTAGGTCACCGTGCCCATGCCGTCCAAGTCAGCCAGGGTGTTGGCGGCGGTGAGCGTCTGATTCTGGGTGGCGATGCCGGTGATGGTCACCGTTCCTGTGGGGTCGTCATTGATGTTGGCCACCGCTGTGGTGGCTGTGCTGGTTTTGCTCTCCGCTTGGTTAAAGACGTCGGTGTAGCTGGCCTTGACGGTGATGGCTTTGCCCACTTGGGCTTGACCCAGAACCAGGGTGGAATTGGTAGCGTCGGTGATGTTGACGTTGTCGGCCAACCACTGGTAAGAGACCGTGCCCATGCCGTCCAAGTCGGCCAGGGTGTTGGCAGCGGTGAGCGTTTGGTTCTGGGTGGCTGTTCCAGTGATGGTCACTGTACCGGTGGGTTCATCGTTGACGTTGGCCACCGCTGTGGTGGCTGTGCTGGTTTTGCTTTCAGCCTGGTTGAAGCCGTCGGTGTAGCTGGCTTTGACGGTGATGGTCTTGCCGACTTGGTCCTGTCCCAGCACCAAGGTGGAGCTGGTCGCACCGCTGATGTCGGCTCCATTGGCCAACCACTGGTAAGTCACCGTGCCCATGCCATCCAGGTCGGCCAGGGTATTGGCGGCGGTGAGCGTCTGATTCTGGGTGGCGGTGCCGGTGATGGTCACCGTGCCAGTGGGGTCGTCATTGACGTTGGCCACCGCTGTGGTGGCCGTGCTGGTTTTGCTTTCAGCCTGGTTGAAGCCGTCGGTGTAGCTGGCTTTGACGGTGATGGTCTTGCCGACTTGGTCCTGTCCCAGCACCAGGGTGGAGTTGGTAGCATCGGTGATGTCGGCTCCATTGGCCAACCACTGGTAAGTCACCGTGCCCATGCCGTCCAAGTCGTCCAGGGTGTTGGCGGCGGTGAGCGTTTGGTTCTGGGTGGCCGTGCCGGTGATGGTCACTGTACCGGTGGGTTCATCGTTGACGTTGACCACAGCGGCGGTGGCTGTGCTGGTTTTGCTTTCAGCCTGGTTGAAGCCGTCGGTGTAGCTGGCTTTGACGGTGATGACCTTGCCCACTTGGGCTTGACCCAGCACCAACTTGTCGGAAGTTGCACCGGAGATGTCAGCCCCATCAGCCATCCACTGATAAGTTAAGGTGCCCATGCCATCCAAGTCGACCAAAGTGCTGACGGCAGTGAGTTCTTGGCCTTGGGTAGCTGTGCCCGAGATGGTTACATCGCCAGTGGGAAGATCGTTGACGTTGGCCACCGCTGTGGTGGCCGTGCTGGTTTTGCTTTCAGCCTGGTTGAAACCGTCGGTGTAGCTGGCTTTGACGGTGATGGTCTTGCCGACTTGGTCCTGTCCCAGCACCAAGGTGGAGCTGGTCGCACCGCTGATGTCGGCTCCATTGGCCAACCACTGGTAAGTCACCGTGCCCATGCCGTCCAAGTCGTCCAGGGTGTTGGCGGCGGTGAGCGTTTGGTTCTGGGTGGCGGTGCCGGTGATGGTCACTGTACCGGTGGGTTCATCGTTGACGTTGACCACAGCGGCGGTGGCCGTGCTGGTTTTGCTTTCGGCTTGATTGGAGCCGTCGGTGTAGCTGGCCTTGACGGTGATGGTCTTGCCCACATGGGCTTGACCCAGCATCAGGGTGGAGTTGGTAGCATCGGTGATGTTGACGTTGTCGGCCATCCATTGGTAAGACAACGTACCCAGGCCGTCCAAGTCGAACAAAGTGCTGATAGCAGTGAGCGTCTGTCCCTGTTCGGCGGTTCCTGAAATGTTCAAATCGCCTGTGGGCAAGTCATTGACGTTGGCCACAACCCTGGTGGATGAGCTGGTCTTGCTTTCCTGTTCACCAAGACCGTCTGTATAGATGGCTTTGACCGTGATGACTTTCCCAACCTGATCCTGACCCAGTACCAGGGTGGAAGCGGTGGCACCTTCGATGTTCACGCCTCCAGCCATCCATTGGTAAGAAACGGTGCCCATGCCGTCCACATCGACCAGGGTGTTTGTTGCCGTCAGGGTCTGGCCCTGTGTGGCTGTGCCGGTTATCCTGACTGTGCCAGTGGGTTCATTATTTACACTGGTTTTGCTCTCAGCTGTGCCACGTCCATCTATGTAAGAGGCTTTGACGGTAATGGCCTTGCCCAATTGGGCTTCACCCATCACTATTGTGTTTGTGGTCGCCCCATCAATGTTTACGCCATCGGCCAGCCACTGGTAAGAAACTGACCCCATGCCTTCTACATCACTCAAAGTGTGGGATGCTGTGAGCGTTTGACCCAGGGCCGCTGTGCCGCTGATGGTGACATTGCCGGTGGGCAATGAATTGATGGCTACAGCGCCATCCGATAAGGTCATTTCCGTTTGTGGAAACGCGGCTGTCGACGTGTCAGAGCCTGTGAAGTCAATCTTTGTCTCTGTGATCTCCGTTGTCTTCAAGTTCGCTACGACGGTCAGCAATACCTGATCAGGATCAACTGTTCCATTTAAATTGAAGCCGGAAACGTTCACTTGCCCTGGTTGCGGATTAAGCGTGATGTTCCAACCGATGGGGCCTGTAATCGTGAGCGAGTCCACTTCGTCGGGGTTGAATAAAAAAACCAGGTCGAAGTTTTCAATGGCTTCAACGGTCACATTCATGTTGAATGTCAGCTGTCCCGCTGCCACGACAGGGTTTACGGGGGTAATATTGGTGGTGCTCATGGGTATTCCTTGTATATCAATGTCGAGAGTTCAAACGCCCCACACATCGGTGGGTTGGCCAAGTTGTTGGCCCAGCAGCTGAAAATAGTTGGGGTCAATTACATTCAAATCGATGCTACCTGCCGGAGCCACCCAGCTGCCGTTGACATCGCCTTTGAGCACGCCCA
>Ga0209066_10006301_pt1 | contig 12140 bp, 14 predicted proteins | sample All_14_2_FD_187198 | JGI IMG/M metagenome (GOLD analysis project Ga0209066, IMG submission 187198) | Freshwater microbial communities in response to fracking from Pennsylvania, USA - Allegheny Zone_MetaG_DW_15 (SPAdes) (version 2) ...
GCAGGCCCTGGCCCGTGGCGTCACCCCGGATGCGCTGCGCCAGTCGGTACTGAAGCAGGCCGCTGAGCGTGATGTCGCACAAGACATCGTCGCCGAGGCCCCGGCACCTGCATCTACCAAACCCCAATCCGTCGCTGACAGCCCCTTGGTCAAGGCGGCCCAAGCCTATGGAGGTCGTAAATGAGCACACCTTTGATTTCCCCCACCACCCTCGGTGATCTGGTCAAGCGCGAGTCCGACCCGGACTACACCCGCGAGACCGTGACCTTGAAGGCGGGTGCTGCCTATCCCCTGGGGGCCGTGCTCGGCCGCATCACGCTTGACGGCAAATACACCCTGTCGCCCCACGCCGCTGTGACCGGCAGCGAAGGCGCTGAGATCGCCTGCGCCGTGCTGCTGCACCCGGTTGCAGCCTCCGACACCGACACCAAAGCGGTGGTGCTCGCTCGCGGCCAGGTGATCGTTGCCGACCGTGCGTTGGCTTTCGATGCCTCGATCACGGATGCCGCAGCCCAATCCCTCAAACACCAGCAACTGGCCGCCCACGGCATCGTCGTGCGCGCCGCTGCCTGAACCACATTCGCAGGAGTTCCTCCATGACCGTGATCGTCAATCCGTTCGATGCCGGCGGCTTCACGCTGGCCGAGATGTCGGCTGCCATCCAGATGCTGCCCAACCCTTATGGCCGGGTCGGCCAGCTGGGACTGTTTGCCCCCGAACCGATCTCCCAGCGCAACGTCACCATCGAGTCCATCGAGGGTGAACTGCGTCTGCTGCCGGCCGTGGCCCCCGGTGCGCCCGCGACGGTGGGCACCACCGACAAGCGTTCGGTACGCTCGTTTGCCGTCCCCCACATCCCACACAATGACGTGGTGCTGCCCGAGGAGATCCAGGGTATCCGGGGCCTGGGTCTGGCCGCTGGCGAAGATCCGCTGGTGACCGTGATGACCCGCAAACTCGCCCGGATGCGTGCCAAGCATGCGCAGACGCTGGAGTACATGCGCGTCAATGCATTACTGGGGATTACCAAGGATGGGGCGGGCAATACGCTGTACGACTGGCACAAGGCGTTCGATATCGCGAAGCCCGAGGTGGATTTCGTCTTCGGTAGCACCGACGATATGGTCATTCACTGCACCGAGGTGGCCCGCCAGATCGAAGGCAACCTCAAGGGCGAGATGATGACCACCATCCACGCTCTGGTCAGTCCCGAGTTCTTCGACAAGCTGGTGGCACACAAGACCGTCAAGGAGGCCTACACCTTCTACCAGGGCACCGCTGGCACCAATCCGCTGCGCGACGATGTGCGCCGGGGCTTCCGCTTCGGCTCCATCCTGTTCGAGGAGTATTTCGGCACCGTCACGTTGGCTGATGGTACGCCCGTGCGCCTGATCCCGCCGCGCGAAGGGGTGGCGTTCCCGCTGGGCACGCTCGATACCTTCCGGACGTACTTCGCCCCGGCGAACCTGATGGAAGCGGTCGGCACCTATGGCCAGGAGCTCTACGCCCACCAGCTGGCCCGCCCCAACGGCACCGGCGTGGACATCTACACCCAGTCCAACCCGCTGCCCATCGTGAAGCGTCCGGCACTGACCGTGCGGCTCTTCTCCAGTAATGGCTGGTGATCGTGATGGGAGGTGGCCATGACCGTCTTTGGTGACCTGACCCGGGCGATGTCATCCATCGTGCTCACCACCTTCGGTGAGCCGGTGTTGTTTCACCTTGAGGGGCAAGCCGAAGCGCTGCCGGGCCGGGGCGTGTTCACCGCTGCGCACCAGGAGGTGGATGCCAGCACCGGCGTGCCGGTGTCCATGGTGCAGCCGGTGTTGGAGGTGCGGCAGGCCGATCTGCCCGCCACCCCGACCGAGGGCGATGCCGTCACGGTGCAAGGTGTGCGCTACCTGATCGTCGAGGTGCGCCCCGATGGCCATGGCTTTCTGAAACTGATGCTGCACAAAGGGGGCAGTGGCCATGAAGCACCCGCGTACCCTGATCCGTGAGGCAGTGAGGGAACGGCTAGTGGCGCAGTTGCCGGCGATTGATCCGCGCATCAGCGCCAACCGCATCAGCATCCACCGCACGACACCGCTGTTTGCCGGCAAGCTGCCCGCCATCCTGATCTACACCCGCGACGAGCGCATCGAGGATCAGCCCAACGCCGATCCGGGGCTGCGTTACAGGAAGCTGGAACTGTCGGTCGAGATTGTCGCCAGTGGTGAATTTGCCGCAGAGGAGGCCGATGGGCTGGCGCAAGCGGTCGAAGCCATTCTTGATGCGGACGAAACCCTGGGGCTGCTGGTCGAAAGCACGCGCCTGACCCGTACTGAAGTCGATCAGGGGGGTGATGGCGATACGCCGGTGTTGGCGGCGCGACTGTCTTTCGAGGTCAGCTACTGGACCCGGCCGGTGGAAACGCCTGAAGGCGAACTGCCGCTGCAGGTGCTCTATAGCTGGGTACCGCGTATCGGGATACCCCACAAACCCGACTACCAGCCCCTGCTCGACCCGACCGGAGTCACGCCATGAGCGAACGCCATCTGCACCAGGACATGACCGAGGCCGAGCGGCGACTGAGCAATGTGGTGTTGCTGGGGCAAGTGGCCGAACTCGATGCGGAGAAAGCCCGGGTGCGAGTGCAAGCCGGTCCTATTCTCACCGCGTGGCTGCCCTTTGCCACCGTGAGGGCTGGCCCTGATCGCACTTGGCACGCGCCGGAGCCCGGTGAGCAGGTGGTGTTGGTCGCCCCGGGTGGCGATCTCAACCAGGCGGTGGTGGTTGGCACGCTCTACCGCGACGCCTATCCGCCACCAGCCGACAGTGCCGACATCACCCGCACGCTCTGGAAAGACGGCGCGGTCATGGAGTACGACCGTGCGCAGCACCACTGGCGTCTGTCGGTGCCGTCAGGCGGCAGGATCGTGCTGGAGATCGGACCCAGCAAGATCGAGATGACGGACGCCGGCATTCGCCTGACCGCACCCCGGATTGATCTGAACTGAACCCCCCAGTCCTGCGCATTCGATCTGCGCCCAACGGGACAGACGCTGACCCTTCCGCAAATTTGCGTAAGGTTGGCGACCGAGGAGAAAGCAATGGCGGCTGCCACACGCCTGGGAGATCGCTGCACGGGTCACGGCTGCTGGCCACCGCGCCCCTCCACCGGATCAAGCTCCACGGTTTTCATCAACGGCATCGGCGCCCACCGCCAGGGGGATGGCTGGGCCACGCACTGCTGTGGGCCGGCCTGCCACGCCAGCACCTTGGCCCAGGGCAGTGCTTCGGTGTTTGTCGATGGCCGGGCACTGGGGCGTATCGGCGACCCGGTGGCCTGTGGATCGCGGGTGGCGCAGGGTTCGCCGAACGTCTTTGCGGGTGGGTAGGCCTTGGCCTGCTTAAAAGCGCCGGAAGATAAGCCTTCAAACAAAGGTCGCGGCCGACACGCCGAAGCGTTCGCTCAGTGCTCGCACTTGGCGGATGTTGAGCTCGCGCTTGCCGGTCAGGATTTCTGAGACAACGCCCTGGCTACCGATCTCCGTGAGATCGCTTTGTTTGAGACCGTGCTGCTCCATCAGGAACTTCAGGGCTTGCACACCGGTGGTCTCGGGCAGCGGGTGGTGCTCGGCCTCGTAGTCCTCGATCAGATCGCCCACGATGTCGACCAGCCCCATCGCGGGATGGGTTTCGTCACCCTGGGTTTCATCCAGCAGAGCTTCGAGCATCTCGGTCATTCGCGCGTAATGCGCTTCATCCCGGATGGGGGCGATGTCGGTAGCAGCACGGAACTGTTCCCAGACCGGGAGCAGGTGCTTCACGTCGATGGCTGCATTCATGATTTCCACGCTCATTTGTCGTAATCCCGGTGAGTGAGCACCGCCTTGATGTACACGATCTGCTTCTCGAACCGGATGTAAGCGATCAGCCGGTACTTGTTGCCGCCGATGTCGAACACCACCAATTCGCCGACTTTATCCACTGCATTGAAGGCCGCTTTGAGCTCGGCCCAGTTGGCAAACAGGTTTTTCTCAATCACCCGCCGCCACCCCTGCAACGGGGCTTCGGCCTGGGGGTGGTCGGCAGCGAAGGCCCGCAGGGCACTGTTGCTGATGATTTTCATGGGAAGAGTTTATCTCATATTGAGATAAATGGCGCCCCGGTTTCACGGAGGTCGTCCATGCTCGGACTCAACGCCCACACTGGCCAGTCCCTCGCCGGCCTCGATCACCTGCGCCAGAGCATCGCCGACATCCTCACTACCCCCTTGAACACCCGGGTGATGCGCCGCGATTACGGCTCGCGCATTCCCGAACTCATCGACCAACCCATCACCCCGCGCCTGGCCGTGGAACTCTACGCCGCCACCGCCGAGGCGCTGCGCCGCTGGGAGCCGCGCTTCAAGCTGACCCGTGTGCGCCTGACCGATGCGCGGACCGGCTGGGTTGAGATCACGCTAGAAGGCGAAGTGCGGCTGCAGGGTTTCGAGGGCCAGACCGTCACCTTGTCTGGCGTGAGTATCGGCAGTGGAGGACGCCCATGAATTTCACCCCCTCCTTGGCGCCAGAGCTCGCTGGCCTGCCCGCGCCGCAGGTGCTGGAGACGCTGCGCTTTGAGCACATCTTCGAAGCGCTGCTACGCGAGTTTCGGCTGCGCTACCCGCAGTACAGCGCGCTGCTGGCCTCCGACCCGGCGATCAAGCTGATCGAGGTGGCGGCCTACCGGGAGTTGCTCTTGCGATCCCGCATCAATGAAGCGGCGCGGGCGAATCTGCTGGCCTTTGCGGTGGGCCACGATCTGGAGCACCTCGGGGCGTTCTATGGCGTGACGCGCCTGCCCCAGGAGCAGGACGAGCCACTGCGCCGGCGCATCCGCGCCCGGATCATGGGCTTTGCCAATGCAGGCGGCGCGGCGCACTACAGCTACTGGGCGCTGTCCGCCTCGCCGGAAGTGGCCGATGTTGCGGTCGACAGCCCTGGCCCCGGTCGAGTACGGATCAGCGTGCTGCCGACTGGCCACAGCGACACCGTCCCTGAATCGCTGCTGGAAACCGTGCGCGCCACGGTGCTGCGTGACGATGTGCGGGTGCTGACCGACACCGTGGAGGTGGTGCCGGTCAGTCTGGTGCCGGTGAGGGTGGCCGCCCAGATCTGGCTCTACCCCGATACGCCCATGGCGGTGTTCGATGCGCTGGCCTCGCGTCTCACCCGTGAGCTCGCCCAGGCCGCCGTGCTCGGCTGGGACCTGACCTGCTCCTGGCTGATCGGGCAACTGCAGCAGCCGGGTGTCCACAAGGTCGAGCTCACTGAGCCTACCTCCGATCTCCGCATCCACAGCACCCAGGCGGTGCGCCTGACCGATGTCCAGCTGACCTTCGCGGGCAGAGATCGGTAAGCGCCGCCCTGGGGTTTGTCCCCAGGAGGGCGCATGACACCCGACGATCTGTTGCCGCCCAACGCCACGCTGCTTGAGCGTTCGCTCTCCGTCTCGACCGATCTGCTCACACGCCTGGCCGGTGACACCGAAGCCCTGGCCGGTTTCAAGACCGACCCCGCTGACAGCCTCTTGCCCTGGCTGATCTGGGAGTACGGGCTGGGGGAGTTGCTGCCTTACCTGCCCGAGCCGAGGCGAGCCATCACGGAGGGCATCCGCTGGCAACGCCTACGTGGCACCCCGGCGGCACTCACCACGGCACTGTCGTGGATCGGGGCGACTGCGACCGTCGAGCAGGAAACGCCGGGCATTCACTTTGCCGAGTTCCAGTTCGATCCGGGTCGGGTGCTCGATGATGATGGCTCGATAGCCAACCTGATCGCCATTGCCCGGCTGTCAGCTCCGGCCCGCAGTCGGCTGTCCCGCATCTACCACGGGTATGACCTGCGCCACCTGGTGCTCGACGAGAGCCGGCTGGGCGAGGCGCTGCTGTCGGATCACAGCGGCGTCTTCTGGCGAGACGGGCAGACCAAGCTCTCCTTTGGCCGGGTGCGCAAATTTGCGCAGCCCGCGCAGGACATCGCCTTGATCCCGGCCCGCGAAGCGGTGCGCTTTGCCGTGGCAAGGTTGATCGACCGCTATCTGCTCGATTTTTCGGCCTTGGGCGATCCCGGCCATACGCGCAACGAGGAGATCCTGCATTCGCACCTCTTCACGCTCGCCAATGCGCTGGGCGTGCCCGATCCGGTCGGTGTGCGACCTGAGCGCAAGTTCTGCAAAGCGATGGTGGTGCTGTCTGACAGCACGCCGTTGGGCGACACCAACGCCAACCTGCCGAGGTTTGTGTGGAGGGAGACAGGGGCGCCGATCACGCTCGGCAGTGGTGACCGTTTGTCGGCGACACCGCATCGGCTGGTCCGCGTGGAAGTGCTGGAACGCTGGAATGCCCAGCATCCAGGCAGTGCGACGGCCCCGATCCCGAGCCTGCGCAGTCAGCGAGAAAGCCGCGCTGTCCATCGGGTATCGGCTCGCGCCGATGCGGCTCTTGGCGTGCTGCGTCTGGGCGATCCGCGTGGCGCCTGGGATGTGCTGGCCCTCACGCGCACCTATGGCCTGGCCCAGGACCCGCTGCCCAACCCCGCGAGTTTGCGCCCGCGTCTGTACCAACGGGCACAGGTGGTGCTCTCCGAAGTGACGCTGGGCGATGTGAACAGCCGCACCCCACGTCGCGCCTTGTACCGCACCCAGCCCCTGCCCCGGCTAGGCGATTTCACTCTGGGTGAAGCTGCCGAGATCGAGTGGCGCGCGCTCACAGAGATGCAAATTTGCATCTCTGGCTTCACTGAAGTCACCCCCTATGTCTTCGAAGACGCCCGCCCGAGCCTGTTGCGCCTGCTGACCCGTAGCGCTGAAGCCGGCGCCGCTTCACAGGTTTCTCCCGCACGTGTGCCGGTCCTCAGTCGCCGCGCCACCTGGAGCGGCCAGACCTGGACCGGTGTGCGCTGGCCGGCTTCGAGCTGGACCGACACCCGCGAGCTGATTGGCACCGGCCACACCTCGCAGTCCTGATTTTTTGATCCCATTAATTTCCTGGAGCACCCGATGGCGATTCTGACTGCCAGCGGTCGCGCAGCCCTTGCCGCCGCGATCAAACAACAAACCTTGCACCTCGCCCTGGGCGAAGGCGATCCCCTGTGGGACACCACCAAAGCGATCAGCACCCAGTTTGACGAGGCCGGTGTGATCGAGCTGGGCTTCCAGCATCTGGCCGACATCCGGGTGACCTCGCTCGATGACCAGACCGAGTACGCCTTGGACATCGACTACAGCGCCAATGCCCGTGAAGGCGTGATCCGGCGTCTGCCCGCCAGCAGCATCCCCGAACAGGGCGATGTCACCGTCCACTTCAAGGTCTCGCATCCCCCCGAGCCGATTGGCCAAACAGCGCTCCTGCGCGAAGTCGGTCGCCGGGTGGTCGATGAGGTGCATTTCGTCGCCGCCGACGCGGAGGGCGAGATCGTGGTGCCGACTGGGCGCTACCGGCTGAGTACCGAACCGACCAACCACCTCTTCATCCGGGTGCGCTTCGACTTCGAGGATGCCGCGACTAGCGTCGTGCGCGAGCAAGGCCTCTTCGTCAGCACCCAGACCGATCCCGCTTTGCCCATTGGGCAGAAGTTCTTCATCCCGGCCCAGATTGTTGAGCCCGGCATCCTGCTCGTGCTGCAGAACTCGGTGCCCATCGTGCGCCAGCCCAGCACACGCGAGACCTTCGAATTCGTTGTCACGTTTTAAGCGAGGCCATCCATGATCGAGCGTTACTACAACCTGTTTGACCCGGCCAAGCACTACACCCAGCTGCTGTTCCGTGCCGGAGATGGCCTGCAGTCGCGGGAACTCAACGAGATCCAGACCACCTTGATCTACCGCCTGCAAGGCGTGGCCGATGCCTTGCTCAAGGATGGGGACATCGTCAGCGGCGCTAATCTGCAGATCGATGCCGATACGGGGCTGGTCACGCTGGAGGCGGGTCGCGTCTATCTGCGCGGGGCCGTGCGCGAGGTGCCGGCTGCCTCCTTCACCGTACCGGTCGATGGCCGGGTGGCCGTCGGCGTGCGATTTTCTACCCGCACCGTCACCGAACTCGAAGACCCCAACCTGCGCGAACCCGCCGTGGGCGTGCGCAACTACCAGGAGCCGGGTGCCGGCCGTTTGCAGGAAACGCTTGCCTGGGGATGGGAAGGGGCTGGCACCAGTGACGGTCAGCCCGGCGACTTCCACGCCGTCTATGCGCTCGACAACGGTCTACTGGAGAACCGTCGTCAGCCGCCGGTCCTGGATGGCGTGATCGCAGGCCTGGCACGCTACGACTATGACGCCAATGGTCACTACGTCGTCGACGGGCTGGGCGTGCGTTATCTCTCCTTGGACAGCGACAGCCAAGAGCACATCTTTTCGGTGGCGGAGGGGCGCGCCAACATCGATGGTTTCAAGGTCGAGCGCACCCTGTCGCAACGGCTGCGTCTGCCCATCGACCCGGATCTGCAGCGGGTGTCCTCGGAACCGCAGGTGTTCAACGATTCGGGCAATGGCTCGATGGTCGTCACGATCAACCGTCCGCCGCTCGCGCAGGTGCTCGACATCAAGGTCACCCAACAGAAGACCGAGACGGTGGTTCATGGGGCTTTCACCGGCAGCCGCGATGTCCTGACCGAGCCGACCGTGGTGGCGGTGCTGGAGGTCACACAGGGTGGCGCCACCTACTTACAGGGCACCGACTACAAGGTGGTGGGGGATGAGATCGACTGGAGCCCGGGCGGGGCAGAACCCGCACCGGGATCGAGCTACCAGGTCACTTACCAGTACATCGCCAGCGTCACGCCGACCGATCTGAGCGACACCGGCTTCAAGGTGACAGGGGTTGTGCAGGGCTCGACGATGTACATCGACTACCAATGGAAACTGCCGCGCGTCGATGTGCTGGCCCTCACCGCTGATGGTCAGGTGGAACGCATCAAGGGGATTTCGCAGGTGAGGAACCCCATCGCCCCCACCGTGCCGGCTTCGCGCCTGGCGTTGGCCGAGATCGGCTACGACTGGCGCAGTGGCTCGGAGCCGGTCGTGCGCAACATTGCGATCCGCACCATCAAGGTCTCGGAACTCACCGCGATGCAGCGCCAGATCGCCGATCTTTACGATCTGATGGCACTCGAGCGCCTGCGGGTCGATGCCAACATCCGCGAGCCGGCCGCCAAGAAGGGGCTGTTCGTCGACAACTTCCTCGATGACGATTTGCGCGATCAGGGCGTGTCGCAAACCGGTGCGATTGTGGCCGGGGTGCTGACGCTGCCGATCACGGCATCCGCCCAGCACGCGAAGGAGAACGGCAATGCGCTGCTCACCTTGGACTACACCCTGGCCCCGGTGATCGAGCAACTGGCCCGCACCGGGTCGATGAAGATCAACCCCTACCAGGCCTTCGAGCCGGTGCCGGCGCGCGTCACGCTCAATCCCGCTGTGGACCAGTTCACGGTGACGAACACCACCTGGCGCTCCACACTGACGGAACGCATCATCACCGGCAGCGGCATTCTCGAGCAGGTGGTGGAGACGCGCTCGCGCACCCAGACCTTGTCGCGTTCGGTCGTCGAAGCCGAGTTCCTGCGCACGCTCAACGTGACCTTCGAGGTGCAGGGGTTTGGGCCGAGCGAGGCACTGGCCGCGTTGCGCTTTGATGGCGTCGCGCTCGCCCAACCCGATGGCACAGCCGCCAATACCCAAGGCGTACTCCAGGGCAGTTTTCAGGTGCCCAGCGGGGTGCCCTCGGGCGCCAAGCTTGTGGAGTTTCTGGGCGCGGGTGGCAGCTATGGCGCGGCCACCTATGTGGGCAACGGCCAGATCGTCACCCAGGTGCGTCGGCGTATCCGGACCACCGTGGTGCGTCGCTGGGACCCGCTGGCGCAGACCTTCACGCTGCCCGAGGCCCGTACCCTCGGTGGGCTGGAGCTGTGGTTCACCACCAAGGGCGGTGATGCGCCGGTGATTGTGCAGATCCGTGAAACCCAGGTCGGCATGCCTACCACCGAGGTGCTGACCGAAGGCCGCCTGGCGGCTGCCGACATCAAGACCGATGGCAATCCGACCCGGATCACCTTCGATCCGGTGACCCTGGAGGCCAACCGCGAGTACGCCCTCGTGGTGCTCACGGACGATGCGAACCACGCGGTGTCGGTGGCTGAACTGGGTAAGTACGACCCGCGTACCGGCTGGGTCACCGCGCAGCCCTACCAGATCGGCGTGCTGCTCTCGTCCTCCAACGGCATCACCTGGACCCCGCACCAGACGCAGGACCTGACCTTCCGGCTGCTGGGCTGCCGTTTCACGCAAACGTCTCGGACGGTCAGTCTGGGGCAATATGCGGTGACCGATCTCACGGACTTGATGGCGCTCGGAGGTGTCGAGCGGCCTGCCGCCGGCACCGATGTGCAGTTTCTGGCCACCGATGCCCAAGGGCGCAGCATCACCCTGTCGGAAGACCAGGGGCTGGCACTCACCGAGAAGCTCTCGGGCAACCTGGCGGTGTCGGCCAAGCTCACCGGCACGGAAGTGGCGAGTCCGATCCTCTACCCGGGCACCCAACTGGTGTTCGGCACCTTGGAAGCCGCGGGCGACTACCTGTCGCGGGCCATTGCAGCCGATGCCACCTTCAACGTCGCGGTGACCTTCGATGCGCTCACGCCCGGTACGGCCAGTGTCTCGGTCCAGGCCGAGTCCGGCACGTCAGGCAGCTTTGTCGAGTTGGCCTTGTCGGCGGGCGAGGAAGTTGGTAACGGCTGGATCGAGCGTACCTACAAGGCCACCGATCTGGTGGGCGTTGGGGCGGACCGGACCACCCGGGTGAAGCTGGCCCTGTCCGGCTCGCCGCAATACCGGCCCTTCGTGCGCAATCTGCGTGTGATCGTGACTTGATGGGAGGGTGAGTGATGCCAGATGAACGCACTCCGGTGCTGCGCTTGCCACTGCCGCACCCCGATCACCTGCTTATCGACGACGTGTTGCGTCTGCGCGAGGCTTTGATGGCGCTGGACGTCCAGGTCGCCGACAAGGCTGCAGCCAACGACGTGCTGAGCCTGCTTGCGCAGGAAGCCAGTACGCGCGCAGCGGCTGACCAAGGTCAGCAGGCCGATCTGGCGGCTGCCCGGCAGGCGCTACAGGTTTTGTTCGAGGCCGCGCTGCAAACGTCCGAGACGCAGTGGTCACAGCGCTTGGATGCCTTGGCTGTGCGCACCGTTGACCCGAGTCGTTACCGGCAGGTCTATGCCAACTTCCTGGAGGGGGTCTGATGAGTTACCAGTCAGAACTGATCGCCAAGATCAACGGCCTGGACGCCCAGGCACCAGCCTCCGACCTGTATCTCGCGGCCAAGTCGCTGATCGAGATCGGGGTGCAGGACATTCCCCGGGCGTTCACGGAGAACGTCTACGCCCGGCTGCTGCAAGCCCAGACCACCGATCCGTATGAGATCGGGTTTCTCAACAAGATCCTGGCGATGCTCGATGCCTGGGCCGTGACCACGGGCGCGTTTGGATTCAATGGGCAGGTCGTGCCGATCAAGAACGGGGCGCTGATCAGCCCGCCGCTGGATACGAGCTATGTGAAATTCCCGACCCGGCAGTGGGTCTTCGACACCCCGGGCACGCTGGATTTCTTGGCTGTGCACGGTCATGAGCTGCCCGGCTGGATCAAGGACCGCACGTTGCTGCGTGTCAGGGTCTGGGGGGCCGGGGGCAACGGCAGCAAGGGCGGCGGCTCTTCCACCAACGGTTACTACTCCGGCAATGGCGGTGGCGGCGGCGCCTATGCCGAGAGCCTGATTTCGTTCGCGCAACTGTCGGCAGCGCCCACCCTGGTGGTCGGCGCTGCGCCTTCTGGTTCGTCGGCCTTTGTCGGTGTATCGGCCGAAGGCGGTGGGACGGCTACCGGTAATGGACCGGGCGTCGGCGGCACCGTGGTCTCCGGGATGCTGACCGCCCCGGGTGGCAATGGCGCCGGCTACACCGGCACTTCCACCTCGACCTCACGACGTTCCAGCGGCTATGGCGGCGGGGGTGCCGGTGGTCCTTGGGGGCCAGGCAGTGGTCTGAGTGCCAGCACCACCGACGGGGGCGGCACGACTGGGGTGCTCGATTCGCCAGCGGCGGCGACCTACCTCACTG
>Ga0209066_10006302_pt1 | contig 12140 bp, 10 predicted proteins | sample All_14_2_FD_187198 | JGI IMG/M metagenome (GOLD analysis project Ga0209066, IMG submission 187198) | Freshwater microbial communities in response to fracking from Pennsylvania, USA - Allegheny Zone_MetaG_DW_15 (SPAdes) (version 2) ...
CGGCGGGCCTGGAACGAGGTCATTCCGTTCTTCGCCTTCCCGCATGACGTGCGCCGGCTGATCTACACGACCAATGCCATCGAGGCCCTGAACTCCAAGCTGCGTAGGGCCGTCCGGGCGAGAGGACGCTTCCCGACCGACGAGGCCGCCCTCAAGCTGCTCTTCCTGGTCTTGAACCGGTCCGAGAAAGAATGGACCATGCCCGCTCGTGAGTGGCACATGGCCAAGGCTCAGTTCGCCCTTCTCTTCGCAGAGCGCTTCAACCGAGCCGCCGCATAAACATGTTCAATCGCCCGCCCCTCACACAAAATTCCTGACAGTCCCTGGCCCGCGCCGGGTCTTGGCCCAGAGCAGCGAGACTCTTGCGCAGGCGCTGCTCCTGCTGCCCCCGCCAGAGGCGGACGGTGGGAAAGTCGGGCGCGGTCATCACAATCAAAAGGTCGATCCGGTCAAACAGCGCGCGATAGGATCCGGCCAGGGCGGTGTTGGCGTAGCGCCGCCAGACACCCGCCGGGTCCTCGTCGCGCTCCAGGGCGTTGACCGGCGCGACCAGGGCGGCGTCGGGCTGGGGACGCGCGCCCAGGCACCAGCCTTCCAGCAGGATCACGTCAGCCGGCCCGTCAAACCGCTCCCAGTCCGCGACCGGCGCACGGTCATCCGCAGCCTTGTCGAATCGCGGGATCAGGGCCGGGCCCGCGCGGGAGAGGTCGCCAAGCACGCCCAGGCCCAGGGCGATGTCATGGGTGCCGGGCGCGCCGCGCGTACGCAGCAGGGGGTGGACGGTCTGGCCCAGCCGCGCTCGCTCTGCAGGGGTCAGATAGAGGTCGTCCAGCGACAGATTGGCGGTTCTAAGCCCCCGGCTTCGCAGCAACTGGGCGACCAGCGCCGTCAGGGTCGACTTGCCTGACCCTTGCGGACCACTGAGACCTACCACCAGCGGCGCCTCACGCCCCGCGGCCATCCGGGCGATGCGGGCGGCCAGCGGGGCATGAAGCCGAGCCGCCAAATCAGCGAAGCTGGCCGGCAGCCCCGCCCTGGCCATGAAGGCGGCGATCTGGCCGTCGTCGGTCACGTTCAGAACGGATTGGTCCAGCGCACCGCGTCCGAGGCCGGCAGGGGCAGGCTCGCCTCGAAGACCAGGCCCTGGGGCCGGAAGTCGAAGTGGGCCGCGCCCTTCAGTTCCCGGCGGATGGAGTTGTCGATCAGGCGGGTGCCGAAGCTGGGCTTGCTGGGCGCCACCACGGCAGGCCCGCCAGTCTCGGCCCAGACGACGTTCAGGCGCCCGGTCTCGCGGTCGATACGCCAGTTGACCCCGACCCGACCAGTGGGCGCCGACAGGGCCCCGTACTTGGCGCTGTTGGTGGCCAGCTCGTGGAACACCATCGACAGGGCCACGGCCGTGTGGGGATCGAGGGAGACGTCAGGGCCCGCACATTCGACCCGCTCGCCGTGGGCGCGGGTGCAGACCTGCATCAGCTCGCCCAGATCCGCCTTGCTCCAGCCGCCCCGGGTCAGCAGGTCATGGGCGCCCGACAGCGCGATCAACCGGTCGGTGAACACCTCGACCGCCGCGCCCTCCAGCTTGCCGAAGGTCTGACGCGCCAGGGCCTGAACCGTGGCCAGGGTGTTCTTCACCCGGTGGTTCAACTCGTTGATCATTATCGTCTGCCGCTCTGCGCGGGTCTGCAGTTCGCCAGAGGCGTCGCTCAGGGCGACGTGGATGGCGGCGATCTCTTCGAGCCCGCGCTCGACCGGCGAGACCACAGGCTGGCCCTGACCGATGGCGTGAGCCGCCGCGACCAGTCGCCCCACCTCGCGATTGATGCCGCGCGAAAAGAACAGCGCCAGACCTATGCCCAGCACCAACAGCAGCAGGAAGACCCCCGTCGCCGCGACCACCGAACGGGTCACCGTGCGCGCCATGTCGGCGCGAGGAATGGCCACCACCAGCGTCCAGCCCGTCCGGGGCGAGCGGGTATAGGCGACCATGGTCGGAACGCCGTCCAGGGACGTGCTACGATTGACCCCTTCGTTGGAACGCCTGAGGTTTTCGGTCATGTCCGCCGACGCCGAATGGCCGACCCATTTTTCATGGCGGATCGAGCGGGCGATCACCTTGCGGTTATTGTCGAGCAAGGTCGCCACCCAGCGGTCGGGAACGCGCTGCTGGCGGAAAACCGAAGTGAAGGAAGACGCCTCGACCACATAGGCCAGAACATAGGGCTTGCCCTGGATCTTGACGGGCGTACCCACCGTGATGACTGGCTTCTTGGCCATCACGCCCATGCGCAGGTCCGAAACCTTGCTCAGGCCCATGCTGTAGGCGTTGGCCAGCTGTTCCGGCCGCGGCGTCACCGGCAAGGGCGTGCCGTAGGGCCTCAGCGTATTGACGATCTGCCGGCCCGTACTGTCGGTGACTACCACCCAGCCACTGCGCTGGTCGGTTACCCGGCGGGCCCGCTTGTGAAACTCCGCCCATTCACCAGCCAGCAGGGCCTGGTCGGTCGTCAGGGTCTCGGCCACGGCGATGCCGACGGCGGCCTGACGATCCGTCGCGCCCGACAGGGCCCGGGCGGTGGCCAGCATCTGCTCGTGGAGCTGGGCGCGGCCCTGTCGGTCGGCGCCGGCGAGCAGGAAACCCATGCTCAGCAGGGCCGGAACAAGCAGGCTGATCGTCAGCAGGACCAGCCTGCCCCGGACCGAGTTCACCCCTGCCCTGGCCATCGCGCCATACCGGTCAAGCAAGTCTCATACTCACGCAGCGCCATATTGACGGGATCTGGTGCGACCCTGTGACCTGTATAGCCAATCGCGTGCGATACGCCCGGCGAAAAATCACCGTCGCCATACACCGTTCGCCAACGCGAAGGCGTAGCCGTTCGGGGGTTTCCCGCGTTAGAACCGCATCATGAAGAATCTGCCCAACATCCTGACCGCCTCGCGCCTCGTCCTGGCGCTGTTCATGTTCGTGGCCCTGGCCGCCGCCGCCGGCGCCGTGCCGTGGCTTAGCGAGAACCTGACCGCCGAGGATCAGTTTCGGCTGGAGCGCTGGGCCTTCTGGGCCTTCGTGGTCGCCGCCGTGACCGACTTCTTCGATGGCTGGCTGGCGCGCAGGATGGACGCGGTCACGGTGTGGGGCGCGATTCTCGACCCCATCGGCGACAAGATCCTGGTCTGCGGCGCCCTGCTGGGCCTGATGGCCCTGGGTCCCAATGCGATGATTGTCTTGCCCGCCGGCCTGATCCTGTTCCGCGAATTCGCCGTCAGCGCCCTGCGCGAAGTCGGCGCGGGCAAGGGGATCAAGCTGCCCGTGACCCTGCTGGCCAAGTGGAAGACTACCCTGCAGTTGGTGGCGATCGGCGCGGAGATGGTGCTGGCCTCGTGGGCGGCCTTCAGCCTGCCCGACACGCCCGATATCGTCGGCCCCGCCACGGTGATCATCCACGGCCTGCTGTGGCTGGCGGCCATCATCACCCTGATCACCGGCGCTCAGTACTGGGAAGCCGCCCGCAAGGCCCTGACGTAGGGCGCCTTCCGATAGTTGAGGAAACAGTTATCGGATCGAAAAGCGCTCTAAACTTCTGATTTAAAGCGCTATTCGGCCGCCAGCAGGGGGGCGGGGGCGGTGTCGTCGGTCTGGGCCTCATCAGGGTTACGCCCCTGGTCCTGGACGAACTCGGGATCAGTGGGTCCGTACAGCAGCCATTCGCTATCCAACGGTTCCGCCCCCCGTCGCGCGCGCTCGGCGCGCATCATCAGGGTCAGCCAGTTCGCACCGGTCGTTCGCAACACCATCCTCGCCTCCTGGGCCTGGAGCTATTGTTGAGAATGACTCGCAATAACGTGAATCGCAAGTCTGTTTCGTCAGGCTTGCCTTGCGGTGGAGCCCGCCTTTCGCCGGCCAGGCCCCGCCGGTCTGGCAAGACCACGCCGGCCTCTGAGATCAGCCCAAAGGCCAGGCTCCAAGATTCTCCTTGCTGGCGAGAACTTATGCCCCCATCATGGAGCTATCGAATTCGTTGCCGTTCGGCCTGCTATTCCATGCTTCCTTCGAGGAAGCGCCGGACGCGCCTACCGATCCCCATCGAAATTTGATCGTCGAACGGAACGCTTCCGGCGGCGACTACTATCCAAAGGACTACACACCATGGCTACCGGCACCGTTAAGTGGTTCAACGGCACCAAGGGCTTCGGCTTCATCCAACCGGATGACGGCGGCTCGGACGTTTTTGTGCACATCTCGGCCGTTGAACGCGCCGGCCTTCGCACCCTCAATGAGGGCCAGAAGATCACTTACGAACTGGAACAAGACAAGCGCAGCGGCAAGATGTCCGCTGGTCAGCTGCAGGCTTAATCCAGTCAAGAATGGCGCCGGTACGCCGGCGCTTTTCCGCACTCCTATAGGCCGGCGCTTGCGCCGGCCTATTTGCGTTTGAGGGCCTCTGTTCTAATCTGGAGGTCTTCATCACTCTTGGCGGCACCCATGCGCACGGTCCGGATCCTGATCGTCCTGCTGGCCGGGCTGATCCTTACCGCCTGCGGCTCCCTGCCGCGCGACGCCTTCACCGCCAGCGACATCGCGGGCATTGCGCCGCAAGGCCTTGCCGACGTGCGCTTCAACGCCACGGACGGCCAGGCCGGCATTGCTTTCGCCGAAGCCGCCCGCAGCCGCATGGAGCGCCAGCAGACCTTCGACGTGCTGGCCATTTCCGGCGGCGGCGCGAACGGAGCCTATGGCGCGGGCGTTCTGACCGGCTGGACCCAGGCCGGCGACCGGCCCGAGTTCGACATCGTCACCGGCGTCAGCACCGGCGCGCTGACCGCGCCCTTCGCCTTCCTGGGTCCCGACTGGGACCAGCGCCTGAAGACCGCCTATACCAGCGCCGCAGCCGAGCGGATCCTGAGGCGGCGGGGCATCGATCTGCTGTTCCGTCCCGGCTTCTACACCACCGCCTCCCTGCGCGGCCTGATCGAGACCTATGTCGACCAGCCCATGCTCTATGCGGTGGCCGTCGAGCACGCCCGGGGCCGAAGGCTGCTGATCGCCACCACCAATCTGGACACCGAGGAGACGGTGATCTGGGACATGGGCGCCATCGCCTCGCGGGGCGACGCGGGGGCGCTGAAGCTGTTCCAGGACGTGCTGGTGGCGTCGTCCAGTATTCCTGGGGTCTTTCCGCCGACCCTGATCGAGGTTCAGGGCAAGGGCCGGCGGCTGTCGGAGATGCATGTGGACGGCAGCGTCACCACCCCGTTCTTCGTGGCCCCGGAAGCCCTGCTGCTGTGGACGACGCCCGAGCAGGGCGTTGCCCGGCCGGGCAAGGTCCGGGTGATCGTCAATGGCAAGGTCGGCGGCAGTTTCGGTTTCACCCGAGGCGGCACCCTATCGATCATTGGCCGGTCGTGGGAGACCATGACCAAGGCCCTGATCCGCACGCATCTGACCGCCAGCGCCGCCTTTGCCCGTCGCAATGGCGGCAGCCTGCTGTTCGCCGCCATACCCGACGGCGCCGAAGTCGACACCTCGGGCCTGGACTTCGCCGCCGCAAACCGCGAGGCGCTGTTCAAACTGGGCCTCGACAGCGCCCTGGCTGGAACGGCGTGGCGCGAGCCGGACGCGCCAGGCGAACAGCCTCTCCCCGCCGCCGCCGCCCGCTGACGTCCAACGAGCGGCGCTCAGGCTCACCGCCGATCGGACGGCTAGGTTCGGTCAGCGATCCCTGTCGAAACGCAGATAGTCCGCCGCCACCGCCTCGGCCACCTTGATGCCGTCCACCGCCGCCGACAGGATGCCGCCGGCATAGCCCGCGCCCTCGCCGGCCGGGAACAGTCCGGCGGTGTTCAGGCTCTGGAAATCCTTGCCGCGCGTGATCCGGATCGGCGAGGAGGTGCGGGTCTCGACCCCGGTCAGCAGCACGTCGGGATGGTCATAGCCGGCGATCTGGCGGCCAAACACCGGCAGGGCCTCGCGCATGGCCTCGACCGCGAAGGCCGGCAGGCAGGCCGACAGGTCGGTCATGGTGATGCCCGGCTTGTAGGACGGCGCCACCTCGCCCAGATCGGTCGAAGGGCGGCCGGCCAGGAAGTCGCCGACCTTCTGGGCCGGGGCGGCATAGGTCGACCCGCCGGCCACATAGGCCAGGCTTTCCCATTTGCGCTGGAATTCGATCCCGGCCAGCGGGTGGCCCGGATAGTCGCGCTCCGGATCGATGCCGACCACGAAGCCGGAATTGGCGTTCCGCTCATTGCGCGAATACTGGCTCATGCCGTTGGTCACGACGCGGCCGGGCTCCGAGGTCGCCGCCACCACCGTGCCGCCCGGGCACATGCAGAAGCTGTAGACCGTGCGGCCGTTCTGGCAGTGGTGCGACAGGCTGTAGTCGGCCGCGCCGAGGTCCGGATGGCCCGCATGGCTGCCGAACCGCGCCCGATCCATCCACGACTGCGGATGCTCGATCCGCACCCCGACCGAGAACGGCTTGGCCTCGATATGGACGCCCTGGTCGTAGAGCCTCTGGAAGGTGTCGCGGGCGCTGTGGCCGACGGCCAGCACCACGCGGTCGGCTTCCAGATAGTCGCCGGTCGACAGCTTCAGGCCCTTCACCCTGCGGGAGCCATCGGCGGCGGTCTCGATGTCGAGTTCGTCGACCCGGTGCTGCCAGCGGTATTCGCCGCCCAGGGCCTCGATGGTCTCGCGCATCGACTCCACCATGGTCACCAGCCTGAAGGTGCCGATGTGGGGGTGTGCCTCGGTCAGGATCTCGGGCGGGGCGCCGGCCTTGACGAACTCCTCCAGCACCTTGCGGCCCAGATGGCGGGGGTCCTTGATCTGGCTGTAGAGCTTGCCGTCCGAAAAGGTGCCCGCCCCGCCCTCGCCGAACTGGACGTTGGACTCCGGGTTCAGCTCGGACCGTCGCCACAGGGCCCAGGTGTCCTTGGTCCGCTCGCGCACCACCTTGCCCCGGTCCAGGATGATCGGCTTGAAGCCCATCTGGGCCAGGATCAGGCCGGCGAACAGCCCGCAGGGCCCCGCCCCAATCACCACCGGCCGCAGGGCGTTCAGAGGCTCGGGCGCACGGGCCATCAGGCGGTATTCGGTATCGGGCGCCACGCGTACATGGGTGTCGCCGGTGAAGCGGGCCAGCACAGCGGCTTCGTCGCGCACCGTCACATCGACCGAATAGACCATCAGGATCGCCGCCTTGCGCCGGGCGTCGTGCGAGCGCTTGGCCACGGCCCAGGACAGCACGTCGCCGGCCGGCAGACCCAGCCGCTGATGGATCGCGGTCTCGATGGCCCCCGGCGGATGGCCCAGCGGCAGCTTCAGGTCGGAAATGCGCAACATGGCGCGGGTTTAGCGGGAAGATGGCCCGCACGCCAGAAACCCGCCGCGACTCGCGTTCCTTGGGTAACCCTGCTCTCTGGTTCGGGGGTTGCGCGGGCCCGACTCCGTCTCTAAACGGGCGACTTAACCTGCAAGATGGTCGGCAGCGGGCGCGCGGATGTGCGCGACCGTGTCTCTGCGCGCGAGTTTTCCGATGCCCAAAAGAACAGACCTCTCCTCGATCCTGATCATCGGCGCCGGCCCGATCGTTATCGGCCAGGCGTGCGAGTTCGACTATTCGGGCGTCCAGGCCTGCAAGGCGCTGCGCGCCGAGGGCTACCGGATCATTCTGGTCAATTCCAACCCCGCTACGATCATGACCGATCCGGACGTGGCCGACGCGACCTATATCGAGCCGATCACACCGGAGATGGTCGCCAAGATCATCGAGAAGGAGCGCCCTGACGCCCTGCTGCCAACCATGGGCGGCCAGACGGCGCTTAACACCGCTCTGGCGCTTGAGGCCAATGGCACCCTGGCCAAGTATGGCGTCGAGATGATCGGCGCCAAGGCCGAGGTCATCGACAAGGCCGAGGACCGCCAGAAATTCCGCGACGCCATGGACAAGCTGGGCCTTGAGAGCCCCAAGTCCAAGGCCGCCCACAGCATGGACGAGGCCCGCGAAGGCCTGGCCTTTGTCGGCCTGCCCGCCATCATCCGCCCCAGCTTCACCCTGGCCGGCACCGGCGGCGGCATCGCCTATAACCTTGAGGAATTCGAGGAGATCGTGCTGCGCGGGCTCGATTTGTCGCCCACCACCGAGGTGCTGATCGAAGAGAGCGTCCTAGGCTGGAAAGAATACGAGATGGAGGTCGTCCGCGACACCGCCGACAACTGCATCATCGTCTGCTCGATCGAGAACATCGACCCGATGGGCGTCCACACCGGTGACTCGATCACCGTCGCGCCGGCCCTGACCCTGACGGACAAGGAATATCAGTGGATGCGCGCGGCCTCGATCGCCGTGCTGCGCGAGATCGGCGTCGAGACCGGCGGCTCCAACGTCCAGTTCGCGGTCAATCCGGCCGACGGCCGCATGGTCGTCATCGAGATGAACCCGCGGGTGTCGCGCTCTTCCGCGCTCGCCTCAAAGGCCACCGGCTTCCCGATCGCCAAGGTCGCCGCGCGCCTGGCCGTCGGCTACACCCTGGACGAGCTGAAGAACGACATCACCGGCGGCGCGACCCCGGCCTCGTTCGAGCCCAGCATCGACTACGTTGTCACCAAGATCCCGCGCTTCGCCTTCGAGAAGTATCCGGGCAGCGAGCCCCTGCTGACCACCGCCATGAAGTCGGTCGGCGAGGTGATGGCCATCGGCCGCACCTTCAAGGAAAGCGTCCAGAAGGCCCTGCGCGGTCTGGAAACCGGCCTGTCGGGCTTTGACGAGGTGGACATCCACGGCGCCGAGGATCCGGACAACGGCAAGGCCGCCGTGATCCGCGCCCTGGGCGCCCCCACCCCAGACCGTCTGCGCGTCATCGCCCAGGCCTTCCGCCACGGCTTGACGGTGGAAGAGGTCAACGCCGCCTGCTCGTATGAGCCCTGGTTCCTGCGCCAGATCGCCGAATTGGTCCGCCAGGAAGGCTGGGTCCGCGCCGGCGGCCTGCCGACGGATTCTCAGGGCTTCCGCGCCCTGAAGGCCCAGGGCTTCTCCGACGCCCGCCTGGCCAAGCTGGTCGGCTCGACCGAGACCGCCGTCCGCAAGGCCCGTCAGGCCCTGGACGTGCGTCCGGTCTTCAAGCGCATCGACAGCTGCGCCGGCGAGTTCGCCGCTGCGACGCCCTATATGTATTCGACCTATGAGACCGGCGCGCTTGGCCAGATCCCAGAGTGCGAAAGCCTGCCGACCAACGCCAAGAAGGCGGTCATTCTGGGCGGCGGTCCCAACCGGATCGGTCAGGGCATCGAGTTCGACTATTGCTGCTGCCACGCCGCGTTTGCGCTCGACGCCATCGGCATCGAGTCGATCATGGTCAACTGCAACCCTGAGACCGTCTCGACCGACTACGACACCTCCGACCGCCTGTACTTCGAGCCGCTGACGGCCGAGGACGTGCTGGAGCTGCTGCATGTCGAGATGAGCAACGGGACTCTGGCCGGCGTCATCGTCCAGTTCGGCGGCCAGACCCCGCTGAAGCTGGCACACGCTCTGGAAGAGGCCGGCGTGCCGATCCTGGGCACCAGCCCCGACGCCATCGACCTGGCCGAGGACCGCGAGCGCTTCCAGCAGCTGCTGAACGGCCTGGACATCGCCCAGCCCGAAAACGCCATCGCCCGCACCTGGGACGAGGCCCGCGCAGAAGGCGACAAGATCGGCTTCCCGTTTGTGATGCGTCCGTCCTACGTGCTGGGCGGCCGGGGCATGGAGATCATCCGCGATCACGAGCACCTGGAACGCTACATCACCAATACCGGCGAGATCTCGTTCGAGCACCCGATCCTGCTGGACCACTATCTGAGCCGCGCCACCGAGGTGGACGTCGACGCCCTGTGCGACGGGACCGACGTGTTCGTGGCCGGGGTGCTGGAGCATATCGAGGAAGCCGGCGTCCACTCGGGCGACAGCGCCTGCTCGATGCCCCCCTTCTCGCTGTCGGCCGAAACGGTCGAGGAGCTGAAGCGCCAGACCGTCAAGATGGCCCTGGCCCTGAACGTGCGCGGCCTGATGAACGTGCAGTTCGCCATCGAGGAACCGCACTCGGCCAATCCGCGCATCTATGTGCTGGAAGTGAACCCCCGCGCCTCGCGCACCGTGCCGTTCGTGGCCAAGACCATCGGCCAGCCCGTGGCCGCCATCGCCGCCAAGATCATGGCCGGCGAGACGCTGAAAAGCTTTGGCCTGGTCGACAAGCCCTACGATCACATCGCGGTCAAGGAAGCGGTCTTCCCGTTCGCCCGCTTCGCCGGGGTCGACACGGTGCTGGGCCCGGAGATGCGCTCGACCGGCGAAGTCATGGGCCTGGACTGGAAGCGCGACGGCGAGGCCGACATGGCCCCCGCCTTCGCCCGCGCCTTCGCCAAGAGCCAGCTGGGCGGCGGCGTCACCCTGCCGCGCTCGGGCACGGCCTTCGTGTCGGTCAAGGAAAGCGACAAGCCCTGGATCGTCGAGCCCGTCCGCCTGCTGCAGGCCGCCGGCTTCACCGTGCTGTCCACCGAAGGCACCCGCGCCTATCTGGCCACCCAGGGCATCCAGGTCGAGCACGTCAAGAAGGTGCTGGAAGGCCGTCCGCATATCGTCGACGTGATGAAGAACGGCGGTGTGCAGCTGGTGTTCAACACCACCGAAGGCAAGCAGGCCCTGGAAGACAGCTTCGAGATCCGCCGCACGGCCCTGATGATGAAGGTGCCCTACTACACCACCTCGGCCGGCGCCCTGGCCGCGGCCCAGGCCATCTCGATCGCGCCGGCGGAGGCGCTGGAAGTGCGGCCGCTGCAGAGCTATCAGTGAGACTTAATCCCCTCCCCTTTGCGGGAGGGGCAACCTCATTGAGGGTTGAACGCGGCGAGGGCGAGTGTAGATTTGCTACATGGCCAAAAAGCAGCCTTCGAAGACCGTCAGCGTCCAGCGCTTCGACCCCGGCTCTCCGGCAACCTTGAGCGCCTTCAAGGCCGCCGCCGCGCGCTATACGCGCGAGACGACCGTGTCCCAGGCCAAGGCGATTGCCACTTTGAAGGCGGAAGGGTTCCTGACGCCGACCGGGCGCCTCTCCAAGAAATACGCCAAGCAAAGCTAGGTGCTTCGTCTCGCTGCGAGCTTCGTGCTGGGCTATCACGGCTGTGATTGCGCGGTCGCCGATCAGCTCCTGGCGGGCGAGCCCTTCAAACCCAGCGCCAACGACTATGATTGGCTGGGCGGCGGGATTTACTTCTGGGAGGCAAACCCGCAGCGCGGTCTGGCCTTCGCCGAACGGGCTGCCAAACGTCCAAAAGCGACAATCAAGACACCCGCCGTGGTGGGCGCAATCATCGATCTGGGCGCGTGTCTTGACCTGACAACCATGAACGGTGTCGCGACGGTGCGAGAGGCCCATGCCAACCTAGCGCAGCGAATGGCAAAGGCGGCAACGCCCATGCCCGTCAATCAGGACACCCTGAGACGCCAATTGGATCGCGCCGTTATCGAACAAGCGCATCTCATCTACGACACAATGGGCGCCCGCATCGACAGCGTGCGCGGCGTCTTCACCGAAGGCCGCCCCATCTACGGTGGATCAGGCTTCGACGAAGAGACTCACGTCCAGATCGCCATAAGAAATCCCGACTGCATCAAGGGTGTGTTCCGCGTGCCCGAAGCGCATTTGGGTCGCTAGATGGAGACGGTGACGCGCGCTCTATCCCCGCCCGAAGGCGCCGCCCTGACCCAGGTTGAATACGCGCAGCGCACCCTCAATCGGATGAAAGGCGGGCGGCGCGGGCGCCTGCAGGCCGTCCGCCCCCTCATTCGGGGATGTTCCGTCGCTCAAGCTTGCCGCATGATGACCGAACACGGTTCGGTCACGGGAAACAGCATGACGCGCGTCTTGGGGTTATGGGCGACACTGCCTCTTCTGGCTTTGACGGGACTGGGGCTGGAGCCCGCCGCCGCCCGCGCCCAGGTGATGGAGGAAGAACAGTCCGCTCCCGGCGCTGCACCCCGCCCCAGCCCGGCGCCGGCCGCCGTCGCGCCGCGCATCCCGGGCATGGAGGCCGAGCAGAGCGCAACCAGCGCCGCGCCCGCCGCGTCCTTATCCAGTTTCCAGACACCCTGGCCGGCCGA
>Ga0209066_10006303_pt1 | contig 12140 bp, 4 predicted proteins | sample All_14_2_FD_187198 | JGI IMG/M metagenome (GOLD analysis project Ga0209066, IMG submission 187198) | Freshwater microbial communities in response to fracking from Pennsylvania, USA - Allegheny Zone_MetaG_DW_15 (SPAdes) (version 2) ...
GGCGCGAAGCAGGAGCTGTCCGCGTCGCGGAAGATCGGCTCGCGTCCGCCGGCGGTGTCGACGAGCATGATCAGGTAGCCGGTGGGGGGAGGGACCGTTCCCTGGAACGGGATGTTGTCCGGCGAGTAGGTCGCGAAGTAAAGGTTTTCGGTGAGCGGGCACGGCGTGCTGAACTGGCCGGGGCCTCCGGGCTCGTTGGATTCGGGGAACTTGCGCTCCGGCGTGATGCGCGTGATGGGGTCGGGGCCGTTCTCTCCCTTCATCACGTCGATCATGATCATCGTGCCGGTGTGGAAGCTGTGGTGCGCCACGGCGGTGGCGACGATCTTTTGTGAACCGGGGATCGCGCGCGCCTCGGAGATCATCAGCGGGTAGACGGTGTCGTTGCCGTAGTAATGCGAGACGCCTGAGCCGTCCGGGCGCTTCCACCAGAGTTTGTGGAACTCCATCTCATGGCGGTCGACATACTCCCAGCGCGTGTAGAGGATGCGCCCGTCGTGAAGAACCGAGGGCGTGGTCTCGTTCTCGATCCCGTACGAGAGCGGGCGGATGGCGCCGCCGTTCCCGTCGCACCGGTAGAGCATCCACGCGGGCGTGTAGCGGCCGCCGTGGCAGCGGCCGTAATTCTGCGAGCGGGTTGAGACGAAAGCGATGCCGCCGTCGGGAAGGTAGCAGGGGTCGCTGTCCTCGACCATGACGGTCGAGCGGCCGTCCATGGTCGTGAGCGGATCGCGCGGCGTGCCGGTGAGCTGTCGCACGGAGGAGCCGTCAATGGCCGCCTCGTAGAGAAAGTAGCGGAAGAAGAAGGGGTTGTTGGTCGAGTGGTCGGCATAGGCGAAGAGGAACTTCGTGGCGTCGGGATGGAGATGGGGGCGGTAGAACGCGCCGGGAGGGAGGCGGTCCTTCAGCAGGACGCGCTGCTGAGGCTGCTCGCTCTGCCAGCGGGTCAGCACGGTCGGGCCGTCGCCGACGCGGCTGTGGCGGCCCAGGTACTGGTCGCAGTTGTGGCTGTACATCGTGGGCGGGTTTTTGTTGATGAGAAGCTGTTCGAACGCCAGCTTCGGATGGGCGAAGAGAATCTTGCGGCGCAGGCGGAAAGCCTCGCCGAAGAGGCCGGTGTCGCCGACGGGCTCAGCGGCGATGGCGGCGTCGACCTTTACGCCCAGCGCGGCGATCTCGGCCTCGGCCCAGGGGACGCATCCGCCTTCGCGCGTCACGAGTTCGGCGGTTTTGCGGCAGAGGTCGAGCCGCTGACGCGCCTGGTCGAGGTAATAAAGCGCGCGGACCTTGGCGAGGTTCTCGGGCGTGTAGGGCCGGAGCTTCTGCGCTTTCTCGCGCAGGCCGGGCGGGCAGGCTCCGGTGTAGCGGTCGGTGAGCGAGCGCAGGTTCAGCGATAAGCCGTCCCCGCTCCAGATGGGCCAGCGCTCGGCCAGTTGCTCGGCGATGTCCTGCGGCGTGTTGAACTGCCGTGCGGTTGAGGTCTGGAGCTTCAAGCCCGCCTGCTTCCGCGATTCCGATGTCACGAAACTCGATTCCAGCTCAACGAGCAGACGCGGGCGGTAGGGGTTGTTTCCGGTCAGCCCGGCGGCGCTTTCAAGCCATTCCGTTCCGGCTGGAACAGCCACCTGCACTTGGCAGTTGTTGAAAAGATAACCGTACGCGTAGGCGGTCTTGTCGCCATTGCGCAGGGTGTGGCGGTTTTTGCCGGCCGCCAGAACGGTGAGCCCGTCCGCTTTGCCTGCGGCCGGCGCTCCGGCGGCGATCACGACGGGCGTTCTGTTGCCTTTCGCGTCCACCCAGACCGGTTCGCCGAAGAAGGTTGCCCCGTGACCCATCGCGCCCAGCCACACCGTCCGGATGTTGGCCAGATTGACGCGGACCGCGACAGTGCCCGCCTCTTTATCGAGAGGCTGGTTGTAGGGCTTGAACGCCTGCCACCCGGGGTTGGCGGCATGGAGCGCCTCGCGAGAATCGCTGAGGTTTTTGTTGAAGGCCTCGACCTGTTCGAGCTGTGTCTGCCACCAGGTGGCGGCTTTCCCCCCCGTTGCGGCGGCCAGCAGGACGCCGAAAAACAGAATCCCCATGTACGGCTTCATTCGCTCTCCCCCAAAGATACGACGCGGAAACAAAATTTACGTATCCACAATACACAAAAGACAGGGCCTTGGGGAAGGCGTTTCTTCAGACGTTTTCAGGAACGGATTGGGGGTGCCGCCGTGCTAGCGGGGGTTTGCGATTTTGAAGGTCCAGGCGAAGTCGCAGGGCAGCGTGCCGGAGGTGAGCGGGGGAGGCTGGATGGTGAGTGTGCCGTCGGCACAGGTGAAGGCCACTGGCGTCGCACAGCCGAGCAGAGAGACCCCGTCTGCCTTGGCGACGTGGCTGACGGCCAGCGGCGCTTGCGGCCAGCGGGCGCAGAGCACGTAGAGCGCATCGGGCTTCCGGGTGAAATAGACCTTGGCTTCCCGCATGTTTTTGGGGCGATGCCGCCATGCGGTTGTGCCGTAGATCGCCTCGCCGTTGACGCTCAGCCACTTGCCCATGTCCAGCAGACGCTCCTCCATGATGACGGGGATCAAGCCGTCGGCTTGCGGTCCGATGTTGAGCAGCAGGTTGCCGCCGCGGCTGACTTTTTCGATCAACGATTCGACGCACTGGGCGGACGACATGTAGTGCTCGGTGGTCTCGAAGCGGTTGAAACCGAAAGAGCCTCCGATGCCGCGGCACTCTTCCCACGGGTGCATGAACTGGGTGTCGAGGGAACTGCCGGTGTGGATCAGATCGTATTCGGTGGTATAGTGTCCGCCATGCAGGCCGCGGGTCTTCTTGCCCCACCGGTCATTCACCACCACGGTGTCTTTCACGGGCGACTCGTTATAGAGCCACGCGAGGAAGTCGACGCTGCGCAGGTCCTCGTCCGAGAAATCCCACTCGCCGTCTGTCCAGACGATGTCGGGCTTGTAACGCGTGACGAGCTCCTTCATCTGCGGGATGTTCATCTCGGTCACCCAGCGGCCGATGGTCTCCTTCGAGTAGAGCGGGTTGCCCCACTCGAGCAGAGAATAGTAGTACCCCATGTGCAGGCCCTGTTTGCGGACGGCCTCCATCAGGTCGCCAGCGAGGTCGCGGTGGGGGCCGAGGAACTGGCTGTTCCAGCGCGGGCTGAAGGCGCTGGGCCAGAGCGCGAAGCCGTCGTGATGTTTGGAGGTGAGGACCACGTATTTGGCACCCGACTTCTTGAAGAGATCGGCCCATTGGTCGGGGTTGAAATGCTCGGCGCGGAACTGAGTGGCGAAGTCGGCGTACGTGGTGTGGGCGCCGTAGGTCCGCGCGTGGAAGTTGGTGAAGGACGCGTTTTTTGTCCGCAGGCGGTTGTCGTAGTGCTCCGAGTATTTCGCGTAAACGTTGGCCGCGTCGACCGGTGCGTAGGCGGGAACGGCGTAGACGCCCCAGTGGATGAAGATGCCGAACTTCGCCTCTTGCCACCATTGGGGGACGGGACGTTTGTCGAGCGACGCCCAGTCGGCCGCATAGGGGTTTTGGGCGCACAGTGTGCCGGCACAGGCGATGGGCAACAGGGCAAGCAGCCGTTTCTTCATGGGCGGTTCCTTTTTTTACGGGGCGGCGGATCGGACGCGCACCCGGTTGTTGTTAGGACGCGAGGGCTTCACGCACTTTCGCGGCAAGCGTTGACTTTGAAAAAGGTTTCTGTACGAAGAAAAGGTGGTCGTTGATCACACCGTGGTGGGCAATGATGTTGGCGGTGTACCCCGACATGTAAAGGCTCTTGAGGTGTGGCCGTTCGCGGACAAGGTGTTGCCAGAGTTCGAGCCCGCTCATTTCCGGCATCACAACGTCCGTCAGCAACAAGTCGATCACGCCCTTATGAGCCCCGGCGACTTCGATCGCCTGCGTAGGGCTGCCGGCCGGCAGCACGGTATATCCCATGTTCGCTAGCATCGCTTGAACCAGGCCGAGCAGCGCGGACTCATCTTCGACCAGCAGGATCGTTTCGCAGGCGGGGGAGAGGGCGGCGGGAGAAACCGCGTTGTTTTCTGTTGTGGTGACGGGGACGGAGGGGGCTGCCGTCGCGGGGGCCACATAGCGCGGCAGGTAGAGCGAGAAACGCGACCCCTTTCCCGGTGTGCTGGCGACGCGGATGGCTCCATGATTCTGCTTGATGATGCCGTATACGGTAGGGAGTCCGAGTCCGGTGCCGAGGCTGTTCGGTTTTGTGGTGAAAAAGGGCTCGAAAATATGCGCCTGGGTGGCGGCGTCCATGCCGCAGCCCGTGTCCTCGATGGTGAGTTCGACATAGTCGCCTGCGGGAAGGTCATAACCAGGGTCGTCGTCCTTGCCCGTCTCGGTGACGTTGCAGGTCGCGATGGAAATCTGCCCGACTCCGGAGATCGCATCGCGGGCATTGACCGTCAGGTTGATCAAGACCTGCTCAAGCTGGTTGGGATCAAAGCGGATGTTCCAGAGATCCGCTCCGGGATGCCACTCGAAAACGAGCTCTTCGCTGACGATGCGGCGGAGCATGGGAAGCCTGTCGGCAAGGGCGGCGTTGAGGTTCAGAACCTGCGGCACGATGGTCTGTCGACTGGCGAAGGCGAGAAGCTGTTTGACGAGCTCGGCGGAGTGCTTGCCGGCCTTGGTGATTTCGTTCAGTTCGGCGTAGAACGGCCCGGCGTTTGAGAGCCCTTCGAGGGCGAGCTCGGCGTTGCCGATGATGACCGCCAGCATGTTGTTGAAATCGTGCGCGATGCCGCCCGCGAGCTGCCCGATGGCCTCCAGCTTTTGGGACTGGTGCAGCTGTTCTTCGAGCTTGGCTCGGGCGGCCTCGGCTTTCTTCTGTTCGCTGATGTCGTCGAAGAGGGTGCAGAACTGGCCCGGACGCGGGCAGAAGGCGGTGATCCGGTAGTGCCGCTTGAGGGAGGCCGAGTAGTTTTCGAAGCGGGTCGCTTTGCCGTCAAGAGCGACGGCTCCGTAGGTTTCGATCCAGCACGGTTCCGTGTCGGGCAGCACCTCGCGGACGCGGTGGCCGATGATGCGCTCGGCCGAGAGTCCGGTCAGGCGTTCGAAGGCGGCATTGACTTTGACGAACCGGTAGTCGACGGGCTTGCCCTGCCCGTCGCAGATGATCTCGTGCAGGGCAAAGCCCTCTGTCATGTTTTGGAACAGGTCACGGTATTGGGCCTCGCTTGCGCAGAGCGCTTTTTGTGCGGCATGTTCAGCCGACTGATCTCTGAAAACCAAGACAACGCCGAGGATCTCGCCGGCCCTGCCGCACACGGGCGCGCCGCTGTCCGAGATCGGCCGCTCGGTGCCGTCTCGCGCGATCAACACCGTGTGGTTGGCGAGCCCCACGACCTTCCCCTCGCGCAGAACCTGGGTAGCGGGATTCTCGACAGGGCTCCGGGTTTCCTCGTTCACGATGTTGAATATCTGGTCTATCGGTTTTCCGAGCGCCTCATTTTCCGTCCACCCCGTGAGGTGTTCCGCAACGGGGTTCATCTGGAGGACACAACTCTTCTCATCGGTGGAGATGACGGCGTCGCCGATGCTGTAGAGGATCGTCCGGAACTTTTCCGCGAACGCATGCTGTTCCTGCTCTGCGCTGTAAAGGGCGCGGTAGAGCTTGGCCTGTTGGCTGCGGTAGCCGAAAGCGGTCACAAAGGCGGTCAGGAGAATGGCGAGAAAGGCGAAACAGGAGATCGCGAAAGCGCGGGAGCGGACGTCGGCAAGGATTTCCGCGTAATCGATCTTGGTGACGATGAGCCAATCAGAGCCGGGGATGGGGCGCACGTCGGCAAGGACCTTCGCGTCGCGGTAGTCCAGGCCGTGCACCGAGCCCTGTTTGCCCAAGATCGCCTGAACGGCCGGACGGCGTGTCTGCGTGAGCGGCAGCCGCAACATCCGGGTCGCGTCGTGCAGATGGCGCACCTGGTTGAGGAAGACAGCCTCGTCGCCGTCGCGCCGGACCAGGAGGGTCTCCGCGCTTTCGCTGGCGACGGGCCATGACCGGATGAGCGGATCAAGGAAGGTGGCCGTGGAACACCGCAGGACCAGCGCCGCGACCTTGGTTCCTTGCTCGTTCTTGATTGGCGCGGCGACATCGATGTGCGTCACGCCTTTTTCGTTCTGATAAAAATCGGAAAGCGTCGGAGTCTGCCGCGAGAGGGCCGCCTTAACCGCGCGCTGCGTTTCTGGCGCCACAGGAGAGGGGGTGTCGGTGGCGGACAGCAGCAACTCGCCGTCGGGTGAGACCCACAGGGCATCCTCGTAAAAGTTCCCCTTGCGGTTCAGGACCAGCATCGCGCGGAGTTCGCTTCGGTTGTTCGCCGCCAGTGCCCGCACCAAGGTGGGCCCTTGGGCAAAGCGGATCGCGTCGGAAAGCCGCTCGTTCCGCCACTCGGCAATTTGTCCGGCCTTCAACAACCCCACGGACATCAGCTCCTGCGCCCGCCCCTTGAATATCCGCTGCTCTTCGGACCGGTAGTGTAACCCTCCTACCAATAGAATCGCCACTCCGACCAGAACGACCACCACGCTTAAGAGAGCCGGGTGGATACGTGATTGCTGACTGGCGTCACTCACCTTTTACCCCTCTCTTTTAAAAACAGTTTAACAGACCGATGGAAACACAACCGTAATTTGTGTTTAAAACAATAGATGGATAACAAACGATTTGTCAACAGGAATAGTTTAGAAAAACATTTGCGGCGAAGCGAGTTCGTTCCCTCTTGTGTTTCATGCGGCCTTTTGCGACAGGAGGGGTGTCACACCGCCGTCGGATATGATACAGTGTCGGCGTCATGTATATCTGCAAAAACGTTCAGGCCTTGGAGGCCTACACGCCCGGCGAACAGCCCAAGGACCCGGGCATCATCAAACTCAACACCAACGAGAATCCGTATCCGCCCAGCCCCAATGTGGCGGAGGCGCTCAAGGCGTTTGACGCCGCGCGCCTGCGCCTTTATCCGGACCCGGTCTTTACGGCGCTGCGTCAGCGCATCGCGGAAATCCACGGTTGCCGGCCGCAGCAGATTTTCATCGGGAACGGTTCAGACGAGATCCTCGCGCTCTGCACGCGGGCGTTTGTGGAGAACGACGGAAGCGTCGGGTATTTTGTGCCGTCGTACTCGCTCTACCCGGTGCTGGCCGAAATCCGCGGGGCCGAGCAGCGTCCGGTGGCGCTCAACGCGGATTTCACGTGGCGCATGCCGAAGGCATGTGGCGCGTCGCTTTTCCTGATGACCAACCCCAACGCGCCCACCAGCATGGCGCACGACAAGGAGGTCGTCGCGGCGTTCTGCAGGTCGTTCGGCGGCGTGGTGCTGATCGACGAGGCCTATGGCGATTTCGCCGATACGGACTGCATGGATCTCGCGTTGGCAGGAGCCAACGCGAACACGCTGGTCATGCGCACGTTTTCGAAGTCCTTCTCTCTGGCCGGGCTGCGCTTCGGCTATGTCATCGGCCCGGAGGAACTGATCGCCGCGCTCTACAAGATCAAAGACTCCTACAACATGGACATGCTCGCGCAAGTCGTCGGGCTGGCCGCTTTGAACGATCTGCCGTACATGCGAGAAAACGTCCGGAAGATCCGCGGGACGCGCGAACGGCTGACGGTGGAACTGCGGCGTCGCGGCTGGCGCGTGTGTGACTCGCAGACGAACTTCCTGTTCGCGTGTCCGCCGGATGGGGATGCGTGCCGGGTGTTCGATGCGCTGAAGGACGCCAAAATTTTTGTGCGCTATTTCCCGGCGCCGGCCACGCGCGAGTATCTCCGCATCACGGTCGGCACCGACGCGCAGATGGACGCGCTGTTGGCACACCTCTGATGGGCGAGGGGCTGCGGCGGGCGGGTGCCGCCCGTGGCAGCCGAGGCCGGAAGCCGGGTCAGGGCAGGCTGTAGTAGAGATCTTTCTCGCTGCGCGCCGTGTCGTCGCCGACGATCACATGGCGCTCGAAAGAGGCGTAACGCAGGTCGTGGATCCGCTTGCCTTTGTACTCCAGCGCGACGGGGCCGATGCTGAACTGGTCTTTGCCTTTGCCCTGCGCGGCCGCGCGGACGGTCACCCGGTTGACTCTTCCCAGGCGCTCTTTGCCGATCGCAAACGCCAGCGAGGTCTCGTTCGAGGTGCTGGCGGGAATGATCCCCAGCGGCTCGCCGTTGAGCAGGACGATGTCGGGCGCGCTGATGCCCCTCACCTGCAGCCGGAGCGTCGCGGCCGCGTCCGCCGTGAACGGCTCAGCTCGTCCATTGGACACGAGATAGCGGATTGCGAAAGCATTCGTTGTGCCGCCCTGTTTCGCAGTGACCTCCAGCGCGCGTGCTCCGTCGAACGCCTGGCGGGTGTCGACCGTCCCCCGCCAGAAGGACCACAGCTCTTCCCGTGAGGTCTGCGCCAGCGTTACGGGCTGGCCGCAGAACGACGCGGTCAAATCCGCCGGCTGACCGAAATCCACCGCCGCCACCTCGGCCTCAAACGTGCCCGACTGGACCGACGTGGCGAGCGGCGACACGATCGAGACCGGGCACATCCCTTCGCGGTTCGTGAAGACCGTTTTGAGTGCGCCGCCCTTGATCCTTACCAGCCGGAACCCCTGCGGCGTCCCGTCGATGTTCGGGCCGCTCCACCACGCGCCGCTCAGGGCTCCGCTGTGGTACACCGGGAATCCGGCCAACGACGTGGTGAAAGTCTGATGAAGATGTCCGCAGAAGGCGCCGAGGACATTGCGCCCTTGCAGGAGCTCCGACAAAGCCTTGGCATCCCGCAGAGCGGGGAGCGACTGGTGGCAGAAGAGAAGGAGCGGCTTCCCGGCGGGCTGGACCTTCAGGTCGGCCGCGAGCCATGCCAATTGGTTGGTTCCCAGCCGCTCCTGATAGGGCAGGGTGGTGCCGTCCAGGGCCACGCAGTGGATGCCCGCCCAATCCCAAGAGTAGTGCATGGGCCCGAGCAGACGCGGGTAGAGGCCCTTGCCGTAAAGCGGATGCGTCGGGTCCGCCTCTTTGACGTTGTGCGACACATGCTCATGGTTGCCCGGCACGTTATACAACGGCATCCGGAAGGTCGCCGCGGCGATGTACCGGTCGTATTGCCATTGGGCTTTCTCGGGAAGCACGACGTCGACGCCCGACACCAGGTCTCCCGTGTTGATCACGAAGGCGACCGGGATCGGCAGCTGGCCGACATGCTCGGCGAACTGCTTGAGCAGGTCGGCGCGCCCGATGTGCGAGTCCGTGATTTGGATGAAGGAGAAGTCGTCAGTCTGCGGACACGCGTCCAAGCCGAAGTCCAGCCGGCTCTTTCCGTCGGCGCTCTGCCAGAAGGGGCCGTGCGCGGCATGGTCGCGGGGCACGCTGACCCAGACCAGCGCCGATGTTCCGCTCGTGTCCAGCTTGTAGCGGCCCTCTGCGTCGGTCACCGCCACCCGCAGGCCATCGCTGACCGCCACATGCGCCACGCCCGGCTCTTGCGTGTCCGGTTGCCTGTTGCGGTTCACGTCGAGATAGACCCGGCCCTCGATGCCTGCGGCCAGGGCTGCGGTCTGCCACATGAATGCGCAGAGAGAAAGCCCGCAGGGAGAAAGCCGATTTTTCACCTTGCCCCATCGCCTCATCGTATGCCCCCTTGTGTGGTTGCCGTTTAGAACTCAAAGGCGTAAGTGCCCGCTGTGGCCTGGACCCGGACCTGTCCGCCGCCCTCACCCGCAACGGCCAATCCCGCGGCTTTTGCGAGCGGCTGGCCGCCCTCGGTCACCTGCGAGGCCGAAGCGGCGGGCAGCCGGATCAGCGCCTGCGTGTTGGGGGGGACGGTCACGTTGAGACGGCACCTGCCGCCGGTCTTCCGCCACTCGGAAACGATCCTCCCGTAGATCGAATCATACGAGGCGGAGGCCCACTCCAGCCCGTCGCCGATGACAGGCGCGACCGTGAAGGTCCGGTAGCCCGGCTCGAGCGCGGCGATGCCGCCCACGCACTCGAAGAGATAATGGCCGCAGGAGCCGAAGGCGTAGTGGTTGAAGGAGTTCATCGCGGGGTCCTGAAAGCCCTTGTCGGGGCGCCAGCCGTCCCACCGCTCCCAGATCGTCGTCGCGCCGAGCGTCACCGGATAGAGCCACGAGGGGTACTCGCGCCGCAACAGCATGCGGTAGGCCGCCGCGTCGAGCCCCGCGGCATGGAGCCCGGTCAGCAGCCGCGGCGTGCCGATGAAGCCGGTCGCGACGCAGAAGTTGAAGCGCTCGACTTCGGACTTGAAACGCGCCGCAGCCTTCTCGCGCAGCGCTTCGGGCACGAGCCCCAAGGTGAAGGCCAGCGCGTACCCCGTCTGACTGCTCTCGCGGATCGAGCCGTCCTCTTTGAAGAACGCTGCGACGAACGCTTCGCGCGCGCCCTGCGCCAGTTCGCGGAAGTGCGCCGCGTCACCGCTTTGCCCGGTCACCTCGGCCATTTCGGCCAGCAGCTCTGTGAGGTAGACCTGATACGCGGTGCCGCAGACCTCGCCTTTGGCGCCGCCGCCGACGTTCAGCCAGTCGCCATAGGAGCCCGCCCCGCGGAGATGGTTCGTGCAGGTCGCCGTAAGGGTCAGAACGTGCTTTTTCATCTGTGCATAGTGCGTCTCGATCACGCGCGTGTCGCCATAGGTCCGGTAGAGCAGGTAGGGGCACACGACGCCCGCATCGCCCCAGCCGGTGTTGCCGGAGCCCATCTTGCCGAAGTAAGGCGCGAGATCGGCGAACCCCTTGCCCTCGACGAACGAGTCCTGGCAAAGGTCAAAGAGCCATTTGCTGAAAAACGCGGCGATGTCAAAGTTGTACACCGCCGTGGGCATGAAGAACTGCGCGTCGCCCGTCCACCCCGCCCGCTCGTCGCGCTGCGGGCAGTCGGTCGGGATGCCCATCATGTTGCCGCGCTGCGACCACTGGATGTTTTCGGCCAAGCGGGTCAGCTGCGGATCGGAGCAGGCGAACTGTCCGGCCAGCCGGAACGCCGTGTGAAAGACCCTTCCGGTCAGCAGCGAGGCGTCGGGCTTGGTTTTAGGGCCGGTTACCTCCACATAGCGGAACCCCATGTAGGTGAAGTGCGGCTCGTAAGTTTCGGTGTCGCCGCCGCGCAAGGTGTAGCGGACGGTCTGGCTTTGCGCCTTGCCCATCTTGCCCGCATGCAGGTTGTCGCGATAGACGGTGCCGTTGGGGTTCAGCATCTCGTTGTGGAACAGGGTCACCGTGTCGCCCGCGGCGCCCTGCACGTTCAGCCGGGTCCAGCCCACCATGTTCTGCCCGAAATCGAACACGTACACGCCCGGTTTGGGCTCGGTCACCGCCACCGGCTTCAGCTCCTGCGTGACGCGGATCGGCTCGCTGCGCTGCCACACCAGCGCGCCCGCCTGCACGGCGCGGTCGAGCAGCGCGGGCTGCCACCGCGCGTCGGCCCGGAAGCCGGGGGCGTCCCAGCCGGCCATCTCTTTGCGCGCGTCGTAGGTCTCGCCCTCGTAGATGCCGGAGAACCGCAGGGGACCGTCGGTGGTGCCCTGCCACGCCTCGTCGGTGGCCACCGTCTGTCGCGTACCGTCCGCAAACTCGAGTTCCAGCTGCGCCTTGAGACGCGGCTCAGAACCGTACAGGCAGATGGCGGGCGGCCAGTTCTGGACCGTTCCGCAATACCAGCCGTTGCCGAGCAGCGCGCCCAGCGCATTCGCGCCCGGCCGCACCAGGGGCGTCACATCGTAGGTCTGCACCTGTACGCGCTTGTCGTAGGCGGTCCACTCGGGCGTCAGCAGGGCGTCGCTCACGCGCTGGCCATTGAGCCGCAGCTCGTAAAGTCCGAGCGCCGTGGCGTAGAGCGTGGCGCGCACCGGCCGTGCCGCCACCGCGAAATCGCGCCGCAGGACACGCGGCGTCTGGATCCTCTTGACGCGGTGCTCCAAGGCTGCCTGGCTTTGCTCGGGCGCGGAGACGAAGGCACCTTCGGAGGCCGTTGCGACCGCGCGTTTTCCGGCGACCTCGTACTCGACCTCCAGCCGCTTGCCGCCGCCGACCGCCGGGTCGCCGAAATGCTCGTTGCTGGCCTGGACCAGCAGCTGGCCGCCTTTTGCGGCGACCAGCTCCCTGACCTTCTCCGTCACGTCCCGGCT
>Ga0209066_10006305_pt1 | contig 12138 bp, 9 predicted proteins | sample All_14_2_FD_187198 | JGI IMG/M metagenome (GOLD analysis project Ga0209066, IMG submission 187198) | Freshwater microbial communities in response to fracking from Pennsylvania, USA - Allegheny Zone_MetaG_DW_15 (SPAdes) (version 2) ...
GAAAGATCGAGTGAGGTCATTGGGAATAGTAAAAAGTGATTAGTTGGAGATAAGGATTTGCAAACGTTTGGGGAAGATCTCATACTTCAATGAAGTAAGAGGTTCAGGGAATAATTCACCGTCTGTATGAGCGGGAGAAGGTTTATCGAGTTCGATGGTGAGTCTGGTACAGTGGGCTTCGTACATGCCTTCCATTTCGAGGAAGGAACCTTTATCAGGCTTCATGGTGCGCGGCAGGGCTTGGAAGAGTCCGAGGCGGGAATTGCGGTAGCCATAGCTGAATGTGAGTTTGCCATCGCGTGGGTCAGCGTGCGGGGTCATGTAGAACACGCCACCGGTCAGGCGGTTGTTGCCAACGGAGACCAAGGACAGAGGTCCAGTGAACGAGCCGCCATCCCATTCCATTTTGGCGTTCCATTCGGGCTTATCCATGATGCCTTGCACGGCAGCGACCAAGTATCGCCCCATGCCTTTGATCCAATGAATTTTTTCTTGTTTGGTGGTGGTGTAAGGTTCAAGACCTGCGGCAGAGTTGTTTACGAAGAAACGGTCATTGCATTTGCAGACATCAATAAGATCGGTCTTGCCAGCAGCGATGACTTTTGCAGCTTCGTTCAAATCTTTGGGCAGACCAAGGTTGACGACAAAGTCATTAGCAGAACCAAGCGGCATAATGCCGAGCGGACCAAGAGGCTTATCCATAGCCCTGGCAGCGCGTGCCATGCCATTGACGGTTTCACCAATGGTGCCATCTCCGCCGGCAGCAATGATGGGAGAAAAGCCTTCGCGTGCGGCTTGCTCTGCGAGACCGATCACCGCGCCTTTCTTTTCAGAGACGACTACTTCAAAGTCTACGCCGGCAGCTTTGAGGGCGGCTTCAGCGAGGGGCCAGCGCGCTTGTGAATTCCAACGGTTCGAATACGGGTTGAGAATAACTTTTGCGGTCATCGACCCTCCACTAAGTGGTCTGTATCAATTGTACCTGATGTCCATTCTTTGAATTGAGAGAGGACAACCGCTGAAAAGATCAACACTGCACCGATAATCTGCACGGGCAGTAGGCGTTCATCCAAGAGCAGCCAACCGGAGAGAACAGCAAATACAGATTCAAGGCTGAGCAGAAGAGCTGCATCTGCGGGTGGAGTGTGACGCTGCGCCCAAACTTGCAGAGTGTAGCAAAGCCCAAGAGAGAGAAATGCTGTATACCCGATGGCAAATAGAAAGTTTGCGTCAAAGACCGGCATGGGTTCAATGAACATGCCAATGCCTAGGTTGAGCAGACCACAAAATATCAACTGCCCCACTGAAAAGGACATCGGTTCAAAATTGTGAGCATACTTTCCGAGGATGATGACATGGAACGCCCAAAATAAAGCACCAACAACTTCTAACAAATCGCCAAAATGGATATTGAATGTTCCGCCCGTGGAAAGGAGGAATGCACCGATCATCGCAAGGATGATAGCAACCACAAACAACCAATGCGGTTTTTCCTTCCAAAACAGAAAAAGGATCATGGAAATGAGTACTACATAGAGGCTGGTGATAAACCCCGCATTCCCTGCCGTTGTGTACACCAAGCCTGCTTGTTGAAAAGCACTGCCCAAGAACAGGAACACACCGGCAATTCCCATCCATTTGTATTGATCGGAGGGAATGTAATTCGGGCTTGGCATATTTGTGATACGGTTGATCGTCCGCAAAGAGCGCAACGCAAAAGGAAGAACAGCCAACCCAGCAAGGATGTAACGAAGTCCGTTGAAGATATAGACGCTGCCGACCTGCCCAGCAACGCGTTGGGCAACGAAGGCAGAGCCCCAAATAATGGAGATGAGGAAAAGGGTGATATCAGCTTTTAGACGCATGAAGTAGATTCCAGCTTTTTGGTTTTATGTATCATATTTATTACTGCAAATAGATTTTACTGTAGATACCAACTCACAAAGAATGCGGGGTAAAATTGCCGCCATTAATATGACGTATTCCATCAAATATCCCCGTAAGGTATTTATTCGAGGTACGTTCCGTTTTATCGTTCGCATGTTATTCCCTTTGCTGACACAAACGAAGATCACAGGGCTGAAGAACTTTCCCAAACGCGGTCCATTGATCTTGGTTGGAAACCATACTGGTGCCATGGAAGTGGTTCTTATGGGTTTGTATTCTCCCAAACCCGTAGAGTTCATGGGGGCAATGGAAATGCCTTGGAACGGCTGGATGGGAAAAATGATCGACCTATATGGGTTGATCCCTGTTCATCGCGGATATACAAGCAACACAAGCATGAAAATGGGGGTTGATGTTTTACGCCAGAACGGGGTCTTGGGAATTTTCCCCGAAGGCGGGTTTTGGGAACCGGGAAAGCAAAAAGCTCAAACTGGGGTGGCATGGTTAAGCCAGTTAACACAAGCGCCTGTCCTGCCGATTGGGTTTGGTGATACGCGCGGCAAGATGGCAGAGATATTCCGCTTAAAACGCCCGGTCTTTGAAATGAATGTGGGCGAACTGATTCCACCGGTGAAATTAGGAAAATCGACTCATAAGAAAGAAGAGTTACAGCAAGCTGCCGATCGCATTATGGATGCCGTTTGGGCATTGGTGCCAGAAGAAGAGCGCCGACGAAAGGAAAGCCAACCCGAAAACGAATTGTTCTCCTTCGATATTTCCATCTTGGATAAGGATGGTAGACCGGTGCCAATTCCCTCTGAGTTGCAAATAACCGATGGCTCATGGATCAGTCGCTTCGCACACCGCCCGAACCTGATCGATTCGATCCGAGACTATATCTTGATCCCTGTGCAGGTGTTAAAAGAGTTAGATCGTAAGCCCTCTGCAGAAGAGATTTATCAGGCTGCCCATTCCATGCTCGAATACGTGGAACGCGATAACCCGCAATACTTTAATTACCGTTACGGCTACAAGGACGGCGAAACCTTTCATCAAAGTTTCCGTCAACTGCGCGAGTTGATGTGCTGGGCGATGGAGAATCAATATCAGGTGGAAGCAGAGGCTAGATACGAGTATACAGACCCAAGTACGGGCGAGAGGCGTGTGCATCACGTCCCGCAAGAAGTGGATCAGTGGTAAGCATCTGACCCCAGTCGATCATCAAGCTTTAACATTCCCAAATTAGGAAGTGATAATGAGCGCCAGACCCGAACGTTTATCCACTCGATTCAAAATGTTGTTCAGCACCGGCGACCTGAGCACGAGCATTCCGCTGGCAATCTTGATGTTCTTCCAACTGTACTTCCTCACTGATGTGGCACGCTTGCGCCCCGATTATGCTGGTTGGGCGGTGGCGCTCCCTCGTTTATGGGATGCGGTGAACGACCCATTGTTCGGCTTGTTCTCAGATCGTTTACGCACACGCTGGGGGCGACGCCGCACATTGCTTTTGTTTGGATCAGTGCCGCTTGGGTTGAGTTTTATTTTCATGTGGTTTGTTCCACCGTTCGGTCAACTGGGGCTGGCGATCTATTATGCGATCGCGTTCATTCTTTTTGATACTGCGTTCACGGTGGTACATGTTGGCTACAACGCACTCACGCCCGAATTGACATCTGATTACGATGAACGTAGTTCTCTGAATGGCTATCGCATGGTCTTCTCCATCAGTGGCACATTGAGCGCGATCATTTTTGCAACCGTTTTGGGCTGGTATATCACAGATACACGCTTGTTGTTTAGCATCCTTGGTGTTGGATTGGGACTTGCCTCCATCGTCCCGCCGTTGGTGGTGTTTAGCATTACGAAGGAAAAGCCTGCCGAAGAACAACCTGAGCCGCTTCCGTGGTTTGAATCTATGAAGCTGACGTTGAACAATCAGCCTTTTCGTTATGTGATGGGTCTTTATCTTTTATCGTGGACAACTGCAAGTATCCTTGCGGCTATGTTGGTGTACTTTGCCAATTACCGTCTGCGTGTGCCAGATCAAGCCAATTACTTTGTGCTGGTGGCACAAGGTTCGGCGATACTGTTCATTCCGTTTTGGGTCTGGGTGGCAAAAAAGCTCGATAAACGCCGCGCCTTTATCCTTGGCACATTTACGTGGATCGCAGTTCTGCTTGGGCTTTCGGCTCTCCCAGCAGATGGAATCACACTGGCGTATGTGCTGGCAGCACTTGCCGGTTCGGGGATAGCAACCGCGTATGTACTGCCATGGTCCATGATTCCCGATATCATCGAACATGACCAACTACAAACTGGTCAACGCCGCGAAGGATCTTATTACGCATTCGCTTCTTTCTTTCAAAAACTTGCCACCGCTCTTGCTCTTTGGGCAATGGGACAAGCCCTCGCTGCGAACGGATACATCACACCCGATGCAAGCGGAAATTTACCTGTTCAACCTGATTCGGCAATTCAAGCCATCCGCTTCTTTACTGGACCTGTGCCTACAGTTCTGCTTCTTTTGGCTGTAGTCTTCGCCTGGAACTATCCCATCACCCGTGAGAGCCATAATGCGACGTTGCAAGTATTAGCAGAGCGAGAACCATCATGATGGTCATTGAATTCAAAGGAAAGATCTTCCAATGGCGCGGACCGGCTCCTTATTTGTTCGTAGCTGTGCCAGATAAACAAAGCGCTGATATCCGAGCTATTTCCAAACTGGTGACGTATGGTTGGGGGGTCATACCGGTAACCGTAAAGGTCGGCAAGACCGAATGGACGACATCCCTCTTCCCAAAAGATGGGCGATACCTCGTGCCGATAAAAATGGTGGTTCAGAAAGCAGAAAAGCTCAAAGAGGGTGATGAGATCAAGTTGAAGCTGGAACTGCGCTTATGATGGAAAATAAGATGTCTAAGGTGCATCCAGATCTATGGGATACATTTCAAAAAAGTCCATCCATTCATTACAGTGGTAAAAACATTTGGCTCATCAAACTATTGATATCTTTGATGCCTGCCCCAAAAGCGCCAAACGATATTTCCATCAAGAACATTAAGATCAATGGCAGAGATGGCAGCGCAAAGATCAGATTACGAATTTACCAACCAACACAAAAAACTAAAACCACACCAACTCTCATTTGGATGCATGGCGGCGGATACATCATTGGAAAGCCGGAAATCGAAGACCCGATTTGTATTCAGTTTGTGCGCGAACTAGGAATCAGCATCGTTTCGGTTGATTATCGCCTCGCACCTAAACATCCCTTCCCCGCCGGGTTGGAAGATTGTTACTCGGCATTGATTTGGGCAAAAGACAATGCGGAGCAATTCGGGTTCGATACAAGTCGGATCGCGGTTGGCGGTACCAGTGCTGGAGGCGGTTTAGCTGCCGCCCTTGCCCAACTCGCCTGCGACCGAATAGAAGTCACCCCAACTTTTCAATTGCTAACCTACCCCATGCTCGATGACCAGACCGCTCTTCGCACAGACATTGACGATAGTAACAGTCCACCATGGAGCCAGAAGAGTAATATCTTTGGTTGGAAGTCGTATCTTGGAGACCACTATGGAAAAGAGGACATGCCTCCTTACGCTGTCCCATCCCGTCGAAGAGACCTCTCAGTCCTGCCGCCAGCATGGATCGGTGTAGGTACATTAGATATATTCTTCGATGAAGATATGACTTACGCACAAAAGTTGAAAGATGCCGGAGTCCATTGCGAACTCGACATTATTGAAGGTGCCTTTCATGGATTTGACGTGTTCGACCCAAGTCTTCCGATCGTGCAAAAATTCCGCCAATCACAGATCGCGGCACTTCGGAAGTTTCTTGTTGGTATGTAAAAAGCACGAATGATACAATTGCTAAACTTACTGTTATGTACAACCCTGAAACGCTCGCTAATGAAAAAGAGGAACTCAAACAAGCGGTTTTGAACGCGCGTCCGTTCAAGCCGCTTTATGTTAAGTTCAAGGTTTTTTACGGCTGTAACCTCAAATGTGAGATGTGCAATCACTGGCGGGAAACGCGCGAACCGCCCGTCAGTGCGGACCGGTTCAAGGAAGTCATCACCGAATTGGCAGAGATGGGCACAAAAAAGATCCACATCTCTGGCGGCGAGCCGATGTTGCGACCGCAGATCCCAGATTTTGTGGAGTTGGCTTCGTCGCTCGGCATCAAAGTGACCATGACCACCAATGGCACGCTCATCACCAAAGAGAACGCCAAGCGACTAGTGGAAGTAGGACTGCGCGGAGTGAACCTTTCCATTGATTCTCCGATTCGCAAGATGCACGAAAAAATCCGCGGTGTGGAAGGGGCGTTCAAGTTAACGACCAAGGCTGTTGCACTTTTTAACCGCTATAAACACAAGGGCAAGTTGACCATTCGCATCAATACCGTGGTCAGCCGCACGAATTACGAGACACTTGCCACGCTCCCAGACCTAGCCCACGAACTCGGCGCGGATGGCATCAATCTCATTCCGGTAGATGACCATTGCGGTGAGATATTGTCCATGCGCAAGAAGGACATCACCAAATTTAACGAAGAGATCGCGCCGCGTATCGCGGAACGCGCTCTCGAGTTAGGTCTGATCGTTTCGGATGAAGATGCGTTCCCATTTGGGCGAGACGAGTCTGAGGTCCGGTTGGGACGCGCTGGACGATATGCATTCGGCTTCTATGAAAAACATCCATGCTATGCGCCGTGGTCACATACGCTGATCGATTTCAATGGCAACGTATACGTGTGCTGCATGACACGCGAGAAAATTCCTCCGTTAGGAAATATCATCCAGCAATCATTCAAAGAAATTTGGGAAGGCTCTGCTTATCGACAAGTCCGCTTGAAGATGCATCCGCCTTCTCTCAAGCCTTGTGCACGTTGCGATGATTTTATTGAACAGAATAAAAATATTTGGGAAACGATCGGACCGTATTAAAAAATTTAAGGGCGACAGTGTGTCGCCCTTACGAAAATCAACTCAGATCAGAGAACATGTCACTGCTATCGTTATCGTCCCATGCACTGGAACTGCCAAAAGTGGTTAGGTCGGCAGCAGTGAACGTGGCTGCAGCGATTGGTAAGGCAACGGGCATATCCAACCCTTGCTGGCAGGCAAGGCAAACCCGACCTTCTTGTGTGGCATTCGTATGCTCATCACAATATCCGCGCCCGCATTTGACACAAGTTCCCAATGCAGGGTTTTCACAACGATGCGGAACCAAATAACCAATAACCATTTCACACTTTGCCATCGAGACACCTCATGAAAATTGCTTTGCTTAGCGAAAAGTATACACCAGACATTGGCGGGCTCGCAATCTCAACAGGACGATTGGGGGATTTGTTATCTACGGCTGGACATGACGTGCGCCTCTTCGCCCCGACCGTGAACCTGCCACCCACCATCAAGCAGACTCAACGCTCAAGCGGAGTCCACGTAACGCGCTTTGGCGCGCACAAACGCGTGGACGATACACTCGTCGATTGGTTCGAGTTAATCGTGGAAGAACATAAACGCGAGCCGTTCGATCTAATCCATGCCTACTTCCTTCCAATGGCAGGATTCGTTGGCGCATATAGTGGAAAATATTTGAACATCCCCAGCGTCGTCTCCATCCGCGGAAATGACATTGAACGTGCTGCTTTCGACCCAGGCAAATTCTCGCATGTGATGTATGCCTTGCAAAATGCGAATGCAGTCACAACCAATGCCAGTGAATTAGCGAAGAAAGCAAAAGCTTTTATTGACCGTGAGATTCATCTTATTCCAAATGGAATTGACACGGAGCATTTCAAGCCTGTGGGAAGAAATGAAATATTGGCAGAGGCGTTAGGGGTCGAAAGTCGAAGGTCAAAGGTCATTGGTTTTGTGGGTGAAATGCGTGAGAAGAAAGGGTTGGCGACCTTCCTTACTGGCTACGCGCAAACCTATAAAAGAATGCCCACCACTTTGTTGATTGTTGGTGAGATTCGAGAGGGCGAAGATAAAAAACTCTTTGATGAATTTCAATTATCGAATCCCGAAAATCAAATCATCGTCACCGGACATGTCCCCCACAAAGACTTGCCTGCTTATTATTCTTTGATGGATGTATTTATCCACCCATCTCTGCGAGATGGAATGCCGAATGCCGTTTTAGAAGCCATGGCGTGCGGAGTTCCCGTCATCGCCACACCGGTTGGCGGCGTGTTGGATGTCTTGGAAGATGGCTTGAATGGACGTACTATTCCAGTAAATGACGCGGAGATGTTGGCAAAGGTCACAGAAGAATTATTGAACAACCCCGAACAATGCACGCGCCTCAGTAAAAAAGCCAGAGAAAAAATCGAAGCCGAATTTACATTACAGAGTGAATTGCAAGCCAACTTAAGTATTTACAACAAACTCATAAAATAATCTGCGCTCGTCAGCGTCCTCTATTTTTTCTACATCTCTTCAATAGAGCGTTGCAATTCCTTCACTTGAATTGGCTTGCTGATGTAATCGTTCATCCCTGCGGCAAGACACATCTCACGGTCGCCTTGCATGGCATTGGCGGTCATTGCCACAATATGCGGCTGACGTGCCTCCCCAAACTCTGCCCGAATTGACCGTGTTGCTTGCAGACCATCCATCTCCGGCATTTGAACATCCATAAAGATCAGGTCATATTGCTGGCGTCTTAACGCTTCAAGAACTTCAAACCCATTTCCAGCAACATCTGCACGATACCCCATACGCTCCAACATACGAAGTGCAAGTTTTTGATTTACGGCATTGTCTTCAGCGAGCAAAATCCGCAACGGCTTACGAGTGGCAAGGCTGCTATCGAATCGATGCTCATTCGAGTCTATCGCTTTGACCTTGGTATCGGTTGGTGTCAAGGCACCGATGATGGCATTGTAAAGATTCGACTGTTTGACAGGTTTGGTCAGGAATGCGGCAAAGTTGGTCGTATCCACTGCGTCGCGCCAGGCAAGGGATGTAAGCATGATGAGCGGCATGGTCTTCGCACTGGGCACATCCAACTTGCGGATCTCCTGCGAAAGAGCAAGCCCATCCATGCCCGGCATGTGCATATCCAAGACGGCGATATCGAAAGTCGCACCGTTCTTGAGCGCGGTCAATGCCTCTTGCGGACTCGCATATGCAAATGGCCGCATCTCCCAGTTATCTGATTGCAAGGTCAAGATGCGGCGATTGGTCTCGTTATCATCCACGATCATGATGCGCTTGCCGCGAAGCTGCGTCAGCGTGGAAACTCTTTGGTTTGGCGAGGCAGTTGTCGGCGGGGCAAGAAGCGTGAAGTGAAATGTCGAGCCGCGCTGCTCCCGGCTTTCCACCCACATCATCCCGCCCATCAACTCCGCCAATCGTCTGCTGATCGCAAGCCCCAGCCCTGTGCCGCCATACTTGCGCGATGTAGATGCATCCACTTGAGAAAATGATTGGAAGATATTTTCGGTGCGGTCGGCAGGGATGCCAATGCCCGTATCGCGAACCGCAAAATGGAGGATGGGCACCGTCTCATTCTCAAGCCGCTGCCTGCTCACTTCGACCACGATCTCTCCCTCGTCTGTGAACTTGACCGCGTTGCTCAGCAAGTTGACCAGGATCTGGCGCAGACGCGTGACATCACCGAGAATGGTATGCGGCACATCCGGTTGGATGAGCACGCCCATCTCCAAGCCTTTATCGCTGGCAGACAAGGCGAGCAACTCCACGGCGCTTTCCACGCAATCACGCAAATTGAAGGGCTGGCTTTCAAGCTCCATCTTTTCAGCTTCGATCTTGGAGAAATCGAGAATGTCGTTGATGATGGCAAGCAAGGCATCACCACTGGCACGAATTGTTTCTGCAAATTCATGTTGTTCCGGTGTGAGTTGAGTATCCAACAACAAGCCGGTCATGCCGATAATGCCATTCATCGGCGTGCGGATCTCATGACTCATGCTGGCAAGGAACGTGGACTTGGCACGATTGGCAGCTTCTGCGACAAGACGCGCTTCTTGCACTTCACGCGTACGGGCATCAACACGGCGTTCAAGCGTTTCATAAAGTTGAGCCGCATCTACGGCGCTGGCGATCTGCGTACCAATGGAGAATAACAACTCATAAATGCTTTCAGAAATCGGACGGTTCGTGAGCGCGTTGTCTACGGTGAGAATGCCGATCTGCTTGCCTTTGGTCAGCAAGGGAATGGCAAGCAAATTCTTTGAGCCAACGATCTTGAAATTTCGCCGCGCGCGTTCGCTTAAGACCGGGTCGGTTTCGCGCAGGAGAGTCACCTTGCCCTCTCGCATAATCTGCGGAAAGAGCGAGCCAGCTGTGGGGTCGAGTGAGAGGACCATTTCTTTGAGGGCGGCGATCATCTGCGGTTCGAAGTTGATCGAGTGCGCATACTTCAACAGTTGCGCCGATTCATCGACCAGCATGATCATGCTGCGGTCCATGTGCAGATGTGTAATGACCGAGCGCAGGCTTTTTTCAAGGATTTCTGAAATGTCAAACGTAGCACTCAACGCCAGGCTGACCTCATAAAGGGTTACCACTTCGGAAATCTTTTGCTGCAAAGCAACATTCGACAATTGCAACTGCGCGTTGGACTGTTGCAATGCATCATATTGTTCTTCTGATTTATCGCGCTGTTCCAAGAGCAAAGCTTCCTGCCTGTCGCGTTCACCCTCTAGCGCGCGGATGCGCATCCACATGGCGGCAAGGATGATCGGCGCAATGATCAAAAGAATGTCTGAAGCCACGACCCAAAGCGGGAAGTCATATAACAGATAGGCGAAAATGCCCACACCTACCAATATTCCAAGCAAAGCGCTCAAGATGCGCTTAAACAGCAATGGCATGGGGAATTGCATCGAGAGCAAGCCATCCAAAAGCGGACGAGACGGATTCTCCCATGTAAATTCCCATTCGCAACAATCATGCCCATCAAGCGTGCATTGGATCTCCCGCACATGCGCCGGGGGAAGTTTGGAATGGTCTAAAGGCGCGTTGGCATAAGCACCTTGATACACACGGCAGATCGTGTAGATCTCACGGCGATGAAGATGTGCAGGAAGATGTTTTAGGTGCCCTGCCGGGTACCATTGGATCACAGCCCGGTTGTCTGAAACGCTCGACACGCGAATATCATCATCCACCACTTTTGCGGTGAGACGAGGAATCAGGTTATAGACCTGTTTCAACGACAAAGGACGGATCAACATTAGGATTGCCGCTGGAATACTTTTGAATCCGCGATAAAAGAAAAAATGTGGCTCGTCTGATATCTCTTGAGCAAAGGTATTGAGATAAAGATTGAACTCGTGAGAATAGGTTTGGTTCGGGTTGAAAAGCTGTTCCAACGACACTGTATAACGAGGGTCTGGAATGGCATCGTTCAAGCGATCCAGCAAAATGTCCAAAGCGTTTTCACGCGCTTTTTCGGTCATGATGTCGCGCTCTTTTAGAGAAAGCGTTGCAGGGAATGTAGTAGCGATTCTCCTGCTCACTGACTCTTTGAATTGTTCCAACGCCGCAATGACCAGTGTCCCTTTGATAGTGTCGATCGGGTTGCCATCTTCATCTGAGCCGTATGGACGTCCCACCATATAGCGCGGCAGTTCTCCCAGATCTTCCACAGTGCGCAGACGCGGCAACTCCGCTTCTGGAATCGCATAGGGGTAATCCACTGCGCTGACGTTCACAGAACTGGAAGAGCGTTTGAAAAACCGTCTCTTTTTCGGCGAAGCATCCCAAGTCAGCCGCCATTCGCAACAATCATCTCCATGCAGTTGACACTTGATCTCCTCCACGTGCGCGAAGGGAAGCCCAGAATGCAGTTGCGGGATGACCGCAAATACTCCCTGATACGCCCGACAAGACATGCGAATGTAACGTCGCTGCACCTCCAGCGGAACTTTCTCCGCCTGCGCCTTTCCATACCACTGGATCTGAACGAAGTCCTTACCATGCCCGCTGACCCGAATATCGGCGTCTGATTGTTTGGAGCTAAAGCGCGGCAGAATACTGTACGCATACGAAAGCCGAAGCGGACGTATAAGCGAAAGCATCGAAGGCGGTACGCTCATCGCTCCGCGCCGGAAGAAAAAGTATGGGTCGTCAGAAATTTCCGCGGCATACTCGTTAATGAACAAGCTGAACTCGTACGAGTAATAGCGCGATTTATCAAAGATGCTATCAGTCGTGAGATAAAACCGCTCATCTGGCACAGCTTGATTCAAGCGTTCCACTAATTG
>Ga0209066_10006306_pt1 | contig 12135 bp, 13 predicted proteins | sample All_14_2_FD_187198 | JGI IMG/M metagenome (GOLD analysis project Ga0209066, IMG submission 187198) | Freshwater microbial communities in response to fracking from Pennsylvania, USA - Allegheny Zone_MetaG_DW_15 (SPAdes) (version 2) ...
ATATTCCGTAGATCGGTGACGTGACGCACAAGCGGCACAAGGACCGTTTCTGGCAGCCCAAGCGGCTTTGCAATCTGGTTTCGCAGTGCGCGGCTGCGGAGATTGGAATACCAGCGGGAAAGCTGACCGAAAGACATCATTTCCGCCACCACCCAGACGGGCGGGATGGCTGGCACGTCATAAGATTCTCGATAATGCTTCACATAAGTTTCACGAGAAAATCCCGTCTCGCTGGCGAGCTTCGACAAGTTCGTATGAAATTCACGACGGTCATCATATAGGCTGGCGTCAAGGTAGCTATGACCATCGTCGATCTGACTGAGCTGATACGCCCAACTCCCTCGCAGAGCGACTTCGACATGCTCCGTGCCACGCATGATGAGGCGTCGCAAAATTCGATCGAAATCATATAGGGCGGTTACCCGATCGAAAGTCGTGCCTGCCCGAAACCGTGGTCCGGCATGATCCTTCGGATGCTCAAAATAGAGCCAATAGGCGCTCAGTCGATAATAGCTGACGTGGCGCAGCCAGTAATCGGTGCGATTTTCGTCGTCGATTTGCATGCCATTGGCACGAAGATGATCGATTTGCTGCGGCCAGGTGAGAGCAGGTTTTGCGAAGGTTCGGGTCATACTGCCCGCTTTCTGCATCGCTTCGCCCAAAAATAAAAGACCCGCCCAGTGTGCATATCCTTGCGGATAGAGGCCGGGCGGGTGCGATCGACACCGACATATGCGTCGAAATCCAACAAATCAATAACCGAAACTTCGGCTCGGCGCATTTTGCCAACAGCAATCTGAGCCGAGTAGGCACATTCTCGCCCAATGAGTGGTGGGCCTGGCGAACGAAAATCCGAGCTTGCTTTTGCTCGACGTTCAGACTCTAAGGTGACGGTCCGCCGCAAGTCGGTCACCTACGCCGCGTCAACGAGTAGGGTAAGAACGGCAGTGCGAGCAAACATGCTCCCATTGCCCAAGCCGGAAACGCCAGTAGTCGGTAACCGACACTGACTTCGGCCAGTTGCATGCAATCCGCATATCAACCTCCTTGGGTCCGGGTGAAAGCCCGGGCTCCGGGTTACTCCATTGTGCCCAAGATTGCGGGCTGTGGAGCAATGCAGGAAGAAGACGGCAGACCGTCGCGATCTATATGTTGTAGTTGCCCGGATTTTTCCACTCCGGCTCGCTAAAAAATCTGGATAATTGCTGAGCTTCAGCCTTCGGCCCTCTGCGGCCTTTCGTCGTTGTCCGAATCATCCTGTTTTGGCATGGATCAGCCATCTTCCAGAGACGGTAGACGAGGCGTGGAAACCTCGAAACTCTCAGTCGGCCATGGTATCGCTTTGGCCGGGTGGTTGTCGTCCATGTCCAAGGCTTTGCCCAAAAGCGGCAGCGCCTGTGCGAGAGGCCAGGTTTCCAACACCCGGCCAAGTCGAGCCATCGCCATCCACATCACGATGGAGACGGCAATGGTATCCCCCTTAGAATTTGACCCGTTTGATACGGTATCCAAGCTTGGCCACATTCGTAAATGGCTGGAGCAGATGGCGACGGACTGTTTCAGCACCAAGCCGGATTTGCTGTTCGACGTGTTCTGCGTCGTCTGGGAAGATCATCCGGACATGCTGCCCAAATTCCTTGATGACATCGAATTTCTTCGGTCGATCCCAGAAACGGAAGCCGAAGCGGATGAGATCGTTGCCGCGCTTCAAAAGCAATATCCTTGGCCGTCGGCTTGACAGAAAACGGCTATCGAACTCTTTTCATCTGATGATCGCAGCATCCTTCCTACGGTATTCGCGATGATTTCCGATACGGGGCCTTCCTGGTCGCAGGATCAGGCTATTGCTTATGAAGCCGCGCTTGAAGCCATCAATGACGTGATCGCTGGCTATAGCGAGCAAATCGCTTTGGAAGGCGGCAAGGATGCCCCTGATCTTCGGCGGATTGCTTGGCTGGAAATGCGGACCACACAATCGCGGGACGCGGCAGAACTTTTGGATGTGGATGACGATGCTTCGGTTGCTCAGACCCTGATGGAGTATGGTGCCATCGTCGTTGCAAGGGATAATGCTGAGCGCCTGTAGCAGCGGAACTTGCCTAGTTTGCAATGCATCGGCAGGATTACGCTTGACCTTGTCGATTTTTTTCACCACTTTGTTGGCAATAAAAATCGACAAGGCACCCCATGCGTTACATTGAAACTTCCGTTCTGCGTTCTCCCGAGGAAGCGCGATCTCGATTAGACGAACTGGGCACTGATGCGGCCCGTTTGCTGCGTGTTCGTGATGTAGCGCTTCAGGAAGCTTCGAACGTCGATCCTTTCAATTGTGCCAACGCTGCGGGCACCTTTGCTTACCAGCACGGCGTACATGCCCTGCGAGTGGAGCATGTTGATGGGGTCGAGTGGCGCTCTGATAGGTCCGAAAATGTCGAAGGGATAGTGAACGAAGGGCGTGGCGTCCGCATCCTTTTCTCGAATGTCGATTTTGCTTGCCGCGATGATTTGGACCCGAAACCCAGGTCGGCGAAAGGGTCAGGTTCCGAGCGGGTATGTTCTGGTAATAATCTGTTCGGGCACCTTCCCGAATACACGCGTCCGCCGGAAGAGGGGCTGGCAACCTACTATCTGATGGTCGATGAAACTGGCGCAGCCGAGTTGACACGTCCAATCGTGGCGGGAGGAACGTTTACCAGTTACGTCGAACGTATATGGCTTTCGACTGGCTTCGAAGACGAAGATCCGATTGGGCTGCGGCCGTCACTGGATGACGACGACGCGATTTCGGATTTCGATCCTCAGGTCGCTCGTAAGCGTTAAGTCCATGTTTAACCCCAATAGGCTGAATCAGGCCCGCCTTAGGCGGCGCCTGACCGGCAAGGCATTGGCTGAAAGAGCAGGACTGGCTCAGGATACGGTTTCACGTTTGGAGCGCGGGTTGCACGATCCTGAAGAAGGATCGGTGGCTGCGTTGGCGGCTGCGCTCGATTATCCAGAGGATTATTTCTATCTGGGTGATCCGATTGATTTAGATGCAAATTCCGTGAGCTTCCGCAGCTTGTCGAAAATGAGCGTGAAGGAGCGTGATGCTGCCTGCTCCGCTGGATCGCTGGGCCTTCAGCTTTGCCAGTGGGTGGAAGAGCGTTTCGCCTTGCCCGGACCGGATTTACCGGACCTTAGCTATGAAACCGATCCTGAAGCTGCGGCGGTCGCTCTTCGGCAGCATTGGGGGCTGGGGCAAAAGCCAATCGGCAACATGATTGGGCTATTGGAGGTCAACGGCATTCGGGTGCTATCGTTGGCTGAAAACACGGCTCAGGTGAATGCATTCTCGTTCTGGCGAGATGACCGAGCTTACATTTTCTTGAACAATTTCAAGACCCCAGAAAGCAGCATTTTTGATTCGGCGCATGAGTTGGGTCACCTAGTCCTACATCGTCATGCAGGTACGAGGGTTGATCGGAATGCAGAACGTGAGGCTGACGCGTTTGCCGCCCACTTCTTGATGCCTCGCCACGATGTTCTGGCTCGGGTGATGCGGCCCGTGACGGTGGATGTGGTGCTGAAGGCAAAGGGACGATGGCGAGTGTCGGCCATGGCGATGGCCTATCACCTCCGGACTTTAGAGCGATTGAGCGATTACCAATACAAGTCGCTGGTGATTGAAATGAGCCGGCGAGGGTATCGATCCGGAGAGCCTCTCGGGATCGAGCGGGAAAGCTCGATCATCTGGCGCAAGGTCCTCGCCCAGCTGTGGACTGAGAAAGTTACGCGCGCGGACATTGCGCGCGAATTATCTCTGCCTCTTGATGAAATCCAATCCCTCCTTTGGGGATTGACCGTTGGCCCCACGGAGCGGGTCGATCCCAACGCGAAGATGCAGCTAGCATCGGTATAAATATCGTCAGGAATTGCGCAGATTCGGTTCGAGGTCGCGAAAAGCGTTGATCACGCGCTGGACGGTCACGACCTCACCCGACACGCTATAAGCGATTAGCAAGCGGCGCTCGAATGTCAGTGTCCGCAGTCCTGTGATTAAGTCATCACGCGGCGATCCGCGATGAGGGAAATCGGCCAATGCGGCGATGCGCTTTTCAATTCTGGCGAGATAACCATCGGCCGTGGAAATGCCTGCTTCCGCACTGACCCATTGATGGAGTGAAATCAGGTCGTCAATCGCCAACGCTGACAACTGAACCACATAGGTCATGCGTTGGCGATCGCAGCCCGCACTTTTGCGAATGCCTCATCAAGCGGCATCGGGGGGCGGGGATCGGCCAACGCCTCCGCCACGCGAACGCGCACCAATTCATCCAATACCGCCTCTTCGCGATCCAGTGCGCGCAGGCCAGCCCGCATCACTTCGCTCATCGAGGCATAGCGACCCGAGGCCAGATGCCGTTCGGCGTGTGATGCCATTTCGCCGAGCGTTACCGTGATCGCCTTCGCAGCCATAGCAGCCTCCATTCCAATATGATTTTATCATATCATTTCACTGCGTCGGGCGCTAGCGAAGATCGGGTTGGGGGCGTTTGATTGCCCCCCGGCCGATATACGACTTCTCTATGTTCGCTGCTGGTTAAGCTGGAACAGTCGCGCAAGGATTTCCTCATCGGTAAGAAGACCTGCCCGCCAATCATTACCCCAACCATACGCTTCCGCCACGGCTTCATCGAGCGCGGAGTGTGCGTTGGCTAGCCACTGCGGGCGGACATTGTACAAGTTGGTGAGGGTGCGCTTTTTCAACTCCTTTGCCGCAGCGTCATCTTTGGGGAGGATGCGATCAGGGTAGCCGGACACGACTTCCGGCTCTCGTACGACAAGATCGGCAGGGTTGAGCCAGTTCTCGCGCAATTCATTGAGGTGCGCCGCCGTTACCGCAATCGCCTGCGCTCGCGAGTCTGTGGCATAATTATCGGCAGGAATGTGAGGAGCGAGACCTTCAGGGAAGGGAAAAGTTTCGAAGGTTGTGGAAGGGGTATAGCGGGGGTCATTGCCCACACCGAGGAAGGTACCCATGCGAAGGGCCCATATTTCATGAAAGCGTGAATGCAGTATGCCGAAAGTGGTATCGTCGTCGCGGCTGATGGCGATGGCGCCATCATCTAACGAGTCGGAATTCTTTAACCACACAAAGATGCGGTACTTCGACACACGCGGCGTAGCGATGTAACGTTTCAGTTTGCTAATTGCTTTTCTCAATCCAGGCGCAGTCTCAGAGTGCAGCCAATAGTTGATTCTCCTCCACTCCCGGCGATTTTGGTCGCGTATAGGCTTCACATGTTCGGTGACGTAAGAGAAAGGGGCTTCGAATAGAGCCGCATCGCCAGAGGATATTCCATGCCCAAAGTCGATCACCCAGCGGTCATCGGGACGTCGAGCAAGGTCTGTTCCAGTGTATCGCCGATGCACAACATCACTGTTTGGTCGGCCGTTAACATTGAGTGGAAGCTTTAGCAGGCGTCGAGCAGTCACGGCATCAAGATCGAAAGGGCCGCCCTTCTTGGTTCCTAAAAACGCTGCTTCGCGATTCTGCGAAAGCCGGGATGCGTTTGTAAGATCAACACCGTTATCGGCAGAGCTGAGATCCGAGTTAATGCCAATAACGTTCTCACCGTTAAGACGAATAGGGCCTTCTAGTTGCTTATCAAAACAGACTAACGAAACGCGAACGGCAGCTCCCTCTACAGTCCACTCTTCATCCCCCCATGCTTCGAAAATGCGGCCGTGTTGGACTATTGGCTTGAGCACCTTCCGGTTTGCGCCGCCGCGTACGCTGTTAGTCGAGACTAAACCAACTCGCTGTGCCTGACCAGTGGCGACCATTGCCCAGGCTTTTGCGAACCAGAATGTCACGAGATCGCCAAAGCCAGGTACGATTCCCTGCCATGCTTCACGCAACTCTGCGGTATAGTTCTCGCCGAGATCGCCTATCATTCGGCTCGCGCCCAAGAACGGAGGATTGCCGATCACTGCATCCGCGTTTGGCCAGTCCGCGCGTGTGCCATCTGCGTTCAGCACTGCATCTCGGCATTCAATGGTACCTAGCGGGCGCAGGATCGGGTTCTTCGCGGCGTCGAAGCCGTTGCGGCGCATCCATTGAATTTCGCCGATCCACACCGAAACTCGTGCAAGTTCGGCGGCATAGGGGTTGAGTTCGATGCCCAACACGCATTCCGGTCCAACACGCGGGAAGCCGCGCGACAGTCCCAACGCCTCTGCATCTAGGTTGGCACGGTGCTCAATATCCTTCAGCGCGCGCAGCGCGACATAGAGGAAATTGCCCGAACCGCAGGCCGGGTCGAGCACGCGGAAGTTCGCCATTCTTTCGATGAAAGCGTTGTGGATCGCCCCGGCCTCTGTCAAGGCACGGGTACGTTTCGCCAATTCTGGCCCGCGCAACAGCTTTTCCGCCGTCTGGCGCGGGGCATTCTCAATAAGAGCTGTCATCTTCGCTAGAGCTTCTGCCCATTCAGCTTCCAGCGGCTCGATGATCGTCGGGCGCACGATCATCATGATCTTGTCGCGGTCCGTATAGTGCGCGCCCAGCTGGCTCCGTTTTGCCGGGTCCAACCCGCGTTCAAAAAGGGTGCCAAGGATCGACGGATCAATTTGCGACCAATCTCGCGCCGCTGCCCCTCGCAGCTGGTCAATGTCGTCGGTGCTGACGGGCAGGACATGATCGTCCTCGAACAGGCCGCCGTTGAACCATTCGATGGCAGTGAAGCCCACCTTGCCGCCCCGGCGTGCCATCGCTCCGAACAGGGTGCTGGCGTTCTCCGCAAACTCAGCCGGGTCCCGGCGGCTAACATCCAACATCTTGGTAAAAAGGTTATCGGGCAGGAGGCCAACGTCTTCCGCGAACATGCAGAATACCAACTGGTTCACGAAATGCGCCACCTGATGCGCATCATGCCCACGATCTCGCAGGCGCTGGGCCAAACCGGCAAATTCGCCGGCAGTTTCCTCCGTCAGTTCCTGACGTGACTTTCTCGGTTTGAAAGCGTCGGGATCGACGAACGCCGCTTTCAGCCGGTCGCGCACCTCGCCGTCGATCAGGTCTTCCAGCGCAAATTCGTGCTTTTCCTGGACGGTGTTTGTCCAGTTGGTTCGAATGACGATCCGGTTCATGTCGGACACGATCAGCAGCGGTGGATTTTCCAGTGCGACAGCATATTGCAGTAGCTGACTGTTGGCTTTGTCCAGGTTGGCGTGGCGACCCTTATATTCCCAAGCGAAGCAGCCCTTGCGCCAAACGTCGGCCCAACCTTCGCCGCCGCTGGTCTTGCTGGCGCCCTTCTCGAACGTGAACCACTCACCCTTGGGGTCGTCGGACACCGGATCAGGCAGGCCGAGCAGCGCGCACAGGTCAACGAAATGACTCTGCGATGCGGAGCGTTCCTTCAACTCGTTTTTGCGCCATTTGGACAGAAACTGGCTAGGGGTCATAGGTCGAGGCACGCCTCACGCGAACACAAAAGCGACGGCATCAATAATATACCTTTTTCGTCTGGCTTAGGCAGCTGTCTGATTGCAAATAGCCCGCTTGGGCATTTCGAGTTCCCAATGCCAAAAACGATTGCCAATTGCTCGAAATGGCCGAAAAATAGGCTTGCCGTATATCATTTCGATACGATCAAATCCCAGAACGGCTGCTAGGAAAAGCAGGCCTGCAAGTGCTGTGAGGGCGAGCTTGATTCCAATTGGCGATGGGAATGACTCGGCGATCGCAATCATGGACAACGATGCTGCCAAGACCCCTGCTTTTGCTGAAAGAAGTACTTTAACATATCCATTCTGGGTGCGTTCGTGGATCATGTAGCCATGCATGATGGCGACGCGATAACTCTCTTTATCGAAGTTTGTCATTTCTGCCCTCACGATGAAGCGAATTTCCGAATCTTTTCTCTGTAATCATGAACCGGAGTACGTTTGTCGAAAATGTCAAAAACAGAAAACTTAGTAGAATTTACAATCTTTTCTTCGGTGAATTGAATATTTTTTTCTGAGTATGCCTCAATCAACGTGAACGCTATTCGGGAGGCATTCTCGACCAAAATCTCTTCGGCTTGGGATGCCGTTCCGCGATCATCACCCCGAAGCATCCAGTAGGGGTCAACGCCAAATTCTCGTAAGAGGGCATCGAGCACGCTGGATGGGATTTCACGTCCGCCACGGCTGTAATGCTGATAAGCGCCCCTGCTGATTCCAAGGCGCTGGGAAATGGCATCTTGGGTCAGGTTCTCTCGCTTGCGAACCCGCTCCAATCGTTCAGCCATATCATCAAGGACAGCCAACCTTAACTTCTCCGCCAACGCTTCAATCAAAAACACCTTGAATGATTGAAACGTAATCAATACGATCGATTCGTCCATGATTGGTGCAAATTCGGATGAAATCAATCGAATTGGAGTGCGATGTGACAACCTCTTTGGAAACGCCGCGAGAATTGGCGGTTCGGATTGGCTGGCCGCTTCGGCGGATCAGAATGCTGATCAACGCTAACCAAATTCGGCACATTCGGATTGGAGGTACAATTCATGTGCCCGAAGGCGCGATCGAGGAATTTCTCGAAGCAAACATGGTCGAGCCTCGCAATCATGGGGTGAAGTGAGATGGCAAGAGTTGGCATCGCCCTAAATCAAAGCCGCTCGCTCAGCTCGCATCGTGGGCGGTTAACATGACCGCGCGGCCCGCCCGTTTCAGGAAAGCCGACGTCACCCGCGCCGTTCGAGCCGTGTTGGCGGCGGGGGTGATGCCGGGAGGCTGCAAGATCGAGCCCAACGGCACGATCCTCGTGCTGATAGAGAATGGTGGCTCTATCAAGCCCACGACCGACAACCCTTGGGATGCTGAGCTATCGCCATGAATAAGCGCACATCGCGATCCAATCGTTTCCTTCCTGAATATGTGTCTCGCTTTAAGGATCGGCACGGCAAGGAGCGGCTGCGTTTCCGGCGGAAGGGATATCCCTCGCGCTATTTCACGGCGCCTTTGGGAACGGAGGCGTTCAGGGAGGAGTATCGGCGCTTCAACAGTCCCGAAGCGATGGCGGAGGCACGGGAGCAGGCCCATGCCGAACGCACGGTGCCCGGAAGCATTGGCGATCTTCTGCGGCGATACTTGGCTGTGCCGGAACGGCTTGGCCCCAGTGAAGTGACGCAAACGAAGGTACGTCAGATTCTGGAGCGATTTGCCGAGGATCGGGAAGACCGGCCTGTAAAAGGCGTTCGCTTCGATCATATCGACGCGATCATCGCCAAGGCGCGGGTCAAGACGGTCGATGAGAAGGGGCGCAAATTCGGCGGGATCGAAGCTGCGCGCAAGCTACGCAAGGAACTGCGACGCTTTTTCGCGTTCGCGCGGAAGCTGGGCTGGATTAACAGCAATCCCGTCGAGGATTCGCAGGCGGTGAAAGTTGCGCCTGGCGAACGGTCGCTGGGTTTCTACACCTGGACGGAGGCCGACCTCGCCACTTACCGCGCGCACTGGCCGCGCGGGACGAAACAGCGCCTGGCGATGGAGCTGATGCTCTGGACCGATCAGCGTAAGGTAGATGCTATCCATCTTGGCCGACAGCATATCCGCGCAGGAAAATTTGCGATCCGGCAGACGAAGACCGGCAAGCTGCTGCACTTGCAGATCGCCCCTCAGCTTGCGGCAGCGATCGCGGCCATGCCCGCGAGTGACGCCATGTGCTTTCTGGTGACGGAGTGGGGCAAGCCATTTTCTGTGAAGGGATTCGGCGGCTGGTTCCGCGAGCAATGCAATGCCGCTGGTCTGCCGCGCTGCACCGCTCATGGGCTGCGCAAGGCGACCATGCGGCGCATGGCGGAACTGGAAATGCCGAACAAGACCATGAAATCGGTCAGCGGTCATTCAAAGGATGATGAGGTCGCTCGCTATACCGAAGCGGCCAATCAGGAACGCCTCGCGGAGGGCGCTATCAAGCGCCTCTCCGAGTGGGAAATGTCTAACCTCGATGGAAGGTTAGACGCCAAATCAGCACAAGGTACTGAAAATGAATAACCCCCTGAAGGAGCTGGAGGCCCGAGCCGGAATCGAACCGGCGTGCAAGGATTTGCAGTCCTCTGCGTAACCACTCCGCCATCGGGCCAGGACACGGATTTTCGTGAGTTGGGGGCTGCTAGACGAATAAGGGGGACGGCGCAATCCGGAAATGCCGGGCCGAGGCGACGATAAACGCGTCGAGTGCTGTCTCGAAAATTCGTCGGCAGCGCTGGCGCTGGCCTGCAATGAAGCTTGGCGTGGGCAAACGGGTGCTCTAGACCTCCAAAAACCAAAGTTGCTGTATTGCAACCGCAATACAGTTGTGCCAAGCGGGAATATATGGTGACCGAAACAAGTTTTGCCCAGACGCGCGCCGCGATGGTGGAAAGCCAGCTGCGGACCAGCGACGTCAGCGACACGCGCGTGATTGCGGCCATGGCAGCCGTACCTCGTGAGGCCTTCGTGCCGGCAGACAAGGCTGCGATGGCCTATACCGATCGGCCGGTGCGTCTGGCCGGCGGTCGCGCGCTCAATCCGCCGCTGGCTGTCGGCCGGTTGCTGACGGAAGCCGGCGTGCAGCCCGGCAACAAGGTGCTGCTGATCGGGGCGGCGACCGGATATACCGCAGCGGTCCTGACGAAGATTGGCGCTATTGTTACCGCCATTGAGGAAGATGCCGCTTTGCCGTCGCCGGGGATGGAAGGTTTCGTCATTGCGCCGCTGACCGTCGGTGCGCCTGAGGGCGGGCCGTACGACGTGATCCTGATCGACGGCGCGGTTGATGAAATTCCTGCCGCGTTGATCGATCAGCTGGCCGAGGGTGGGAGGCTTGCGACAGGGATCGTCGATCGCGGCGTCACGCGCCTGTGTGTGGGGCGTAAGGCTGGCGGGTCTTTCGGTCTCGCGCGTCTTGCGGATTTGGAAATGGTAATACTGCCTGGCTTCGCCCAACCGGCAGGCTTTGTTTTTTGAGAGCATCGATGCCGGCTGCGCGCAGATTGTTGGGAACCGTAGCGCTCGTCGCGCTCCTGTCATCTGCGTCGGCCGGCGCCGAAACGCTGCAAGGTGCGTTGCTCAAGGCCTATGCGACCAACCCCACGTTGACCGGCGCGCGCGCGGGACAGCGCGCCAATGACGAGAATGTACCGATCCAGAAAGCGGACGGGCGACCCAATCTGAGTGCCGATGGCGAATATCAGGAAGTGCTGGTGAAGCCTGCCGGGGCGTTCAGCCAGCCCACTCGGTCTGTTGCCGCTTCGGGCACGCTCGCGGTGCCGCTCTATTCCGGCGGGGCTGTCAAGAATGGCGTGCGTGCAGCCAGGAAGCGGGTCGAATCAGGCCAGGCCAATCTCCGTGGCACGGAAGCGAGCATCTTCAGCCAGGTTGTCGCTGCATATATGGATGTCGTGCGGGACCAGGCCATCGTGGCGTTGAATCGTAACACGGTGGATGTTCTGGCTGTCAATCTGCAGGCGACCAACGACCGATTCGAGGTGGGTGATCTGACACGCACCGATATCGCCCAGTCCGAATCGCGACTCGCTCTGGCGCGGAGCGACCTGCAGCGAGTCGAGGCAAACCTGATCGCCAGCCGCGAAAACTATATCGCGCTGGTCGGCGTCCCGCCGGTGGATCTGGAAACGCCGCCGGTTTTACCCGGCCTTCCGGCGTCGCCTGACGCTGCTGTCGATGTGGCGCTGAAGGATAATCCCGACATTCTGGCGGCGCGCATCGAACGGGAAGCGACACGTTACGATGTCCGTGTGGCGCGGGCGTCTCGCCTGCCGACCGTGTCGGGCTACACATCTGGCAGCTATACCAACTATCTGGGCTCATATTCGAGCGGCGTGCCCGGTGTCGCGATTGCGCAGACGCAGAAGCAAGCGGCTGCCGGTGTTCGCGCTACCCTGCCTTTGTTTCAGGGCGGTCGGCCTGCTGCGCTGGTACGCCAGAGCCAAGCGCTTGAATCCCAAGCGATAGAACGTGAAATCGAAGCGGAACGGGGCGTCATATCACAGACGCGTGCGGCCTATGCGGCGTGGCAGGCGGCCGTGCAGACGATCGCGTCCAGCCGCTCCGCGGTCGATGCGTCGGCTTTGTCGCTGGAGGGCGTCCGCGCGGAAA
>Ga0209066_10006307_pt1 | contig 12133 bp, 12 predicted proteins | sample All_14_2_FD_187198 | JGI IMG/M metagenome (GOLD analysis project Ga0209066, IMG submission 187198) | Freshwater microbial communities in response to fracking from Pennsylvania, USA - Allegheny Zone_MetaG_DW_15 (SPAdes) (version 2) ...
CCGGTGGTGCAGGCCTACTATTTCGGCCGGGCGCTGGGCAAAATCAGCCTGGTGTATTCCAAGCGCGAGCAAAAGGTGCTGCTCAGCTCGGTCCAGTCGCTCGAGGTGCCGATCAAGGCGGTGAAAGCCGATCCGGCGGTCCAGGCGATCGTCGACCGGTCGCAGGCGGCGATCATTCCGGTGAAGAATGTGGTACTGGGCCGCACGGTCAAGGACCTTTCGCATGACCGCTATGAACTGTCGATTCTCGGTCAGTGGTCGAGCGATGTGCTACGGCAGCGGGCGGCGGCCGATATCGCGCTGCAGAACGGCGGCGGACTGAGGACCAGCATTCCTGCCGGCGCGATCACGATGGGGAACCTGTATGAGGTCATGCCGTTTGACAATACCCTGGTGACGATGGACCTGACTGGCGAACAAGTCTTGCAGGCGCTGAACCACGGCATCAACGGCAAAGCAGGCACCGTTCAGTTTTCCGGCCTGCAGCTGACAATCGACTCGAGCCGGCCGTATGGCAGCCAGCTGGTGGAAGTCCGTCTGTCCGACGGTCGTCTGCTGGACCCGGCCGCGACCTACAAGATCGTGACCAACGACTTCATGGCTTCCGGCGGTGACGAGTTCACGATGCTGAAACAAGGCCGGAACATCACGGATACCTTCATTCCGCTGCGCGACGCGCTGGCCGAAGCGGTCAAAAAAGCCGGCGTGCTCAATCTGCAGCTGGACGGACGGCTGAAGGACCTCGGCAAAGCGGCGCTGAAGCCGGCGGCCTAGACAGGGAGGGAGTGCGGTGCCAAGATTCGAGTATCGTTTGAGCAATGCCGCCGAAGATTATCCGGTGCTCTATTTCTATGAGGCGATGGATGAAGTGGAAGCGGCGATGCGATTTGCCTGCGACTACTTTGTCAAGGAAGGCAAGACCTGGCTGAAGACCGCGTCGGCGATCGATGCGGCCGCTTACGTGATGTATGTGGAAGAGGTGCCGACCGACTCGGCGGAGGCCGGCAACCAAACCCAGCCGGTGATGCCGGGCTGGATTGCCGTGGAAGTGCGCGAATATCGGGAATATGTCAACGAATACCCGCTGATCCACCAGTTCGGCTTTCCCAGCCAGGTGCAGGCGCTCTGCCATCTGATGGCGGATACGATGATCCTGTTTGGCCAGGAGTGGGAAAAGACTTCCTGCGAGATCGATGAGGACCGGCAGGCGTATATCTACTATTGCCGGAAAACGGGGGGGTGACGTCGATGGAGTCCGGCAACACAGGCCGGAGCAAAAAGGTCGTCGGGCTGTTTTTGGCGGCGGCGCTGACGATGACGCCGGGCTGTTCGCTGAACCCTTTTGAGTGGGGCCGCAATGAAGCTGCCTGCACCGACGTGGACCGCGACGGCTACTGCGATGAGGACGGCCGCCCGGTATCGTCGGTTGCCAACCGCAGCCATCGGACCGGGTTCTGGCCGATGTATCGCTATTTTGGCGGCAGCAGCAGCTCCAGTACCGTTTCCAAACCAGCATCCTCTTCTTCACGCGGCGTATCCAGCGGATCCAAAGGCGGACTGGGCAGTTCGTCGCGTTCCGGCGGAGGCTCCAGCGGTGGCTGAGGAACTGTCTGCCAAGACGTATGCGGAGAGACGCGAAGCGCTGTACGGACCGCTGCGGCGTGACGGCAGCTTTGTCTGGGACTCGATGTACGGCGACGAATATGCGCTGGCGTCACTTCGCCCGATAACGGCGAAGTTTTGCCGGAGTCTGCGCAGCGCGGCGGAAAAGCTGGGCTGCGTATATGCCCGCACGGCCGAAGTGCTGCAGCAGTCAGACGATGAACTGCTGGCCGAACTGGGCTTGCCGCAGGCGACCTGGCAGGCGATGCGCAGTTCGCTGCCGGGTTTGTTGCCGACGGTCCTCGGCCGGTTTGATTTTGCCGCGACGGAGCAAGGCGTCAAGATGTTGGAGTTCAACGCGGAAACGCCGACCGACGTGGTGGAAGCATTTTATGTCAACGGCAAGGTCTGTGAGTTTTTTGGCGCAACCGACCCCAACCAGGCATTGGCGAAAGAATTGTCCGGGGCGTTTGGCCGCAGTGTCGCAGCCTACCGCAATAACGGCTTTGCGGTGGAGCGGGTCGTGTTCAGCTCGGTCGACTGGCATGACGAAGATGCTGGAACGACGCGCTTCTTGCTGGAGCAGTCGGGCCTGTCGGGCAAGTTTGTCCCGTTGTCGCAGCTAAGGGTGTTCGAGGACCGGCTGCAGGTTTGGGACGGTCAGGCGCATGAGCCGGTGGACCTGATGTACCGGCTGCATCCGCTGGAAAAAATGGCGGAGGAGCAGGACGGCGACGGCTACCCGACAGGCAGGCATGTGCTGGAAATCGTGGCGGAAGGAAGACTGGCCCTCGTTAATCCACCGGCGGCGATGCTCGCCCAGTCCAAGGCGACCCAGGCGCTCATCTGGAGTCTGCATGAGGACGGCTCGTTTTTTACGCCCGAGGAACACGCGGCGATTGCCGACCATATGCTGCCGACCTACTTTGAAAACAGGTTTCTTGGCTGTAGCCCCTACGTGACCAAGCCGGTCTACGGGCGGGAAGGCGGTGCGGTGACGATCTATGGCAGCGACGGAGTCGCCTGGACGCGGGATGACGAATGCAACTACTGGGAGCAGCCGCTGGTTTACCAACAGTACGTCGAACTGCCGGAACAGACGGTCAGGACCCTGAACGGCCTGTATTGTGGTAGAATAATCTATGGAACCTTCCTGGTGGATGGTCGCGGCTCGGCGCTGGTGGCGCGGGTCGGCAGCCGGATCACCGGCAATATGGCATATTATCAGCCGTTGAGCTTATCAACGGACGCGTCGAAAGGAGAATGAGTGATGGTTTTGCAACAATGGTCCAGCTTCGTCAACTTCCTTTCCTATCTGGTGGTCTCGATCCCGCTGCTGCTCATCGGTATCAAGATTTTCATGCTGCAGACGCCGTACAACGAAATGAAGATAATCCAAGAGGCAGCCTGCTGCGACAAGACGGCAAAAGATGAGGCCGGCATCGCTGTCGCGCACAATCTGGGCGGAAAAATCGTCGGCCAGGCGCTGGTGATGGCCTCGGCGGTGTTTCACGCGGTCAGTATCGGCGACCTGATCATCTGGGGCGTCATCGGCATTATCTTTCAGGTTTTGGTCTACTATGCGTTTGAAAAGCTGACCCCGTTCAAAGTGGCGGACGAACTGATGAAGGGCAATATCGCCGTCGGCGTGTTTTCGGCCCGGCTCAGCTTTGCGACTGGGTTGATTCTGGCGGCGCTGATCAGCTGATTTTTCTTGGTGAGGGGTTTGACAGGAGCGAAATTGTTTAGTATGATAATTTACGCCGGTGTGATTCATCCGGTGTATTGTTCCGTGGGGGCGTAGCTCAGCTGGGAGAGCGCTAGATTCGCATTTTAGAGGTCAGGGGTTCGATCCCCCTCGTCTCCACCACAGAAAACATAAGGGTTCCGACGATTTCGTCGGAACCCTTTTTATGCCCAATACCCAGACAAACACCCAGATAGCGAAAAGGATGCAAACAGGATAGAATGGACCGAGCAGAGGATGGTCTGAATACATTTAGGAAGGTATTTCTATTTACTCATTGAATAAAATCAAGAGTACTATTAACAAAGGAGCAATGAAATGCTAACCATTCTTGAAAAAATAGATAAAAACCAAGAACGAATAAACAAGGCACGGCCTCTGGAGCAGGTCCGGGTACAAAATCTGCGTGAGTATTTTCGAATCGGATTAACCTACTCATCCAACGCGATCGAGGGAAATACCCTCACCGAATCAGAAACAAAAGTAGTTCTCGAAAACGGAATCACCATAAACGGCAAGCCGCTGAAAGATCACCTCGACACCATTGGACATGCCAAAGCCTTTGACTACCTTTGGACCCTGGCGCAGACTTCCGATATAACCGAGCAAGATATAAAAAAACTGCACGAACTGTGTTTTCAGCCCCGAACCGGCGACCAGGCGGGAAATTACCGCGTGGCCAACGTCTTAATAACCGGATCGGCACATAACGATGAACTCCCAGGCCATGAAGATATACCACACGTTATGAACCGGTTTGTTACCGAGCTTCCGGAAATAAAAAAATCTTTGCATCCAGTCGAATATGCTGCCGAAATACACCACAAATTAGTGATGATTCATCCTTTTGAAGATGGAAATGGCAGGGTAGCCAGGTTGCTCATGAACCATGCCTTGCTGCGCGCAGGGTATCCGCCGGTAATCGTTCCGCCGGCGTTTAAACACGAGTATATCCAGACTCTTGAATCTGGCTGGAATAAACCAGAAGCCTTTGTGAATTATATTGCTGAACTTGAACTGCAGGCACAACGCGAATATATTAAATTGCTTCGACTGCCGGAACTTGAGCAGCAAGAAAAATGAGAGAGGCATCCCGACTTGTCCATAAATATGCTAAAACAATATTTATGAAGGGTCGCGATAAGCAATAGACAGTTATGGATGTGGTAGCATCGCCCGCCCTATCCAACAAATAAACAGAAAAAGTCAGTCGTTCTCACAAACGGTTGAAAGGGCGCAGCATCGATGAACGACCGGCAGTTGTTGAGGCGCGAACATAACTGGGACATCGGGAAGCCGAAACGGTCATTGGACGAAAGTACGGCAAAGAAGCTGCTGTTTTAGCGAAGGAAACATTGATACAAATCCTGAAGGGGGTAAAAAAACATGAACAGAAAAATTGCTGGTCTTGTGCTAATCCTCATGATCTGCTTCAGCAATAGTGTTTTGGCAGCGAACTGGATATATGTACAGAAAGATGCCGATACAACAGTATCTTTTGATGCTGATACTGCTTTTAAACAAGAGGATACTTTGACCTTTTGGGTGAGATTTGTTTATGATCAACCAATAGAACTGGGTGTAAAAAAGCATCTATGGCATTATGTTGTGACTACTTCCGGTCCCCGAACTTTCAAAACACTGGTTGCTTATGCTTATGATGCCAATAACAATCAGATCGCTCAAGTTAAGGGTAGGAATTATGGACGTAGCCTTGAGGGTACAGCAACAGATAATGCCGTGACCAAAGCGCTAAGATATGCAAAAACTGGGCAAGATAATGGAGTTAAACCAACTCCATAAACATGAATCCTCTTGGCGCCTTCTCGCAGACCTTGAAAAACATCTATTGAGATTATTATTTCTCATACCTTGCTGCAAAGCTTATGATTTGACGTTTTCCCGTTTGCCGTGCTACCTTGAAGAAGGGTCAACAAGGGCAAGGGAGAACATATGATGATAAAACAGTACCAAGGAATCGTATTAGCCATAGCTGTCGCGGTCGCAGCAAAAATGCTGATTAGCCTGCTCGGGACTTTTTCGCCATATCTGGGCCAAATCGTCAGTCCGACGATTGTCGCCATCCTACTGGGCATTATGATCCAAAATCTGCTCGGGGTGTCGCAAAAATACACCGCAGGGGTGCAATTCGCAGCCAAGTACGTGCTCATTTTGGCCATTGTCCTATTGGGGGCCACGTTGAATATCAACGATGCGGCGCAGCTCTTTCTAAAACAGCCCGCCATCATATACGCCATGGCGTTCAATATCTGTCTGGCGTTTTCGATCGCCTACGGACTGGGAAAAATCCTGCATATCGATTTTTCGCTGCGCACTTTTATCGGCGGCGGCTGCTCGATATGCGGCGGGACCACGATATCGGCCTTGGGGCCGATCATCCGGGCGACCGATACCCAGATCGCCTTCGGTCTGTCCATCGTATTCTTCCTTGACATGTTCACCATCGTGCTCTATCCGATGCTGGGACAAGCGCTTCAGCTCAGTCCGCAGGCGTTCGGGGTACTGGCCGGAACGGCAATCAATGATACCTCTTCCGTGCTTGCCGCAGCCGATATTTATAGTAAAATGAGCGGGAATGATATCGCGTACGAGACGGCTTCGATTGTCAAGCTTACGCGGACCTCCTTCTTAATCCTGGTTGCGTTGCTGTTTTCGCTGATTGCCACCTATAAGCAGATGCGTCCGCTAACGGTGGCTGACCAGAGTGTGTGGAAGACGCTGGCAAAAACCTTTCCCTGGTTCATCGTGTTGTTTGTGATCATGTCCAGTCTCAACAGTTTCGGCATGTTTCAGCATGGGACGTTTACTCAGGTCGCCGCGGTATTCCACTACAGCGCCAAAGAGCAGGTCCCTGCGATCGTCATGCTGTTCAAGGACCTATCCAAGTTTTTGATCATCGTGGCGCTGGCTGGGGTCGGGCTAAAGTGCAATCTGGAATCCCTGCTGAAGCCGGGGATCCGGCCGATACTCCTCGGTGTCGCCACTTCCGCCGCGGTACTGATCTCGTCGATCACTACCATCGGCTTGATTCTGCATCTGTAATCAGCTGGAAAGGGGATTCGCGATGTTAGACACGCGCCTATATGTGTTTAAGGCGGTAGCAGATCAAAAGAGCTTTACGCTGGCGGCCCAGCAACTGTACATGACACAATCGGCGGTGAGCCATTATATCGCGGGGCTGGAAAGTCACTACGGCCTTAAGCTGTTTGACCGGATGCACCGGAAAATCGCCTTGACGATGGCAGGCGAAAAACTATATGACTACGCCGCAGAAATCGAAAAGCTTTGCCAGGAAGCGGAAAAGGAAATGCGCGGCCTGGCAAGCAGCGTGTCCGGCCGTTTGCATATCGGCGCGAGTCTTACCATCGGTGAGTACGTGTTGCCGGAGTTGTTGGCCAGGTTCAATCAGCTTTATCCATCGGTCGACATCACCATGGACATCTTCAATTCCGACCAAATCGCGCACAAGGTGATTGCGGGGAAGGTGGACGCCGGGTTCATCGAAGGCAAGCTGGACCTGGCGGATACGATCGATTATCATGAATGCGGCGGCGATGAACTGGTCATCATCGCTCCGGTCAAGGGAGCGCTGCCGGAAGGGGTAGTCAGCATCGAAATGCTGATGGACCAGCGCTGGATCATGCGGGCAGCACCCAGGCAATCAAGGAAGCCGTGAAGGTGGGACTGGGAATCGCCCCGATTTCCAGCCTGGCGGTTGCCGAGGAAGTGGCGCGCGGCGAGTTCCAGCTGCTACCGCTGGCCGAGGGGCCGATGAAAAGAAACTTCAGCCTGATTACCAATCCGGACAAATTCCAATCCTTCACCACGGAAAAGTTTCTCGACTTTGTTTTCCAGCAGCTAAGGGCGTAAGCTTTTTTCGCTGGGTACCTATGGTCATAATGAAACCGCCGGGAGGGCGTTCATTCCTTTCCGGCGGTTTTGCTTTGCGATATATCACGGATAATGAAGCGTCACGCAGTGCGTTATTGATTGGCCAGGGAAAGCTGCATGTTCAGCGAGTTCGACACGCGAAGCAAAGTGTCGACGCGGGGCATGGTGGTGGCGGACTCAAGACGAGCGACTGCCGCCAGCTTTAAGCCTGCGCGTTCCGCCAGCTGCTTCTGGGTAAGGCCAAGGGATTGCCTGCGCTCGATGATGCGAGCGACAAGTTGTGCCATCTGTAATATTTCTTGCTTCTCTGGTTCTGGCGGGGAGTGTATTTGCTTTCGTGCCTGTTCCCAGGTTTTCATCGCGGATCGCCTCCTTTACTCGGGATGACGGCTTAGCCAGTCAGTCATTTCGCGCTTGGCACGCGCGATTTCTTGCGGGGGAGTTTTTTTGCGTGCTTTTCCTGAAGCTGTGTAGTAGTACGAATGCCCCTTCGAGGTGTTTGGCGTAACGGGTGCCAATGCGAATACCGGCTTCGGAAAGTAAGTCCAAGTGGAAGACTAACTGTTTGAGTTGGGTGCGGACCGATTTATCTGTTGCTGAATTGCGGTCCAGTTCTTCCACGAAGTCTCCAACAGGTTGTTTAATAAAACACAAGTTCGTACATCATCAGATCACAGGTGTGTTCAAGCTCAATCATTCAGATCGTAAGAATTAATGGATAGCGGTTTTGCAAAGGCTTGACCGAAGTAAAATTTTTCCTCGACGACGTCGGTTGAATCGAACCCGTCGCTCATCCCTGTTCGCTGCGCGAAATGAGTGCATACAAGATTCCGAAAACGGTGTAAAATACGAGTAGATGGTGCCATCGGCGCAGCACCGAAAAGGAAAGGCAGGCGAGAAATCGAATGGCAACGAATGCCGAGAAGTATTGTGAAGAGCTATACACGCGTGTCGTTGATCGAAATCCACATGAGCCGGAGTTTCACCAAGCAGTGCAGGAAGTGCTGGAATCGTTGGTCTGTGTCCTGGAAAAATATCCGGAGTACATATCGCTGGGGATTGTCGAACGCATGATGGAGCCGGAGCGGCAGATCATCTTCCGCGTGCCCTGGACGGACGATACAGGAAAGATTCAGATAAACCGAGGTTTCCGCATCCAGTTCAACAGTGCCATTGGTCCCTACAAGGGCGGTATCCGGTTTCACCCTTCGGTGTACAGCGGAATCATGAAATTTCTCGGGTTTGAACAAGTATTCAAGAACTCACTGACAGGGTTGCCGATCGGCGGCGGCAAAGGCGGCGCGAATTTTGAACCCAAAGGCAAGTCGGATGCCGAAGTCATGCGGTTCTGCCAAAGCTTCATGACCGAGCTGTACCGGCATATCGGCCAGGATGTCGATGTGCCCGCCGGGGATATGGGCGTGGGCGGGCGTGAGATCGGCTACATGTTCGGCCAATATAAGCGGATCAAAAACGCTTATGAAGCAGGCGTGCTGACCGGCAAGGGCCTGACCTATGGCGGCAGTCTGGCCCGGACCCAGGCGACCGGCTACGGCCTGGTCTACTTTGTTGACGAGATGATCCGGGCCAAGGGGATGTCGTTAGCCGGCAAGACGGTGCTGGTGTCCGGTTCCGGCAACGTGGCGCTGTATGCGACGCAAAAGGTGCAGCAACTTGGCGGCAAGGTAGTCGCAATGAGCGATTCCGATGGCTACGTTTACGATCCGGACGGCATCTGTTTTGACACGATGAAGCAACTCAAAGAAGTCGAGCGTGGACGGATTTCCGAGTACGTCAAGCAGCGCCCGAATGCCAGGTACCATAAAGGCTGCTCAGGAATCTGGACGATTCCCTGCGATATCGCCCTGCCCTGTGCCACTCAGAACGAAATCGCCGAAAAAGATGCCCGGATTCTGGTGCAAAATGGCTGCAAAGCCGTGGCCGAAGGGTCCAACATGCCGACTGATCTGGCAGGCACCAAAGTCTTCATCGAGGCCGGCGTGCTGTTTGCGCCGGGCAAAGCGTCCAACGCCGGCGGGGTGGCGACCTCGGCCCTGGAAATGACCCAGAACAGCATGCGACTGGCCTGGACCTTCGAAGAGGTCGACGCCAAACTGAAGAATATCATGGTCAATATCTACAGGAACGCCAGCAAGGCAGCCGAGGACTACGGCCACAGGGACAATCTGGTGGTGGGGGCCAATATCGCCGGGTTCCTGAAGGTCGCCGAAGCGATGAAGGCGCAGGGACTGGTATAAAGCCGGTTCTTACGGTTTACTCTAGGCCGGCGACGTATTTCTCCACGTCACGGCGCGAGGGTTTGTCCGGCTTATGTATCGCGCGGCTGTTCATGTCGTTGAGAATCCGGATCTGCATCTTTTCGCCGCGGCTGCAGCGGTTGCGTGACAGGAAACCGGCCCGGCAGCCGGAGAAAGTCTGCCCATACGACATGCAGATCGGCAGATTGTGGCAGTCGTGCTTGTAGACTTCACGCCCTTCACTGTTGGTTTCCAGATCATCGTTCAGTGAAGGGGCAAGCAGCGGATTCAGGTATTCCATCCCGATCCCTCCTTTGAAAACTGTGTGAAAAGAGGTTGCGGCGAACCGTTGGTTCCGTCGCAACCTCTTATTTGTCGTTCGCTATCTGTTGCGGGCAACGGCCAGGGCTTCGTCGCGAGGCAGCGGCATGCTGAACAAGTAGCCCTGGTAGTAATCGCAGTCGTCTGCGGATAGCGCATCCCGCTGCTCTTGTGTTTCCACGCCTTCCGCCACGACATGGTAGCCGAAATGGTGGGCGATCTGGATCAGATTGTGAATCATGAACTGCGGATTCTTTTCTGAGGCGCCGCCGAGGCTTTCGACGAATCCTTTGTCGAGTTTCAGCACGCTGATCGGCAGCTGTTGCAGATAGGTGAGCGAGGAAAACCCGCTGCCAAAGTCGTCGAGCGAGATTCCGACGCCCAGCTTGCGCAGTTCATGCAGCCTCTCTACCCCGGTTTTCACATCGTGCATCAACAGGCTTTCGGTGATTTCCAGCTGCAACTTGGCGGCAGGCAGGCCGGTTTCCTGCAAGGTGCGCCGCACCGTAGCGATGAATTCGTCGTGCAGCAGTTGCCGCACCGAGACGTTGACCGAAATCGTCGGGACCCCTTGTTCGGGGTGTTCGGCATCGACGGCGAACAGGCAGGCTTCGCGCAGCACCCAGGCGCCGATGCTGACGATGAGGTCGCTTTCTTCGGCCACGGGAATGAACTCGGCCGGCGAGACAAGGCCCAGTTTGGGGCTGTTCCAGCGCAGCAACGCTTCAAATCCGTGCACTTTCGGCCCGTTGGCGGACAGTTCGTAGATCGGCTGAAAGACCAGGCCCAGATGCTGATCCGGCAAGGCGCGCTTGAGACCGTCAACAATAGCGTGACGGCGTTGCACCGGCTCCTGCATGCTGTCGTCATAGCAGAGGCATTGCTGTTTGCCGGCGCGTTTGGCCTGGTTGAGCGCCAAATCGGCTTTTCGCAGCAACACGTCCAGCATCTCGCCGTGTTCGGGGTAACTGGCCATGCCGCCGCTGAGCTGGAGCATGAAAGAACTGCTGTGCGTGACGATGGCCTGGTCGGCAAGACAAAGCGCCGCCAGGAGTCCGGCGGCATTCATCTCGCTGTCCGGCAGGCAGATTAAAAATTCATCGCCGCCCTGCCGGGCGATCACCGCCGTAGCATCCAGCGAACCACGCAAATACTGGCCGAATTTGCGCAAGATTTCATCGCCGGTGGTTTGACCGTGCACATCGTTGATCAGTTTGAAATCGTCAAAATCGAGCAGCGCAATCAGATGACGCTCATTCGCTGCGGTTTCAAGCAAACGGGCGGCTTCCTTCTGAAATCCGCGCCGGTTGAGCAGGCCGGTCAGGTGATCGTGGTAGGCGAGGTGCTCGATTTCCCTTTCGCGTTTCTTGATGTCGGAGATGTTGGTCAACGCACCGATCAGGCGAAGCGGTTTGCCGTCATCGTCGCGCACCACCCTGCCGCGGGCCAGCACCCAGATATATTCGCCAGACAGCGACCGCACCCGGTATTCTTTGGCGTAGGAGTCCTGCTGCGGCGTGATATTGGCTGCGACGGGACCGGCCCGACCGGCCAGGTCGTCGGGATGGACCAGCGCGGCAAAATCGGCCAACTTCGATACTTCCGGGATGTTCAGGTTTTTGCCCCAGTTGGGAGGCACGATATAACGCATCGTCTGCAGATCCAGGTCGAAAATCGCGTTTTCTGCCGCCTCGATCGCGAACTCAAAACGATCTTCACTGCGTTGCAGCGCCTGTTCCTTTTGCTTCAGCTCCTTGACCTGGAGCTCCAGGTCCTGTTCGGTGGCGGCGATTTGCGAATACAGCGCCTTGAGTTCATCGTTGTTGGCGAGCAGTTCTTCGTTGGACTGGGTCAGTGCTTCGATCGAATCGGCCAGTTTCAGCCGCATCCGGTTGATGTTGTCAGCCAGGTTGGCCAGTTCATCGCGGCTTTGCACCTGGACCGGGTTGCTGAAATTGCCGGCGGCGATCTCCTGGACACGGGCGACGATTTCATGGACCGGGGCGGCGGTTTTGCGTCCGAGCGCCAGCGCGGTCAGGCTTGACAGCAACAGGCATAACAGGCCGATCGCCAGACTGGCGATGATGTTTTGCCGCAACTGCTCGTTTTTTTCCCTGGCTTTCGCCGCCAGCAGCTTTTCGATATCGTCGGTCCAGTTACCGGTGCCGATGACCCAGCCATAGGGTTCGAACAGCAGGGAGTAGCTGCGTTTGCCGACCGCCTCGGTCTGGTTGGGTTTCGGGAAATGATAGTCGCTGAAGCCGCCGCCTGGTTTCAGGCCGCTCTGGATGAT
>Ga0209066_10006308_pt1 | contig 12133 bp, 5 predicted proteins | sample All_14_2_FD_187198 | JGI IMG/M metagenome (GOLD analysis project Ga0209066, IMG submission 187198) | Freshwater microbial communities in response to fracking from Pennsylvania, USA - Allegheny Zone_MetaG_DW_15 (SPAdes) (version 2) ...
TTGTTCGGCACCGTGTACTCGAAAGTCTGGTAAGTGTAGATGTTGTTTTGAATACGCATCCTGTTACCAATATCCGCCGTAAAGAACGCGCCGAAACGGGACGAGACATTGGCGCTGCCAAAAAGGCCCCGGTTGTAGAGGGCCGTCAACGTCTTGAACGCGATAAACCACGTGGAGTCGGACACAATATTGAAGTCGGTCTTGCCGCTACCCGTCGTCAACCGGTGCAGGTTGTTTTCGGTCGGCAGGGAATGCGCCTCATCCCAATTGAATCGGACGACTGGCTCAAACACTCCCGTCGCGCGCTCAACCCCATCCAATTTGAAGAGCGGCGCATTTGACTCCGACTCCGCCGAAACATCCGCGAGCGGCCCGATCGCCCCGAAGTTCCCCCACGTGCTGACTGGCGCGCCGTTTGTCCCCGCCGCACCGGACAAAGCCCGGTCCGCGCGGAGCCAAACCGTCAGACCGTCGGCGATGCCCGCCTGGGGATAGGTCACGCCGCCAGCGCCCCCGATTCCCAGCGAGTATTCGCCGTCGACGAGCATCGCATCCGTGAGGTCAAACGAAATCGTCCCCTCACTCTCGATGGGAGAAACGTTGAGAGCCGCAAAAAGTTCCCCGTCATTCCGCCGATAGACCAAGCGGTAGTCCGCCTCTGGAACGTATCCGCCGCCGCCGGCCGTCCCGAAATCGAACGTGAGCCGGGCGTCGACACCGTCTGAAGACACTTTCTGCAGACGCCACACGCGCATCCAACGCTGGACGCAGGAAGCACCGTCTACCGCCACATCGGTCCATCCGTTCTCTAAACTCCGATGGCCGGCGAACAGGAACTCCCTGTTGATCCCGAGCGAGCCGTTCCGTTGGGCCAACCGCAACCCCGCCGAACAACCGCTGTTCGACGCCACGCCGGAGAGCGCCGAAACACCGGTGTCCGCAAAAGACCCGATGCCCACCACATCTCGGCCATAAGCACCCGAAGCCGCCTCGTCACCCGTGTAGTAATTGTTCGTCGTCAGGGCAATCCCGTAACGCGCAGAGAGCGCGTTCTGCATGATCACACGCTCCGCATCGTTTAGGGCTCGGTTGTAGACGATCACCTCCGCAATGTCGCCAATGAAATGTTTCGGGCTGCCCAAATGTTGGTCGCCAATGCGGAACTTGAAGTTCTCGGGCGCGTTTGTAAATGTCGATGACGCCGTATCCGTACCCAACCGCGCTCCGTTCACTCGCGCACCAACCGCAGGGGCAGCCCCGCCGCCACGCCGACTGTCCACCAGCAGCGTCACATTCGTCTGCACATCACCCTGCGTGTTATTGAGGTTGTTGAGATTGTGCGTGCGCAAACGGTTATATGTGTCCGGTGTCGTCGTGAGAAAGAAGGCGCCAAAACGGCCCGCATACGCCGTTGCCACGCCAGCGCTGGTCAGCCCGAAGACACCCCGTTCCTGATGGTTAGTGGCGAGACGCATCACGACGAACCACGTCGAATCGTTCGTCAGCGCCAGCGTCGTGTTGACCGTGCTTTCCATCCGCTGCGGGGTACCGGCCACAGTCGCCGTATCCGCCAAGTCGCGGTTGAAACGCACAGCCGGCGCCCAAGACCCGTCGGCGCGCAGAAACGCATTCTGGACCCAGACGGGACGGTTGGCCGAGGAAGCCGTCACCGACAGTTCGGTCCCTCCCTCCGCGCTTGCCCATGTGCTCACGAGATCGCCGTTCGCCACGCTTCCGCCATTGACGTCCTGGTCGGCACTGAAACGGACCTGCAAGCCTTCGTCGAATATCGTCGATGTGGAAGCGAGACTGGAAGACAACGGCGCGACCGTATCAGTCCCGGCCGTAACCAGCTCGGCACGTATCTCTTCGTATGCCGAGGACACCCCGCACTCGAAGACCGCCAAGATCGCGCCAGCGGGGGTCACCGTCATGTCAGAGTAGGCCGAGGGGCCGGCATAGAGTAAACAGCTCTGCGCCCAGGTGGCCGCCTCGTCGAGACTAAGGCGCAGGGTCATGTTCAAACGCGAGGTTTCGCTCGCGGGATTCAGAAAGGCCACGATTCCCGGCGTCTGTCCGGCCGGCAGGCGCACGCGTTCGATCGAGGCTTCGCAGATCGGCTCGATCAGCGCAGCGTCGAACACCGGCGCAGACCACGTCGCGCCCGCGTCGGAACTGAACGCGATACGCCGCGCCTTGACCGTCCTGTCGTAATTGCGCATGTTGATCAGTAAACGCCCGTCCGCCAACTCCACCACCTGACACTCATTCAGCTTCACGTCCGGCACCACGCCGCCAAGTTGCCAAGTCGCGCCCGCATCGTCGCTGTAAATCACGTGTGACCGGTAAGCGCCTGCCGAATCCGAATGGTCGCACGCCACCACCAGCCGGCCCGCATGTGATCCTGAGCGCAGTTGGACGCCCCCTCCCGGTCCTGTCGCATACCAGCCCCACTCGGGAAGCTTAGCCGTTGCCGTGATTTCACGAGGCGAACTCCACGTCGCGCCGTTATCGTCCGAATGGCTCACAAAAACGCGCCGCGTATCCGTGCCGGTCTTGCTGATGATCGCGGATTCGCTGTCCGTTCCCAGGTTCCACGTCATGACCAGCACAATCCTCCCCGTGAACTGGTCAACGATCGGCACCGGGTTACCGCAGGTGTTCACACCGTCACTCCAAACCACCTGTTGCGTGCCCCACGTCACACCGCCGTCGTCAGAGCGGCGCACCACAACGTCGATATTACCGCTGTCACCCACACTGTTTTTTCGGCCTTCACAAAAGGCCAGCAAGGCTCCGCTCTTGGCCGTGACGACCGCCGGGATACGATAGGAGTCATACCCGCTATCCCCCATCCGCCATAACGACTTTTCTGACACCACAGAAACCATCGCAGCGGGAACCATCAGAACGGTTGCCAGTGCTGCAATGCCTGTCATCAAAACTGTTTTCATTCCGCTTTCTCTCTTTTCTTTCTTCACATCCGTCCGACCGTAGGCGAAGCCAGCGCCCCCATCCCCGCCAAACACCTGTTCCTTCCACACACCGTTCACCGCCGGACCTCAAGGACACACATGATGCACAACATTTCTTTTGTGAGTGTCAAGACTCTACCAAGCCCCCGAAAAGAAAGCGTTCAAGATTTTCCGATTGTTAAATCTTTACCATGGGGGGGGGAGAGGGGCTTCATGTACGGAATCAACGGTGGACGGCCAGCCGTGAATCGCCCGTGCAACTCGGTCACCTGTTGTAGCCCGAACGGTCAACCCTCAAAACGGGTGAAGCTATTCACTGGATGCCTGAGACTGGCTTGCCGGTCTCCTCCGGCACGGCATAGTACGCGCACTCGGCGAAAAAAAACTCCGCCATGTTCAGTTTTGCGTCGTCGTAATGGCAGAGGGCACGCCCGATCTCCTGCCGGCCTTCATCACGCCCTGCCAGCGCGACGACGGCAGCGGCAATTCACCCACATAGTCGCGGATCAGCCCGTTCGGCCCCACAAACTCAAAGCACCGCGTGGGCCACCTCGACGGCCCGTGCCAAATCCGCTGACGGCACCGGCCCACCCCGGCACCCCAGAGCCGCCACGCTCAGCGCGGCACTTAAACCACGCATGCGGAATATCGTTTTCATCATGCTCACCATTCTATCGACCCGACGCCCTTCGTTCAAGCCGTTGCTCGGCCTCCTTCAGCTTGAAACGCGTGCAGACGACCGAATGGCGGCGGGCGTCGTCCCAGTACTTGATATACGTGGTCGCAATGACGGTTCCGTCCGGAAGGACCTCCATGCCGGGATACCCCGTGTCCACATTCGCCCAGCCGTAGCCGTCTTTCGGACTGCCGGTGTGGTGCAGCAGCTTGATGCGGAACTGGCCGGGCCGCGCGTGGCGGATGTCGTCGTACGTCCCGACCCACGCCACGAACTGCCCGTAGGTGGAGCTCCCCAGCGCGCGGTCGCGGAAGGCGATCACCCAGCGCCCGTCGGGCACCTGCACGCCCTCATGCCGGTCTCCCGTCAGACCCCACGGCGTGTCGACGGGCGCTGTCCAAGTCTCGCCCTCGTCCCGGCTGAAGCACATCATGCTATTCGCCGTATGGAAGTTCTCGCGGATCAGGCAACACAGCTCGCCGCCGTCGGGAGAGCGTAGCACGAACGGCTCGCAAAGATCTTTCCCCGTCTGCCGCGCGATCACGCGCGGCTGCGTCCAGGTCAGCCCTCCGTCCGACGTCACGGACATCACCACGCCCTGCCCTTTACCCTCGACGCCCATCTGGCCGAACGCCGCCGTGCGCCCGTCCTTCAGGCGGGCCATCCCCGTGAACGGCATGCCGCACCGGAAACCCAGCGGCGGTTGCTCCTGCCACGTTTTGCCGCCGTCCGCGCTCATCAGCCGGTCCATGCCGTGCGAGCTGGAAAAAACCCACAGGCGCTCCGTGCCCGCAGGATCGACGATCCGGTAAAGGCTCGGGCAGTTCCGGTGTTTGCCGAAGCCCGGCGGCAGCGTGTCGTCCAGGCGCGTCCAGGTGAGGCCCGCGTCGTCGCTGCGCGCCATCGGCCCGGCCGCGCCGCCGTGCTCGACGCACCACACCGCGAACATCGTCCGGTTGTCCGGCATGAGCAACGTCGTCGGATGCCCTTGGTAAATCTCCTTCGTTCCGGCGGCGATCACCGCCTGCCGCCTCCGCCACCCGGAGATGTCGGCGACCGGCAGCTCATCCTTGAAGAGAACCTTCGTCGCCCTCGGCGGCTGCCCGTCCGGCGCACGCCGCGCCAGCGCCGCGGCTTCCCGCTGCGCCAGAGCTCCTTCGTACAGGCGCACATCGCTCATGAGCCCGTGGAAAGGCCGGTTGCGCGCGCCGGTGTTGCCCAGCGTCGCCCTCCCGGCCTTCGCCGCGACCCCGCGTGCGGCAGGCTTCCCGGAAACGAAGGGAACGCGCTTCCCGTTGACATAGAAGACCGGCGCATTGCTCGCGGCACTCCCGGCGTAGGACGCCGCGACGTGCGCCCAGACGCCCGTGGCGAACGTCTCGCCCGCGCCGCTCCAGATGCTGCCACCCGCACCCAAGGTCAGTCCTAGGCGCCCCGGCTCTTGGCGCGTCACATGCAGGAACCCGCCGGGCAGCTCGATCACGCGCGGGTAGGGTTTGTCGCCAGAACCCATGCCTGCGACGTTCACCCACGCCGCCACGGAAAAGTCGGCGAGCGCCGGCACATCGACCTCCGCGTAGGACTCGGCCACGCCGGAAAAAAAGACCGTCTTCACGCCGCCTTCGCGACAGGTTCTGGCCCCTTCGCCCAGCGCCGCCTGCCGCCCGTGCCCCGACAGATCCGCCAGCACCTTCGCGGAGGCGTCGTCGTCCAGCCGCCAGTGCCCAACCAGCCGCGCGGACGGCGCGGCGCAGCCCGCCAGCAGTCCAAGCGACAACGCGTAGCCTAAAAATCTTAGTGACGACATCCGGATAACTCCTCTTGTCCAACTCGTCCGGGCTCAGGGCTTCTTGCCGAGCAGCTCGCTGACATCCTTCCCGTTCAGCAGCCAGCTCAGGTTGAACGACACCACCTGCACGGCCTCATAGCAGTCTTTCGGGCCGCCCTCGAAGATAAGGAAGAGTGTGCCCTGGCTCGGCGTGCCGGAGCGCCCCACGCCGAGGTTAGAGTAGGCGCTCGGGCCGTCATAAACCAGCCGCTTGGCGGGCCATGTCCGGCCGGCGTCGAAGCTCGCCCAAACCGTGATCTTCTCGCGGCCCTTGCTGGTCGAGGCCCCGGTCTGCTTGGGCATCTCGCCCGCCTCAGTATCCAGATTGCTGGTGATCAAAATGTCGCGGCCGGCGACCGGCAGGCGGATCAGGCCGCCCATGCAGCCGTAGGAGGAGCCGCGCACGCCGTCGGGCAGCTCGGTCTGCGTCGCGCCGACCCAGAGGTCGCCGCCGTCGTCGCTCCACGCGAAGAAGCGGTTGTTGCGGCTCATGTGCTCGCGCGAATTGTAGAGGACGCGCCCATCCGACAGCTCGGCCAGCGCGGCCTCGCCGGTGCCCAGCACAGGGAACGGCTGGCTGGTCTGCCACACCTTGCCGCCGTCGTCGCTGTACATCGCGGTGCTGTAGTGATAGGGCCGCCAAGGCACCTCGTTCGAGTCCTTCGGCCCCATGATGCGGGCGGGCGTCAGCAGCCGGCCCTTGTGCGGACCGAACGCCAGCGTGATGCCGGGCTGCATGGCCGAGACGCCCTCGCGCTTAGGGAGCAAGCCGAAGCCGTCGGGCCGCGCCCCGCACGCCTCGCGCGCCCATGTGGCGCCTCCGTCGCGGCTTCGAAAAAGCCAGCCCGCGCCAGGATTGACATACAGCAGATCGCCCTGGGTCTCGTCCACGAGCGCGTTGCCGCCCTTCGCCTCGGGCGCGATCATGACCTCCGGCCCCCACGTCTTGCCTCCGTCGCGGCTGCTGCGGCAGGTGCCGCCACCCGGCGACTGAAAGGCCACCACCGTACCATCCGGCACCGTGACGATCCCGCCCCAGCCGCCGCGTCCTTTCCAGAGCGCCTGCATCGGCGCGAAGGCCGGCTCGCCCAAGAACTCCTCCAGCTTTGAGGCGACTGCAAAGTCGAGGCCCCGCGCCCCACCGGCCGCCAACAGCAACACAGCAACGGACCACCCCCGTGGCATTGTCATCGTTCTTCTCCCCTTCTCTTTCGACACCCGACTCGCAACGCCGACTAGCGAACAGAAATCATCGTCCCTTTCGGAGCGTATCCAGCCACCAGCTCTGAATCAACGACCCGCAGACGGTAGTTGACCGACGGCTCGGCGCCTTCGATCTCGACGGTCCAAGCATCTGCGTTCTCCAAGCCGGAGACCGTGCCCGACACAGTGGCCAGAACCACCTGAATCTGCATGCCCGGCACACCGCCGGGATTCCGGATATATACGGCCCCCCCGCCTTCAAGCGTGAGCGTGCCGGTGACCGTCAGCGGCTTCGCCTGCCCCTGAATCGCCTGAAAACCTCCGCCCGCCTCGACCGCCACGTGACTCACGGTTCCCGTGCCTCCCAGCCAGCCGCCGTCCAAAACGGTCACGCCGCTCGACGCAGCCAAGCTGCCGTCCACCCGCAGCACGCCGTTGGAGACCAGCGTCGCGCCGATGTAGGTCGAGGCTGCGGTCACGCGCATCGTTCCTTCTCCCGTCTTGACCAGACCGCACGCCGCCGTGCTGGACGGATGGTTTTTAAACGGAAAGTGAAACGTCGCGTCAGGCTCCGCATCCGCAGTGATGTCGTCCACCTCAAAGGTCGTCAGCGGATAAGCGTTCATGAGCATGTGGCAGCCGCTCTGCGCCGAGCCGTCAAACACATAGGGGGCGGTTCCCTTCAAACGGAAGACGCGGGCGACCTTGAGAAAGCCATAGGGATCGTTGTACATGTTGGTGTAGTTGAGTGCCCCGTCGAGCAACGTCAGAGACCCCACCGTGTTGACGCCTTTCGGGACGTTGACGTCTCCCAGCAGCAGCACCCCGTGATCGACGACGATCTCAGCCCGCAGGCTGTTGGTGGCCGCCGCCCCGCCCATCGTATTTCGCTGCCGCAACTGGAGCACTCCGTTCGTGCTCACCAGAATGCGCCGGTCAGGGTTCGCGTTCCCCAGCGACCCCCAGCCGGCCGTGTCGGCGACCAACACTCCCTCGCGGACCTCAATATCGCCGGAAAAGGTCGAGGTCGCATTGGTCAGATAGAGCGTTCCGGCACCCGTTTTGATAAAGCCCGCCGCATAGGTCGGGCTGTTTGAACTTGCGAAGTCTTTGAGCGGAAGGCGGAAAGAGGCGTCCGGCGCGGGATCGCCGGTGATGTCCGCCACGTTGATCTCCGTCAGCGGCGAGGCGCTCAGATTGATGTATCCGTAAGCCGCGCCGGCCGGCGAATCGAACACGTAAGGGGCGTCGCCCTTGAGCGTGAGCTTTCCTCCGAGGCGCAGGATGCCCCGGGTGGCGTCATAGCCGTCTTTGTAGGAGAAGGTGGCGCTGTCGAGCGTCAGGGCGCCGAATGTCGTATGCCCGCTGTTGGTGATGGCGAGCGTGCCGTGATCCACCGTGACGGCGACCGCCGGCGTGTCCCCCTCGGCGATGCCGAGGGTGTTGCGCTCAGCGAAGGTCAGCGTCGCGTTGGTGCCCACATAGATGCTGCGGCTGACGCGCGCGTTGCCCAATACCGTCTGTGTGTTGTTGGTGTCCAACTTCGCGGCTGCCGCGACCAGCTCGCCCTCGCGGACCTGTATGTTGCCCTGGAACGTCGAGCTGGCATTCGCCAGCACCATCGACCCCGGTCCCGTCTTGATCAGGCCGCTGACCGGCAACGAGGAGACATGCTTGAAGGGAAAGCGGAGCGTGACATCAGCATCCGCGTTTCCTGTGATGTCCGCAACCCTGAACTCCGTATGGGGATTCGAATTCAAGAGCATGAAAAGATCTGAGCGGCTGAAATTTGAGAAGTCATACGGCTGGGTGCCCGACAGGCTGAACGTTCGACACACTTTGAGAAAACCGTACGTGCCCTCGCCCATATTCGTGTACGCCATTGACGCGTTGTGAAGCGTGAGGTTCCCCAGCGTGTTGACGCCTTTCACCCCGCCCGGCTTGCCGAACTCCAGCAAACCCTGATCCACGTGAATTTCCGCTTTGAGCGCCGTCGTCTCGGCGCCTCCGAAGCTGTTTCGCTCGGCCAGACGCAGCGTGGCGTTCGTGGAGACGTAGATGCGGCGCTCGACGGTTCCCGAGCCCAGCGGCGAGGTGCTTCCGGCGTTGGGCACATTCGCGACCATCGAACCGGCTTCGATGCGGATGTCGTTGGTATAGGTGTGTCCGGTGCTATTCACCGTCACCGTCCCGCCACCCCGTTTCACCAGCGCTGAAGCTTCAACGATCTTGGTTCCCGCCACGCTCGTCGTCAGCGTGTAGTCGCCGGCCGTATCGAACAGGATGACACCCGCCGTCACGTTTGCAGACAGATTGACCGAGCGCACGGCCGCGCCGTCGTCGAACCGCACGTTGTCGCCCGTCGCGAACGCTGTTGCTTCGCCCGCGCTGTTGGTCCAGTTGAGTCCCGAACCCCACAGGCCTCCAGCCGAACCGGTCCACACCAAATCAGAACCTCGAGCGAACCCTGTGAGCAGAAAAGAAAGAATCGTTGCAGCGGCCGCCGCCATCCGTGTATTTAATTTTTTCATTTGCACTCCTTCTTCGGTTCCCTTTCAACACAGTGTCCGTACGATAACACGACGCCGGCAAGCAAGCGTTCAATATTTCACGATTCTAATATCTTGACCATCGGTAAAGAGACCGCCCGTATGCTGGGCGTTTGGCACGATTCGGGCGCCTCTGTCGCTCCGGCGCTCTGTGGCCGGAAATACACCGCTTCTCCGCCGACAGAGCGGCGGAGCTACAGGGCGGCTATCCTTGGACCGGTCAACGGAGCGCCGCTTTGGCCGTACCCTTCGGCCTCTGGATCAGTTCCTGAACAACACGCCGGTCAGCTCGGCCAGTTCCTCGGCCGGGATCTTGATGCTCTTGCGGTCGTACGTCATCAGCCCGTTGATCTCGCCTTCCACGTCGGTGGTCTGCGTGTAGACGGCGCCGGCGATGCCTTGCGGCCTCAGCTCATTCAGCATCTTGATCGAGGTGGCGAAACGCTCCTTGTACTCCGCCTCGCTCTTCGGCAGGCCCCCGTAGCCCCAGTTGTCCCGCTCGGCGTCCCACAGGTGCCCTTTCACCGGGTAGCCGTGTCCGCCGAACTCCCCGACGACCTTGACGAACCCGTCGAAGCGGCCGTCCTTGCCCTGCTCGAACGGAAAGCCGGGGTGCGGATACCGGTGTGCGTCCACAATGTCGCCCACCGGCCAGAAGTTCCCGCCGCTGGCGATGTTCACCAGACGCGTCGGATCGCGCCGCGAGACCCACGTGCCGACCTCGACGGTCTGGTGCTGGCCCCACGCCTCGTTGAACGGCACCCAGCACACGATCGAGGGATGGCTCTCCAAGGTGTCGATCATGCGCGCCAGCTCAACCATGAACTGCGCGTGATGCTCGGCGGGCCACTCCGCGTCCTTGGGCTCCGGCTTGAGGAAGGTCCAGGCCGCCCCCTTGCCGCCGCTCACATGGTCCTGCCACACCATCATGCCTAGGCGGTCGCACTGTTCGTAGTACAGGCGCGGCTCGACCTTGATGTGCTTGCGGATCATGTTGAACCCGGCGCGCTTCAGCCAGCCGATCTCGAAGGCCATCGCCTCCTCGGAGGGCGGCGTCAGCAGGCCGTCGGGCCACCAGCCCTGATCCAGCGGACCCCAGTGGAAAAGCGGCGCGCCGTTCAAGGTGAGCCGCAGGTGACCTTGCGCGTCCCGGGTCTTCCCGACCGTCCGGATGCCGGCATACGAGCTGACCGTGTCCACCACCCGTCCGGCCCCGTCCAGCAAGTCCAGCTCGAGCGTATAGAGGTGCGGCGAGGCCGGCGACCAGAGCTTGGCGCCCGCGACCGCCACCGCGACTTCCTGCCCGGCCGCTCCCGCGGCGCTCGCCACCTGCCGGCCGCCATCCTTGACCCGCAGCGCGACTCCCTTGGCGGCGCCCTCCGCCGCGGCGGTCACCCGGATCGTGCCGGAAGCGGCGTCGGTGCGGAGCACCAGGCTCTTGACGTGGCTGGCCCCGACCTGCTCAAGCCACACCGTCTGCCAGATGCCGGAGACCTGGGTGTAAAAAATGCCGTGCGGGTTCAGCGTCTGCTTGCCGCGCAGCTGGAAGCCCTCCTGCTCGTCCTCCACGCGCACCAGCACCTCGTTCGACCCCGCACGCACCGCGTCCGTGATGTCGAACGAGAACGGGGTGTTGCCGCCCCGGTGCTCGCCGACCGCCTTGCCGTTCACGAGGACCCGGCAGCGGTAGTCGACCGCCTCGAAGTTCAGCAGCGTGCGCCCGGCTGCCTCAGCGGCGAACGTCCGCCGATACCAGAGCGCCTGCCCGATCTGCAACATCTTCTGCACGCCGCCGAGCTTCGACTCCAGGCAGAACGGCACCCGGATGCGCCCCTGCCACTGGCGCGGCGGCTCTTGCTGGTCCACAGGGGTCACGGCGTATTCCCAAGGGCCGTTCAAGTTCTGCCAACGCTCCCGCCGCAGCTGAGGGCGGGGGTAGCCCTGCCACGCGTTCTGGTCGGTGACCTTCTCGCCCCACGGCGTCATCAGCCCGCTGACGAACGGCTTGCGCTCCGGCACCGGCAGCGCGGGCACCGCGTCGGCCTCGATCACGTGCGCGTCGATGAACTGCCCGCCCGTCTCCTGCCGGCACAGCACGGCCAGCACGTTCTCCCCCCGCCTGAGAAGCGCGCGCTGCGCCTCCCCGAGCGGAAAGACTTTGTACGCCGTGACGTAGCCTTTCAGCGACAGCACCGGCTGGCCGTTGAGGAAGATCTCCGCGTCCTCGTCGTGGTAGACCAGCAGCGCGGGCTTCTCCAAATCGCGCGTCAGGGCAAAGCGCTTGCGCAGCCAGATCGCCTTCGTGCGCCAGTCGGTGCCGACGCGCGCGTTCGGCGTGCCGGCCGTGCCGAACCCGCCCGAGCCCGTCTTCCAGCCCGCGTCATCGAACGCCGGCGCCTGCCAGGCCCCCTCCGGCTGCGCGAGCGTGTACCGCCACTGGTCAACGACGGCCTGGGCCAACAGAACAGAGGGAACTGCGGCGAATGCCGCAGCGATGACAGCACGTGCGAGTCGAGGATGCATCATTACTCCTTTCGCGCGCGTCTTGACACGCGCCTCTCAATCTGCATTCGATAATGTTTCGGCATCGTAGCATCTTTTACCCCATCCGGCAACGCAGCCGCGCGGCGGGCCAGCAATTCTAATTATGGCCAAGAAACGCCTTACGGCGTCACTACGAACCTGCGCGATCCCTGCGTTTTAGCTTGTAGTGTGCCCGTAAGGGCATTCTCGCAGTGCGTGTCCTGTCATAAGTAGAATTGCCGGCCCTGGCGCGCAGGCTTGCCTCCTTCGCGGCGAATACGTATCATAGCCGCCATGAGCAAACCGGTCTGCACACTTCCCTTCGAGTATGTCGACACGCCCGAGCGGCGCGTGCTCAACCTCGAGAAGGAGGGCATAC
>Ga0209066_10006309_pt1 | contig 12133 bp, 10 predicted proteins | sample All_14_2_FD_187198 | JGI IMG/M metagenome (GOLD analysis project Ga0209066, IMG submission 187198) | Freshwater microbial communities in response to fracking from Pennsylvania, USA - Allegheny Zone_MetaG_DW_15 (SPAdes) (version 2) ...
CTGCTGGTGTTCAAGGGCGCCGACCCGGCCGCCATCTGGACCATCTTCATCTGCTCGATCTGGCCCATGATCATCAACACCGCGGTGGGCGTGCAGCGCGTGCCGCAGGACTACATGAACGTGGCCCGCGTGCTCAACCTCAGCGAGTGGAAGATCTTCACCAAGATCCTGTTCCCCGCCGTGCTGCCCTACCTGCTGACCGGCGTGCGCCTGGCGGTGGGCACGGCCTGGCTGGTGATCGTCGCGGCCGAGATGCTGACCGGCGGTGTGGGCATCGGCTTCTGGGTCTGGGACGAGTGGAACAACCTCAACGTCTCCAGCATCATCATCGCGATCTTCGTCATCGGCATCGTCGGCCTGCTGCTCGAATTCGCCCTGATCAAACTCGCCACCCTGTTCACGTTTGAAGAGGTAAGGACTTAACCACCCCCGCGCCGCGCCCAACGGCGCGTCACCCCCTCAAGGGGGCGCCACCAGCGGCCCGGCAAAGCCGGTTCCGCGGTGGCCCCCGAACAAGGAGAAACCCATGAGCACCACCCACACCACCAAGTACATCGACATCCAGGGCGTCGAGCAGACCTTCAAGACCAAGAAGGGCCTGTTCCCCGCGCTCAAGGACATCAACCTCACGGTCGCCAAGGGCGAGTTCGTGGCGTTGATCGGCCACTCGGGTTGCGGCAAGTCCACCCTGCTCAACCTGATCGCCGGCCTGACCACGCCCACCAGCGGCGTGCTGCTCTGCGCCGACCGCGAGATCGCCGGCCCCGGCCCCGAGCGCGCGGTGGTGTTCCAGAACCACTCGCTGCTGCCCTGGCTCACCTGCTACGAGAACGTCTTCCTGGCGGTCGAACGCGTGTTCAGCCGCACCGAAACCCGCATCCAGCTGAAGGTGCGCACCGACGCCGCGCTGGCCCTGGTGGGCCTGACCGCCGCCGCACAGAAACGCCCCGGCGAAATCTCCGGCGGAATGAAACAACGTGTGGGCATTGCCCGGGCGCTGTCGATGGAACCCAAGGTGCTGCTGATGGACGAACCCTTCGGCGCGCTGGATGCACTGACCCGCGCCAAGCTGCAGGACGAGCTGCTGGAGATCGTCGCCAAGACCCACGCCACCGTGGTCATGGTCACGCACGACGTGGACGAAGCCGTGCTGCTGTCCGACAAGATCGTGATGATGACCAACGGGCCGGCCGCCACCATCGGCGAGGTGCTGCACGTGGACCTGCCGCGCCCGCGCAACCGCGTGGCCCTGGCCGACGATCCGCGATACCAGCACCACCGCAAGGCCGTGATCGACTTCCTCTACACGCGCCAGGCGCACGTCGAAAAGGCCGCTTGAACTGGCACGCGGCCGCGCCGCACCCAACCCAAAAAGGGGCATGCTTTGTGGCATGCCCCTTTTCTTTGCGCCGCCTGCTCATCGCGACACAAGCTTGGTGCACAGCGGGCCATCCGCCCCCCTTGAAACGCCCCTGAATCGGGCATGAAATCTGCTTGATACGAGCAAGGCTAACGAAGGCCTTTTCAGTTGCAGCAGACGGCCGGCTCCGGCCGCCTGGCGCACCCCAAACACCGCACCCGGCCGTCTGGCCCGGACGCTCTGCGGCCTGGGTTTCCATCCCCTCCCACCTCTCTCTCAAAGGTTCACGCCATGGCGGGTTTCCGTACGTTCCTGAAAAGCGGGCACACACCGACGCTGTTTGCAGCGTTCTTCTACCTCACGTTCTCGTTCGTGATCTGGGTCATGAACGGCGCCATGGCGCCCTTCATCAGCGAAGAGTTCAACCTCACGCCGGCCCAGAAAGGCCTGCTGCTGTCCATCCCCATCGTCGCCGGCGCGATCATGCGGTTCCCGCTCGGCCTGCTGGCGCAGTACGTGGGCCGCAAGACCGCCACCCTGGTCGAACTGGCGCTGATCTGCTTCACGATGGCGTACGGCTACTTCTTCGTGCAGAGCTACGACGACATGCTCAAGATGGCGCTGTTGCTGGGCGTGGCCGGCGCCAGCTTCGGCGTGGCCATGTCGCTGGGCTCGGGCTGGTACCCGCCCAAGTACAAAGGCCTGGCCATGGGCCTGGTGGGCGCAGGCAACGCCGGCACCGCCATCGCCGCGCTGCTGGCGCCGCCGCTGGCGCAGGCCTACGGCTGGCAGACGGTGTACGGCTTTGCGGCCATCGCCTCGGTCGTGCCCATGCTGGTGGTGGCCTTCATGGCCAAGGAGCCACCCGACCGCGATCAACACGCCAAGATCAAAGATCACCTGGCCTGCCTGCTGGAAAAAGACGGCTGGGTCTTCAGCCTGATCTACGTCGTCACCTTCGGCGGCTTCATCGGCATCACCACCTTCCTGCCCACCTACTACTACGACCAGTTCGGCGTGAGCAAGGTGCAGGCCGGTCAACTCACCATGCTCGCCGCGCTGATGGGCGCGGTGGTGCGCATCTTCGGCGGCTGGATTTCCGATCACTGGGGCGGCGTCAACACGCTCACCGTGGTGCTGGTGGTGGTGTCGGTCGCGCTGGTGGGCGTGGGCCTGTCGTCGCACTCCATCGTGCTGACCACGCTGCTGCTCATCGTCTGCTTCGCCGCGCTGGGTGCCGGCAACGGCGCGCTGTTCCAGCTGGTGCCGCTGCGCTGGCCCACCTCCACCGCCGTGGCCGGCTCCATGATCGGCGAGATCGGCGCGCTGGGCGGCGGCCTCGTGCCGGCCATGATGGGCCAGTCCAAACAGCACACCGACAGCTTCCTCTCCGGCTTCGTGATCATGGCGGTGTTCTCGGTGCTGATGCTGGGCGTGATGCGCACGATGCAGGTGCGCTGGACGCGCACCTGGGCAGAAAAGGGAGGCCGCGCGCGCAGCGCGTGATCTGCGCAGCAGACAAGGTGCGCAGCACCCGGCCAAACTTTCAGCGAAGCAAAAAAGGGAGGCCACGCGCGCAGCGCGTGATCTGCGCAGCCCGTCGGTCGGCCACGCGCCCTTGGAGCGAATCAACAGGGGCTTTCAATGCCATGGGCCTTGGCGCATCATCCAGGGCCTGTGGCCTGTGTACTGAAGCGCACAGAGAGGAACACGACAAAGCGGCACGATGCACCCACGGCATATGCACAGCCCGACAGACCCGGCCAACCAGTCGTCGGCGTTCACCTGATCCAAGGACCGCCTGTGATGCGCACCTTCCACATCTACCGCTACGACCCGGACGTTGATGCACGGCCCCGCATGCAGACGGTTCAGATCGACACGCAGCCGGGAGATCGGATGCTGCTGGATGTGTTGACGCGGCTCAAGGCCATGGACCCTACGCTGAGCTTCCGTCGTTCCTGCCGGGAAGGGGTGTGCGGTTCCGACGCCATGAACATCAATGGCAAAAATGGGCTGGCCTGCATCACCAACATGAACACACTGCCCTCCACCGTGACGCTCAAGCCCCTGCCAGGCCTGCCCGTCGTGCGAGACCTGTTCGTCGACATGACCGGCTTTTTCAAGCAATACCACAGCATCAAGCCCTGGCTCATCGACGACACACCCCCTCCCGAGCGAGAGCGGCTGCAGTCCATTGATGCGCGCGAAGAGCTCAACGGCCTGTACGAATGCATCCTCTGCGCCTGCTGTTCGAGTGCCTGCCCGAGCTTCTGGTGGAACCCCGACAAATACGTGGGTCCGGCGGGCCTGCTGCAGGCCTACCGCTTCCTCGTGGACAGCCGCGATCACGCAACCAGCGCCAGGCTTGACGATTTACACGACCCCTACCGTCTGTTCCGTTGTCGCACGATCCTGAACTGCACAGACGTCTGCCCCAAGGGCCTGAACCCGGCGCTGGCGATTGGCAAGATCAAGGAAATGATGGTGCGCCGCCAGGTCTGAAGAAGCGAACGCGGACGCGCCCCCTGTGGAGGCATCCGCACCGGCTTGCGGTTAAATTGCACGGGTTCGCGCCGCCGCACGGCGGCGCGCCTTCCCACCCTTGTACACCCGGAGCTGACCGCATGGCGTCCCCCATCCGCATCATTTCTTCCATGGCCACCAAGCAGGTGCTGGCCGACCTGATCGCCCTCTACCGGCAGGCGCACCCGGACACGGTCATCGAACTCGAATCCGTGGGCGGTGTGGACGCCGCCAAACGCGTGCAGGCCGGCGAAGCGTTCGACATCGTGGCCCTCGCGTCCAACGCGGTGGACCAGCTCACGGCCGACGGCAAAGTCGTTGCCGGCAGCACCGTGGACGTGGTGCGCTCCGGCGTGGCGCTGGCCGTGCGCAGCGGCGCGCCGCACCCCGACATCGGCAGCGAAGCCGCCGTGAAACAGGCCGTGCTCGGCGCACGCACCCTGGGCTATTCCACCGGCCCCAGCGGCGTGCAACTGGCCAAGCTCTTCGAGCGCTGGGGCATCGCCGAACAGATCAAAGACCGCATCGTCACCGCACCGCCCGGCGTGCCCGTGGGCTCGCTGGTGGCCAAGGGCGAGGTCGAGCTGGGCTTCCAGCAGCTGAGCGAACTCATGAGCCTGGAAGGCATCGACGTGCTCGGCCCGCTGCCCGCAGACATCCAGATCATCACCACCTTCTCGGCCGGCCTGGCCACGGCCTCCACGCAGCCCGAAGCGGTGCGAGCGCTGCTGGCGTTCCTCGTGTCGCCCGCGACCGGGCCAACGAAGCAACGCAACGGGATGGAGGCCGCAGGCTGATCCGGTCAGCGTTGACACAAGGCCGCTGAAAGCCCGCCCTTGAATCCGCTGCTGAACTGGCTGCGTTCGTTCTACCCGGCCCCGTTGACCATCGGTCGCGGGGAGCTCTGGCTGAGCAGCGTGGGCGTGGGCCTCGGGCTGCTGTGCACCGACTGGCTCAGCCGTCACGCGCTGGGCACCTCCAGCGTCTGGTTCATCGCGCCCATGGGCGCTTCAGCGGTGTTGCTGTTTGCGGTGCCGGCGAGCCCGCTGGCGCAGCCCTGGTCCATCATCGGCGGCAACGTGCTCTCGGCGCTGATCGGCGTGGCCTGCCACCAGTGGCTCGGATCGACGGGCCTGGCCGCCGCGGTGGCGGGCACCGGCGCCGTGGCGGCCATGTTCGCGCTGCGCTGCCTGCACCCGCCCGGCGGCGCGGTGGCGCTCACGGCCGTGCTGGGTGGCCCGGCGATCCACGAGCTGGGTTTTGGTTTTGCGCTCTGGCCCGTGGCCGCCGATTCGGCGGTCATGCTGGCGCTGGCCCTGCTGTTCAACAACGCCATGGGGCGCAGCTACCCGCACCACGGCGTGGCCAAGAGCCGCCCCCACGACACGCGCGATCCGCTGCCCACCCAGCGCGTGGGCTACAACAAGGAAGATCTGGACGCCGCGCTGGCCTCGTTCGGCGAGCTGCTCGACATCGACCGCCACGACCTCGAAGAAATCATGACGCGCGCGCAAATGCATGCGCAGCGCCGCCACTGGGGCGGTGTGCGGTGCGAGGACATCATGTCGCGCGACGTGGTGAGCGTGGGCCCAGGTGATTCGGTGGACGAAGCCTGGGCGCGCCTGGCACACCACAAGATCAAGGCGCTGCCCGTGGTGGATGCCGGCAACCAGTTGGTGGGCATCGTTTCGCTGCACGACTTTTTCATCGGCCAGAGCGCGCCGGCGCCCAGCCGCGTGCCGCGCATGAACACCGCGCGCCGGGTCGAAGACATCATGACCCGCAAGGTGCGCACCGCCCGCCCCGAACAGGCCATCGCCGACCTGGTGCGCGGCTTCTCCGATGGCGGTCTGCACCACATGCCCGTGCTCGACGCGCAGGATCGTCTGGTGGGCATGGTCACGCAGTCGGACCTGGTGGCCGCCCTGTTCATGGCCCCCGCCGGCCCGGCCTGAAACCCGCGGTGAATCCCCCGCGCGGCGCGGGGACGACCCGTCCAGACCGGCCACCGTTTGAGGCCGCTCCCGGGCCGCTGCCCGGCCAGGGAGCGGGTGCTGGGGTGGCATCCCACAGCCTTGCCTGCGCGGCCTTATGCTTTCCTGATGGCGACAGCGCTAGGCTCGCCCATCATGTCAACCCCACCGAACACCCCCGCAGCTCCCCGCTGGCACAGTGCCCGGCCCTGGTTCACCTGGCTGGTGGGCTGGGCGCTGATGCTGGCGCTCGCCCCCCGCCTGGACCTCGCCAACCTGGCCATGGTGCTGATGCTGACCTCGGCCGTGGCCTCGCTCTGGTTGCCCGGCGGCATCAGCGCAGGGGCCAGTGCGGTGGCGGTGATCGCCTTCAACTGGGCTTTTGTCCCGCCACGTTTCACGCTCACCGTCGACCTGCACCAGCACGCGCTGTTGCTGCTGGCCATGCTGGTGGTGAACTGGATCATTTCGGGCCTGGTGATCCGCCAGCGCCAGCTGGCCGACGCTGCGCGCCAGGTGGCCGAGCGCGAGATGCGCCTGCGCACCTGGGGCGACACGCTGCGCGACGCGGTGGACCCGGCCGCCCACGCCAGCGCCCTGCACGCCGCGCTGGCCGATGCCACACAGGCACCGGTCGCTGTGGCGGTGCTGCGCGGGCTTGGCGCACAACCCGAAGACGATTCCACCCTGCATGTGGGGCCAGTGAACGACGAGCAGCGCGCGGGGCTGGCCGTGTGCATCCGCGACGGTCGGGCCATGGGCTCGGGCACCGGCCGCTACGACGAACTGCCCGACTGGTACCTGCCCTTGCGCGGGCGCGGCGTGACGCTGGGCGCTGCGCTCGTGTGCGGTATGGGCACTGAGCGCAACGGCCTGGAACTGCGACCGCACCTGCAAGCCCTGTGCGACCAGATGGGCAGCGCCCTGCACCGTTCGCTGATCACCGCGCAGGAGCTGCAAGCGCGCGAACAAGCGCAGCTGCAGGCCACGCGCAACGCGCTGCTGGCAGCCATCTCGCACGACTACCGCACGCCGCTCGCCACCATCATGGGGGCCGCCTCGGCCCTGCACGACCAGGCCGACAAGCTCGACGCTGGCCAGCGCCGCCGCCTGGCCGGCGGCATTGTTGAAGAAGCCGAGCGCCTGAGCCGGTTGACCGACAACACGCTGCAGCTGGCGCGGCTGGACGCGCCGGCCGTGCAGCTGCGTTGCGACTGGGAATCGGCCGAAGAGATCGTGGGAGCGGTGTTGCGGCGCGCCCGCCGGCGCCCCGAAGGTGCGCGCATCAAGGCGTGGATCGAACCCGCGATGCCCCTGCTGTGGTGCGACGCCCTGCTCGTCTCGCAGCTGCTGGAGAACCTGCTGGACAACGCGCTCAAGTACAGCCCGGCGGAATCGGCGGTGAGCCTGCAGGTTCGACGGCAAAGCAGCGAAGCCCTGCTCAGTGTGTGCGACCGCGGACCCGGCATCGCGCCAGCCTGGCACGAGCGGGTGTTCGAAGTCTTCCAGCGCGGCGACGAAAGTCTGCGCGACCGCAACCTGGACGCCCGCGGCCAGGGTGCGGGTGTCGGCCTGGCCGTGTGCCGCGCCATCGCCCGTGCACACGGCGGCGAGCTGCGCCTGCGCGCACGCGCTCACGGCGGCAGCTGCTTTGAATGCGCGCTGCCCTTGCGCGAACTGCAGGATGCGCCACCCGAAGAGGGCCCGCCATGAACCAGCGCATCCTGCTGATCGAAGACGACCGCGAACTGCGCGCGGCGTTGAAAGAGGCGCTCTCGGTGGAGGGCTACGCAGTGCAAACCTCGGCCAGCCTGGCCGACGCGCGCGCACTGCTGCAACACGCCGACCGGCACACCGCGCCCGAACTCGTGCTGCTGGACCTGGGCCTGCCCGACGGCGACGGCGAGACCTTTCTGCCCGAGCTGCGCCGCGCGGGCGGCACGCCGGTGATCGTGATCTCGGCGCGCGAGGCCGAGGGCCAGAAGATCCGTCTGCTCGACGAGGGCGCCGATGACTACCTCGTCAAGCCCTTCGGCATCGGCGAACTGCTGGCACGCATGCGTGTGGCGCTGCGCCACCGCGGACAACACAACCGCCCGGCCGTGCTGAGCTACCGCCATGGCGCGCTGGACATCGACCTGGCGGCCCACCGCGTGCGGCGCCACGGGAACGAGGTGCACCTCACGCCCACCGAATTCAAACTGCTGGCCCGGCTGGTGCGCCAGACCGGCCAGGTGGTGACGCACCGGCAACTGCTGGCCGACGTGTGGGGCGCCGAACACACCGAGCAGACCCAGTACCTGCGCCTGTACATGGGCCAGCTGCGCGCCAAGCTGGAAGACGACAGCGCCGAGCCGCAATACCTGCTGACCGAGCCGGGCGTGGGCTACCGCATCGCCGACACCGAAACCTGACCCGGCGTCCGCGTCCCTTATGCGATCCTGATGCGTGCGGTGCCATCGTGCAGGCTTCGGAACCACCGGAGTCTTCATGACCACGCTCTCCCAGAACGCCACCGCGGCATCGGACCGCCCACAAACCCCCGCCAACGGTGAGAACACCACGCCAGCCAGACACGGCCTGGCCGCCCTCACCCTGGGCGCCATCGGCGTGGTGTACGGCGACATCGGCACCAGCCCGCTCTACACCATCAAGGAAATCTTTGCGCCGCACACCGGCGTGCCGCTGGATGCCTTGCACCTCGTGGGCGCCATCTCGGTGATCTTCTGGGCGTTGATGCTGGTGGTCACGCTCAAGTACGTGATCCTGATCCTGCGCGCCGACAACCACGGCGAAGGCGGTGGCCTGGCGCTCACCGCGCTGGCCGCCAAGGCGGTGCAACACCGCCCCGCCCTGCACGGCGGCCTGCTGCTGCTGGGCATGTTCGGCGCCACGCTGTTCTATGGCGACAGCGTGATCACCCCCGCCATCTCGGTGCTCGGCGCCATGGAAGGGCTGGAGCTGGTCGCCCCGTCGCTCAAACCCTATGTGGTGCCCTTCACGCTGGCGATCCTGGTGGGCCTGTTCCTGATCCAGCGCCGGGGCACGGCCTTCGTGGGCAAGTTCTTCGGCCCGATCATCGTGTTGTGGTTCGTGGTGCTGGGCTTCACCGGTGCGCTGCAGATCGCGCAGCAGCCGGCCATACTGACCGCGCTCAACCCGGTGCACGCCTATGAGTTTCTGGCCAGCCGCGGCTGGCACCTGTTCGCGGCCGTGGGCGCCATCGTGCTGGCCATCACCGGCGCCGAGGCGCTGTACGCCGACATGGGGCACTTCGGCCGGCGGCCGATCCAGCTGGCCTGGACTTTCGTGGTGTTCCCCGGCCTGATGCTGAACTACCTGGGCCAGGGCGCGCTGCTGATGAGCGACCCCTCGGCCATCCAGAACCCGTTCTACCGCATGTTCCCCGACGCCTGGGTGCTGCCCGCGCTGGTGCTGGCCACGCTGGCGGCCATCATCGCTTCCCAGGCGGTGATCTCGGGCGCGTATTCCATGACCAAGCAGGCCATCCTGCTGGGCTTTCTGCCGCGCATGGCCGTGCGCTACACCTCGGCGCGCGAGGTCGGCCAGATCTACATGCCCGCCGTCAACTGGGTGCTGCTGGCCGGTGTGGTGGCGGTGGTGCTGTTTTTCGGCAGCTCGTCGGCACTGGCCAGCGCCTACGGCATCGCCGTGACGCTGACCATGATGATCACCACCGTGCTCACCTTCTTCGTGGTGCGCGACGGCTGGCGCCTGCCCGCGCCGCTGGCCATCGGCGCCACCGCTTTTTTCCTGGCGGTGGACGCGCTGCTGGTGGCGGGCTGTGCCATCAAGTTCCTGGACGGCGGCTGGTTCCCGCTCGCATTGGGCCTGCTGATCTTCGTGGTGATGAGCACCTGGCTGCGCGGGCGAGCCCTGCTCCTGCAGAGCCTGCGAAGAGACGGCCTGGCACTGCTGCCCTTCATCGAAAGCCTGGATCCGCGCTCGGTCCACCGCGCGGAGCGCACCGCGGTCTACGCCGTGGCCGACCCCAGCACCGTGCCGCAGGCGCTGCTGCACAACCTCAAGCACAACCAGGTGCTGCACGAGCGCAACGTGATCCTGACCGTGGTGTTCCACGACGTGCCCTGGGTGCCGATGGAGCGGCGCCTGGATATCGCGCCGCTGGGCCACGGCTTCTGGCGCATCACGGTGAACTTCGGCTTCATGAACACGCCCGACGTGCCCAAGGCGCTGGAACTGGCCCAGGCCCACGGCCTGCCCATCCCGATGTTTGAAACCACCTACTTTCTCAGCCGGGAAACGGTGGTCCCCACCCCCGGCGCGGGCATGGCCGGCTGGCGCGAGCGCCTGTTCGCCACCATGAGCCAGAACGCGGGCGGTGTGGTGGAATTCTTCCGCCTCCCGGGCAACGCGGTGGTTGAGCTGGGCACGCGGGTGCAGATCTGAGCGCGACGCGCCCCTCGGGCACATGGGGAATAGGCTTCAAACCATGGTCGGCAGCGTCAAACCCGACTATATTAGTCAACTATGATCGCGACCACCCCAAACCCCATCCAGCCCGGCCCCAAGACCTCCATCGACAAGCACAAGATCCGCTTCCTGTTGCTGGAGGGCATCCACCCCTCGGCCATCGAGGTGCTGCGCGCAGCGGGCTACAGCCAGATCGAGAGCCTGCCCGGCGCCCTGCCCGACGACCAGCTGCTGGCCAAAATCGCCGACGCGCATTTCGTGGGCATCCGCTCGCGCACCCAGCTCACCGCCGAGGTGCTGAGCCACGCCCACCGCCTCGCCGCCGTGGGCTGCTTCTGCATCGGCACCAACCAGGTGGACCTGGCCGCGGCGCGCGAGCGAGGCATCGCGGTGTTCAACGCACCGTTTTCCAACACCCGCTCGGTCGCCGAGCTGGTGCTGGCCGAGGCCATTTTGCTGATGCGCGGCATTCCCGAAAAAAACGCCGTGGCGCACCGCGGCGGCTGGCTGAAATCGGCCAGCAACTCATTCGAGATCCGCGGCAAGACGCTGGGCATCGTGGGCTACGGCGCCATCGGCACGCAGCTCTCGGTGTTGGCCGAAGCGCTGGGCATGAACGTGGTGTTTTTTGACGTGGCGACCAAGCTGCCGCTGGGCAACGCCAAACCACTCACCAGCCTGGACGAACTGATGGCCACCGCCGACGTGGTGAGCCTGCACGTGCCCGAAACACCGGCCACGCAATGGATGATCGGCGCGGCGCAACTCGCGCGCATGAAGCCCAGCGCCGTGCTCATCAACGCCTCGCGCGGCACCGTAGTGCAGGTGGACGCGCTGGCCAGCGCGCTGCAAAGCCAGGCCCTGCTCGGCGCCGCCATCGACGTGTTCCCCGAAGAACCGCACAGCAACAAAGACACATTCGAGTCGCCGCTGCGCGGCCTGGACAACGTGATCCTCACGCCGCACATCGGCGGCTCCACGCTGGAGGCGCAGGAAAACATCGGCATCGAGGTGGCGGAAAAGCTCGTCAAGTACAGCGACAACGGCACATCCACCTCGGCCGTCAATTTCCCCGAAGTGGCCCTGCCCGCGCACCCCGGCAAGCACCGCCTGCTGCACATCCACCGCAACGTGCCCGGCGTGCTCTCCGGCATCAACCGCGTTTTTTCCGACCACGGCATCAACATCTCGGCGCAGTACCTGCAGACGCGCGAAGACGTGGGCTACGTGGTGATGGACATCGACGCCGCGCACTCCGAGCTGGCGCTGGCCGAGCTCGCGCGCGTGCCTGGCACGCTGCGCAGCCGTGTGCTGTTCTGAAGACCGGCGCAGCGGCCCGCCAGCCAACAACAGAATTCCAACGAGCGCCAGCGCACAGACCCGGGTTGCAGACGAAGCGAACCATCGGACAATGATCCTGGCGCGGCACCGCGCCTCCCCAAGCAGGAGCCCCTCATGTCCGAGTCATTGCATCCCACACCGGGCGACAGCCCCGCCCTCACCAACGCCGAGCTGGTGCAGCTGCGCGTGCGCGTGATCGCGCTGGAAAACATGGTCATCGCCCTGCTGGCCAACGCACCGCCCGAGCAACAGGCGCTGGTGCGGGAAATGGCCAGTTACATCTCACCCCGGCCGGGCTACACGCCCCACACCGTCACCATGCACGCCGCGGACCAGATGCGCAGCCTGGTGGATCGCGCGGACCGGTTCCAGCCCATGCAGGCGAGCTGAAGAGACTCGCGGTCAGGCCCCTGCCGCGTTGGCGCCACTGAGCTGCGCCGTGGCGGCGCGTGCGAAAACCATGGATGCAATGGGCGCG
>Ga0209066_10006310_pt1 | contig 12131 bp, 8 predicted proteins | sample All_14_2_FD_187198 | JGI IMG/M metagenome (GOLD analysis project Ga0209066, IMG submission 187198) | Freshwater microbial communities in response to fracking from Pennsylvania, USA - Allegheny Zone_MetaG_DW_15 (SPAdes) (version 2) ...
CCGGCGCGGTGCCCAGGATGGAATAGGCCTGCGCGCCCGAGTAGCCGAACTTCTTGAGGTACTCGATGGCGTTCAGGCAGGCCTGCTTGTAGGCCACGTTGACGTCCAGGTAGTACTGCTTGCCGGCTTCGTCGACGCTGATGCCTTCGAAGATGACGTAGTCGTTGTAGGTGGGCGTGATCGGGCTGGGCTTGAAGATCGGGTTCTTGATGCCGTACTTGGCCATGCCGCCCTTGATCAGGCTGACCTTCATGTGCACCCAGCCGGCCATCTCGATGGCACCGCAGAAGGTGATCTCGCCATCCCCCTGGCTGAAGTGCAGGTCACCCACCGACAGACCGGCACCTTCCACATAGACCGGGAAGAAGACCTTGGAGCCGCGCGAGAGGTCCTTGATGTCGCAGTTGCCGCCGTGTTCGCGCGGCGGCACGGTACGGGCCCCGGTGGCCGCCGCCTTGGCCTTGGCTTCGCCGGTGAGCTTGCCCATGTGGGCGGTGCCCGCGGACGGTGGGTTGGCCAGGCCGCCGGTGGGGTTGGTGTCGATCAGCGCCTGCTCGCGCGCGTTCCACAGCTCCAGCATCTTGGGATCGGGCAGGCAGCCGATCAGGCCCGGGTGGATCAGGCCGGCGTACTTCACGCCCGGCACATGGCGCGAGCTGGTGAACATGCCGTGGAAGTCCCAGATGGACTTTTGCGCGGCCGGGAAGTGGTCGGTCAGGAAGCCGCCACCATTGGTCTTGCTGAAGAAGCCGTTGAAGCCCCAGAGGCTGTCGTCCTTGGCGCCGATGTCCAGCAGGTCGACGACCAGCAGGTCGCCGGGTTCGGCGCCCTTGACGCCCACCGGACCCGAGAGGTAGTGCACCGTGGTCAGGTCGATGTCGCGCACGTCGTCGGCGCTGTCGTTGTTCTTGATGAAGCCGCCGGTCCAGTCGTAGGTCTCCAGCACGAAGTCGTCGCCGGGGTTGACCCAGCAGGCCATGGGAATGTCGGGGTGCCAGCGGTTGTGCACCATTTCGTTGGACGGTGCGGGCTGGCTCAGGTCGACCTTGATGAGGGTTTCAGGCATGTTGTGCTCCTTGCAGGTGGGATGACGGACGGGACTCAGACGGAGAGATAGGCCTTGATGCGCGCCTCGTCGGTGTCGGCGCGGGCGGTCTCGTGCACCAGGCGACCGCCTTCGATGACGAACAGGCGGTCGGCCACGTCCATGGCGAAGGACAGCACCTGTTCGGAGACCACGATGGTCAGCTGGCGCATCTTGCGGATCTCGTTGAGCGCCTTGGCGATGTCCTTGATGATGGACGGCTGGATGCCTTCGGTGGGCTCGTCCAGCAGCAGCACCTTGGGGTTGGTGACCAGGGCACGGGCGATGGCCAGCTGCTGCTGCTGCCCGCCCGAGAGGTTGCCGCCCTTGCGCCGGCGCATGTCCCAGAGCACCGGGAACAGGGCGTAGATTTCCTCGGGGATGGTCTTGTCTTTCGCGTTCTCCAGGCCGGTCTGGATGTTCTCTTCCACCGTCAGGGTGGGGAAGATCATGCGGCCCTGCGGCACGTAGGCAATGCCCTTGGCCACGCGGCGGAAGCTCTCGTCCTTCGAGACGTCCTGGCCGGCCACGCTGACCGCGCCAGACTTGATGGGCAGCACGCCCATCAGGCTCTTGAACAGCGTGGTCTTGCCCATGCCGTTGCGGCCCATGATGGCCACCGTCTCGTTGGCCTTGCCCTCGAACGAGATGCCGTGCAGCGCCTCGCTCTGGCCGTAGGCGACAAACAGGTCCTTGACTTGCAGCATGTGGCGCTCCTTCAATGGCCGAGATAGACGTCAATCACCTTCGGATCGGCCTGCACCTTGTCCATCGGACCTTCGGCCAGGATCTTTCCCTGGTGCATCACGGTGACCTTGTGGGCGATCTTTTTCACGAACGCCATGTCGTGCTCGATCACGATCACCGCCCGGTTCTGGCAGATGCGGTGCAGCAGCTCGGCGGTGAGGTCGCGTTCGCGCGCGCTCATGCCGGCAATCGGCTCGTCGAGCATCAGCAGTTCGGGTTCCTGCATCAGCAGCATGCCGATCTCCAGCCACTGCTTCTGGCCGTGCGAGAGCAGGCCGGCCTCGGTCTCGAGCTTGTCGGCCAGGCCGATCTCGGCCGCCACCGCGGACACCTTGGCCTTGACCTCGTCGCTGCACTTGAAGGCCAGCGCACCGAACACCGAACGGCCCTGCGGGTACGAGACTTCCAGGTTCTGGAACACCGAGAGGTTCTCGTAGATGGACGGCGTCTGGAACTTGCGGCCGATGCCGCGGCGCACGCGCTGGTGTTCGGGCAGCTGGATGATTTCCTCGTCCTTGAACTTGATGCTGCCGCCGCTGGCGCGCGTCTTGCCGCAGATGAGGTCCAGCAGCGTGGTCTTGCCGGCGCCGTTGGGGCCGATGATCACGCGCAGCTCGTTCTTGTCGATGTAGAGCGTCAGCGCGTCGATGGCCTTGAAGCCGTCGAAGGAAACGGTCAGGTCTTCGACCGCCAGCGCGAAGTCGGTGCTGCTCATGGGGCTTCTCCTCGGGTTGTGTTCAGGCGCCCTGGCCGCTCACGCCGCCAGGCAGCGGGGTGGCCGTGGCCGACGCGGTCTCGGACGGCCGCGCGACAGCCACGGTTTCCGGCAACGGCGGGCGGCTGTCCTGCTCGGCCGCGGCCTTCAGCGCCGCGCGGCGGGCGTTCCACCAAGGGCGGATGTGGCTTTCCCACAGACCGGCCAGGCCCATGGGGAAGGCCATGGTCACGCCGATGAACAGCGCCGCCATGAGGAACAGCCAGAGGTCGGGAAAGGTCTCGGAGAACAGGGTCTTGCCGGCGTTGACCAGCAGCGCGCCGTAGACCGCACCGACCAGGCTCATGCGGCCACCGACGGCGGCGTAGATCACCATCTCGATCGAAGGCACGATGCCGACGAAACTGGGCGACATGAAGCCGACCTGCAGGGTGAACAGCGCGCCGCCGACACCCGAAAGGGCCGCCGCCAGGCAGAACACGAAGATGCGGAAGTTGGCGACGTCGTAGCCGGAGAAGCGCACCCGGTCTTCCTTGTCGCGCATGGCCAGCAGCAGCGTGCCCAGCTTGCTGGTCTGGATCCAGCGGCACAGCAGGATGCTGCCCACCAGCAGCGCCACGCACAGGTAGTAGAGAACGTACTTGGCGCTGTCGGTGCGGGTGTCCCAGCCCAGCAGGGTCTTGAGGTCGGTCATGCCGTTGACACCGCCGGTGTAGCCCTGCTGGCCGATGATGAGCACCGTCAGGATCAGTGCCACCGCCTGGGTGATGATGGCGAAGTACACGCCACCCACGCGCCGCTTGAACATGGCAAAGCTGACGATCCAGGCCAGCAGCACCGGCACCACGATCACCGCGGCCAGCGCGAACGGGAAGCTCTTGAAGGGCAGCCAGAACGAGGGCAGCTCGGTCAGCTGGTTCCAGTCCATGAAGTCGGGAATGCCGGGCGTGGACTGGATCTTGGTGCTCTCGGGGTCCGAGGCCTCGAGCTTGAGGAACATGGCCATGGCATAGCCGCCCAGGCCGAAGAACACCCCCTGGCCCAGGCTCAGGATGCCGCCATAGCCCCAGAGCATGACCAGGCCGATGGCCACGAAGGCGTAGGTGAGGTACTTGCCCACCAGGTTCAGGCGGAAGATGTCCAGCGACAGCGGCAGCACCACGGCCAGCAGCACGGTCAGCAGCAGCACGCTGGCGAGCTGGTAGCGGTTGATCCAGGTCTTCAGGGTGTTCATTCGGTGGCTCCAGTTCGAATCAAGGGTGGCGCGGTTCATCGACGGACCTTGCTCGCGAAGAGCCCCTGCGGACGCATCATCAGGATCACCACGATGAGCGAGAGGGTGATCACCTTGGCCATGGAACCCGCCATGAAGAACTCGGTGATGGACTGCGTCTGCGCGATACCGAAGGCCGAGACCACGGTGCCCAGCAGGCTGGCGGCGCCGCCGAAGGTGACGACCAGGAAGGCGTCGACGATGTAGAGCGATCCGGAGGTGGGGCCGGTCGAACCGATGGTGGTGAAGGCGGCCCCGGCCACGCCGGCAATACCGCAGCCGATGGCGAAGGTCAGGCGGTCGGTCTTCTTGGTGTCGATGCCGATGGCATTGGCCATCACGCGGTTGCTCACCGTGGCACGCACCCGCAGGCCCCAGCGGCTCTTGTGCAGCGCAATCAGCACGCCCACCGTGACCACGGCCGTCAGGCCCAGCACGAACAGGCCGTTGATGGGAATGTCCAGGCCCTCGACCGGGGCCCAGGAGCCCAGCAGCCAGTCGGGCAGCGTCGGGCTGACTTCCTTGGGGCCGATGAAGGTGCGGAACAGCTGCTGCAGCGCCAGGCTCACGCCCCAGGTGGCCAGCAGCGTGTCCAGCGGACGCTTGTACAGGTGGCGGATCAGCGCCCATTCGACCAGCCAACCGGCCAGGAACGCGAACACGAAGGCCGCCACGATGGCGAAGGGAAAGTAGTACGCGGTGGCACCGGGGCTGATGGCCTCGGCCAGCGTCGAACCCAGGAAGATGGTGTAGGCGCCGATGGTCATGAACTCGCCGTGCGCCATGTTGATGACGCCCATCTGGCCGAAGATGATGGCCAGACCCAGGCCCATGAGCAGCAGCACGGCGAACAGGCTCAGGCCCGCAAAGCCCTGCATCAGGCCGATGTTGAGCAGGTCGGTGAAGCTCATATCCATGAGGAATCTCCAGGCAGAGGGAACGCAATGAGGGCGGATGCCTCAAATCCAGGATGCGGCGTAACCGGCTGCGCCGGTCCGCCCGCATCGCCCCTTGAGGGGGCCACGGCGCTACCGCGCCGTGGCAGGGGTGGGCTTACTGATAACCCTTGGGGAACGGATCGGGTTTGATCAGGTCGGGCGACTCGGCCACCACCTTGAACGTGGCGTCGGGCATGCCCATGGCGATGCGCGACTTGCTCCACAGGTGGTGGTTCTTGTCGAGCTTCACGTAGCCTTCGGGCGCGGTCTTGAGTTCGATGCCGGTTTCGGAAGCGGCCACCACCTTGTCGACGTCGAAGCTCTTGGCCTTCTCGACCGCGGCCTTCCACAGCCAGGGGCCGAGGTAGCCGGCCTGGGTCACGTCGCCGATGACGGCGTCCTTGCCGTACTTGGCCTTGAAGGCGGCGACGAACTTCTTGTTGTTCTCGTTCTCCAGCGACTGGAAGTACTTCATGGACGAGTAGAAGCCGGCGAAGTTTTCGCCACCGACACCGGTCATTTCGTCCTCGGTCACCGACAGGGTCACCAGCAGCTGCTTGTCACCGGTGATGCCCGCGGCCTTGAGCGCCTTGTAGAAAGCCACGTTGGAACCACCGACCACGGCGGCGAAGATGCAGTCGGGCTTCTGCAGCTTGATCTTGTTCATCAGCGAACCGAAGTTCGTGCTGCCCAGCGGGTAGTACTCCTCGCCGACGACCTTGCCCTTCTGGAAGTTCTCGATGTGCTTGCGCGCGATCTTCATCGAGGTGCGCGGCCAGATGTAGTCGGAGCCGATCAGGAAGAAGGTCTTGGCCTTCTTCTCCTTCTGCGCCCAGTCCAGGCTGTAGAGAATCTGCTGGGTGGCTTCTTGGCCGGTGTAGATCACGTTCTTGGACTGCTCCAGGCCTTCGTAGAAGGTGGGGTAGTACAGCAGGCCGTTCTCTTTCTCGAACACCGGCAGCACGGCCTTGCGCGAGGCCGAGGTCCAGCAGCCGAAGACGGCGGCGCAGCGGTCGTTGATGAGCAGCTTCTTGGATTTCTCGGCGAAGGTCGGCCAGTCGGAGGCGCCGTCTTCCTTGATGACCTTGATCTTGCGGCCCAGGATGCCGCCCATGGCGTTGATCTGGTCGATGGCCAGCTGTTCGGCCTGGATCGATCCCGTCTCGGAAATGGCCATGGTGCCGGTGGACGAGTGCAGCTGGCCGACGGTCACCTCGGTGTCGGTGACGGCCAGTTTCGTGGTGTTGACCGAGGCGGTGGGCTGGCCAAAGCTCCAGGCCGGAATGCCTGCGACCGATGCGGCGCCCAGCATCTGCAGGACACGGCGGCGGCTGGCGGCGGGGGTCTCGAGGTCGATCTGCTTGAGATCGTCGGAGGGCTTGTTCATGGAGGAACTCCTGGGCTGGTTGACGGAGAAACACGGCGGATCGCCGACTGGCCGCCAGATTAGGGAAAGCCCCGGTAGGCGCCCATACGTCAAATAACGTAGCCCCCCGTCCCGGCGCTGCGCCGGAGCCAAGAACGGTTCTTGCTACACCTCTGCCATGCCGTCCCCGGAACGCACCACCCCGATCGCCGCCCAGAAGATCTTCGGCTTCCGCCGCGAGTACAACTCGTGGGTGGCCGACGAGACCATGGAGGACTACGCACTGCGCTACACGCCGCGCAGCTTTCGCAAGTGGAGCGAGTGGCGGGTGGCCAACACCGCCTTCGGCTCCCTGTCCTTCCTGGCGCTCGAAGCCATCGGCGGCGCCATCGCCATCAACTACGGCTTCTCCAACGCCATGTGGGCGATCCTGGTCGTGGGGCTGGTGATCTTCTTCACCGGCCTGCCCATCGCCTACTACGCCGCGCGTTTCGGCCTGGACATGGACCTGCTGACCCGCGGCGCCGGCTTCGGCTACATGGGTTCGACCATCACCTCGCTGATCTACGCCGTCTTCACCTTCATCTTCTTCGCGCTGGAGGCGGTGATCATGGCGCTGGCGGTCGAGCTGGCCACCGGCTGGCCCCTGCCGGTGTGCTACCTGGTCTCGGCGCTGGTCATCGTGCCACTGGCCATCCGCGGCATCACGCTCATCAGCAAGCTGCAGGCCTGGACACAGCCGCTGTGGCTGTTTCTGCTGATCCTGCCCTTCGTCTGGATCGCGCTGTCGCAGCCGCAGCTCTACCGCAACTTCACCGGCCTGTCGGGCCTGCGCTCGGGCAGCAGCGAGTTCGAGCCGCTGATGTTCGGCGCCGCGGCCGCGGTGATCTTTTCCCTGGTGGTGCAGATCGGTGAACAGGTCGACTTCCTGCGTTTCCTGCCCGAGCGCACGCGCGCCAACCGCTGGCGCTGGTGGGGCGCGGTGCTGGTGACCGGCCCGGGCTGGGTGGTGATGGGCATGCTCAAAATGGCCGGTGGCGCCTTCCTGGCTTTTGCCGCCATGCAGTTCGAAGTCCCGCCCGAGCGCACCGCAGAACCGACACAGATGTTCCTGGCCGGCTTCACCAAAGCGGTTGGCCATCCCGGTCTGGCGGTGGCGATGACCGTGTTGTTCGTCATCATCTCGCAGATCAAGATCAACCTGACCAACGCCTACGCCGGCTCGCTGGCCTGGTCCAACTTCTTCGCCCGTGTCACGCGCAGCCACCCCGGCCGCGTGGTCTGGCTGGTGTTCAACGTCGCCATCGCGTCGCTGCTGATGCTGCTGGGTGTGTTTGCCGGGCTGGAGAAGGTGCTGGGCATCTACAGCAATGTGGCCATTGCCTGGGTCGGCGCGCTGGTGGCCGACCTGGTGATCAACAAGCCGCTGGGCCTGAGTCCGCGCGGCATCGAATTCCGGCGTGCCCACCTGTACGACTTCAACCCCGTCGGCCTGGGCGCGATGCTGGTCGCCGCGGGGGTGGCCAGCGTGGCCTACTCCGGCGCCATGGGCGAGCTGGCGGCCGCCTTCTCCCCCTTCATCGCCCTGGTGCTGGCGCTGCTGCTCTCGCCCCTGCTGGCCTGGTGGACCAAGGGGCGCTATTACCTGGCGCGCCAGCCCACCACCGAATGGCGGCCCGGCGAGGTGGTGCGCTGCGCGGTGTGCGAAAACCAGTTCGAGTCGGAGGACATGGCGCGCTGCCCGGCCTACCAGGCCCCCATCTGCTCGCTGTGCTGTTCGCTCGAATCGCGTTGCCATGACCGCTGCAAGACCAACGCCCGCGCTTCGGAACAGTTGCGTGTCTGGATCTCGTTCCTGCTGCCGCGGGCCCTGGCAGCGCGGATGAACTTCCGCGTCGGCCAGTACTTCCTGGTGTGGCTGTCCATCAGCGCCGTCATGGGCTTCCTGGTCGGCGTGGTCTATGTGCAGGAGAGCCTGCAGGTTTCGGGCGAACTGCTGTACACACCCTTCCTGAAGATCTACGCCCTGCTCATGCTGCTGGCGGCCGTCGGCTCCTGGTGGGTGGTGCTGGCGACCGACAGCCGGCGCATGGCGCAGGACGAGTCGGAGCGGCAGACCCAGCTGCTGATGCAGGAAATCGAGGCCCACCGGCGCACCGACGCCGAGCTGCAGTCGGCGCGCGACCGTGCCGAGGCGGCGAGCCTGGCCAAGACACGGCATGTCGCTGGCATGACGCACGAGCTGCGCACGCCGCTGACCAGCATCCTCGGCTACGCCCACATCCTGCTCAAGCAAAAGGAGATGTCCACCTGGGTGCGCGAGACCGTGGCCACCATGCAGCGCAGCGGAGAACACATGCGCGCGCTGATCGACGGCTCGCTGGATCTGGCCCGCATCGAGGCCGGTCGCTTGAAGCTGGACACCGCACCCGTCCCCCTGCCCACGCTGCTGGACGACGTGGAGCGCATGATCCGGCCGCAGGCCGAGGCCAAGGGCCTGCGCTTCGTGGTTGAGCGTGAGGGCGACGTGCCGGTCTGGATCCGCGCCGATGCCAAACGCCTGCGCCAGATCCTGATCAACCTGCTGAGCAATGCGGTGCGCTTCACCGACGAAGGCGGCGTGCTGCTGCGGCTGGACTTTCGCCAGCAGGTGGCCCGCATCGACGTGGTCGACAGCGGCATCGGCATTGCCGAGCAGGACCAGGAACGCATCTTCCTGCCCTTTGAGCGCGGCAGCGCGGGGCGCCGGGCGCGCGAATCGGGCACCGGCCTGGGCCTGACCATCACCCACCTGCTGTGCGACCTGATGGGTGGCGAACTCTCGCTGCGCAGCCAGCCCGGTCAGGGCAGCACCTTCACCGTGCGCCTGTACCTGCCCCGCATCGCCGCCGATCCGAAGAACCCGCTGCCCAGTGCCAGTGCGCTGCGTTCGGTGACCGGCTACAAGGGGCCGCGGCGCACGCTGCTGGTGGTGGACGACCAGCCCCTGCACCGCCAGCTGCTGGCCGGCCTGCTGATGCCGCTGGGTTTCACCGTGCTGGAGGCCGCCAGCGGCCAGGAATGCCTGGAGGTGGTCGAGCAGCGCATGCCCGACCTGCTGCTGCTGGACATCACCATGGACGGGCTGGACGGCTGGCAGACCGCCCGCCTGGTGCGCGAGCGGCTGCCCGCCGAACGGCTGCCCATCGTCTTCGTTTCGGCCAACCTGTTCGACAACCAGCCCGAGCAGCTGCAGGCCCTGGGTTGCCAGGGTTTCGTGGCCAAACCGGTGCTGGAGTCCGAGCTGCTGGACACCCTGCAAAGCACGCTGAAGCTGGAGTGGATCCGCGACACCGCCGACGGCCCCCTGCCGCCCGCCCCGGCGATGGCCCTGCGCCAGCGCCTGTGGGCGGCGCGCACCGAACTGCCGGCGCTCGCCGCCACGCTGACGCTGCTGCAGTCCTACGCCGACCGCTTCGATTTCCAGACCCTGATGGACCACCTGCGGTCCACCGCGGAGACACCCGATGAACCTTCCACATTCTGAGCCGCCGCCCACGCCGGCACCCGCCCGGCCGGTGATCCTGGTGGTGGACGACGCCCCCGAGACGCTGCGCATGCTTTGCGATGCACTGGTCATGGAGGGCTACGACGTGCTGGCCGCGCGCGACACCCAGGAGGCGCTGGACCGCTTCGAGGTGACCGTGCCCGACGGCGTGCTGCTGGACGCGGTCATGCCCGGCCGCGACGGATTTGACCTGTGCACGCAGATCAAGGCCACGCCCGCCTGGTCCCATGTGCCGGTGCTGTTCATGACCGGCCTGTCCGAGACCGACCACATCCTCAAGGGCTTCGCCTGCGGCGGGGTGGACTACGTGGTCAAGCCGCTGCGCATCCCCGAAGTGATGGCCCGCCTGGCCACCCACGTGCGCAATGCCCGGGTCGCGCGCCTGGCGCGCGAGGCGGTGGACGTGGCCGGCATGGGCACCGTGCTGCTGGACTACCAGGGCCGCGTGGCCTGGCGCTCGCCGCAGGCCACCGCCTGGCTGGACGAGACCTTCGGCACCAGCGACGCGGCCCGGCCGGCCATCGATCACTGGCTGATGCAGGCCTTGCGCGAAGGCGTGGCCACCACCGGCCCCGACCGGCAGGGGCGCCTGCTGGCGCGCAGCCTGGGCCAGGGCAGCCTGGGCGAGTCCATGCTGCTGCTCACCCGTTCACCCCAGGAGGACGCCGCCACGCAACGCCTGCGCGAGATCGCGCTGACGCCGCGCGAAACCGAGGTGCTGTCCTGGCTGGCCAAGGGCAAGACCAACCGCGACATCGCCGACATCCTGGGCATGAGCCCGCGCACCGTCAACAAGCACCTGGAACACGTGTTCGAGAAGCTGGGCGTGGAAACCCGGTCAGCCGCGGCGGCAATTGCCGGCAAGCTGCTGCCGCAGGACTGAGTTCAGCCCGCCACCAGCGGGAACACCTTGCGCGCCGGCCTTTCGGCCCGCGCCCGCAGCTGGCCGCAGCCCCCGTCCACGTCCTGCCCGGCCGACTGGCGCAGCTTGGTCAGGATGTGGCGGCGGTGCAGGCGGCGCGCGATGTCGGCCGCCTTTTCCCAGCTCGGTCGCACATAGGGCATGCCCTCGGTGGTGTTGTAGGGAATGAGGTTGAGGATGGCGTACTTGCCGGTGAGCAGGCGCACGATGCCCTCGATCTCGTCATCGCCGTCGTTCACCCCGTCCAGCAGCGTCCACTGGTACTGGATGGGATAGCCGGTGGCGCGCGCGTAGGTTTCGCCAGCGTCCACCAGTTCTTCAGGCGTCAGCAGCGGTGCACGGGGCAGCAGATCGCGGCGCAAGTCCGCCTTCGTGGTGTGCAGCGACAGCGCCAGCGCCGGTTTGACCGCCCCGCGCGGCAATGCCTCGAAAACCCGTGGGTCGCCCACGGTGGAGAACACCAGGTTCTTGTGGCCGATGTTGCCGGCCGTGCCCAGCAGCTCGATCGCCTCCAGCACGTTGTCCAGGTTGTGCGCGGGTTCACCCATGCCCATGAACACCACCTTTTTCACCGGCCGACGGCTGCGCGCCAGCGCCACCTGGGCCACGATCTCGGCGCTGCCGAGCTGGCGGATCAGGCCGGTGGTGCCCGTCATGCAGAAGCGGCAGCCCACGGCGCAGCCGACCTGGGTGGACACGCACAGGCCCGGCGTGCGGTCGGGCAGCAGCAGCACGCTCTCGACCAGCTGCCCGTCGCCCAGCTTGACCAGCAGGCGCTCGGACCCGTCGTCGCCAGGGTGCGCGGATTCGAGCCGCGCCAGTGCCGCCAGCTCGGCTTCGATGGCCGGCAGTTCCGCCCGCAGCGCGGCAGGCAGAAAATGCTCGATCTGCCGCTTGCCCGCGGTCTGCGGCAGGGCCTGGCTCCACAGGCGGAGCACGCGGTGTTCGTGTTGGGGCCGGGCGCCAAGCGACCGCAGGCGCTCGCGCAGTTCTTCAATACGCATGGGCATATTGTCCCCCCTGCACCGCTGCGCGGTTTCCCCCAGGGGACCACGCCAGTGGCCCGGCGAAGCCGGTTCCACCGCGTGTGCTGGAAAACTTCCCTTCGGGCCTCGTGGTGACGCCGATCACCCGACAATGCGCAGATCAAGGAGATCCCCGATGAAGTCCGTGTCTTTCATCCAGCGCAACACCCAGGGCCACTGGGTCGGCGACGGTTTTCCGGTGCGCACACTGTTTTCGTACAACGACGACCCCGCCGCGTTCTCGCCCTTCCTCATGCTCGACTATGGCGGCCCGGTGGTATTCGACCCGACCACCAAGCGGCGCGGCGTCGGTGCCCACCCGCACCGCGGTTTCGAGACGGTGACCATCGTCTACGACGGCGAGGTCACCCATCGCGACTCGTCCGGTGGCGGCGGCACCATCGGCCCCGGCGAGGTGCAGTGGATGACCGCCGCGGCGGGCATCGTGCACGAGGAGTTCCACAGCGAGGCCTTCGCCCGCACCGGTGGCCCCTTCCGCATGGTGCAGCTGTGG
>Ga0209066_10006312_pt1 | contig 12130 bp, 6 predicted proteins | sample All_14_2_FD_187198 | JGI IMG/M metagenome (GOLD analysis project Ga0209066, IMG submission 187198) | Freshwater microbial communities in response to fracking from Pennsylvania, USA - Allegheny Zone_MetaG_DW_15 (SPAdes) (version 2) ...
GAGCAGGCGCGGATCGTGGCGGAAGTGGAACGGCGCTTAAGTGTGGTGGAAGAACTGGAAGCCACGGTCTCCTCCAACCTCCAACGCGCCACCCGTCTGCGGCAGGCGGTATTGCAGAAGGCGTTTACTGGAAAACTCTAAACCTATGCGCGAACCAGCACTAAATCAGAAAACACGGTTTGTACTCTTACTTGTCGATGTCGTCATTCTTTGCGCGGCAAGTTGGTTCGCGTTTGGAACAGCGTTTCCTGACGGCGGTGACAAAGGCTTCTGGTTCTATACTGCACTGCTGGGGCTTCTTCTCGGAAGTCGTCTCGACACTCCTTTCTTTGCCAAGCCAGCCGATGTTGTCCTTTACGCCGCACCCGCAGCCATTGCACTTGCGTTAAGTAATTCTCGGGCTGAATGGGACGATGGGGTTTGTGTAGCGTATTGCGTCGCGATGGCATTTTGCATCGTTGCAGGCGCACTTGGCTCGATTGCCATTCTTACATTGGACAGCAAGACGGACAGATGGCAAAGGGCATCAAACACGGCCCGGGTCCTGGCGGAAACCCTTGGCGCACCGCGAACGATCTATTCTGTCGTTATTGGCTTCGCCTTGTTTGCGTTTCACCGTACATCGCCCAAAGAATTTGGCATCATCGTCGCAGCTTGGGTATTGACTGGTGTCTTGTCTCCACTCGAAGGGTTTTTAAGAATTGGTAAACGGTTGCGGCGAATCTTCAAACCCAACACTATCTTTGATGCTGATGGAGAAGTCGTCGCCTACCAGACCCCAGGGTTAATACTCGTTCGCCAATTCGGGGAAGGGAAAATCGAGTCTGGTGATGTCGTCGCCGTGCATGACCCGCTTGGCAGGACCAGACTAGCACTTGCTCTCGATAATGTTGGCCGTGACGAAGGTGTCCTGCTTCGGTCTATAGAGATTCCAAATTCCGTGGTCTCAAGCGAAATTCGCGGGCAGTTATCTGCATTGCAGCCAAATTCTGTTGTTCGAATCCCCACGCCTGACGAGGCGACCACTCAAAACCGCCTTGTTAAAATGAAGAGTGCGCTCGTTGGATTAGTTGCGGCGGACACATGTGTTGAAAGATTGTTTTTTGAGGTTGTGAAGGACGACGGTCTCGAAGAAGGCCGGTTGGTCGAGGTGCAAATCGGCACACGCATCGTCACCTATCAGGTGGTGAACGGACTCACCAAGGAGGAAGTCGTCCAGCAGAAGAACACACACGGGTATGCTCGTGCTCAGGCCCAGAAGATTGGCGAGTGGGTTGAAGAATCGAAACGCTTCAGATTCGTGAAGTGGCTGCCACTTCCGAATGCCCCCGTTTTTCTCAAAAGCACAACAGACTTTCAACCAGCCAGTAATGCAGTTGGTCATTTTCCTGGAACGGATTATCCGGTTTCGGTCAAGAGCATTGACGATTTAGTAACACACAATACGGCAATTCTCGGCATTTTGGGCGTTGGGAAGAGTATGTTAGCGATTGAACTCGTTGAGCGTATGATGGTTGCTGGTGTGAAAGTTATCTGCCTTGATTTGACTAATCAATATTCTCTAGAACTTAAGGACTATTATAACAAAGTCCATGAAGATGAATGTACAAGCAGAATCCAAGAGGCTGGAATGAAAGACCGAGATGCATGGGCCGAAAATCCAGAAGAAGGTGGTAGCCTTCCTGCATTGCGTGCTGCATTTTGTGCAGACTTAGTCGAGTTCCTAAAGGACGACAACACTCGGCGATTGAAAATTTATAACCCATCGCAGGTGATAGGAAGCAAGCAAATGAATGAGCCTAAATCTTACAACGATGGTGGATGGAAGCGAGGAGCCGCACTTTGGGGAGTTACACCTGTCGAAGTAACTCGTCTCGTGTCCGAAATCACCTTGTCTCTCGTACAAGACAAAATGTCTACCAAGGCTCGGGTATGTTTAGTCTATGAAGAGGCACACTCGTTGATTCCAGAATTCAACGCTGTAGCTTCGCCGTCCGATAAGGAAGCCTGTAACGGAACGGCTAGGGCAATTTTGCAAGGAAGAAAATATGGCCTCGGTTGCTTGCTTGTGACTCAGCGCACCGCTAACGTTACAAAGACGATCCTCAACCAGTGTAATACGGTCTTCGCTATGAGAACCTTCGATGAGACAGGAAAAGAATTTTTGGCAAACTATATCGGCAAAGATTACGCGACTTCACTTTCCTCGGTATCTGAGCGCCACGCCGTGGTTTTTGGTAAAGCATCGAGCTGTGAAAACCCTATTCTTATCCGACTAAACGACAGAGAGAAATTCCTTCAAGCATTTCGGGCCGAGAACCCACTAGCACCTCTGCAGGCGCCAGATGGTGCCGGATCAGTGACGCTGGATAACCCTCCAGCGAATCCGTCCGGCGACGGAGTTCCGTTTTGAATCCATAAACCTTTGCAATTACATATGACTGGATCTCAATCATGACCAACCCAACCGCACTCGTTCAAAAACTCTGGAACTACTGCAGCATCCTGCGGGATGACGGTCTGTCCTACGGCGATTACGTCGAGCAGTTGACCTTCCTCCTGTTCCTGAAAATGGCGGACGAGCAGTCGCGTCCGCCGTTCAACAAGACCTCCCCCATCCCCAAGGGCAAGGACTGGCCCGCCCTGCTGGCCAAGGACGGCGACGAGTTGGAGATCCATTACCGCCACGTGCTGGAGGAGCTCGGCAAGCGCCCGGGCATGCTCGGCGTCATCTTCCGCAAGGCGCAGAACAAGATCCAGGACCCGGCCAAGCTCCGCCGCCTCATCGTGGACCTGATCGACAAGGAACAGTGGTCCAGCCTCTCCGCCGATGTCAAGGGCGACGCCTACGAGGGCCTCCTGCAGAAGAACGCCGAGGACGTGAAGGGCGGCGCGGGCCAGTACTTCACCCCGCGAGCGCTCATCTCCGCCATGGTGGACGTGGTCGCCCCGCAGCCGGGCCAGTCCGTCTGCGATCCCGCCTGCGGCACCGGCGGCTTCCTGCTCGCCGCCCACGATTACCTCTCCAAGCACTACGCCCTTGACCGCGCGCAGAAGCAGAAGCTCAAGAACGGCACGTTCTTCGGCATCGAGCTGGTGGACAGCGTCACGCGCCTCTGCGCCATGAACCTGCTGCTCCACGGCATCGGCGGCGACCTCGAGGAGGATCTGCCCGTCGTCACCAAAGACGCGCTGGCCGGCAAGCACGGCGAATACGAGATCGTCCTGGCCAATCCGCCCTTCGGCAAGAAGAGCAGCGTCACCATCGTCAACGAGGCCGGCGAGCAGTCCAAGGAATCGCTCATCATCAACCGCGACGATTTCTGGGCCAGCACCAGCAACAAGCAGCTCAACTTCCTCCAGCACATCTTCACCATCCTCAAGCAGCACGGCCGCGCGGCCGTCGTGCTGCCCGACAACGTGCTCTTCGAGGGCGGCGCGGGCGAGACCATCCGCCGCGAGCTGCTCAAGCAGGCCGACGTCCACACCCTCTTGCGCCTGCCCACCGGCATCTTCTACGCCCAGGGAGTCAAGGCCAACGTCCTCTTCTTCGACCGCAAGCCCGCCCAGGAAAAGCCCTGGACCCAGAAGCTCTGGATCTACGACCTGCGCACCAACCTGCACTTCACCCTCAAGGAAAGCACCCTCAAGCGCAGCGACCTCGACGATTTCGTCGCCTGCTACAACCCCAAGAACCGCACCGACCGCCAGGAGACCGACCGCTTCAAGTCCTTCACCTACGCCGAGCTGGCCAAGCGCGACAAGGTCAACCTCGACATCTTCTGGCTCAAAGACGACGCCCTCGAAGAATCCGCCAACCTCCCCGCCCCCGGCGTCATCGCCCAGGAGATCGCCGACGACCTCGAAGCCGCCCTCGAACAATTCGCCACCATCGCCGACGACCTCACGGAACTCTTACCCGACTAACAATCTGGTTTTGCGCTTTCATTTCGAATTAGAATGCGTTCCATGGAATAAATGCGAAATCCCGACACATACAAAGGCTTCGTCTATCAGAAGAAATGCGCATTTCTTCTGCTTCTTAACGAGCTTGTTGATGAAACAGGTGTGATTGCCTTCAGGATGGAGCATCCCAAAGGGGATGACTTTGATTTGGTCTACCAAAATGGAATCCGAATATATCAGACAAAAGAGGTCGCAAATCCTAACATGCCTGAGTTTCTCGCCAAGATGTGGCGTCGCTATACTGAAAACATGCGACCGGGAGAACATCGAGACATTGCACTCGGTTTTATTTTTTCAATGGATCACAGTACTAACGAGTGTTTTGTAAGCCTCTCAGCAAACAACATCACACCTGCCCTAATGCGCATTAAAGATGAAACAGACAAAGACGGAAATAGTATCGTCAATGTATCAAGTGATGCTGAATGGCATCAATTTCTGAAACCTATTACAGTGGAGGTCCGGCCCGACTCGCAAGTCGAAACTGAACTTAACCGGGCAATCAGCTATATGTTTATCGACTATGGATTGCCGAAATCCGACCGAAAGTCCATTTACCATGAGTTTCTTAGCCGATTAGATGAAATCATGGTTAGCGGAAGAGAAGTGCCAGAAAAAGAAATACGGGAGATCATTCATGCTTGGTTTGTTCGCAATAGTCTTGATCACCCGTTAATCAAAGATGCCGTACTGGCCGCGAGTCAGCAACGCATTTCGGAGCTTAAGCAGTATAAACAGCCCGAGTCGCCGATTACAGGAGATGGAACCCTGCCATGACAACTCAAAACAGCACAGTACGCCTAATGGATATTCTTCGGGCGCACATTCTCGAAGTAGTCGGAGGCAAAACCTCCTTTGACGAATCCTCTCTGGCGGGTCTGACACCAGCCGCGATGTGTGACGTCCTTCGCTCAATCCCCCGACCGTTTGTAACACGTTCACTGAATACATTGTTCCTAAAACTTCTGGAAATGGATCAACAGGCTTTCGTTTCTGTCCTTCGGCAAGTTTTTACCAAAACTGCTTTTAATGACATTCGCAACGTTGTTCATTTTTTAAGCTTAACAAGCGGGCCTGGCTTTGTCGCGCTGCAAAGCACCCCGCAGCTCTTTAAAGTCCTTTCGCTGTTTATAGATTTGACTGCGTCGCAGCAGCAGCAAACAAAACGGTACGTTTTTAATGATGAAATACCGGAGAAAGAACTTCCAATCCTTCGCAAATATGAGTTACTCAAAGAGACTGAATTTGCCGACCTCAGTTGTTTTTCGATAGCTGAATCCCGCGAAATGTATAGGTTTCTTGGCAAGCATATTCATTATGACGCTTTTCCAAATGGTACTATCGGTTCATCCACATCATTGCCCGATGATATATTTCCGAAAGTCGTTGCGTTGATAAGCCAATGGTTCGCAAATAGCAAAGGCAACAAAGAAGATGGCGGCACAAAGCAACCTCAGCCCAACGCATTGGATTATCATACAGCCAGTTCCTTAGCGAAAACATTCTATATCCGTTTCAGGCAAAAATATGAGACATCCAAGAGCCCGACCGACTTAGAGTTCCTCCATCACATCATTTGGCTGACCCTCACGTTTCTTGGTAAAGACGCAGATACTGGCATTTTCCGGCCATATGCCGAGATCGACAGCCAGAACTCTGAAATGCTCATCGATTACCTACTGCTGGATCCTCACGAGCACCTGCTTCTGTTTCTCATGCACAATCGGGATGCCCAATACTCTTCGCTAAGTAAATATGGTATGGGGTTTGACGGTACGGAATCCTCCGGCAGCGGCACTTCCTCTTGTGGATTGACAAAAACCTTTAATGATGTGCCGATTGCCGAATATCTGCTCGAACCCGCTCTTGCCAAACTGTCCCAGAATCAAGACCCGCACTCTTTTTGGTCAATGTTGAAGAAAGACTGGGTTCGTCCCAATGCTCCGACGACATCCCTCCATCCCACAGTTCTGCGCAGAGCAACCGTACCGTCTTTGATTAAACTTGCTCGTACTGGTACACCCCGATTACGACGCGAGGTGCAGACAGCAGTCGCAATTTTGGTTGCCTCCCCCGAAGGCATACCCAACACGTCCGATAAAGTATTCTCTGAAATCAGTAAAGAACAAGCCATGTTTTCTGGATCATGGCGCAACTTTGTTTTTCGACTGATAACAATCGACATTGAGCGATCGATATACAAAATTCCAACTAATTACTTCGCATACGAGTGTCTACTGAAGTTGATCGCATCGGGCTATAAGAAAGCTGAACCCGTACTTGCACAATTGATTTTGAACATCGAGTTTCAAAAACGGGACACTTTTGATTTTGACATCCTTGCAAACATCGAACGGTTTTGCGGAAAGGATTCCCCGCTTCTAAAGAAAGCGGTAAAAACCTACCAGGGCTCAACTGAATGGAAGAAACGTGTATCCCACTATTCTGAGGAAACAGCCCAACGTGTCATCAGTGAGAACGTCCCAACCACCGCGCTATCAATCGATAACATCGGCATCTACTCTGATTCCCTTGACTCCAATAAAGGTCTTCAAAAACAACTCACGACCTTAGCTGAAAACAGCTTCTCTGATTTCGTGACCGCAATTCGACGCATCCAAGGCACCCGTACATTAGCTGACGCCTTTTGCGACCGATCCTTCATCGTAAACGTCACGGAAAAGCAGATTCACCGTTTGGCGCAAGATGCCGAAGACTCTGACCATGCCCCCGCGACATCACAGATCATTGGCCTGATAAATGATTTAGCAGCCGACCCTGACCCTGCACAGTCGGACACGCACGACAAGCGTGTTTCGGCAGGCGAAAACTTGGGCTCAATTACCAGCATCCGCACCCGAGTGTGTTATTTGATATGCGATGCCCTAAACATACGACCACTCATCCTCGACTTATGGAACATTACAAAACGTCTAGTATCCGACAAGAATTCGTATGTCGTTTATCACGCCTTCAACCCGTTTATTGAAGTCCTCAGAAGGCGAAATTGGAACACCACCGTCAAATGCGAGTCGGCAATACTCCTGTGGGAGCTATTCAATACTGACAAACTTCCTGAGCATCAAAAGAAACTGTTTCAGGCATTTTCTTATGTTCGTGACCTATCTGAGAATGATGCGGAAAAGGTGATTCTAAGGTTCTGGTCACAGGAAGGAGTTGAAAAGTTACTCCTTTTTTATGGTGTTTACAGAAAGCAATACGAAGCGGATATGGGCTCCTTTGATGCCGCTCGTTTTGTATCTCTACTTGAGAAAGCGATTGATGAAGAGACCAGCAGTCTTCCGCTTCACATTCTCAAAGCGGTTACGCGTGTTTGTTATGATGACAAGAAAGTAGCCTCAGCACTGATGCCTTATCTTCTCCGCTACACAAAACCCTCTCATGCCCGAGCTGATATTGTTCAGGAGAGCAGGACCATCATTGGCCAATTGCTTGACGCCCCCGAACATTTTCAGGTGATGGATATCCGGCAGTTCATTCTCAACACGACAAAACTTGAGTTTGAATTATTGCATCGCAAGGATGACGCTGCACGTAACGCTGTGATATTCCCGTTGGAAGAAGACGACCTGGATAAGTTCTTCAACTTGGATCGTGAAGGTTTTTACGCTTACGTGTCGCTGATTAACGAGAATTTGTCATTGTGTGATCGGCTGCCGATCCTAGACCATGAAATATTCGAGGTCTTACTCTCAGAATCAGACCCAGCGCGGTGTGAGCAAATCATGGCCTTCGCTGACAATCTTGTCTCTCATCACCCTGGGTTCTACGCCATGCGCCAAGTGTGGCTCGATCAGGTGATCAAGCGATTTGCGATGACGCCCGCCGTACAGTTGGTCGCGGCACAGGTTGCCGCCCGGATGACTGAAAAAAAAGAAGATCAAGGTTGTTAAGGATGGTGTGGCCCTTGAATACAACGGTCATTTCTACGAGTTCCGTGGGAGGAAACGTTGGAAGGCAATTCGAACGCTGATTGAAGCCGACGGGGAGTATGTGGAGTTTGACAGGGGGCTCAAGAGTCTGTTCGCAACCAGCGTTGAGGCGATGGCGTTTTATGAGGCGGGCGTGGAAGCCGAGGGTATAGGCCGAAACCGTACAAACCGTTATCGTTTGAAGAAATGAGTTTGGTTGCTGCTACTATTAATATGTGAACAAGGAGCGAGGAGACGCGGACTTGATTTTTCTGTGTTGGCAACCGCTTTTGATTTTGGAGTTTCATTTCGCACTTTTGGCGAGTAACATGTTTCTGATTTGGAAACGAGAGGAACGCCGCTTAACGATCTAACAACTTACACCATAACAATCTGACGTGTTCAAACACGTCGCGCTTCAGTCGAAAACCGCGAATTTTCAGTGAAGGAAGCGAGACATGCGAGCACGCCCCCCATGGGGCGCGGCTCCTTGTTTTGTGCTTCCTTCACGGGGCTTCGCGGTCCCTCGACTGGGGCATGAGCTTGGATGTCCGCGCTCCGCCTTTTTTAGCGGCGCACTGTCCAACCTCGGGAGGTGCGAGTATGGGGCGTAAGGCTGGCAGGCCGAAGGCGGGTTTAACCGCCTGCAAACTAGCGTCGTACCGCGCCGCAGTCTAAGGCGAAGCGTTAGGCACAAAAACATGACTGTGAACTTCTACCGAGCACGATTCATACCGCAGGTCGTTGCGATCCTGATGCTTCTTTGGGCACTCAACCCGGAGACCCCCTACGGTTATTATGTGCTGCTTCGCATTGTCCTTTGCGGCATCTGTGCGTTCCTGGCCTATCGTGCTTTGAAAATCGGAAATGACAAATGGGTATGGATACTCGGTTTGACTGCGGTGATCTACAACCCCGTTATTCCCACCCATCTCACCCGAGAGATTTGGTCGGTGGTGAACATCGTAACCGTTGTGGTGCTTGTTGTAACCGGTATCGACTTCCGTAAAGCATTGCTCAAGAGTCTCGCCGGTTTCTCCGGAGCCTACACCATCACCGACGGTGTCACCGCCATCGGTGATCGGGCCTTTGCAAAATGCCGCTTCCTCACCTCCGTCACCATCCCCGACAGTGTAACGTCCATCGGCACATGGGCCTTCTCCGGCTGCTCTTCCCTCACCTCCGTCGCCATCCCCGCCAACGTCACCTCCATCGGCGAATTGGCCTTCTTTGGGTGCACCTCACTCGTCTCCATCAACGTCCATCCTGACAACATGAAGTACGCCAGCGTCGGCGGCGTCCTGTTCAACAAGGACTGTACCGTTCTGATTCATTGCCCAAAGGGATTTTCAGGTGTCTATAACATCCCCGACAGCGTCACTTCCATCGGCGACCATGCCTTCTCCTTCTGTGCTGGCCTCACCTCCGTTACTATCCCCGACAGCGTCCACTCCATCGGCGAAGTAGCCTTCAACGGTTGCACCTCCCTTGCCTCCGTCACCATCCCCGACAACGTCACCTCCATCGGCGACGGCGTCTTCAGCGGCTGCAGCTCCCTCGCCACCGTCACCCTCCCGTACAACGTCAAATCCATCGGCGACAGCGTCTTCAGCGGCTGCACCGCACTCGTCTCCGTCACCTTCCCCGATGGCATCACCAAAATCGGCGACGGGGCTTTCAAAGGCTGCACTTCCCTCGCCTCAATCACTATCCCCGCCAGCGTCCGCTCCATCGGCGAATACGCTTTCCACGACTGCCGATCCCTCGCCTCCGTCCTTTTCACCGGCGACGCTCCGACTATTTCTAAGCGTTCCAACGTCTTTAACGATACCCCCTTTGTCACCCCCGATGCCTTTGGTGGCACCCGCGCTAATATTTTTTACCTTCCCGGCACCTCTGGCTGGGGTGCCACATACGACAGCCTTTCTGCCAAACCACTCCTCACATACGCACAAGAAAGCGGAGGGATCAAAGTCACAGGCATAGACGACCATTTCACCGGCAGTTTTCTACCTATCCCGGAAAGTCTGGCTGGCCACCCAGTCACCTCCATCGGCGACTCCGCCTTCCGCAACCGCCGATCCCTCTCCACCGTCACCATCCCCGCCAGCGTCACAACCATCGGCGACTTAGCCTTTTCCTTCTGTTCCGCCCTAACCTCCGTCAGCATCCCTGACGGCGTAATCTCCATTGGAGAGGGAGCATTCTCCTGCTGCCCCTCTCTCGCCTTGGTCATTATCCCCGCCAGTGTCACATCCATCGGCAACTCCGCCTTTCTGTGCTGCACCGCAATCGCCTCTGTCAAAATCCCCGCCAGTGTGACTAACATCAGCGCCCACGTTTTTGACCGGTGCACCTCCCTCGCCACTGCCATCATTTCCGAAGGCGTTAGATCCATCGACGATGGGGCCTTCTTCTTATGCACATCCCTAACCTCCGTCACCATCCCTGCCAGTGTCCACTCCATCGAAGGTTCAGCCTTCTTCGGTTGTGCCTCACTCACATCAATCCTCTTCGCTGGCGAAGCGCCGACTGTTTATTCCAATGACGCAGCCAATATCCCCGTTGCCTTCCCCAACGCATTTTTCAACACCCGCGCCAAGATCTATTTCCGACCCGGCACCTCTGGCTGGGGTGCCGCGCCGATAGAGAAGATGATTTTCAGCTCGGATGATGAGTTCGCCGCCTATGTGGTCACGCACCCCGAAGAGACGGCGCAGTGGACGGACGAGAATTTTGAGATCGTGCCCGGCGAGGCGGCACCCGCAACCGAAGCCGCCCCGGAGCCTGCGGCCAAACAGGAGGCCGCGCCGACCGAAGAAATTTTTACCCCCCCGAAGAAATGGCTTGGGGAGCCGAATGTCCGGTATAAGGAGCGAGTTGCCGCCGCCGAAGAGGGATGGAAGACGTCTCGAACCACAATGGTGCCTGACACCATGCCCGGCGCAACGACCGCCGAAAGGGTTGCCGCCGCCTTGGAGGCGACCCCCGAAAGCGCGGTGAGAGCGCGGGAAGAAGCCTCCGGGAACGCCGAGGCGTCTTCGGATGAGATCAATGCGTCCCGTGTGAAGGAAACGGACATTGACACGGGGGGAGTGCGCTACAGGCTGTCTCGGGACATCGAATTGGGTCTCGTCAACCCGCATACGGACATTCCTGTACCCGCAGCAGAGATGCAGATTGTGGCTGAAACATGGGAGAGGGAGTTTGGCGGGAAGGCGCATAATCCCACCCAGCTTGCTGATTTCATCCTCTGCTTTCCCCCTGAAGTGGCGGCAGCCCGCATCAAAACGGCCGACGCGATTGTCGAACACCTCAAAAAGAACCCCGACAACAGATTCAACACCGCGTTTTATGACGGTTCAATGGGTCCTGCGATTCGCGAGGCTTTCCAGGCCCGCTGGTTCAGGTACGAAAAGCAACTTGTTTTCCATCGGTAGTTTGGCCCAACGTTGGGGTGTCAGATCGGGAAAGACGGACAAAGTAAGAAAGTCAGCCGGTGAACTGCCTTCGTGTTTGTGGGGTTGGCCAAGGTAGCGCGGTAAGGCTCGGAACTGTCATTTCAGAGTGTTGTCGGCTGTTCGGGAGGAGCCAACCAGATGAGCCTCTGCCGTTTCTCTTTGTCCGGTCGCCAACCACCGGCAAGACGGGTCATGCGGTCGGGGTTACGGCAGGCGCGGTCGGCTTGCAGCGCCTTGGGCGCGTCGGGATGGGCTACCGCGTAGAGTAGTTTCGTGATTTGCTCATCCCATTGGGCGCGGTCGGCAGCCCCAATCTCGACCAAACCGTGAAGGGACTTGCCTCCCGAGTAGACCAGCGAGCGCAAGGGGAGGGTTCCCGCCGCGATCACACCGGCCCAGAAGGCACATTGCGCCTCAAGCGGCATGGCGTCGAATTCGACAAGGGCGTAACGGTGCCGCCTGACACTGGCGGCACAACGGAACGACGTGGTGCCCGCTTGGGTTAACGCAGGTTGGCCAGTGAGGGGGTTGGCGATCAACAACGGGGGCGGCAGGTAACCTTTTGAGTGGATTACGAGTAGCCGCCAGACGCTAGCCGGAAGCACGTTCCTTCCGGGGATGCCTTTGTGATCCTGCTCGCCACAGAAAAGAACGTCGGTGTCATCGTACATCACGCTCAGGAAGCAAGCGGTCTGCATCCGAGGTTCGGGTATCGGCACCGGCGACGCCGAGATGAGCGCTTTTGCCATTTCTTTTTTTTCCAGCCCTATC
>Ga0209066_10006314_pt1 | contig 12130 bp, 11 predicted proteins | sample All_14_2_FD_187198 | JGI IMG/M metagenome (GOLD analysis project Ga0209066, IMG submission 187198) | Freshwater microbial communities in response to fracking from Pennsylvania, USA - Allegheny Zone_MetaG_DW_15 (SPAdes) (version 2) ...
CCACCACGCCGATGCGGTCACCGTCGCCATCAAAGGCCACGCCCAGATCGCAGCGCTCCGACAGCACGGTTTCCTTCAACTGCTCCAGATTGGCTTCCACCGTCGGATCGGGATGGTGGTTCGGGAAGGAGCCGTCCACCGCATCGTTGATCAGATAATGGTCGCCGGGCAGCAGGCTGGCCAGCTTCACCATGGCAGGGCCGGCCGAGCCGTTGCCGGAATCCCAGGCCACCTTCAGGCCGCGATGGCTGCGATAGCCCTTGCGCAGGCGGTGTACATAGGCATCCAGCGCGGCGACATGGGTCACGGAACCCTGGCCGCGCAGCCATACACCCCGGCCGGCCAGATCGGCCAGCGCCTGGATGTCCTTGCCGTAATAGGGCTTGTTGCCCAGCACCATCTTGAACCCGTTATATTGGGCCGGGTTGTGCGATCCGGTCACCATGATGCCCAGATCGGCATTCAGCACCTTGCTGGCGAAATAGGTTCCCGGTGTCGGAACCAGCCCGATACGCAGTACGAACAGCCCGCAGGAAGCAAGGCCCCGGCACAGCTCTTCCTCCAGTGCGGGGGAGGAGTGGCGCCCATCATACCCAACCACCGCGATGCGCCCGCCGCGCGCGGCCGCCACCGTGCCCATGGTGCGGCCCAGCGCCAGGGCATCCGTCGGGCTCAGCGTCTGTCCGACGACGCCGCGAATGTCGTATTCGCGCAGAATGCTTGCATTGAAACGATGCCCGACGACACTCATGTCAGATGACCCGTCCTATTCCCATATAGTTCAGCCCGGCAGCGCGTGCGCGCGTCGGATCAATCAGGTTGCGAAGATCCACCATATGCGGTGAACGCATGCAGTCCCGGAGACGTTCCAGGTCCAGCGCCGCGAATTCGGACCATTCGGTGACGATGGCCACTACGTCAGCACCGTCGGCAGCATCATAGGAATCCCGGCAATATTCAACCGAATCCAGCAAACGGGCGGCTTCTTCCATGCCCTGGGGGTCATAGGCGCGCACTACCGCACCCAGTTCCAGCAGGCGCGCGACGATGTCGACCGCCGGGCTTTCGCGCATATCATCGGTATTGGCCTTGAAAGTCAGGCCCAGAAGGCCGACCGTCCTGCCCGCCAGCGTTCCGCCCAGCGCGGAGGCGATCTTGTCGCCCATGCCGCGCTTGCGCGCCGTGTTGGACCGGATGACGCTGTCCACGATGCTCTGCGGCGCGCCGGCATCCTCGCCCGTGCGCACCAGCGCCAGCGTGTCCTTCGGAAAGCAGGACCCGCCATAGCCTGGGCCAGGGCGCAGGAATTTCGGACCGATGCGGCTGTCCAGCCCGATGCCGTCGGCCACCTCCAGCACATCGGCGCCCACCGCCTCGCACAGATCGGCGACTTCGTTGATGAAGCCGATCTTCAGGGCCAGGAAGGCATTGCCGGCATATTTGATGACTTCGGCGGTTTCCCGTCCGGTGAACAGGATCGGGATGTCGCGATTGGCCAGCGGCTGATAGATCGCGCTCATCACGTTGCGGGCACGGTCGCTTTCCAGCCCGATCACCACGCGGTCGGGATTCTGGAAGTCCTGAACCGCCGCGCCTTCGCGCAGGAATTCCGGGTTGGAGACGACATCGAAGGCGGCACCGGGATTGGCTTCGCGAATCCAGCCTTCGACGCGCTTGGCCGTGCCGACCGGTACGGTGGATTTGTCCACGATCACCGTATAGCCGGTCAGCGCCCTGCCGATGCTGCGGGCGGCGGCTTCGACATAGCGCAGATCGGCACGCCCCGTGGCCGGGTCGGTCGGGGTGCCCACGGCCAGGAACACCGCATCGGCGGTCGATACGGCCCCTTCCAGATCGGTGGTGAAGGTCAGCCGCTCCGCCCTGCGCCCGGCTTCCACCACATGCTCCAGGCCTGGTTCAAAAATCGGGATTTCGCCGTCGACCAGCCGTGCGATCTTGTCGGCATCGATATCGACGCAGATCACGTCGAAGCCGAAATCCGCAAAGCAGGCGCCGGAGACCAACCCCACATAGCCCGTCCCGATCATGGCGATCCGCATGGATGGCCTCTCCTAACCGTCGTTGCCAGATAGCTCAGCCCAACAGGGCCGACAGGCGTGCCCGCCGATCCCCACCGATATCTTCCCGTTCCAGTGCCACTGCCAGATTCGCTTCGATATAGCCAAGCTTGTCGCCGCAATCGAACCGTCGACCCTGGAAGGTCAAGGCGTGCAGCGAGCGTTGCCCGATCAGGGCGGCTATGGCGTCGGTCAGCTGAATCTCGCCGCCCGCGCCGCGCTGCACCGTGCGCAAGGCAGCGAATACCTGCGGTTCCAATACGTAGCGGCCGATCGCCGCCAGGGTGGAGGGCGCCACCTCCGGTTTCGGCTTTTCCACGAAGCCCGCGATTTCCGCCAAGGCGCCGTCACGCGCGCCGGGCGCCACGATGCCATAGCGGCTGGTATGGTCCCGCGGAACGTCGAGCACGGAGATCACCGAGCCCCCGGTCCGCGCGGCGGCGTCCACCAGGGTCTTCAGCCCGGTCGGGCCGGGCCAGAGGAATTCATCGGGCAGGATGACGCCGAAGGGCTCGTCGCCCACCAGTTCTTCGGCACAGCCCACGGCATGCCCCAGACCCAGGGGCTGGCCCTGCAGCACGAAGTCGAAACGCGTGCCGGGCGGCGCGATGGAGGCCAACTGGTCGAGCAGATCCGTCTTGCCCTTGGCCTGCAGCTCCGCCTCCAGCAGCGGGGCGGGGCCGAAATGGCGGGCGATGGCGTCCTTGCCTTCGGCCGTGACGAAGATGAAGTGATCGCAGCCCGCGGCCAGCGCCTCATCCACCGCATATTGGATCAGCGGCCGATCGACGATGGGCAGCATTTCTTTCGGCACGGCCTTGGTGGCCGGAAGGAAGCGGGTGCCGAGACCGGCGACCGGGAAAACGACTTTACGAATGGAGCCCATGGGAAACGCACCCCCTGGAAGGGCGGTTGGTTGCGGCCGCCCCGCCCGGATGGCGGGGAAGCGCTTGGCGCAGCGCTCTATGCCATAGAGCGCTGCGGTCGGGCAACCCAGCCCGATATTGCTTTGCAGTACAATCCACCGCTAAACTGGTTTCCGGGATCCCTCATCGCATCGCGCGGATTTACCATGCAACGCTTCAGAACTGCCTGGGTTGTCTTCGCGGTTGGCCTGTGCATTGCCTCCGGCCCCGCCTGGTCGCAGGAGGTTTCCGAACGCAGCCTCGTGGAACTGGCTGCCGGTACGCTCTGGCGGGTGGAAGGCGGGCCGAAGGGGGCGCCGGCGGGTTACCTGCTGGCAACGGATGTGGGGATCGTCGCGCTCGACCCCCTGCCGGATGACCCCGCCCCGCCGGAGGAGGCGGGCACCATCGTTCTGATCGTCTCCAGCTACGCCGTCGCCGATGCGGATATTCCCCATGGCGACATTCCCCTGATCGAGCCCGGCGGGCTGGATGTCGAAGCGGTCTATGAGCTGGGGCAGGAGAAGCTGCATCTTGTGCCCATGGCGGGACCTTTCGGGACCCGGATTCTGGTGCTGTGGGCCGCGCGCCAGGGCTTGGTGCTGGCACCGGCCCTGCTGGAACCGCGCAGAACGGGCGGGCCGGTTGACATCGCCGCCTGGAAGGCGGGGTTGCGGCTGGTATCCAGATTGAAGCCCAAACGCCTTCTGCCGGACCCTGGAAAGCCGCTGGGGGCGCTGGACGAGGCCTGGATGCGTGCGGCCGCGGCCGCGCGCTGACCTCAGCTTCCGGGACCTCGGCTTCCGGGACCTCAGCTTCTGGCCAGACCGGCCACCAGCTTGGCGATATAGGGACCGATTGCCAGCAGCAGGATGAAGCGCAGCGTCTGCATTGCCATGATGAAGGCCTGATCGACATGGCTGCTGGCGGCGATGATCGCGACCGTATCCACCCCGCCGGGGCTGGTTGCCAGATAGGCGGTCAGCGGATCGATATCGACCAACAGGACCAGAAGCCCCGCTATTCCGCCACAGGCTGCGATCAGCGCCAGGGAGGAGGCGATCACGGCGGGCAGTCTGCCGATCGCGTAGAGCAGCAATTTCCGATCGAAGCGCAGACCTATGCGCCAGCCGATCGCAGTATAGGCAAGCGCCATCAGCCAATGCGGCAGGGTGATCCGTACCAGTTCCAGATGACCCAGCAGGATGCCGCCCACCAGGGGAAACAGCAGGGCCGCGGTCGGCAGGCGCGGCAGTCGCGCGAAGGCCGCCCCCGCCGCGGCCAATGCCAGGGTTTCCAGGAAGGGCAGCCAGTCCAGGGGCGGGAACCAGACGACCGGCGGTACCGCGCCGACCGTTTCGGGATCGACCGCACCCACGATCCGCGCAACCAGCGAGGCGAAGCCGATCACGATCAGCACCCTGGTATATTGCAGGAAGGCGACCAGCCGGGCATCGGCACCGTAATGTTCCGACATCATGGTCATGACGCTGGCCGCGCCCGGGCTCAGGCCCCAGACGGCGGTGGTGCCGGGCAGCGCGCCGGAACGGGCGACGGCCAGGCCCAGCAGGCTGGCCACCAGGATCACCCCTGCCACGCCCAGCAGCAGCACGGGTGCATCGGCTACCAGTTCATCGAAGATGGTCAACGGCAAGGTCAGGGCGATCAGGCATCCGACCAGCCCCTGGGAGAACGCATAGCCTGGCTGGGGCAGGTCCAGCCGGCAGCCGGCCGATGACAGCGCAATGGCCGCGATCAGCGAGCCCAGGAGCAGGGCCGCAGGCAAATCCGCCAGCGTCAGCAGGCCCGAAAGGATGGTGGTCAGTGCCAGCAGCAGGAACCACTGCATGGCCTTGGGGCGCCGGGCAAGCCAGGTGCCATCATCGGGAAGCGTGTCGGTTGGTTGGGGCATCTGTGCTGGAAGGACCTTTCCCGGCTGCAATAGAAGGCGGTGGCCTTCCCGTCAACAGGGACTGAGCACCCGGAACCGCCCTGCCTTCCGCCGCGCACGCCCGACGCGCGGAACCTGAATCTCAACAGGCCCTAAAGCACCGCGGGCAGGCCCAGCGATTCCATCAGGGTGCGGACCTCCTGTCTGGCAGCGACATGGCTCATCGACAGTTTGATGCCGGTGTCGGGGTCCTTCAGGTCCAGCAGCGTCAACCCTTCCAGGAACAGTTCGCGGAAGATCACGCGTTCGGAAAAGGCGGTGGCCAGTCGGAAGCCGAAACGCCGCGACAGGGTTTCCAGCGCGGTTTCCACGGCTTTGCGGTTATGGGATTCGAGCTGGCCCATGCGGTTGCGCATCACCACCCAGTCGATCGAACCACCATCGCGCATGGCGCGCTGCTTGCGGATTTCCCAGACCATCTCGGCATATTGGCTGGGGCGCAGGATGCGATAGGCTTCCGGGTCGACCACCGCCAGCACGTCCAGATCCACGAAGCTGTCATTCATCGGCGTGATCAGGATATCGGCATAGGCATGTCCGGCCCAGGACAGGTTGGAGGCCGATCCGGGCGTGTCGATCACCACATAATCGGCTGCCGCACCGATTTCCTCCAGCGCGGCGGCGACGGCCACCGCGTCGCGTTCCTTGGCGCTGGCGCGGTCCACATCCTCGGATGGCAGAATGCCCCGATGGCGGGGCATCAGAAGCTCCACCCCGGTGCGCCGGATGAAATTCCGCCGGTTCTCGATGTAACGGGACAGGGTGGCCTGACGAGCATCCAGATCAATGGATCCTACGGTCTTGCCTGCGTGCAAAAGAGCCCCGATAAGATGCATCGAGGTCGTGGATTTGCCCGACCCGCCCTTTTCGTTGCCCACGACGATGACGGTCGGGTGCTCTTCCTTCGTCTGGTCCATCCGCTGTCCTTCTGTCCCGTTGTGGTGGGTTGGAATTCATCCCGTCGTGGATAGTGTGCACGCAGCGAATGTCCAATCCGGTTACCACGCTGGAATCATAGCCTTGCCTCTGTCCTGCCCGAAGCCGAAACCCGTCCTGCGCCGGTCCGAAATGAAACGAATTTCAGATTCGGGACACTTGCCGGGCGCGGGGCTATACTCGACTATTCGTTTCCATTGAACAGGTCAGTCAGGCTTACAGGATGCCGGGATTCATCAGGACGGCCCATAGCTTTCTCATCGCGGTGCTGCTGCTCGGCGGATGCACCGAATTCGGCTGGAATCCGCTCGACCCGAAGGAGTGGGAGGACCCGCAGATTCCGGTGCCGGCGGTTGCGGTCAGCTGGCGCACGCCCCCTTTGTCCGGCCGCGAAGCCGTGCGCCGCACGCTGCGGCAGGAGGATGGGGATTATGTCATCGAGCATCGCTGGCCGCGGGCCAGGGGGACCCAGGCGCATGCCGGGCTGAGGCTGGAAGGCCGGGCATCGGCCGAGATGCGGGCGGCCCGTCTGGCCAATCCCGCCGAAGGGGCTGCCGACTGGCCTGAACTGGCCGTGCGCAGCCTGACGGAGCGGGGCGAGGTCTTTCTGCAGGCCGACCCCCGTGCCGGCGGGGACTGGCTGTGGCAGCGCGCCCTGGTGGGGCCGGAACTATGCGTTCTGTTCGCCCGCGTGCCTGTAGCCGAGCCGGACGGGTTGCAGAGCGGTTATTTCTGCCAGCCTGCCGGCGATCCCCTGTCGGATGGTCAGGCCACGGGCGTGGTGGGCGATCTGACGATCGTGCCGCAGGGGTGATCCGCTGATGCTGACGCGCGGACGCGGTTACCCGGATCTTTACAAATCGTTTCGCTGGCGCATTCCGCGCCAGTTCAATATCGGTGTAGACATCGCGGACAAGCATCGGGCGGGCGATATCGCCATGCTGCATGTCACAGCCGATGGCAGCGTGCAGGAAATTCCCTTCGGCCATCTGCGGGCCCAGTCGAACCGCCTGGCCAATGCGCTGATCGCGAAAGGCTTCCGGCGCGGGGATCGGGTCGCGATCCTGGCCGGGCAACGACCGGAGGCGGTGATCGCCCTGGCCGGGATCGTCAAGGCGGGCATGATCGCGGTACCTCTGAACCCGCTGTTGGACAAGGAAGCGCTTCGGTTCCGTCTGGCGGCAACCGGTGCGCGCGGGGTGGTCGCCGACGCCGCCGGGCTGGAGATGCTGGCACCGATCCGTCCGGATTTGGACGAGTTGAGCCTGATCCTGGCCCTGGATGAGGGGGGAGATGGTGCAACCGCATTTCAGCAGCTTCTGGACCGGTCTTCCGACGCGTTCCAGGCACCCCATACGCTGGCGGATGATCCGGCCCTGATCCTGTTCACCCATGGCACGATGGGACGGCCCAAGCCGGTGCTGCATGCCCATCGCGCGCTGCTGGGTCAATTGCCCGGCCTGGAATTCGCGCTGGATTTCCTGCCGGAGAAGGGGGATCGGCTGTGGACGACCTTCGACTGGTCCAGCCGGAACGGGCTGCTTGGCGCCGTGCTGCCGGCGCTGCATCACGGGGTGCCGGTGCTGGCCTGGTCCGAACCCGCCTTCGACCCGGAAAAGGCCTTCATCCATATTACCCGCAATGAGATCCGCAACGCGGTCCTGCCGGTGGGAACGTTGCGGAGCCTGGGGCGGGTGACCGATCCCCGGGGCCGGTTCCGGCCAAAGCTGCGCTCCGTCGCGTCTACCGGAGCCAGCCTGCCGCCGGAGGTCCAGGATTGGGGGCGGTCGGCGTTTGGCCTGACCATAAACGAGTTCTACAGCCAGACGGAAAGCGGTCCGGTCATCGCGAACTGTGCCGGCATGATCGAAGTGCGGCCGGGGTCGCTTGGGCGGGCGGTTCCGGGCCACGCAATCGCCGTGGTGGATGAGGAGGGGCGCGACCTGCCGCCGGGTGAAACCGGCATGATCGCGGTGCGACGCGGCGACCAGGGCACATTCCTGGGATACTGGAATGATGATGTGTCCACCGTCGCCAAATATGTCGGCCCTTGGCTGGCCACCGGCGATTTCGGCCGGCGCGACCATACCGGCTATGTCTGGTTCGTGGACCGGGGGGATGAGGTGATCGTTTCCGGCGGCCAGCGCATCGGACCGTCAGAGGTGGAGAGCTGTCTGATGCGCCACCCCGCCGTGAAAATGGCAGCCGCCATCGGTGTGCCGGATGCGACGCAGGGCGAGGTGGTCAAGGCGATTATCGTCCTGAAGCCGGGGCGGCGGGGCGACGGCGCCCTGACGCGGGAGATACAGGATTTCGCGAAACGGGGGTTGGTGTCGCAGGCCTGGCCGCGCGCCATTGAATTCGTGCCGGAGCTGCCGATGACGGCAGCGGGCAAAGTGCTGCGTGATGCATTGCGCATCCAGCATGGCGAGCATCGGGGAGCGGGGGGCGCGCATGGAGGGGTTTCGCGACTGTCTGAAGTCTGAGCGTCTGCGATTGCTGTATGATTATTGGCTTCGGATACGACCGGCGCCCGACCGGTTGCCGGGCCGTGCCCATCTCGATCCCCTCGACATTCCTGCCATCCTGCCATGGATCATCCTGTTCGATATGGGCCAGGGGCCGGCCGATACGCGCTATCGCCTGGTTGGGACGCAGATCGTGGAGCGCGTCGGGCGTGACTTCACCGGCCGCCTGCTGAGCGAAGGCTATTGGGGCCATGATACGGATAAGGTGCTGGAGGATTACTGGGCCGTGGCCCAGGCTGGCCGACCGGAACTCTGGCAGCGCCGGATGGTGGACCGGGAGGGTATCCCGCATGCCTATGACTATCTGCTGCTGCCCTTGGCTTCGGATGGAAAGCGGGTGGATATTCTGCTGGCGGGGGTAGCATTCGACGTTTGGATCGAGGAAAACATTCTGTAACGACTGAAAATTTGATATGCAGTCTTTGTGGGGGAGAAGGCAGATGGAGTCTGAAATCCTTTGGGAGAAAAGGATGACAGGCCTCTCCACCAGCATACGCTCAAAAAAGCTGATCGAACTCCATGAATACTGGCAGAAGAAGCACCCTTCCGCCGGTTTTTTGCCAAGCCGTGCCTGCATGGACCCGCTGGATATTCCGGCATTGCTGCCCTGGCTGATCCTGTTTGAACTGGGCGAGCGGCCGGAGGATGTGCGCTATCGGCTGATCGGTACCAAGGTGGTGGAGCGGATCGGCAAGGATTTGACGGGATGCCGTGTGGCGGAAGGCTATTGGGGCGAGCAGTCCCGCGAGATCGTGGAGCGCTACTGGCGGGTGGCGCAGACACGATTGCCTGAGTTTTCACTGCGCCGGGTCAGGGGGGCGGATGGGAACTGGCATGAATATGAATTCCTGCTGCTTCCTCTGGCCTCCGACGGCGTGACGGTGGACATGCTGCTGGCCGGCGTGGGGTTTCTCGACCTCATCTAGAGCATTCAACTCAATGGCAACATGCTCTAGACATCGTTAACGACGCGAAACCCTGCGGACGCCCGCATACCGAAGTGCTACATTTCGAGCCGCGGTGTGATTGGTGTCCGCTTCACCCGGAATCCGGCTCTGGATCCGGCAGGGAACGGGTTGCCATCCTGACCAGGTATCGGGCTGGGAGAGGGGCGCTCCACAGGCTGGCTCGGTCCGTTCGGGAATCCGGTGTGGGTAGGGGGTGTTCCGGTGCGGATGGAGATTCGGTCGAGCAAACTCGCCGAACTGTATGACTATTGGCACGGCAAGCGTCCCTCCCCCGACCGTCTGCCCAGCCGGGGGTGTCTGGACCCGCTCGACATACCGACCCTTCTGCCGAACCTGATGCTGATCGAGATGGGCGCCCAGCCGGAGGAGATGCGATTCAGGCTGATCGGCACCCGCATCGTGGAACGGGTCGGGCGGGATTTGACCGGCCATCGCCTGTCCGAAGGGTTCTGGGGTTCCCTGACGGCGCATTACATCGCGCGCTATTGGGCGATATTCCGGGCCGGCGAGCCCGTGGTGTCGATGCGCGACCTGCTGGGGAGCGGTGGGAAGCGCCATATCTATGAGCAAATCCTGCTGCCGCTTGATCCCGACGACCAGTATCGGGGCATGCTGCTGGCGGGGTTGGATTTTCTGGATTAGCCGGACAGCCGGGCGAGCCTTTCCGCCAACAGCTCGAAAAAGGCGTCGTCGCGCGCATCGGTGACCAGGAAGACATTGGCCTCCTTGCCGGTGGTACCCCACAGATCGGCTACCGTGCGGCCGTAATTCGGACCGGGATCACAGTCCACCTCCATCGCGCACATCCGCCCGGTGAACAGGTCCGGATCGATCAGCCAGGCGATGGTACAGGGGTCGTGCAGGGCTGCACCCGTATTCTGCTCCACGCGGTGCGTGCGCTTCCAGTAGAAGGCCAGCATGTCGGCCACCGCCTCGCAGACCGGCCCGCCAAGGGCGCGGATGCGATCCACCCGGGCATGGGTTGCCACCACCTTGCGGGTCACGTCCAGCCCCATCATCACGGTGGGGATGCGGCTCGACAGTACGATCTGGGCGGCATGGGGATCGACATGGATATTGTATTCGGCCGAGGGCGTGACATTGCCCGGCCCAAGCGCCACCCCGCCCATGAACACGATCTGGTCGATATGCCGGGCGATATCCGGCGCCAGGGTCAGGGCCAATGCAACATTGGTCATCGGCCCGGTAGGGCAGAGCGTGATGCCGTTTTCGGGCGCTGCCCGGCATAGCTCCACGATTTTCAGCGCGCCATGCAGGGGTTGTGCTTCGCGATGGGCCGGGGGAAGCCGCACCCCGCCAATGCCGTCGGCGCCGTGCACATGATCGGCGGTCAGCAGGGGGCGCATCAACGGCTTTGCGCATCCCGGATGCACGGGCACGTCGGACCGCCCCGCCAGCGCCAGCAGGCCCAGCGCATTCGCGGTGGTGGACGACAGCGCGACATTGCCGCCGACCGTGGTCACGGCTTCCAGCGTGATCTGATCGGGCGAGCCAAGCGCCAGCAGCAGGGCCAGGGCATCGTCCAGACCCGGATCGCAATCCAGAATGACCCGCTTGGGCATGGTTCCTCGCTTTCACAGGATCAGCTTCCGGATTGATATCAAAACTCGATGGATTTGCCCCGTGATCTTTCCAGGAAGGATGAAGGCCGCCCGGATCGCGCCGGGCGGCCTTCTGTAAAGATATGTTTTTATTCAGTGAATCAGCTGTGCCAGCGCAACGGTGATCGCTACGGCCGCGACGATATTGAGCATGGAGAAAGTAAGTTTCTTCATCTCAACTAGCCCTCCACCCGGGGGAGGCTGGACAGCGGCACGATAGCCCTGCCCGTCACCTCCGGTTTCCTGCCGTCACGGGAAAGTGTATCAAGAATTCGCCCCATGTCGACTCAAAGATGTAGGCTGGCCGGCCCATGCATTTTCGGAAAGGGGGCAATGCGGGCGCGAAGTGGCACTTTCCCGGCTGCCTTCAAGGCGTTATGGTGCCGGCCATGTCGATCACGCTCGCCTCCATCTCCCGCTATCCTGTGAAGGGCCTCGCCCCTGACGCCATGGCGCATGCGCTGCTGGCGGTGGATGATGGATTGCCTTTTGACCGACGCTGGGCGATCGCGCATGCGACCTCCGCCGCCGATCCGGGCAATCCGGTCTGGCTGCCCAAGTCGAATTTCCTGAATCTGGCGAAGGATGAAAAGCTGGCCCAGCTTGGTGCTTCCTTCGACGAGGCGACGCGGATGCTGACCCTGCTGCGCAAGGGCAAGCAGGTGGCGCGCGGCCGGCTGGACGACATGACCGGGCGGGCCCTGCTGGTCCAGTTCCTGTCGGCCTTCATGGGCGAAGGGCCGCGTGGGCGCCTGCGCATCGTGGAAGCCCCGGCCGAGGCGAGTCTGACCGATGTCGAGCCGAACTGGCTGTCGATCATCAATCTCGCCTCCGTCACCGATATCGAACGGGTGGCGCGCCAGCCGATCCAGCCGCAGCGTTTTCGCGGCAATCTGCTGATTGATGGGGCCGATCCCTGGGTGGAGCGCGACTGGGTCGGCAAGCGCATCCGGATCGGCGACGCCGTGGTGGAAGGGATGCAGATCATCGGGCGCTGCGCCGCGACCGAGGTGAATCCCGAGACGGCGGAACGCGACATCAACCTGCCGCTGACCCTGCGCCGGGGCTATGGCCATTATCATTGCGGCCTGTATGTCCGGGTGGTCGAACCGGGCGAGATCGCCACCGGCGCAGGGTCAGCG
>Ga0209066_10006315_pt1 | contig 12128 bp, 8 predicted proteins | sample All_14_2_FD_187198 | JGI IMG/M metagenome (GOLD analysis project Ga0209066, IMG submission 187198) | Freshwater microbial communities in response to fracking from Pennsylvania, USA - Allegheny Zone_MetaG_DW_15 (SPAdes) (version 2) ...
TATCTAGGTAATGCACAAGTACCTCCATGCCATCAAATCCAGCAGGTGGAACATTGAATTGGAGCATGGACTGGTTGTAAAATAGCTCCCGCTCCAGCAATCTACTTTCGATAAAAAGCGCCAATTCTCCATCTGGAATTTCGGCCAGGAGTGGTCTTTTTGATTTTTCCGGTAGCAGCCTATCGGCCAAAAGGGAAGGCGAAGCATGAAAATAAATGGTGATGCCGTTTTGGTTCATCCACTCCATGTTTTCATGAAAACAAGGGGCGCCGCCGCCAGTTGCCACCACCAAATCTGGTTGAAGTACCGTGCTGCGCAATGCTTCTGCCTCCATTTGCCGAAATGCCACTTCGCCAGATTGCTCAAAAATGGAGGCAACAGACTTGCCAGCGAGCTGCTCAACCAATTCATCGAGGTCCACAAAATCGAAATGAAGTCGCTTGGCAAGCTCCTTACCCAAGTAGCTTTTCCCCGCTCCCATGAATCCCGTTATGAAAATGTGCATTTCAGCGGATTGTGGTTCATTCAACAATTGCAAAATTAGGACACCTCGAACCAAGTTTCCCAATTCAGTTGGTTGAATGGCAGCGATAGGTTTACATTTGCCCACTTTTCAAGCAGTGCAGGCGTCCGGTGAGCTTTCTAGCTGGCTGAGACAAAATGAAACTGGCCCTATCCCAATCAAAACAACCCCTGCTTCTTAAATTTTATCAGCTATGAAATTTACAAAAAACAAAATCGGGTGCCTAGCCTTGGCTTTTCAGGTTGCCTTTTTGGCAGCATGCCAGCAGGATTCAGGAAAGGACGGCAAAAGTGTGGAATCCATCCCGACGGAAGGCAAAATCAGCTCCATCATTCGTAGCCCAGTGACGGCGGAGGGGCTGGAAGACACAGTGAACGTTGCCAAAATGAAATTTGAGGAAACGATTTTTGAGTTTGGCGAGGTGGACGAAGGGGCCGTCATCAGCCACGAATTCAAGTTCGTGAACGCAGGCAAAATACCGCTTGTCATCCAAAACGCCCACTCTACCTGCGGTTGCACCATCCCAAAATGGCCAAAAGAAATGATCGCTCCCGGCAAGGAAGGCGTCATCCATGTTGAGTTTGACACGAAGGGAAAGTCGGAATTTCAGGAAAAACCTGTCATCATCACGGCCAACACTTATCCATCCATCACAGAGGTTTACCTTCGTGGCACGGTTCGAAAAACCAGCGAGTAACCAGTTTCTTCAAAGCAATTAACAAATCAACAAGCTAATAAAAAATGCAAACACTTATTTTCTTACAAGCGACAGGAGGCGGCGCAGGCGCATTTATGCCAGTATTTTGGATTGCCATCATTGCGGTCATGTATTTTTTCATGATACGGCCACAGGTGAAGCGCCAGAAGGAGCAGGCCGCATTTGCCACTCAGTTGGATAAGGGCTTAGAGGTCGTCACTACCAGCGGAATTATTGGTCGAATCAACAAAATCGAGGGTGAAATCGTAACCTTGGAGGTGGACACCAAAACCTACGTTAGGTTCGCAAAATCTGCCATTTCGAAGGAAATGACGGAACAATTGTTTGGCAAGGCAGGCAAGACTGCTGGCCCTGTCGAAACAAAGGATTAATCAGCTCCATTGGCAATCCAATGACCGAACTGCTTCATTTCGAGGAAACGCTTTTTCATTTGGTCAACTCCGGTTGCCAAAATCCTTTTTTTGACTGGCTGATGCCCTTACTGCGTGACAAGTTTTTTTGGGTGCCTGTTTACTTGTTCATTGCCAGTTTTTTGCTCATCAATTTCAGGAAACAGGGATTGGTGATTATCCTGGCATTGGCCTTGACTATCGGGCTTTCGGACAGTGTCAACAGCCAATTGCTAAAGAAAAACGTGCAACGGCTGCGGCCTTGCCAAGTGTTGAAGCCTGCCAAGGACATGCACTTGCTTGTGCCCTGCGGCAGCGGCTTCAGCTTTCCATCCACCCATGCAGCCAACCATTTTGCTATCGCAATTTTTTTGACTTTGGTGTTGGGCAAGTTTTTTCGTTGGATAAAAATACCTTTGGTACTTTGGGCAAGTTCGGTGGCATTTGCACAGGTTTACGTGGGCGTCCATTATCCGATAGATGTGCTGATGGGGGGCCTGTTCGGGGCAATGGTCGCATGGGGAGTTTTCCTGCTAGTGCGGTTACTTCCCCAACATTGGACACGGCTCGAAATCCAAGCGCCTGATTAACAGCCATTTACGAGTAGTACAAATGAGTTTTTGGGAATACATCTTGTTGTTTGGAACTGTCTTCCTCGGTGGCAGCAGCGGTTTCCTTTTTCCGAAGGAACAAAAAAACCTGCTTCAAATCGTGTTGTCGTTCAGTGGTGCCTACATCCTTGGCATTGCCGTGCTGCACCTGATGCCTTGGGCGTTCGGAAGCGGGGATAGCCAAGCGGGGCTGTTCGTGCTGCTGGGTTTCTTCGTTCAACTGCTCCTGGAACAGCTATCTGCGGGGGTGGAGCATGGGCACATCCATGCACCGCATCAATTGTCGGCAGGCTTCGTTTTTTCTGTGATGTTCGGGCTGTGCGTGCATGCTTTCGTGGAAGGAATCCCGCTGAGCTACTACGGCGAGATGCACGAAATCAGCCACGGAGGCCACAGCCACAGTTCCAACCACCTACTTTACGGCATCATCCTGCACCATATCCCTGCGGCTTTTGCACTGGTTTTCCTGATGATAATCAGCAAGTTGGACAAGATTTGGATTTGGGTTTGCCTCTTTCTCTTTTCCTTCATGTCGCCGTTGGGAGCCTGGCTGGCAGGGCATTTTCAGTTGCCAGCCTCCGTTGAGGTAAAAATAATTGCCTTCGTCATCGGCTCCCTGCTCCACATTTCCACGGTCATCCTCTTCGAAATGGACAGCTCCAGTCACCACTACATTTCCTGGAAAAAACTGTTGGCCATTTCTGCCGGACTGGGCATTGCTGTCCTGACGGTTTTATAGTTTATTTCCCCATCAAATTTGGTAGTTTGCGAAGCGTTGAACCTGTCGTGCAGGTTGCATTTTTATTCAAAAATGATTGCCAAATTCGCATTGCTAACATCCCGTTTTATAAAACTAAAGAGTTTTTGAAAAAAAGCTAATTTGGCGTCAGTTTTCAATAATGCTCCTAACCATTTGTGCTCAAACTATTGGTATGAAAAACTTAATTCGGAATTTAATTTTCCTAGCGGCATTCTTTGTGAGCGTTCCTTTGTTTTCACAAACTGTGATTAAGGGCGAGGTATTGGATGCCAACAGCGGTGATGCACTCATCGGCGCCAGTGTTTACGCTGCCGCATCGAGCGAAGGCACAGTGACCGATTTTGATGGCAGTTTTGAGCTGAAAATCAAAGGAAGTTTGCCCATCAAGCTTGCCTTTTCATACACTGGTTACGAAGATCAAGAAATTGAAGTAAGCGATGCGACTGTAAAACTGAAAATCAAGTTGAGCGAAGCCGCCATCATCACCACTACAGTCGAAGTGGTTGGTCAACGGGTCTCCGAAAAGCAAAAAGCTTCCCCGCTCACCGTGGAATCCATGGATTTGTTGGCCATCAAGCAAACCTCTTCCGATAATTTTTACGATGGCCTAGGTGCGCTGAAAGGAGTGGACTTGACCGCTGCTAGTCTTGGATTTAAGGTCATCAACATGCGGGGATTCAACAGCACCAGTCCCGTGCGTTCGCTCCAAATCATTGACGGGGTGGACAACCAAGCACCGGGCCTGAATTTTTCCCTGGGCAACTTCTTGGGAAGCTCCGAGTTGGATGTGCTGAAAGTGGACTTGGTGCAGGGCGCTAGTTCTGCCTACTACGGCCCGAACGCCTTCAACGGCGTCATCAGCATGGAAACGAAAAACCCATTTCTGCAAAAAGGGCTTTCTGCCATCGTGAAAGGCGGCGAACGCAACCTGCTCGAAACCGCAGTGCGCTGGGCCGACGCCGTGAAAAACAAAGATGGTTTGGACTGGTTTGCCTACAAACTGAACTTCTCCTACCTGCGTGCCGATGACTGGGTGGCTGACAACGATGGGGCGGTTTTTGGAACGGATACGCCGTCTGGCAACCCCGGTGGCTGGGACAAAATCAACTCGTACGGCGACGAATATTTTTCACTTGGCAATTTCTCCGATACAATAAACTTGTTGAACAACAACGCAGGGCTTGGCACTTTCCATCGGAACGGTTATCAGGAAAAGGACCTGGTGGATTATGACACACGGAATATGAAGGCCAACACGGCCCTGCATTTTCGCCTAAAACCTTCGGAAACTTATCAGTCCCCAGAATTGATTTTGGCCAGTAGTTTTGGTACTGGCACCACGGTTTACCAAGGGGACAACCGCTTCAGCCTTCGCAATATCCTATTTTTCCAAAATAGAATTGAATTGAGAAAAGTGGACAAGTTTTTCATCAGGGCTTATGCCACGAACGAGAACGCAGGCGATTCTTACGACCCCTATTTTACGGCTCTCCGGCTTCAAGAACTCTCTAAAACCAACGAAGATTGGTACAAGGACTACGCCCGCTTCTGGCGTTCCAAGATATATTCCAAAATGAAAGCGCAGGATTACCCAGTGCCAACCGTTGACAATACTGGCCATCTCGTTTTCGATTCAAATGCCGCCAATGCCTGGCTCGATAGCCACTACGATTCACTAGTTTACTGGCATGGTTTGGCTAGCGGTTCGGCCAACTTGGCAAATGTGCTGCTACCCACTTCGCAGGATTTCTTTGAACCCGGCACAGAACGTTTTCAGTCTGCTTTTGACAGTATCACTTCTTTGAAAAATACCGAAGGAGGAACCCGATTTTATGACAAATCGGCGCTTTACCACGTGCACGGCGAATACACTTTTACACCCAGTTTCGTAGATGAAATAAAGGTCGGAGCGAATGGCCGGGTTTATCGTCCCTACTCGGATGGAACGGTCTTCAAGGACACTGCCGATACCCGCATCACGAACAAGGAATTTGGGATTTATGCAGGTTTGAAGAAAAAATTTGGGCGACAATTCACCATTGCAGCAACGTTGAGAATGGACAAGAACGAGAATTTTGACCTGCTTTTCACACCTGCCGCTTCCTTGGTATGGTCACCTGATGTTTACAATTACCTACGCTTGTCCTTTTCGAGCGGTGTGCGCAACCCCACCCTCACCGACCAATACTTGAACTTGAACGTAGGACGGGCAACACTGCTCGGCAATCTGGAAGGCTTTGACAGCTTGATAACCGTAGAATCCTTTGTGGAACGTATTGGAAATGGCTTCACCACCCCGCTCGTTTATTTCAATGCACCACCAGTCATGCCGGAGAAGGTAAAGACTTTTGAAGTAGGCTATCGCACCACGTTGTTTGAAAAACTGTACCTGGACGCAGGCTATTACTACAATATTTACCATGATTTCATTGGCTACCGCATCGGAGTTGATGCTACCTTCGACCCACTTGGCTTTCCGACCAGCGCCGATGTTTACCGCATTGCCACGAATTCAACCAATGTGGTGACTACACAGGGTATGTCCGTTGGTGGCAATTTCTACTTTGCGAACTACTATCAACTTTCCGCAAATTATTCCTGGAACAAATTGAACAAGGAATTTTCGGACGACCCCATCATCCCAGCTTTCAATACCCCACAGCACAAATACAATATCAGCCTTTCGGGAAGGGATATGCCGCTGAATTTGTTTGGCAAGAAAACCAATAATTTTGGGTTCAATATCAACTACAAGTGGATTCAGGGCTTCATTTTCGAAGGCTCCCCGCAGTTCACGGGCGATATAAAGGACTATGCACTCATGGACGCCCAAGTAAATTACAACTTCAAGCGCATCCATACCACCCTGAAAATTGGTGCATCCAATGTGCTGGACAATCGTGCATATCAGACTTATGGTGGGCCACAAATCGGCAGGCTTGCCTATTTATCAGTGTTGTACGAATGGAAAAAAGATTAAAAGATAGGGCGCAGGGGATAAAAACCAAACGCCCATATCTCTTGAATTTTCGATAAACTACTTAAACAGAAACCTCCAACATCATCTTAATCAAATCAAATTTTATCATGAAAAAACTCTTACCAATCATTGCTTTATTCACGGCAATATGCTCAGTCACGGCACAAGAGCGTTACCTCGAAGAGGTATTCACAGACGTCAAAGTGACGAATGATGTGACCTACGGTGTGAATGCCACGGTGCTCTACATGCCAGTTTTGGGCCAGGCCATTCCTGAAGCACTCAAAATGGACATCTATGAGCCAGATGGCGACACGGAAACAGCCCGCCCACTGGTCATTATGTTCCACACAGGTAACTTCGTACCTCCGACCTACAACGGTGGCTGCTCCGGTACTCGCAAGGATGCCGACATCGTTGAAATGGCGAAACGCCTTGCTCGCATGGGCTACGTCGCAGCATCAGCAGACTACCGTCTGGGCTGGGATCCAACCAATGCCGACCAAACCACGAGGATTTACACCCTCATTCACGCTGCCTACAGGGGCGTACAGGACAGCCGCACTGCCGTTCGTTATTTCAAAAAATCGGCTGCTGAAAACAGCAACCCTTACGGCATTGACCCTAACAAGATTGCACTTTGGGGCAATGGCACAGGTGGTTACATTTCTTATGCCTCCGCCACACTCGACACCATCACAGACACTTGGATTCCTGGCAAATTCTTCGTTGGCAGCAACCCAATGGTGATTGAATTCATTGATGGCAACCTAGAAGGCACTTCGATTGGTATTTCTCCCGGTGCTCCAGTCCCATTCCCTGCTGGCGACACCCTGAGCTATATCAACCACCCAGGTTACGATGACGACTTCCAACTTTCAATCTCTGTTGGCGGTGCTTTGGGCGACACTTCTTGGATTGATGAAAACGATCCACCAATGCTCGGTTTGCAGGTAAAAAGCGACCCATTCGCACCTTACAATACCGATGTTCTTATCGTTCCACCTCCATTCAACCTCCCAGTTGTAGAGGTTTCTGGTAGCGGTGACGCAATAGTAGTTGGAAACAACGTAGGCACACAAGCCTCCATTGACCATCCGTTCATTGACCCAGTTTCTGCACATGCCGAGGCTGTGAATCCTGGTATCGCTGGTCTTTACACCTTCTTCTCAACTGACCCAACCGAGGGCAGCCCTTGGAACTATGCAGGTGCACTTGAACCATACGGTGTGGCCGGTTCAAACTGCGATACCAACTCCGTTGCGTCAAAGGTTTTCATTGACACAATTATCACCTACTTCGCACCTCGTGCTTGCTTGGCGCTCGATTTGGGCTGCAACCTGTTTGGCTACTCTGCTACCAACGACCAGTTGGATGCTGCCCAGGTCGGTCTCGTGGTTTCACCAAACCCTGCCTCCGAAGTAGTCCGTTTCAAGACTTCCGATGAGTACCCAATCGAGAACATCTACGTTTACGATTTGACCGGTCGTCTGGTGAAGGCACATACCAAAGTCCAAAATTCACAGTTTACCATGCAGCGCAACAGCTTGACACCGGGCATGTACTACGCCAAAGTCATGTTCAAAAATGGCTTTGTGACGCAGCCTGTGATGTTTAAATGATGAACCAATTATTTTGGTGAAAATGGCGGTTTGGCTTCGGCTGAGCCGCCATTTTTTATTGCTTTTTGAAAATGTCTGAAAAAAACGCTTGCGATTTCCTCATCCTTGGCGGCGGCGCTGCTGGCTTCTTCGCTGCAATCCGAGCTGCCGAAACTTGCCTAGGTGCTAAAGTCGTCATACTGGAAAAAGGGCGGGACGTGCTCCAAAAAGTTAAAGTCTCCGGCGGGGGCCGCTGCAACGTCACCCACGCCTGCTTCGACCCACGGGAGTTGGTAAAAAGCTACCCCCGTGGCAGCAAGGCACTGCACGGCCCGTTCAGCCGATTCCAGCCGGGCGACACGATAGGCTGGTTCGAGCAGCGGGGCGTCAAACTGAAAATCGAGGAAGATGGCCGCATGTTTCCGGTAACGGACAGCTCGCAGACCATCATCAATTGCCTGAATCAAGCTGCCAGCAAGGCTGGCGTACAAGTGTTGATGGGCGAAAACGCAGTCAGCGTCACACCGCCGAAAGCACCCAACGGCACTTGGTTGGTCGCTTCGCAAAACAGCTCTGTTTTTCAAACCAAAAAAATCATGTTCGCCACCGGCAGCAGCACCCGCATCTGGGAAATGCTGCGGGAACTGGGCCACAACATCGTGCCACCCGTACCCTCCCTTTTCACCTTCAACATCAAGGACGCCCGCATTGCTGGGCTGATGGGGCTGTCCGTACCCTCAGCAACGGTGCAGGTTTTGGGTGAAAAACTAAAGGCTACTGGCCCTTTGCTCATCACCCACTGGGGCATGAGCGGGCCGGGCATCCTGCGGCTATCGGCTTGGGGCGCCCGCATCTTGGCAGAGAAAAACTACAAATTCGACGTTGAAATCAACTGGCTGAACAGCACAGTAGAGGAAATGGTGGACGAAATGAATGATTTGAAACTGACTTCACCTAAAAAATTCGTCGCTGCGCAATGCCCTTTCCCTACCCTGCCCCGTCGTCTCTGGGAAAGTCTCGTTGCAGCCTGCGGCATTGCCACTGACCTCCGTTGGGCTGATATTTCGAAGGAAAAATTGCGCAAGCTGGCCACCGAATTGGCCGCAGGCCGCTACCAAGTAAACGGCAAAAGCACGTTCAAAGAAGAATTTGTTACGGCGGGCGGAGTTGACTTGGACGAAGTGAATTTCAAAACTTTCGAGAGCAAAATCCACCCTGGACTATACTTCGCTGGCGAGGTGCTCGACATTGATGGCATCACAGGCGGTTTTAATTTTCAAGCAGCCTGGACAGGCGGTTGGCTGGCTGGAATGGCTGCCGGGGAAGCATTGCAGGATTTTGGATGAGTCGAAAACTTAAGCTTTTAAACTAACCTTCTCAAAAACAAAACGGCTGGATGACGTTCACGTCATCCAGCCGTTTTGTTTTGCAGCATTGCGAAGCGCAATTACTACTGGATTTGCAAATTGTCCACCCGGAAGGTTGTGGTCTGGCCGCCGGGGCCACTTCCCACATACTTGAAGCCAATAGCAATTTTCTTCCCAGTATAGCTGGACAAGTCAATATCGCCAGAGAAAACCCACTCGTTGTCAGTATTGGAAGCATTGGCGAGGGTGGCACCTGACAGCGGAACCCAGTTGGCACTGGTCGGGTCACAATCAAAGTCCTCGGAAATCCAAACGGTCAAGCCATCCTGCACCCAAAACGACTTGGCCGTCTCGAAGGAAAGCGTCATTGAGCTAGTAATATCAACCAGTGGCGTGATGAGCCATGACTCCATGTTCGGGTTGGTATCGTTAAAAGCTGTGGCCTGAGCGTAGGTGTTGTTGTCGGTGGAAAAATACTTGTAAATCCAAGTGCGAGTGCCTTCTGTGGCCTTGTTCACCCAGCCTGTCAGGGCAATGGTAGCGTTGTTTGAGCCGCTGCTGAAGTTTTCGTTCAGGTCGGCGACGATGAGCGGCGGGTTGCCGTTCGTGCATGGGTTGTTATTCCCAGAGCCGCCAGCACCGATTTTCACATTGTTTACCCTAAAAGTACCCGTCTGGCTTGCGGAAGCGCTGCCCACGTAGTGGAAGCCAATGGCGATTTTTTGCCCCACGTACGCCGAAAGGTCAACATTGCCAGAGGCAACCCAAGCATAATCGGCGTCACCACTTCCAGCCAGTGTGGCTGGGAGCGCCTGCCAAGTTGCAGTCGTCGGGTCACATTCGAAATTTGTTGAAATCATCACCGAAAGGCCATTGTGAGTGTAGTGGTCTTGCGCCGTTTCGAAGGTCAGCGTTTGAGCGGAAGTCAAGTCGAACCTTGGCGTCACGAGCCAAGTGTCCATCGAAGGGGAATTGTCGTTGTAGGCGGTAGCTTGGGCATAAAAATCGCCACCGAAAGAACGAGCCTGCCAGTTGCGGGTTCCAGTTACAGCAGTATTCGTCCAGCCTGTGAGCGTGACGGGATCGTAGTCCACTTGGCCCTCAAAATCTTCATCCAAAACGGTCACGATAGGCACGGGGCCATTGGCGCAGGGGTCAGGGCCAGCAGTACCAGTGCAACGTGGATCGGTCATCACCACGTCGTTCAGGTCACGCACCAGAAATTGTAGGTCGTTGCGGAAAATGCCCAAAACGCCCGTCAGTGTGCCTTTGCCTTTTGGCAACTTTTCACCCGCAAAAGTGGCGAAGCCACTGGTGCGAACTATCAAAATATTGCCTTCGCAATCCTCCACATCACGGTTGTAAGTGGTGCGGGTAATCGGGTCAGCGTAGCTGAAAGCCGTATCTGCAGCCGTAAACTCAACATCTGGAATGGTGACGAGCGTATTCACATCGTCAAAACCCAGTTCAAAAATTTTCTTCACTTTCGGCGTAGGCAGGGTTCCTTTGATGCCCCGCACCAAGTGGTCGCTGATTTTGATGATATTGCCCAATTGGCCATCGTCGGTGATGAACCCGCCAAGTTGGATGAGGTTGTTATAATCGCCAATCACGAGACCCTTGCATTTGATGTAAACCTCCCGGCCAACGGGGTACAACGTGTAGCTATCCGTTGTCTCGATTTTCACCATGATACCACCTGTTTCATCCTGAATGACGAACGACTGGTAGAGGTTACCGCTGGCATCATCGGCTACAACCACGCCCTTCACAATCCAATCTTCGGTGATAGTTTCCAGTTCTCCCAGCGTATGCAGGGCTTTTAGCTGCGCAATAGTTGCATTGACCGTAAGGCCGGGGTCGGCCCCGTCGGTTGGCGGCTGGTCGAAATCTTCTTTCAAACAGGCGCTGAACACCACGCCAAGGAATAAAGTCGGGAGGAAAAATTTGATTAACTTATTCATTATCAAAGAGTTGATTGTTGGATTTTTTTAAAACCTCAGTGCACCCATCACAAAGAAGTTGGTGCCGAAGGCGTAGTAGTATTTAGGTGGTTGGACGTCAATGCCGTTTTCGAAATCGGAGCGCTCGAAACGCAGTTGCTCAAACCCACCCGTCACCACTTTTGCATTCAAAAGATTGGTGACGCCAGCGGTCAGGCTGAAAAACACGTCATCGTTCACTTTTACGGATTTGTTGGCAAACAGGTCAACCGTGTACGAGTTCGGCGCTTTCTGCTGGTTGACGATGCCATCGTACAGCGCTGAGCCTTGCTCCAAACCGAAAACCGCATCCACGGTGCGGCGGAACGGGCTGAAATCGAGGTAGGTGCGGTCGAAGTAGTTCACCGTCACGCTAACTGACCAGAATTTTGGGGAGCGGTACTCCAAGGTGCTGGAGTAGGCAGTTTGCGGTGAGTTTGGCACGTAGAAATTCTTGGCGTAAACGATTCCCCTGTCCTGTAGTTGCCCATCGTCGTCCACCACGAAGATGGCCCTTGGGCGGGCGGTATAAACATTTTCCCCAACGGCGGCCACCCCACTCCAATTGATGGTCGGCGTCAGTTTTGCCTGAAAGGCAAGCTCTACGCCCGTGTGCCGCCTGTCGGCACCCACGAGGATGCTCGTACCGAAGCGGGTCACATCTTCCGTGAAGTAGAAACGGTTGAGTTTCAGGCCGTTATTGAATTGGGTCATGTAAAAAGTGGCCCTGGCATTCAGCCTTGGCGAACGCAGCAAATAGCCTACTTCGCCACCAATGATTTCTTCATTTTTCAAGCCGGGCACCAGTTGGTCACGGCTGCGGGGCGAGGCATACGCTGTGCGGATGTCCGGTGCACGATTCAACAAAGTGCCGTTCAGATAAAGGTAATTGCGGCCATTGATTTTATAGGTCACGCCGCCTTTCGTTGCAAAATTGTTGTAAACCTTCTTCTCAGAATCACCGAACGAATTGTCGGGGAAGCGGCCATTCCGATAGTGCCCGGTACGCCAAAAATCGGTGTGGCTGGCTTCGCCTGCAATGAAAAAGTCCACTTTTCGGAAGCTAAACTGGGCCTGCAACCAAGCTGTGCCCTTGCGTCCAGTGATGTCGTAGTCCCATTTGTAGGTGTCGCCCTCGTGGAGGATGACGTTCGGGTCGTTCAGGTTGTATTCCGGCGACTGGCCTGGCAGCGGCGT
>Ga0209066_10006316_pt1 | contig 12126 bp, 12 predicted proteins | sample All_14_2_FD_187198 | JGI IMG/M metagenome (GOLD analysis project Ga0209066, IMG submission 187198) | Freshwater microbial communities in response to fracking from Pennsylvania, USA - Allegheny Zone_MetaG_DW_15 (SPAdes) (version 2) ...
GGAGGGCGAGCAGATCCTCGAGGTCCTCGACGAGGGGGCGATGGCCAACCCGATGTTCCGGGGCAAGGGGCCGATGCTGCTGCAGGAGGAGTACCCGGTCAGTTTTCCGCTCAAATATATGCAGAAGGACCTGCGCCTGGCCCTGTTGCTCGGCGACGAACTGAAGCAGCCGCTACCCAGCGTCGCAACGGCCAACGAGACCTTCAAGCGCGCCTGCGCCGCCGGACTGACGGATGACGATTTCGCGGCGGTGTTCGAGGCCCTGAAGTAGGCGCCGGGGCCGGGGCAGCGTGAGGCAGCGGACGGGTCTCCGGCGTGGTTGCGCAACGTCGGAGACCCGCCGGCCACGGGGATCGTCCCGTGGCCGAAGCCGGCTCAGCGGATGAAGTTCATGAAGATTTTCTGTTCCGGCGCCGGGGCCGGGACCGCCTCCCGGCCGTGCGCCACCAGTTGCATCAGCCAGGCCATGTTGCGGCCGAGGACGCGCATGATCTGTTGGCCTTCCTCGTCCCTGGTCGCCTCGCCCGGGCGGGTGCCATGGATGACGTTCCAGTAGTTGGAGGTCGGCAGCAGCATCTCTGCGTAGCACAGGAAATTGTTCAGCTGGTTGAAGGCCGGCAGGCCGCCGGACCGCCGCACCGCGACCACCGCCGCCCCGACCTTGTGCCGGAACATGTTGCCGTTGACCCCGTTGACATAGAAGGCCCGATCGAGAAACGATTTCATCGTCCCGCCGATCGCCGAAAAATGCACCGGGGAACCGAGGATGATGCCGTCGGCCGCCTTCATCTTCTGGATCCAGTCATTGACCTCGTCGTCCTGGATGCAGCGCTCGTCCTGGTTCTTGAAGCACTGGCCGCAGGCCAGGCAGCCCCGGACGGCCTTGTTGCCGACATGGACGATCTCCGTCTCGATCCCCGCCCGCTCCAGTTCGTCGGTCACCATCCGGATGGCATGGAAGGTATTGCCGTTCTTGTTGGGACTGCCGTTGAATGCCACTGTTTTCATGCTGCGTCTCCTGTAGATATCGGTTTGAACAGACCGTACTTATGCCTGCATTTGCACATATGATTGAGCATATGTCCAGAAAGATCAAGAACGAACCTGATGGTAACGGGGTGCCCGTAAAAGTACGTCGGATCTTATTGAAACGAACGATTCCGAGATCGGTTCTGCAATCAGATCAGGGGGTTGCCGAGCGGATGAGGTGTCGGCAGATGGAGTGCCGGTGTGGGATTGATATCACCCTGGCGGCGGTCGACGGCTTCGTCCAGCGCCAGGTGCCGCCGAAGGTCGAATATTCAATGACCGGGAAGGGTGCAGGCATTCACCCCGTCCATTGATGTGCAACCGGGGTCAGGCCTACGCCCGGGATCGAGCCGGCCGGGGACAGCCGGGGGTTCCCCGGTTGTCCGGCAACCGGTCACCGATCCGTATCCGTCGCCTTGGGGTCCTTCGGCGCTTTGCTCTTGACCGAGATCCGCTCGACGACGTTGCGATAATATTCGTGCTGACTGTTGATCGAGGTGGTAAAGGACCGTTTCGCGTCGATCTTCATCATCAGGATCTCGAGTTTCTTCATCTGCCGCAGGCGTTCGTGCTCGTCCTCGGTGGAGGTGATCAGGTCCTCGAGGCGTTTGACCTCCTTGCGTTCCTCCACCTCCGGCGGCAGGAAGCCGCCGTTCTTGAGGATCTTGTAGGCGATTTTCAGCTCGGCCGGGACGAAGCTGTCGTCCTCCAGCGGCAGCGGCTTGTACTTGTACTGGGTGTCGCTGAGATCGCGCTCCTCCATGGCCTGGAGGATCTTCTGTTCGGCGAGAAAGGCGAGTATATTCATCTGTAGTCCTTGCAAGAGTGGAAAAACCTAATTTCAGATCATTGTAGCACAGGACCGCCGATCGCGGCACCAGAATTTGCAGCCCGAGCCGGTTCGACCAGATTGCGGGATTTTCGCCGGTGGGGCCGGCTGATTTCCCATTTTTGTCAGATTTGAAAGGAGTTCCGCATGGTGGAGATCTCCGGCGACCAGCAGCCCGCAGCCCGGGAGTTGCCGATCGCCGCGGCCGTTTTGTCGGTGTTTCTCAATATCCTCTTCGGCGGCAATGCCGTGGCGATCAAGGTCACCCTTGCGGGGATGGGCGCGTTGACCACCGCCGGCCTGCGCTTTCTGATCGCCGCCGTCGCCATCTCGCTGTGGGCCGTCGCCACCGGCCGGCCGCTCAGGGTCGACCGCCGCCAGGCCAGTCGCCTCGGCCTCCTGTCGCTGCTGTTCATGTCCCAGATCGCCCTGTTCTACCTGGGTCTGAAACAGACGACCGCCTCCCATTGCGTCCTGATCAGCAACCTGCTGCCCTTCGTCGTCCTGCTGCTGGCCCACTGGTGCATCCCCGGCGACCGGATCACCTGGCGGAAGCTGGCCGGCATCGTCTGCGGCTTTGCCGGCGTCGTTCTGGTGGTCCTGGATCGGCAGGGGGTGACCGCCGACCTCCATGGCGGCGACCTGTTGATCCTCGCCGCGGTCATCATCTGGGGGTTGAGCGCGGTCTACGTCAAGCGGCTCAGTGCGACGGTCAATCCGGTGATCCTCTCGCTCTATCCGATGCTGCCGGCGGTGCCGGTCTTCCTGCTGGCCGGGCTGCTGTGGGATGACGGCATGATCCGCCGGATCGATGGCGGGGTGGTCGTGGCCCTGCTCTACCAGGCCCTGGTCACCGCCTCCTTCGGTTTCATCGCCTGGAACACGCTGGTTCGCAGGTACGGCGCCACCGCCCTCCATTCCTTCGTCTTCGTGATGCCGATCTCCGGGGTGTTCTTCGGCGTCGTCCTCCTCGACGAGCCGCTGACCCCGCACATCATCGCCGCCATCGCCCTGATCGCCGCCGGCATCGTCGTCATCAACAGCGGCCGGAGAACGAGGCCGGGAATCAACCCTTGCCGCGATTGATCGTCACGTTGAATTCCTCCAGCCGGATCTCGGCGTCCTTGCCCTCGCCGACGAGATGGAAGGAGAATTTCTGTTTGGCAATGGGGTTGTCGAAGTCGAATTCGACCCTCCCCTCTTCGCCGGCGTGGAGGACCGGGAAGGGAGGATGGTCGATGCCGCCGACCTCATATTCATACTGACGCATCAACAGTTTGAGGCGGATCCCCTCGGCCGAGGCCTTGAGGGCCTTGATCCGGATCGACACATGGACCTTCGACCCGGCCGGGAAATCGAGGTACTGGGCGCCGGCGAGATTGTCGGTCCAGTCGTTGACGATTTTTTCCGGCAACCGGCGGATCTCGCCGTTGGCGAAGCGCAGCACCTGCGACTTCTCCCGGCTGGCGAGCTTGTGGTCGAGGACGGCGGCGAGGCCATACAGCCGTTGGCCGTTGTTGCCGTCGTCGCGTCTGAAGTCCTGCGGCAGCGGGCCGATGAGGCTGGCGGCGGTGCCGACGCCGCAGCTGCCGTTCTGGTAGCACTCGAACCGTCTGTTGTCGCTGGTCAGCCAGCGCAGCTTGTTGTTGGTGAAGGAAACCATGTCCCGCGGCTGCCGATACTCGCGGAACATGCTGCGGCCGATGATCGAGTCCGGCACCGGCAGGCCGAGGTAGTCGAGGACCGAGGCCTCGACGTCGACCAGGCCGTAGCCGCCTTCCTTGATGCGGGGCAGATCCCTGCCTTCTGGGGCAAGGATCGCCATCAGCCCCCAGATGCTGGCCCATTCGCCGATATCGTCGCCGTGCGATTCGTCCGAGGTGATGAGCACCAGCGTATCGTCGAGGACCCCGTCGGCCTGGATCCCCTTGAGAAAATCGGCCACCGCCTGGTCGAGGATGGCGACGGTGGCGATCATCCGGTTGGGGTATTTGGCGACGATGTCATCCGGCACCGCGTATGGCTGGTGGGTGCCGACGGTCAGCAGGGTGAGGAGCCAGGGCTTGTCCCTGGCCTGCAGCCCGGCGATGTACTGCCTGGCGCCGCGGAAGAAGACCGGGTCGGTCTTACCCCACATGAAGGGGTAGGGATCCGGCTCGGTGAACCACTCGTTGCCGTGGACCTGCTGGAAGCCGACATTTGGCATGACCTGGTCCTTGCCCATGAACGCCAGCCCAGCCGCCTGCAGGTAATGGGTGTCCCAGCCGTTGGCGGCCATCCGGGCCGGCAGGCATTCCCGGGCCCGCTGGGGGTTGAACTGGAGTTCGAAGGCCTTCGACATGTCGTAGGAAAATTTGCTGAAATCGCCGCAAAGCATCGAATACAGACCGCGGATGGTCTGGTGGCTGTGGTCAACGAAGTCCGGGACGAGGGTGGCGTCGGTGGTGGCGGCCGCCAGACCCTCCATCTGGTACGGCCCGGCCGGGACGTCGAGGGCCTTGCGGATATCGGGCAGATACAGGCCGGGAATGCCTTCGAGGGCGATGATCAGGACGTTTCTGGCCTTGCCGCGGCCGGCCAGCAGCGAGGTGCCGGAGAGATCGAGCCGGCGCAGCGACGGGGGCAGGTCGGCGACCGTCAGCTCCGCCTCCTTCGGCAGAAGCGAGGTCGCGGCGGCGTCGCTGATGAACCAGTGCAGGGGATTGAAGCGGGCGGCGATGCTCCTGTCGTAGAGCTGGCGGCTGAGATAACTCTGGGCGCCGAGGAGCAGGGCGACGGTTACCGCCCCCAGCACCAGGGTGGCCCGGCGTGGTCGGCGGACCCTGACTACGCCGGCGACGATGGCGCCGAGGACCAGCATTGCGGTGAAAAACGGATAGGCCAGGTGCATCCCGGCGGCACTGTTGCCGATGAAGCTCGGATCGGCGAGGTACTGCAGATCCTGCCACGAGGGAAGCCGCTGCATCGCCGCATACAGTTCCTGCGATCCGGCCTGGAACAGGGCCCAGAGCAGCAGCAGGAAGAAGCGGACGAGGCGGGGGCTGGCGATGGCGAGCAGGAAGACGGCGAGGCCGATGGCGGTGTCGGACAGCAGTCCGGCCGGCTCGCCCAGCCCATGCCGGAACAGCCGCCAGAAGAACGGGAGAAAGCTTGGAATTGCCGGAATGATAAGGAAAATCTTGGTGTTCAAAGCATCGATCCTCGTAATAAGGCCAATCAGTGGGTAAAAAGCATCCAGTATACTCTAGTCATCGAATAAAAGCGATAAAGGCGAAGAATGCTGGTGGTCGCCGGTCATCGTGGTGGACGCCCCCGCAATTTCCTGATACTATCTGGCATCCTATAACCAATCCGGCAACTGCGTACAGACGGTGGCCGGGATCCGACAGGTTTTCGCATGCACCCGAACACGCTTCTGCTCCTGGCCCTGTTCCTCCTCGCGCCCTTCCAGGCGGCGGCCGACGATTCCGCCACGGTCAAGACGTCGACGCTGACGGCCGACACCCCGGCGCCGACCCGGTTCATCGTCAAGGGCACGTCCCTCATCGATCTCGCCCGCGGCCGGACCCCGGTTTTTCTCAAGGGGATCGGCTATTCCCCCTATCTGCCCGGAGAAACCCCGATCTATGGGGCCAGCCCCGGCAACGACGGCCGCTATGCCGAGCATGTGCCGCTGATGCGCGACCTCGGGATCAATTACATCCATGTCTTCCCGCTGAAGCTGCCGGCGAATTTTTTCCAGGAACTGGACAAGACCGACCTCGTCTACGGCCAGGATATCTGGGTCTGGGCCTATGAGGAGGACTTCCTCGACGAGCAGTTTCTCAACAAGACCCTGACCCAGATCTATGACGTCATTGATTACACCTACGCGGTCGGCCGCCCCGACCGTCTGGTGTTGTTCTCCATCGGAGACGAACTGCAGGCCGACGCGGTCATGCGGACCGATGCCCGCCATCCCGATGTCCGCGACTTCACCGGCCGCCACATCGTCGTTCGCAACCGCACCCCGACCGAGATCGCCTTGGCCCGCCTGATGGACGGGGCGATGGAGTACGAACTGCAGCGCTACGGCCGCCGGCATCTCTACTGTCACACCAGCTGGACCCATATCGGCCCGATCGGCGATCGGCCCGACCTCGAGGTACCGCGGGCACACATGATCACCCCGGATCTCGGCGATCTCATGTGCCTCAACGTCTACACCTACGCCCGCGGCGTCCGCACCTCGCCCCCCGGTTCGATCACCGGCACCACCTACCAGGGCTATCTTGAAGACCTGGCGGCCAAGGCCGCAAAACCGATTCTGATCACCCAGGTCGGCCTGTCGACCTCGCCCTTCGAGCCCAAAGCCTGGGTCCCGGGGTTCGGCGGCCACCGGGTCGAGGATGTGCCGGACACCTACCGGGCGGTGTGGAACGATATCCGCACCGCCTGGGGCCGGGAGAAATTCGCCGGCCTGGTCTTTTTCCAACTGAATGACGAGTGGTGGAAGAGCGGCGAGGACCCGACCGATTCGACCCGCCATGAGCGCCAGGACCCGGAAGAGTGGTTCGGCATCTACGAAATCGCCCCCGGAACCAATACCCTGGTTCCGAAAGGGGATATCCCCGAGACCGTCCGCTATCTCTTCAGCGACAGCCAGGACTCGCCGCTGACCCCCGATCCCTGAGCGGGCGGCGGGCGCCGCCGTTCAACCGGTTTTGACTTTTTTCCCGGTGCCAGCTACTATGGCAGACTCCTGTGGACAATGTGTGTATTCCTCATTCGTTAAGCATCAACCATGATCAGTATCGGACTTGAACACTTGCTGGCCGGTGATGGCCGCTCTCTGGCCGGCCGGCGGTTCGGGCTATTGTCCAACCAGGCCTCGACCGACCGCCACCTCCGCCATGCCCGACTGCTGCTGCAGCAGCGCTACGGCCGGGGGATGACCTGCCTGTTTTCGCCGCAGCACGGGTTTTTCGCCGAGAAGCAGGACAACATGATCGAGTCGGGGCATGCCGTCGACGGGGAGACGGGCCTGCCGCTGTTCAGTCTCTACGGCGACAGCCGCCGGCCGTCACCCGAGATGTTCGCGCAAATCGACGTCCTCGTGATCGATCTGGTCGACGTCGGCACCCGGGTCTACACCTTCCTCTACACCATGGCCTACTGCCTGGAGGAGGCCGCCCGCAACGGCATCCGGGTGATTGTCCTCGACCGGCCCAACCCGACGGGCGGCGAGGCCATCGAGGGCAACATCCTCCGCCCCGAATGCGCCTCCTTCGTCGGCCTCTATCCGCTGCCGATGCGCCATGGCCTGACCTTCGGCGAACTGGCGCTGTTCATCAACGGCGAGGCGGCGCTCGGCTGCGACCTCGAGGTCGTGCCGATGCTGGGGTGGCGGCGGTCGATGCGGTTCCGCGACACCGGCTTTCCCTGGGTCTTCCCCTCGCCCAACATGCCGACTCCGGAGACGGCCCTGGTCTACCCCGGCCAGGTGCTCTGGGAGGGGACCAATGTCTCGGAGGGGCGGGGCACGACCCTGCCCTTCGAACTGGTCGGCGCCCCGTACTGGGACTGCCGCCGGATCCTCGCCACCCTGGAGCCGACCCCGCTGCCCGGTTGCTGCCTCCGCCCCCTGGTCTTCGAGCCGACCTCGGGCAAATGGGCGCGGCAGGCCTGTGCCGGTTTCCAGCTCCATGTCACCGATGCCGTAGCCTTCAGGCCGTACCGGACGAGCCTGGCCCTGCTGCAGGCCGTTCTCCAGTTGCATACAGATGAATTTAACTATAAACAGCCGCCCTACGAATATGAATTCGAACGCCTGCCGATGGACCTGATCCTGGGTGACGGCGAGGTCCGGCGACAGCTCGAGGCCGGGACCCCGGTCCTGGCGCTTGAGGAGGGCTGGCGCCCGGAGCTCGAGGCGTTCGAGCAGCGGCGGCGGCAATATTTTCTTTATCACTGAGCGTGCATGAAGCGGTAATCGGCACAATTCCTGATCGGTGACAATATGAGTATCCAAGCGATGAAGATAGAAGAACTGGCGCAACTGGTCGGAGGGACCCTGTCCGGCGACCCCGGGTTGACGGTCAGCGGTTTCGCCCCGCTCGAGGCCGCCGGCCCTGGCGACCTGTCGTTTCTGGTCAACAAGGCCAGGATCGATTCCCTGAAGGCGAGCCGGGCCGCGGCCTTTCTGGTGCCGATGAATGTCGGGGAGCTGCCCGGGGTCACCGTGATCCGGGTCAAGGACCCGAACCTGGCCGGGGCGATCATCCACAACGCCTTCCTGACGACACCTTTTGCGGCCGACGGTGTTCACCCCAAGGCCCATGTCGGCCGTGACTGCCGGATCGATGCCGAGGTCAGCATCGCCCCGCTGGCCGTGATCGGCGACCGGGTCAGCATCGGTGCCCGGGTCAGGATCGAGGCCGGAGTCGTTATCGGCGACGATGTGGAGATCGGCGAGGAGACAACCGTCAAGGCCAACGCCGTGATCTCCTCGGGGTCGCTGATCGGCTCCAGGGTCATCATCCACCCCGGCGTCGTAATCGGTTCGGACGGCTTCGGCTTCGCCACCGATGAGCGCGGCTGCCATGTCAAGCGGCCCCAGGTCGGCATCGTCCGTATCGACGACGATGTCGAAATCGGCGCCAACACCTGCGTCGACCGGGCCGCCTACGGCGTCACCTGGATCAAGGCCGGGGTCAAGATCGACAATCTGGTGCAGATCGGCCATAATGTCGTGGTCGGCGAGAACTCGATCCTGGTCGCCCAGGCGGGAATCGCCGGCTCGACGACCCTCGGCCGCAATGTCGTGCTGGGCGGCAAGGTCGGGCTCAAGGGCCATATCCATCTCGACGATCGGGTGATGGTCGCGGCCGGCAGCGGGGTCCATGACAACCAGCCGGCGGGGGCGGTGATCGGCGGCTATCCGGCGATCCCAATCCGGAAATGGACCAAGTCGGCGGCGATTTTCATCAAGCTGCCCGAACTCTATGCCGAGATGAAGGAACTGAAAAAAGAGTTGTCCCAGCTGCTGGGTCACAATAAAGAGGACAAGTGAGGAGGAGGGTGATGACGGAAACGATTGTTCCACAGAATATTGATGTTGTCGAAATCATGAGGGTTCTTCCTCATCGCTATCCCTTCCTGCTGGTCGATCGGATCCTGTCGATCGATCCTGGCAAGGAGATTGTCGGGATCAAGAACGTGACGATCAACGAACCGTTCTTCCAGGGCCATTTCCCCGGCCGGCCGGTCTACCCCGGTGTTCTCATCCTCGAGGGGATGGCCCAGGTCGGCGGAGTCCTCGCCTACTACGCCTATCCTGAATCGATCGGCCAGAAACTGATCTATTTCGCCGGTATCGACAAGGCGCGGTTTCGCCGACCGGTGGCGCCGGGCGATCAACTGGTGATGAAACTGGCCTTGGTGAAACAGAAACGATCAATCATGATCATGCACGGTCAGACCTTCGTCGACGACCAGCTGGTGGCTGAGGCCGAACTGATGGCCTCGTTTTCCTGACAGCGGCCGATAGCGGCGACAGGGAGCTGTGCTCCGATGAAAAACTCCTTGCATCGGTGGTGAGAAGACGGTAAGGAAAGCCTTTTTGTCCACCGCCCAGACCATCCCCCGAAGATAAGTAGAGGCAATATGCCAATCCATCCCACAGCAGTCATCGACAAACAGGCCGAACTCGATACCTCGGTCTCCATCGGCCCCTATGCGGTTATCGAGGCGGGAGTCCGTATCGATGCCGAGAGCCGGGTCGAGGCCCATGCCGTCGTCAACGGCCCGACGACCATCGGCAAGCGCAACCTGATCAGTTCGTTCGCCACGGTCGGCGGCGCCCCCCAGGACCTCAGCTACAAGGGGGAACCGACCGAACTCATTATCGGCGACGACAACCAGATCCGCGAGTACGCCTCCATCCATCGCGGGACCACCCATGACGAGGGCAAGACCATCATCGGCAACCATAACCTGCTGATGGCCTACACCCATGTCGCCCATGACTGCCGAATCGGCAACTATGTGATCATGGCCAATGTCGCGACCCTGGCCGGCCATGTCGAGGTCGGCGACCGGGCCTCGATCGGCGGCCTGGTGGCCATCCACCAGTTCTGCCGCATCGGCAAATACAGCTACATCGGCGGCGTCTCGGGCATCAGCCTCGACGTTCCGCCCTATGTGATCCTGGCCGGCACCCGCAACCGCACCCGGATCTCGGGGATCAACAAGATCGGCCTCAAACGCAACGGCTTCGACCGCGAGACCATCAACAATCTCGAAAACGCCTTCCGCATCATCTTCCGCACCCCGGAACTGCTGATGAAGGACGCCCTGGAACAGGCACGGAGCGAATTCCCCAACTGTCCCGAGGTCCAGTATCTGATCAGGTTTTTCGAGCAATCGAAGCGCGGCGTCGTCAAGCGGACGGTGGAAGACTGAAGCGGTGATGACGGGCGATCCGGGGAATATCGGCATCATTGCCGGCGGCGGCCAGTTCCCGCTGCTCTTTGTCGAGGCGGCGCGCCGGGCGGGGCGAACGGTGATGGTCGTCGCTCACCGCGGCGAAACGGCACCGGAGGTCGCCGCCGCCGCCGACGCGGTGTGCTGGGTCAAGCTAGGCCAGCTCGGCAAGGTCATCTCATTTTTCAAGTCCAACCGGGTGACCGAGACGGTGTTTCTCGGGTCGATCACCAAGACCCAGATCTTTCGCGATGTCCTCCCCGACCTCAAGGGCCTGACGCTGTGGAACAAGATCGACCGCCGGCAGGACGACGCCATCCTCCGGGCGGTGGCCGGCGCCCTGGAAAAGGAGGGGATCACCGTGCGGGAATCGACACTCTATCTCCGCCACCTGCTTTTTCCTGCCGGGGTCCTCACCCGGCGTAAACCGACCAGGGAACAGCGGGAGGACATCGAATTCGGGTGGCGCAACGCCCGCGCCATCGGTGCCCTCGACATCGGCCAGTGCGTGGTCGTCCGCAACCGGACGGTGCTGGCGGTCGAGGCGATCGACGGGACCGACGCGACGATCCGCCGCGGCGGTCTGCTGGCCAAGGAGAAAGCGGTGGTGGTCAAGGTGCGCAAGCCGGGCCAGGATTTCCGCTTCGACCTGCCGGCCACCGGCCTGACCACGATCACCACCCTGCGCAGCGTCGGGGCGGCGGTGCTGGCGGTCGAGGCCGGCCAATCCCTGCTCTTCGACCCCGAGGCGATGGTCCGGGAGGCCGATGCCGCCGGCATTGTGGTTGTCGGCGTCACCGAACGGGAAGACGGTACCCTGGACTTCTGAATGCATGCAGGCGATGATCCTGGCCGCCGGTTTCGGCACCCGTCTGCTCCCCCACACCCTGCTGCGGCCGAAGCCGCTGTTCCCGATCCTCAACCAGCCGCTGCTGCTGCTGACGGTCAGGCGCCTGCACAACGCCGGTTTCGATCGGATCATCGTCAACTGCCATCACCTCGGGGAACAGATCGTCGACCTGCTCGACGGCATGGCCGGGGTGACGGTGCTGCCGGAGGAGACCATCCTCGGCACCGGCGGCGGTCTGCGCGGCGCCTTGCCCCATCTTCACGACGAGCCGCTGCTGATCACCAACGGCGACATCTACCACGACTTCGACTTCAGGCGGCTGTATGCCGGGCACCGGCAACGGGACAGCCGGGTGTCGCTGGCGGTCCATGACTATCAACGCTTCAACAGCGTGCGGGTGGAGGCGGGTCGGGGTGTAACCGGCATTGGGACGAGCGGCAAGGACTGCCTGGCCTTCACCGGGCTCCATGTCATCGATCCCGAGGTCCTCGAGGATATAGCCCCCGGCCGTTATTCCTGCATCCTCGACCGCTACCGGCGGATGCTGGCGACGGGGGAGAAAATCGCCGCCGTCAGGGTGGCAGGGTACTGGACCGACATGGGGACGCCGGAGGATTATCTCGCCCTGCACGGCGGCCTGCTGACCGGCACTATCCCCCGCTGGCCGGAGCTGGGAGAGACCGGGGGAACACCGTTTCTGTTCGGCGCCGGAACCACGATGGAGGCCGAACCGCAGTGGGACGACTGGTGCTGTCTCGGTGATGTCGACCTCGGGGCCGATGTCCATCTGGCCCGGGTCGTCGCCTGGGATGGGGTGCGGATCGCGGGCGGCCGCCGGCTGGCGGACGTGCTGTTGTCGGCGTGAGGCGGCAGGGAGGCCACCGGGGATGACCATCGAAGCCCAACTGCTTGCAGACCTGATCCCGCTCCTGCAGGATGCCGGCCTGATCGCCGG